>Ga0307378_10005965_pt1 | contig 16804 bp, 12 predicted proteins | sample UN1MG_FD_202238 | JGI IMG/M metagenome (GOLD analysis project Ga0307378, IMG submission 202238) | Soil microbial communities from Risofladan, Vaasa, Finland - UN-1 | ecosystem: Environmental > Terrestrial > Soil > Coastal area > Acid sulfate soil | place: Finland: Risofladan, Vaasa | collected... | reverse complement strand
AGAGGACTTCTCTTCCATAGGCTAATGGAACAAGCCGTACAGACAAGTCCCTTGATTTATAAAAAAATAATAGGTGGAAAACTACCAACTTGAGCGAAGTGGATACCCCCCAGAAGCTATAGTGGACTGGATTTTCGAACCAGTGGCTGATGGTTCTTTCTGATGCTAGGTGGTCGCAAAGGACACCAGCAAGACAACTGAGTTATAGAAGTCCAGGAAAATAGTTGCAGCATCGATGTCCATCTGGAGTAAGGGCACCTCTATTTCCCTCTTTTCTAAAGGGGGTTGGGGAATTTTGAGTTCTTACCCCTTTCATCTCTGCACCCTTACTGCAATTTAATTTTTGGAAACCTATACGTTCTACCATGAGGTCCGAAAAATCCAAATTCACCACAAAGGAGGCGGCTGGAGCGTCTTGGTAGGGCTTTATTTTTCTATCAATTTATCATATTCGGCATGAGCCCCGATCCAAAACCACAACAAATTTGTCTCAATTTCAATAGATAACGCACGGTATCTCGTGCCGACCCTTACTGACCAATAATAATCCACTTTCTTAAAATGTAAGGAAGGATGAAGAAAATTTTTTTTAAGAATTTCAAAGTTTTTATCTGCTAAATTTCTAATATCTATAGGGAGTCTTTCATAACATTCCCAAAACGAAGGACTGGCAAAGTACTTCATAATTCTTTACATTTCCCTTTTTTATAATCATCTATTGCCTTTTCTGCTATTTTATTTAACTTTCCTGATGTTACATCTTCATCAAATTGTTTATCCCAAACTGCCGCATCAAATTTCTCAAACCATGCCCGGAATTCGACAAGTTCTTTCTGTTGTAAATTTGATACCGCATCCTCTATTTCTTTAAGCTTTGCCATAATTTTTTTCCTTTTTTTAAAATAAAAAAAGGGACATATTTATTTTCCTCTTTGTTGTGGTCCCTCTTGTCCTCGAAATTCAACACATCTTCTGATCTTTTGTATAACCTTTTCGATAAACCGGCTGGTTCCCTTTAATTGTACTCTCTGTACTCCCGTCTTATCACTTGCCATTCCTCTACTGTCTTTGGTATAAAACTATTTTTACTCAACTCCTCATTTGTGTCAATAAATAAATCCGTTCCCTTTTTTATTCTTTTTTATTTTGGTATACATCTGCATATTTGGCTCCAATATCTAATCTTTACTTGTCTACATGACCGGCTCATTGCTGCCACAGCCAGACACTTCGATGTTCCCCTCATCACGAATGACCCGGTAATCCGAAAATCAAAGTTTGTTAAGATCCTGGTAATGATACCGCTCTACCTGTACTCAGGCAACTGAAACTCAGAGCGCGCGGTCAATCACTCCTCCGCCCAAGACCTTGTTTGCCTGATAAAAAACCACGGACTGCCCAGGGGCAATCGACTTTTCAGGCTTTTCGAAGCGAACCAGGACCGCATTCTGCTCATCTCCCGCAAAATCCTTTTTCCCCAAATCCTCCCCTTCCAGAGGAGAAATGATCGCCGGGCTTGGCTTATGTCGGTAGCGGATCTGGGCCAGGACTGCGGTAGGTCCCTGGAGAGAAGAAATCATCATCCAATTCGACTGAGTAGCTATCAATTCAGAGCGGTAGGTCTCGGACTCTTCTCCGACCGTAACAGTATTTTTTTCCGGATCAATGGCCAGAACATACAGAGGGGATGGATTATAGAGGCCAAGCCCCCGGCGCTGGCCAATGGTGTAGGAGTAGATCCCCTTATGGTAGCCGAGCACCTTTCCGCTACGGTTTAGAATGGGTCCTGTTCCTTTTTCCTGATATCTTTCTTCATGATACCCATTCTCCCGACATCCATTTTCCCGATACCCTTTGCGGTCCCTTAAAAAGCAGGTCCGGTCCCTTAAGAACCCGGAATAATCGCCCTGCGGAAGGAAGCAGATTTCCTGACTTTCAGGTTTATCGTGCACTGGCAAATCAAATTCTTTGGCCATGTCCCGAACCTCTTCCTTAGTATAGTCTCCCAGAGGGAACAGGGTATGCTGCAATTGGGATTGAGTCAGCGTGTAAAGAAAATAGGACTGGTCCTTGACGCCATCTTTGCCCCTCTGCAAAAAGAGCCTTTTTGATTCAGGGTCTTGAGCCAAAGATACATAATGGCCCGTAGCTAAAAAATCAAACCCCAGCGAGCGGGCTTTTTCCAGGAGAAAGCCAAACTTTATCCTCTGATTGCAGGGAATGCAAGGGTTTGGTGTCCTGCCAGCCAAATATTCGAGGCAAAAATAATCAATTATCTCTTTTTGGAATTCTTGCTGAACATCGTCAATACAGAAGAAAGGGATACCCAGTTTTTGACAGATTTTGCGAACATTTTCGGTTTCCAGGGCATCTTCGGTTTCCCGGTAGACACACTGCCCCTGGCCTTTGATTTGATCCTGAATCCGGCCTTGGATCTGATCCTGACCCCAGCACTGACCAAGACCTTGACTTATTAATGCTTGTGGTGACTCGTCGCTGCTGGAAGAGGCAATGGAAGAGGCAGAAGAGAATGTCGGCAGTTTGAGGTAGGCTCCTGCCACATTGTAGCCTTGCCTGACCAGCAGGCAGGCAGTTGCGGAGGAATCCACGCCACCACTCATGGCCACCAGCACCCTGGAATTCTCCGGCACTCTGGAGTTCACCGGCATGTTGGAATTTCCTGTTAGGGAACTCTTTGATTCTGCGTGCATCTTAACTCCTGTCAACTCCCCCAAAAGGGGAAACAGGCTATATCCTGAAAATGAGCTAAGTACAGGCAGCGGGAATTACCCAGCCAGTTGTAGGGGCGGACCCTTTTGGCCGCCTGCATACACGGGGCAAGGGCAGGCACAGGGGCCTGCCCCTACGGCACTGGCTGCATATTTAATGCGCGGCGTACTAAGTCATGAAAACAGGCTAAGTCCTGAAAACAGTCTGCATTCTAAAAACAGGCTATACTCTTTTAATTATACTCTTATAATTTTTATCTTTCCCCAAAAACCGGCACGATCATCTTTGATGATAACCGCACCTTCCACTCCTTCAATTGCTTTCGCTAAGGCCAGGGCCTGATCGATGTCCTCTTTGGTTTGGACTGCGTTTCCAACCGCAGTGGCAGCAGCGTCGGCCAGGACAGTGGAAGGAGAAATGATCGCTACGGCATCTGCTTTGCCAAAACTGAAGGAATGCCCCACTGTTCCGGAAGAGGTACACACTCCCAACGGAGACCATTCAGACTCAATTTCCAGGGCAATCCTGTTGCTGAACGGAGATTTTCCGGCAAAGACTCTCACCATGCGCTTCTTTGAGCTGCTGAGAAAAATATCTCCGCCATTTTCTACAATGACCTGCTGGCTTAAGTTTAGTAACTCCAGACCGACGAATTCGGCAACAGCGCCAGCTACCGCAGCCATAGGTCCAACATTGGCCTTGCGGCTGGCCTGGATCATGGAAGCGACAATCGCGGGTGCTTTATGATCATCAGGAAGAGGTTGCAGGCTGGTGAAAAATTCAGCGTTTTGTTCGATATATTTTTCCAGAACAGCCCGGCAATTCATGATTGCCCTTTTTGCATCCTCTTGGAGATTTTTTTCCGCTAGAATAAAGAGGTCAGTCTCCTTGACCACAACTGAGAAGGGAACGAGATCCTCGGATTTGCAAGTATGGCGGTACAGCCTGGGTTCATACATAATTCAACTACTTTTAACCATTAGCTTAATCATTATAGCTTAACCATTATAGCCTAGTAAACGAAGCGTTAAATACGCGGCCAGCGATCAGTATCATAGGGGCAGGTCCCAAGATTTCCCTACCGGACACGTTTCAGGCGCTGGCAGAGCAGAGCCATCCAATCATTCCCGGCCACCGTGGGAATATAAAGTGTCCGGTAGTAAAAATTTTTTTCAAGAAACCTGAAAAATAAGACTACTTAACTGTATTATTATACCAACCGTAAATCTATTGGTACACAAAAATCTGATGAAATATTTATACATTTATAATTTCAAAAACACTTGCTATATTCTCATAACATGATATCATATATGTCTGAACTAATAATGAGTAAGTGTGAGGAAACCAAATAGGGAGTTAACGTCGGACAAATTATGAATTATTCTAAATCAATTGGCATTTTCGGAGATCTAGTCGGTTTAGAGGATCTTCCCACTCGGGGCCATCATCTGGGCCGTTTGAGAATACTTCTAGACAAGATCAATACTACTTTTCAGGATAAGATCAAGGTTGATTTTACGATTATCAATGACACGGAATTTAAGGGAGCCTTTGATCGAAGTTTCCCCTTGCAGGATTTTCTGGTCCTGTACAATGAGGAGTTTGGAAAAGATATAGGAACCCATATGGGGATCGGGTTGGGTGTGTTGGGAGATCCTGAGGAGAAAGAGCCTGGCGGATGTTTTTTTGCATCCAGAAAGGCTATGGCTAAAGCCAAAGAAAGCGGAACCTTTATGCTCTTTCATGGGTTCGAGATGAATGAGGCCATCAATGCCTTATTTTACTTCATTCACGAGATGAATGAAGGTATGACTGATCGACAACGCAAGGTCGTTGAAGTTTACCGCAAAAGCGGTGATATTGTCTCGGTATCCAGCGAATTGTACCTTCCCAAACAGGGAGTTTTTGATTCAATCAAAGCTGCCAAATATGATATCTACACCGATGCCTGGAACGGATTGAAAAAGCTATTAAAGTTTGATGTTAAACTCCCTGCTGCAGCAGCACCGGACTATAAGCAGGAACGGCCCCCGCGTCGTGATTATCAGCGGCCTTCAGGCGGCTATGACCAACAGCGGCCTCCGCGTCGTGACTTTCAGAGACCTTCGCGCGATGACCAACAGCGTCCCCCTCGCCGTGACTTTCAGCGGCCTTCAGGCGGCTATGACCAACAGCGGTCTCCAGGCGGCTATGACCAGCGTCCCCCTCGCCGTGACTTTCAGCGGCCTTCAGGTGGCTATGACCAACAGCGGTCTCCAGGCGGCTATGACCAGCGGCCCCCGCGCCGTGATTTTCAGCGGCCTTCAGGCGGCTATGATCAACAGCGGCCCCCTCGTCGTGATTATTCGCGGCCTTCCCAGGATGGTCAACAAGGGCCTCCGCAGGATGATTATCAACGATCTTCGTACAATGATCAGCAGCGGCCCCCACGCCGTGACTTTCAACCGCGTCCCCCGCGTAATGATAATCGTCGGCCATTTAGTCATGATAATCGGGGACCAAAGAGACAGGATAAGCAACGGTCTGGCCCCCCACGAAACTCCAGGTAGTAAGATTATAAAAAATTTAGGGAAAAGAAACCACGAAGGGTACGGATGCGCTCAAGAGTATAATGCACTATTCCGTATCTTTACGAAAGACACAAACAAAAGCATAAAATGTTTTTCTGTGTCTTGAGTGCCAGATGTTCCCTCTCTTGAAAAAATATGAGACAAATCGGAGCCTGTGGGATTGTGCCCACAGGCCCTCCCACACCACCGGACGCGTCGTTTTCAGCATCCGGCGGTTGTGGACCACTATGAGGCGGGGTTGAAAAATCCTTTTTCTGGCTGCTGATTACTGCCTACCTGCTTACCAACTTACCAAGGACTACTCACAGATAACTGACGACTGATTCATTCTTACCAAGGACTCACAGATAACTGACGACTGATTCATTGTGTCCACTTTCTACTGATAACCAGGCACTGACGACTGATTCACTGACTTTAGCGTATGGGGTGAATATAATCCTCAGCGTAATTTCGCACCTTATGGTTGCCCAGGACATGGAAGAATCGCAGACGATCCAGGTATTGTTTAGGATAGCGGCTAATATCGCGATAAATGACGCGCTTACCTATGTATTCACAGATTTTGACGATTTTTTTTCGAGGCGCGGCAGGTGCTATGAAAAGGACTGTTTTTTCATTTGAATAGGCCGCACCGGCCAGCAGCAGACGCTCAGCATAAGAAGTGGCGAAAGAAAAGTCCACATCTGCCCAGACATCGGAAAGTCCGGGGCGGTTGTAACTGGCCAGGAAACCCCCATATTCGCAGCGGAAGATTTGCGGCCCGATAGGATGATCGAGCGGAGAAGTCGCGTAGAAGGCCCGTTCAACCTCCTCCCACCTTTCACGGGTCCATGTCCGCAGGTAAGGGAACTCTCGGTCCTTGTAGCTCTCATAGAAGATGACCACCACCGAGGTTACGGCAGCCTTGCGGGATACTTCTCTTCTGATGTATATCTGCCTGTTTTTCTCCCAGTGCTGCAATGTCTCCCTTAAGTCAATTCCCTCCCCAATGGTAGTGGTGAAGGGCTCAACCTGGGTGGCATTTTTGTTCAGCAGGCCCGTGGCTTTCTCACACAAAAAGTCGGTAAATGTATTAAGTTGCTGATCCTCCGGACCATGAGAGCACTCTCCCAGGGGGACCTGATCTTGCCACCTTTCCGGATGAAGGTCACGGATTTTCCTTTTGACAAAATCTTTGGCCTGTTTCTCTTTTTTCGGAGGCTGAGGCCGAAATTTGACGCTGGTTGAGCCCAGCCGCAGATCTTCGGCCCGCAGGTAAATCTCCGGCAGGCCATCTGCCCGCTGAAAGGGGTAGAGGCTGCTTTGCTGATAGAGGACAAAGGAAAAGGTTTCCCCTAGGCAGTTTTTCGCTGCCACCAACAGGCCGTAATGGTCAAGGATCAATCGCCCCTTCTCCCGTGCATAATTGTAGGCGTAGCGATTGAAGATTTGAATCTGGTGGGGAGAGAGAGTTTCATGCCACACTTTCTGATAGGTCTTGACTGCCGTATCCATGAGACTGGCCTGATAATCCAAGCGGGTCAGGGATGCTTCTTTCCCGTCCTGAACCGCCTGCGCCCAGAGGCCCTCAACTGCCGGAATCTCAGACATGACCTCCGGCAGGCAGTCCGGATGTAGTTGGGCCAGATAGGCTTGGGGATTTTTTCGGTCCGGCAGAGGGTGGGCAAGAATCGGAGTGCTCAAATGCTGAGCGATCCCCTCAAGATGCGCCATGCCGCATACCAGGAGCACACGTTTTCCCCGGGAAATCTCCTGTTGGATTTTCCAGGCCATAGTTATCTCCCTTTGTAGGTCCCTTTTTTCCCGCTCCAATCGGTCCTTGAGAAGGAAGGGAAGGGAAGAAACTTTTTGCTCAAGTGATTTCAGTGAGAGCTTAACATAGGCGACATAGCCAAGGGATTCCAAAGCTGCCGGATCAGGTAGAAGATCCGGGATCTGCGGATAGGCCGGGTCAGGGTCCCGATCGATTGCATGGAACGGGATACTGTTTTGATGGCAGAACCAGGCCACAGCATAAATTGGATCAGCAGGCTCTATGACAAAGTAGACGGCCCTTTTCCTCTTTCCTCTCTTCCCACCTTCACCTTTTCGGGGAGGAAAGGCCACTACGGAAAGGTAGGGAAGGCGGGCTGCGGCCCTCTGCAGCAACGGCTCAAGGTTAGAGGGAAACTCCAGCAGGACGACATCGGGCCTTATTTTGCTGACCGCCTGCAAGGCCACCTTGGCCATTTCCATGCTGCCATGCAGGATCGGCAACGAATGAATGCCAGGTATCCAGTCGGTCAGAATCGGGTGCGCATGGTCTGTATTGGCTTGACTCATTTCAGATTTATCCATAAATATCAACTTTATCCATAATGGTAAATATCAAATTTCGAACCACCATCTACAATTCCCGCAGGAAATATTGCCCCACCCTTTGGCCCAGCACCATGCGCGCAGCCTGCTGTACTCTTAAGGGGGTATCCAGTTCAGGGTATTCCTGCCCCAGCAAACCTGCATAGTGGGCGATGTTGATGCCGTCGCGGATTGAGCACTCTTGCTCCCGCTCATGTGCCACCTGCAAAAAATCCGCTACATACCCCAATATTTCCTCTTCGGTCGCAGGAAGGTTCTGGCGCAGAATAGCCAATTCTTCATCCCGATCGGAAAAATCGACAAAAATTTGAGGTTGAAGCCGGGACTGTATGTATTCCGGCAGCTCAAAGGTAGACATATCCTCATTCATGGTCGTACAGAACCGAAAATTCGGGTGTGCATGAATCTTTATTCCGGCGACTAGGGATTCCACATACCGACGCCGGTCAAGCAAAGGGGCAAGAGATGCCCAACTTTTTTCTGACATCCGGTTCCCTTCATCCAGGATCACGGTTCCGCCGCAGATCATGGCACTGACAATGGAACTGGCCATATATCGGATGGAGTTTCCACTCCCGATCACAGGGGTAATGATCAGATCCTCTGGCCGGGTATCCGCCGTAGCCTGAAAAAGGTACAGAACCTGACGCAAACTCCGGGCCACGGCACAAGCCAGAGTGGTCTTGCCACTGCCCGGTCTGCCGACAATCCGCGGGTTCATGGGCAACTCGCCCCCTTGTGTTTTCCATGCCGCACGCAACTGCCGAACCAAATCCTCCTGACCGATCCATTCCGCATCTATTTGATCCGGCTCACAAAGATGGATAATAACCGAACCAATTTCCACAATACTTTTTCCCTGAGTGCTTTTTTCCTGAGCATCTTTTACTTGAGCATTTTTTTCCTGACCCTTAACACTTTTTCTCTGAGTGCCTTTTCCCTGATCCTTTACACCCTTTTCCTGCGCACCTTTTTCCTGATCCTTAACACCCTTTCCCTGATCCTTCACCGGGAACTCTCCTTTCACCATCTTATTAAATCTATTGCATTATAACGGCTATTATAGGCCAGCTCCCATTAAAAATCCAATAAAATTTTTTTGGCGGCAAATAAGATACGGGTTGCGGGTTGAAAGTTGGGGGCACCTGATAACTACATCTGCTTCAGCCCACCCTGTGCATTAATCACTATAAGAAAAATTTAATTATTCAGTAAAAATAATACTTGAAACCTTAACTCATATTTGATATATTAAACATGTAGACAATAAAAGATAGAATAATGATGTAAATTTAACGCTGAACTTAGAACAATGATTTTTATTATATTAAATTTAAATCAATGATTATCGGTTACTGAAAGACGCTCTTTAAAAGCGTAACTCGAAGCCCGGTTGAAACCAGAAATGGTTTGATCCGGGCTTTTTTTGTTTTACGGGCAATTCGCAATTGGATGCGGGATGCGGGATACGGGATACGGGATACGGAATGAGGGATACGAGTTGCTGGATACGAGATGCTGGTCGCTGCACAGGCTAAAGCAATGTCATTTCGATCGAAGGAGGAAAATTTTTCAATGGCTACCTCGCTTCTACAAGGAAAGACCGCTAATGCCGGTTAAGGCCACCGGCTATGAGCCGCTCGCCATTGACAACTGATCACAGGCTACCGGCTACTGGCCATCGAAAACTGACCACAGACCACTATTTGTGTACGCATTATTTGCGTATGAATATTGGCTCATGGAAAGTTAAGAGGCTCACAGAGGGTTGAAAAAGTCCTTTGTGGATAAAAAGCAACAGGGAGGAGGATTATATGAAGAAGAGGACAAAAGAAAAGGAGGTAAAACAGGCAATTGAGCACGAGGCTTCCGGTGCCTTTGGCCAGGAGACCGGGCTTTCTGCCTCAGAGCAGAAGATGTATGATCTGGCCGAGAAATCACTTCGTTCCTTTATTGAGGCAGCCTGGCCAGTGGTTGAGCCTGGTCGTCAATTTGCAGGCAACTGGCATATTGACTCGATTTGCAGCCACCTTGAGGCAGTGACCAGGGGTGAAATCCTACGCCTGGTGATCAATGTTCCCTACCGGACCTCAAAGTCAACCATTGTTTCGGTCATGTGGCCGGTATGGGTCTGGCTGCAGGATCCGACCAGGCGCTTTTTGACCGGATCGCACAAGGACGCTCTGTCTGTCCGCGATTGTCTGAAGTCACGGCGGATCATCAGTAGCGCATGGTTTAAGACTTGCTGGGGAGACCGGTTTCGTTTCACTCCGGACCAAAATCAGAAGACCAGGTATGAAAACAACCGCACCGGCTGCCGGACTGCCTTTGGCATGACCTCCGGCGTGACCGGCGAGGGGGGTGATATCCTGATCATCGATGATCCGCACAATGCCAAACAAGCCATGTTCTCGGACGTGGAGCGTCGGAATACCCTCGATACCTTCGATCAGGAGCTTTTTACCAGGCTCAATGATCCGAAAAAATCGGCCATCGTCATCATTATGCAGCGTCTTCACGAGGATGATCTGGCTGGTCATGTGCTTAAGGACAGGGGCTGGGAGCATCTGTGTTTTCCCATGGAATATGAACCTGCCAGAAAGTGCATAACCTGCCTGGGAATCCAGGACCCAAGAGAGAAGGAGGGTGAATTACTCTGGCCTGACCGCTTTGATCGGGAATGGCTGGAGGGGCAAAAAAGGGTGCTGGGCACCTTCGGTACAGCCGGGCAATTGCAGCAGAGCCCTGTGCCATCCAGCGGAGGTCTGGTTCGGCTCGACTGGTTTCGGAACTATCGGGTCATGCCTTCAAAGGATCAGTGGATTGAGGTGATTCAATGCTGGGATACTGCCCAGAAGGCTGATGAGCTGCTCAACTGCCCCTGGGTCTGCGGAACCTGGGTCAGGACCAAAACCGGCTATTATCTCGTTGATGTCTTGAGGGAATGGATGACTTATCCCCAGGGGAAACGCATGGTCAAATCCCTGGCCGAAAAATTTAATCCCCAGATCATCCTGATCGAGGACAAGTCAACAGGCTCTTGCCTGCTTCAGGAACTGCCCCTGGAAACCACGTTCCCCCTGCTGCCCTTTGAGCCTGAGTCTGACAAAATCACCAGACTGGCAGTTGAAACCCCGGCTATTGAGGCAGGTAATGTCTGGCTGCCGGACTCATCGCCCTGGCTTTCCGACTTTTTGCTGGAAATCGGCAATTTTCCGCTTGGGGCGACCATGGATCAGGCTGATATGCTGAGCATGGCTTTAAAGTACTTTCGTACCAGAATCGCCTACTTTGATTTTGAGAGCACCGGACGAAATTGTGATTACGTCGGTGCATTAAGCGGTTATTAAAAGCAGGAGTCAGAATTCAGAAGTCAGAATAAAAGCAGTATGTTTCCTGACTTCTGACTTCTGAATTCTTCTTTTAAAGCAGTTAGAGGATATCATGGCTGAAGCAAAAGTAAGAGAAATACCAAAACCAATTGAGAAGGAAATCGCCACTACCGGCAAAGACCTCGATATTTTTGGCGGTTGGATCAACCGTCTTGAAAATCCTGACCCGGTGTTATTCTGCGAGTCCAAGGGTAAAGGGATCAAGCTTTATGATGAGATCAGCCGCGATGCACATGCCTTTTCCGTGCTGCAGACCCGGTATCTGGCTGTGGTCGGCAAGGAATGGAGCGTTGTCCCTACAGGAAGTCACACCAGGCCAGGCAAGTCTGGCCGCTCCTTAAGCGTCTGCGGTAGACAGGGCCAGCGGCTTATATCTCCCGTAGAGTCTGCGGCCAACAGAGAAGTTGCCCAATTCGTCGAATCTGTGCTCATGGATTGTAACTTTGACCAACTGCGTCTTGAAATCCTGCAGGCTATTCTCTATGGCTACTACGGCGCTGAAATTATCTGGAAGGTGAAAAACGGGGCTGTTGTTATTGATCGGTTCCTGAGCAAACACCCCAGACGCTTTTGTTTTACCCCTGAGCGAGAGCCGCGATTGCTGACCCCTGCATCGATGATCTATGGAGAGCTGATCCCTGATCGCAAATTCCTCATCTTCCAGTATGGCGACAGCGATAACCCCTACGGCAATGGTTTGGGGCAAAAACTCTGGTGGTCAATCTGGTTCAAGAAGCATGGCATCAAATTCTGGGTCATCTTTATGGAGAAATTCAGCATGCCGACACCTATAGGCAAGTACCCGACCCAGGCCAAGGAACAGCGAACAAAACTGCTTGAAGCTATTGACGCCATAAGGACAGAGACCGGTATCGTTATCCCTGACACCATGTCCATTGAGCTGATGGAGGCATCACGGCAGGGAGACGGCTCGTATTTTACAGCCTGTGAGTACTTTGACCGGCAAATATCAAAAACAGTGCTTGGCCAGACACTGACCACCGATGTCGGCAGCAGTGGATCGTACGCTGCCTCGCAGATTCATGATGAGGTGAGGCAGGATATCATCGAAGCTGATGCGGACTTGCTCGATGCGTATCTGAACAAAGTGCTCATACCCTGGATTGTAGATTACAACTTTCCGGGAGTGATTAACTACCCGCGCCTGGTGACCCATGCAGGCAGGAAGCCGGATCTCGCCACCCGCAGTCAGATAGATAAGACATTGGTGGCTGAGATCGGGCTAAAAATCGCTAAATCATACTTTTATGAGACCTATGGCCTGCCTGAACCACTGGAAGGAGAAGAAGTGGTCAGCAGGGAGCCCCTGTGGCGCGGAGGGAAGAGTGAAGAAAGTGTAGCGTGCGAGGTGGGAGGTGCGGAACAAAGCGCCCTTGAGGGGGTAGCCGCTCCGTCGCGTCCATGAGCGGTGTGGAACAAAGTGCACAACGCACTGTGCATTACGCGCAACCTGTATCAGACGTCAGAGCCCAGGAGCCTGTAATGCCTGTGGAATCGACCCTTGATGGTGCCTAATGGCCAGCGGCCACCGCGCCAGCAGTGGATGATCTGCGTGGTCGCCCCCAAGAGCCACGGGCCAGGGGTTAGAGATCAAGGGACGCTGGTTTTATAGCTACGATGCTTTAGTCTTGAGCAATGACCAGCACCAAATAACCATTATCCAGTAGGGGCACCCCTGGAGTCACGAGGAAAGGAGGACAAAAGATAGTGAATAACGTCAACGGCTATCGCAAAATCCCCCCTTCCCTCCCACATATAAAGGGAGTTGGGGGGATTATTCCATGAAAAATTTTTCAGGTTTTGATGATTGGGTGCCAATATTTGCCGGAGGTGAACAAACTGACAGCCACGGCATTGCGCACGATGGAGATGAGATGATTGACAAGGCAATTCAACTCTTTGACCCTGAATATCATGAGCCGCCGCTAACGGTTGGACATCCCGAAGACAATTCCCCGGCCTTTGGCTGGGTGACAGCACTCAGGAAAGTCACCCAGAAGATCAAGGATGGGAGCAAAGTCCATGTGCTCATGGCCAAATTCAAGGATGTGGTGCCGGAATTTTCTCAGGCTGTCCGGCAAGGTCTCTACAGAAAACGCTCAGCCAGTTTTTATCCGGATGGACGCCTGCGTCATGTCGGCTTTCTGGGCGGAATGCCCCCGGCTGTCAAGGGATTGGCTGACCTCAAATTTGGGGAGGGTGACCAATGTATGCTTTTTTCTGATGCACTGGGACCGGAGATGAGACCGGGGGACCGGGAGACTGGGGGACTGGGAGACTGGGAGACTGGGGGACTGGGGGACAAGGGGACTGGGGGACTGGGAGACAAGGGGACAAGGAGACATCTCCCCCTCTCCCCCTCTCCCCCTCTCCCCCTCCCCCCCGGGGATCAGAAAGAGATAACAGGAGGCGCACAAGCCAGCACAGCATTAAAGGTAAATCATACTGAAGAAAAGGAGGGTCAAAATATGCCATACACAGAGGAGCATCTGCAGACTCTTCTCGAACAGCAGAGGGAGCGATTTACTGCCGAATTCGAGGAAAAACTGCAAAAGAGCATGTTAGAGTTCAGTGAGCGGCTGAATCAAGTCACGCATGAGGCTACCAGAAAAATAGAGGATGCCAAAGAACAGGGCCGCGGGGAGGCAGCGGCTGACTTTGCAGAGCTACGCCGGAAGGATACGGAATCAGCCAGAAAGAAGGAAATCGCAGAATTTATCACCAATGGTATTCAGTCCGGTCAGATTCTGCCTGCATGGGAGAAATTGGGTCTTGCGCAATTCATGGAAGGTTTGGAAGTCGAGCAAACTTTTAATTTTGCAGAGGCTAAAAATGAAACCCCCTATCAGTGGTTTCGTCATTTCATGGCCGAGCTGCCCAAAACTGTCAATTTCGGCGAGTTTGCCACCAGGGCAAAAAATGTTGCTGCGTCAGGCAATGCAGGCCAGCAATTGAATGACCTGGTCTCCAGGAAGATGAAGGACAATCAAAAGCTTGATTATATGAGCGCTTTCAGTGAGGTTCAGAGGGAAAACCCCGATCTGGTCAGGGAGTATGAGCAGGAAATTCACTTGGCCAGATAATTCACGAGTATCTACCCGGATGCTGGTTTCTGGTAACTGGATGCCGGTTGCGGGTAACGGGTTGCGGGTTAAAAGCTTTGCCATACCGCATCTCGTATCTCGTATCCAGCATCCCTAAACAAAAGGAGAAAGTAAGATGAGCACAGAAAATTCGATTCTCCGTCTTCCATTTGAAGCGGCAGAAGATCTTTCGAGTTATCAATACCACTTTGTTGTCCTGGATCCGGCATCGGGTAAGATCAGATTGCCGGATTCGAACGCTGAAGTGGCCCTTGGCATCCTGCAGGATGCACCGGCCAGCGGCCAGGCAGGTAGCGTCATGATGCTTGGCAAGAGCAAGCTGGTAGCCAATGCCAGCCTTGGCCTTGGCAAATTCGTCAAACCCGAATATGTCAGCGCCTATGACGCGGGCAAGGGTGAAGATGCGGGCGCAAACTGGAAGTATGCGCGGGCCCGTGTACTTGAGTCTGCCGGGGCTGAAGATGATTTATGCTCTGTTGAGCTTATCGGGCCTTTCCCCTCTGGCGCGGGGACCATCATCGGCCAGATGTCCGTGGCTACTCTGACCACAGTTGGCGCAGCCACCTATACTGCTGAGCAATTGCTCGGAGTCCTCATTCTGCGAGATCCGAATGGTGACGACCGGTCCGATGTGACCCCAGGCGCAGCACAGATTATCGCTGCCCTGCCTCAGGCCAGTGCGGGTAACTTTTTTGAATTCACTATCCGAAACACGGCAGATGCAGACGAAACCATTACTATAACAGCCGGGGCCGGGGTAACTCTGTCCGGCACCATGACTATTCCCTGGAACAGGGAGAAACGGTTTTTTTGCCTGGTGACCGGAACAGGCACAGTGACCATCTATGCATTCGGGAATCAGACTGGCGCAGGGCCGTTGATTGGCCGAACCAGCGTTTCAACCATCAACACGGTCGGGGCAGCTACCTATACAGGTGCTCATCTTCTCGGTGGTCTCGTCCTGCGTGATCCGAATGGCGCAGATCGCTCTGATATTACGCCAACAGGAGCGCAGATCGCCGCTGCTCTGGCGGACGCAGGATGCGGCAGCAATATAACCGGTTTGAGCTTTGAATTCATCATCCGAAACACTGCCAGTGCAGCCCAGACCATTACCGTAACTCCTGGTGCAAACATAACCCTGTCCGGCACCATGACTATTGCCCAGAACAACAGCCGTCGCTTTCTGTGCGTTATGAGCGGCGCATCGAGCGCAACTATCTATAGTCTTGGAACCGTGGCCTATTAAAAAGACAGAAGTCAGAATCCGGAATTCAGAAGTCAGAATAAAAACAGTGAATAGTGAACATAGACCAGTTGGCTGGTGAAAAAATTGACCACTGACAAATGATAACTGTCTTTACTCCTGACTCTTTACTCCTGACTCCTGAATTCATCAAAAATCATGAGTAATCAGTGGAGCCTGCATATTATGCCTTGCACCCCGCTGCCTACATAAGAAGAGAGGCATGAATGGGGACAGATTTCAAATCTGTCCCCATTCATGAAGGAGAATAACTATGGGACAACCAAATGTACGAGGTTTATTGGTTTCAGGGCCTTTGGCCAATGTTTCTCTTGCTTATAGAAATCGCACCTATATTGCGGATCGGATCTTCCCGATCATTGACAGCCCTTCGCCTGAGGCCAAAATCGGCCGATATCTGAAGAGCGACTGGTTTCGTGATGAGGCCGCCATAAGGGCACCCGGAACAAAGGCTGCCAGGGGGGGCTATAAAATAGACACCATGTCCATCAGTACCTCTGAGTTTGCATTCGCTAAAGAGGTTACCGAAGAGGACCGGCAATTGGCTGCGCTGCCCAACACTCCCCCCTTGCAGCCGGAGCAGGATGCCATTGAATTTTGCACCATGAAGGTCGATCTGAAAAAGGAACGGCGGGTGTCCGAGATCATTTTCAACAACACATGGTCAGATCTGGCCGGCGGTGACAATGCTGAAGGATTATGGGCTGCCGGAGCAGGCAATACCTTCATCTGTGATGTTGAAACCGCCATCGACCGGATCGAGAGCAATACCGGCTTTCGCCCGAACGTTCTTTTGCTTTCTTCGAACACCTTGAAGGAACTCAAAATGGAAGCCACGGTTCTGGAAAGAATCAAATATACCCAGCGAGGCATTATCTCTGCTGAGCTGATTGCAGCCCTCTTTGATCTGGATGAAGTCCTGATCGGTGGTGCGATCTACTCTTCGGCCAGGGAAAGAAAGGAAGGCACCGAGTTTGCTGCTGCCAGAATCTGGGAAAAGAACGATGGCAAGGGCTCGGCTTTTCTCTTCTACCGCCCGCCGGTTCCGGGGATAAAAACTCCGAGTTCCGGGTACCAGGTCAGGGTGCCCTATCCGAATGGTCTTCCCCGAAGCACCAGGATGTGGAATGAGCCTGCTGAAAATCAGGATGTGTACGAAGTGAAGGAAAACGTCTGTATTACCCAGACCGGCGCAGACCTTGGGTATTTGTGGTACAACACCATCGCCAATTAGCGACGGGGGGACGGGGGGACTGTGGGGGACTGGGGGACGGGGGGACTGTGGGGACGGGGGGACAAGGGGACTGGGGGGCAAGGGGACTGGGGGACAAGGACATGTCTCCCCCTCTCCCCCAC
>Ga0307378_10005964_pt1 | contig 16805 bp, 24 predicted proteins | sample UN1MG_FD_202238 | JGI IMG/M metagenome (GOLD analysis project Ga0307378, IMG submission 202238) | Soil microbial communities from Risofladan, Vaasa, Finland - UN-1 | ecosystem: Environmental > Terrestrial > Soil > Coastal area > Acid sulfate soil | place: Finland: Risofladan, Vaasa | collected... | reverse complement strand
TTGTATAGACATCGTAGTAGATTGTTACATTAAGTCCTTTCTCTGAGCAAATCTGTGCCATCATAACAGGGATTACTTTGCCTGGGAGATAGCCTTTCACTCCGTAGGCTTTTCTTATGGCAAGGTATGCCTGCCAGTCCTGAATACAGAGGCGTATTTTCTCCCAATCGCTTCCGTGTCCAACTCTTCTGTACCCAAAACTCTCTATGTTCTCTTTTAGTGCATTCCAGACGCAGTGCATCACAGCACCTTCAATTCTTCCGTAACAAGGACTGTGCGTTTTGTCCCCTCATCGAGATACTCTTCGATAATCTGCGCGGCGACTACGGATACAAACCGGATAATCTTTTTTCCCGCGGCGCGGGTGCAAATAACCTCTCCTTCTCCACGTTTACTGTAGGCATCTGGGACAACATAGTGCTCATCCCATACAACCTCTCCGTGTCTTTCGTGGGACACGCCAACATGAACGGTATCAACGCCTAGCCCATGCGTGAAAAGGCGACTCTCGACATTATCCAAACCGTCGATTACAAGAGTAGGATTAACTGCCATGATGTCTTCCTTTGAGGTTATTGTCATTCTATGAGAGAATGCTTGGATATTGTACTTGTCCCTAAGCAAATCGCACAGGGCATGAGCCTTAGACATTCCTACGTGCTCTTGGTGAAATGCAGATAGACCAATATTCACATCCTCGACATCATCGTCGTCAAAAACGTGAATCTCGATTCCGTCCGCGGCGAACAGGTCTGTAGTGAGCGAGTTCACCGCTCCCGCTCCCACAATCGCTATCACTGGTCTTTGAAATCTTGTGTTCTCCATATTTCAAATCTCCTTTCTTACAGGTGCGTTCGCGGAATGACATATCCAGCTTTGTGCAGATTGACAAGTATAGCATTCGAGAGCGTGTGCATATCTCCATTTACGCAGAAGCCAAACCTGACACGTCCCAGGTCTTCATGCAGTGACAGACTAAACTTTTTGCTCTCAATTGACGGATGGTGATAACTTATTCTCCATCTGTACTCAGGGCCTGAATCTGCATCGTATTCTAATCTGTCCAGTATGCTTCCGGTTACAGAGAGCTTGTCCTTTACAAAGTTCTCTACCTCTTCATAATCCTTTTTGGATGGGAGGTCTTTGGAAAGTAGTTTTCTTTTCTCCCTAATTGCGTCATAGTCCTTTCGATACTGCTCCTCTGAGTATGCAATTTTGCCATCCGTAGTTTCAACTGGAGGAGTAAACAAAGCGTAACCAATCTCAATAACTCTAGAAGAGTCGTGGCGCTTTTTTGTGCGCTTGGTAAACTCCGATGTTATTTTGGCAATCTCTTCGTTAATTTTTCTATACTTTGCCACTCCGAAATTGTCTGATCTTATGTGGCGAGACAGCTTGGCGCTATAGTTTTTCATCGCCTTTTTTGTATCCTCTCCATAGTCCACATCACCCCCGCCGCTCAAGAGAGCACCCGTGCTAAAGTCGAAATAGCCAGTGGAGTATCCCATGTCGGTGCAGAACCTGTTGCTGCTTCTGAGAAGAACTTCAAATATGCCGTATTCTCGCCATGTATATCTTCTGTCAATAGCTGTCGCCATATTGTGAAAAAAGCGCACTGCTTTTTCGGCGGACTCAAAATTCATTAGAAAAAGCTCAGGATTTCGACAGATAACAGGGAAAAAACCTGCAATAGCAAGATAGCGGTTGATAGGTCTCCAGTCAGACGGAATACCTTCTAAAAAGTTTCTCATTCTTTGGTAAATGTCTGCCATAACCTCTGGCGTTGCCTCTGGGTCTTCAAGCTCCTCACCTTTGTATGTTATATACATTTCAAGGCGAGTTTTAGCAATCTCGTCCCCTTTTGACTCTCGATAATACTCGCATCCGAAATCCTCGTGCTTGAAATTGGCTTTTATGACAAAGGTCTTACTGCTTAATTCTTCGATAAACTCATATACATTCATTTTGCTTCTCCTTTATATTCTAGTGTCTATTTCAAAACCTGTCATGGACACGTATATTGCGTCTGACAGCGTGTGGTTTTCGTGGTCTACGCAGAAAGGAAATTCTACTGTCTCTAGGTTTTTGGCAATGTAGATGTCAAATCTCTTTCCGACACGGTTGTGTTTAAATGTTACACGCCACGGAAGCCTGTTATCAAAAGGGTCATACTGCACTGTCCCTAATTCTGCGCCAGTAACATCCAGTTGGCTCTTGAAAAGAGCCGATACTCTTTCGACATCCGCTGGTGTTGGTAAGTATCTTGAAAAAAGCATTTTAGGCGCGCTGATCTTTCCTTGCATCTCCCTAGACCGGTTTTGTCCCCAGAGTTTCATTTCATTTTTGGACTCTTCCGTTATAGATGGAAACAAACTTGTTGTCACCAGAGAGTTAAAGTTCATCGCGTCATTAAGCGTCTCTTGGATGCCTTTAATCTCTTCTGTATATTTCTCATACTCTATCACTCCAGCTCTGTCACTGGCAAGCTGTTCACCTTTACCAGCAAGCCTGTCGACGTTTTTAATGAAGGAGTCCTCTTGCATTATGTTAATTGCTACTATGGAACGGAGTATCCCGCTTGCTCTTCTGGCAAGATACGAGGTAGTTGATAGTAGCTCTGAGAAATCCCCATGTCCAGACCAACCTATGTGATTGTCGAGGCAAAGCGAGAGCGCGCGTAAGTTATCAAGGAACTGCTTGACATCTTTTCTGTTAATGAAATTATATGGCGCTGACCTTATGACATCAATATACACTGACGCAATGAGGGTAATCCTTATTGATGCTTCTTTACTTCTTCTAACATCGTCATTCAGAGTGCTTATGGATGTTTCAAAAAATTCGGCAATATTTCCTGCCAGATTTCTCGATACTCGTGATGGAGTCTCTACTTGCTCCCCGTTCACAAAAACGGAGTAATAGTTGTGGCTTTTTGTATGCTCAAAGAGCCTTATGTCGTACTTGTTTTTGTTACTTTGGGCGAAAAAAGCTACTCTTCCCTCGGAGTTCATTGTAAACTCAATATTATCAATCTTTTTTATAAATGTAGATAATTTCATAGTGACTCCTTTTTAACAAATAGGTCGCGGCTTTTTGCCGCGACCTATTTACTGTACTACTGTTCCTCGAACTTACCCCAGAGTTGCAGCGCCTGAAATCAGGATGCGTCCGGTTGCTGGGCGTTTGATTTCCAGGGAGCGGAAAGAGCCAGCTTTTTGGTCGAGGGCATTCTCGCACGCGGCGAGCAGGTCTGCGTCGGAAGTCATGTGAGGCTCAGTTGGCAGACCGAGGTCTTTGAAGCTCAGGGGAAAATCTTTCCCGTTGAATACGACCATAATCTCAGCAGTTTGTTCTTTAGCCATTGTGTTTCTCCTTATTAGGTAGTGTATACTTTCTTTGACAAAGATAGTTGTATCGCCATACAACATACGCCAGTGCTAGGCTTGGTTGAGCCATACTGGGCGTGTTTCGAACTGACCATGCAGTAAATTGCAGGTTCGAAGCTAAATTCTTCCACCTCCTTTCCGTAGTCTGTTTGTAAAATGATGCGCTTCTCTGCGTCAGTTCGCGCTTCCTGTAAGTAAGTTTGTGGAGTCCACCAAGGACTCGATTCAATCGCAACATCCAATCCGTATAGCTTTGCCAGCGCATTTATAATCCAAGGAGCAACTGATGCTGGCGTGAACTGGGCGCGGACATTACTGAACATCCCCTGTGTTCCGTATCCATATCCGCTCCATCTGTTGCCTTTGTTACTGTTCCACTTATTCTTTTTCTTGTTTTTCCGATTAGCACCAAATCCTCCCCATTTTCCATCGTACGGCTCTTCGTACTCGGATTGGCTTGGCGCTGACTCTTGCTCTTCTGAGCCATTGCCATGAATTACAACAGAGATACCATGTGGTAGCTCTATTGTAGCTATGGCGTTATTTTCCTTGCGACTCGGCAGGATGATTTTTTCCTCGAAATCATCCTCTAGGCTGTCATAGATTTCATACCCCCCTGCATCAAATATGTCTCCATACGGAACTCCTCCGACATATCCGTTTGCGTCTGACATCAAATCGTCAATCTCTTCGGGGAGGAGATGCTTGTTTGTCTCCAGCCACTCAGCCCACCAAGGGTCTTGCTCATTTTCGATTGAGAGCAAGCCGTCTCCGAGTAGAAGACCGCTAGGCGTTGTTTTGTTAAGGGGCCATGTTGTGTACTCTGGAAGGATAGATGAGCGCATTGTATAGAAAATTCTTCGAGCGTCGACATGGTTGACGTGTACGCCTACCTTTGCCGCGTGTGACATAAAAGCATTGAATAAACAATCCATGTTTCTCTCCTTAGAAGAAAATATAGTTTAGCGCAGGTGTTATATGAACATTGCGCCTGTCTAGTGATAACAAACTTCTCATTATCTCAAGTGAAGCGGCGGTAGCTGTTGCCGCTATAATTGGTGTGCCAAGATGGTTAGTGCATACCGGATTGTTTCCTCTTTCAAACTCTCTCGGAGGCACTGGAAAACTACTATCCCATATTGCATCGCCACTCCTTGATGCAGATAACCCTGCATGAAGAGTATTGAGACCGCACGTAAAAGAACGTGCCTCTGGGTTATCGAACGTGTCGATTACAAGCTCGCAGTCTTTTAGAGCACGATTGTCTCTAAGCGTTTTGGTTATAACAATAGACTCTATGTCGTATTTCAGATACAACATCTGCGCTACGGCATTCGCTTTCAGCGCTCCTACATGATTTATTCCAAATGCGCTCGTTGGGATATTCTCGTGTCCAACCCTGTCGTCGTCAATCAAGACAGGGAGGTAATCCATTGGGATGCACCCGCTAAGCGCTATTCGAGAGCCGAGTGCTCCCAAGCCTGCAAAGGCTATCTGCCTTTTCATATGTAATACTCCTCATCAACATCAAACCTGTGCAATCTTCTTGCTTCTTCCATGACCGGTATAAGGGACTGCACAGTTTGCTCTCTGTCTCTTCCAGAGAGACATATTCCCGCAGAGATAACTCGACCAGATTTCTTAACCTCCGCGCTGAACGTTGCTCCGTTGTATGTCCATGTAACAGTGAAGCCACTACTGCTGTCCTTGATAGCGTCGACTGTTGCGCCAACAAGCCCAACCTGCCGAGCGATTTCATCTTTATCAGATAGCTTGTTGTCGACCATCCATTTCTGGTAGGCGAGGTTGTAAGCGTTGCGCAGATGTTCTTGCTTGATGGGTACTCCGCGCTCAGGAAAACGCTTACGAATAGCGATGATATTTTTGTCATAGATTGTCTCGCTTTCACTGTAATAGTACAAAGAGCCAGCGAGACCAGCTACCTTCATAAGCTCGAAGGCTCTGGTCTCGCTGTTTGGCATCAGATACACCTTTGCGGGAGCGCCATTTCTCCATCCTCGTTGGTGTGCGTCGGAGGCGTTGTACGGCACACACAATGCGGTTGTGTCGTCAAGTCTGTACAGAATGATTACTGTAAAGATTTGAAGTAGACTCATATACTCCATTCGCTCAAATGTACTGCTGTCGTCAAGACCAATCTGGTCTTTGTACACATGGCATTGATACCAGCCAGGAATCGGCGGGGACATCGTGGATATACCAATTGGAATGCCGCTTTGAACAGTAAAAACGTCAGTCATTGCATTTGCGACCGGAAAAGGACAGGTGAAGGGGAGTGGCTTATAGTCTGCGACCCGTTGTATTAAATCGGAGAGCATTACGCAACTCTCCGTGGCAACTCGATGTCCATAATCTTTTCTGACAGGGACTGATAAGCGCCTGTTTGCAGGAATGAGGTTACTTGGTCGAAGACATAGTAGTCAATGTCTCTCCCCATCTCGAACATTTCAAAAGCAGTGTCCTGCATACTTCTGGAGAATGGGTCGGCGTATGCGGAAGAACTAACCTTGATAAACACGGTTCTAAAGTCAGCCGCCTCTTTTCTCATCCACTCCCTTACGCTTCCTGCGTTCTCTCCGCCGTCCCCAATAAACACCACGGTTGTCGGTTCAAATCCTCTGCGTTTTGCTAGGCGCAGAGCGGACTCCATTGATGTTTGCCCACCAGCTCGGACAGGAGCAAAGGCTGTCTCCCACGCCTTGATGCTTGTCACGTCGTCGATTTTCAGCTCAGTAGCATCGTTGTTGAAAACGACTACCATCGGAGCTTTCTCGCATACAGGGGCGATACGCATACCGAACTCTTTGGCTGCTTCTATCGCGCTCTGCATTGAGCCTGAGCGGTCAACTGCAATAAGCAGGTCGTCTTCAATCTTTTTTGACTTGTCTACAGACTTTTGCTTAGCTTTAGCAACCGCCGCCTGTAGTCCAGCGTCTTCTACCTGCGCTGACTTTCTGTGCGACGCTGATGCGATTGACTTTGTAGCTCCGGCTACCTTTTTCTCAAACAACTCTCTGACCTCTGGGATATTCAAAACCCCAGATTCCTTGACCCAGCTTTGGCTGTTTAGCGCCTCAGTTGGTGTCATTGTAGAGATAAGCGCGATTGCTGTCTCTGGTGTCAGTTTTCCGACGATAGACGATGCAATGCGGTATGGAATGCGCTTGTCCTCGGCGATGGCAAGTGCTTTCTTGACAATATCCGTCTCTTTTGCGATCTGCTGGATGGCATAGAAAACGCTGTCCTTTGGAGGCTTAGAGTCGAAAAGGATTGCCTGTGCTCTGGCAGACGGCTTGATGTGGGACATCCTGTACGCCCACTTGATGTCTTTCCTGCTCTGCACGGCTACCCTATCGAACAAGTCTTCGTTATTTTGAAGATGCTCGATATAATCAGCCAAAACTCCCTTCACCTGTCTATGAACGGGAGTTTTAGATTTGCTGATAAACTGCAAGACCCTAAAAATCCTGAACGGGGGCAATCCTTGCAGTCCATCTGGCTCTGTTTTATAGACATTACTTCCTAAGAGGAGGCAACGTCCAGCCTCTCTGAAACCATAGTTGATTTCATTAGGTGTTTGGATAAGCGCGATAATTGCGGCGTCTGCTTGATCTCTGATTTCCGTCCCGCCTGTCGCAAGGTGCACACAGGCGCGGGATACAAATAATGGGTCTTCGTGCATCGCTTTAGAGAAAACGCCTACCATTTCTGCGTACTCTCGGTGCGGAACACGAATCATCTGATTATAGACTGCGTTTCTCGCTATGTTTTGTTCATTTGTCATTTTTCTCTCCTTGTGCTGTGGGTAAGGCGTTCATCACATTAAGGCGCGCGCTGTCAATGAAGGGCCATCCAAAGAATGTCTCTCTGCTCTTGACGCCCTCTATCTCTACAACAACAGTCACGCCTTTTGGCGAGACGTGCAACGCCACGTTTTCGTGTAGCTCCTCGTCTTGATAAAAAATCTCTACAAACGGCTCTAGGTGGTTCTTAGTCTCTGGATTTTTAGACATTGTTATCTCCAGTCAAGGCTGTTAGCCTTTCTTGATATGTTATCTATTGGTAAAAGTAGTTACAGTTGGGACAGGGGTGATATGCTTAATCATAGCATAAATGGACATTTATGTCAATTATTCATTAGGGGAGTCTGTTATTCAGACTCCCCTAATTGTTAGTTGAGGCGGCGTGCTATCTCGTTTAGATTCTCTGCTACACCCTCTCGTTTATCTTTGAAAACAACATACTCCAAATCAGATACTGCATCTTCTACTCTAAACTTGGATACTACAGCCATCAGAAGTTTCAATGCTATAGCCACCATTGGAGACCCAATGCCATTTCCTTTATGGACTGAGCCACCCGCAGATTTCTCTAAGAAGTTTATGAAACTGTCGTAGGTACTTACGGGAAGTGTTGCTTTTAGTAGTTTTCTATTGCGCGCTCCTTTAGTTGTGTCTCTGTAATACAAGCCTCTCACGGCGGTTGCATCAACGACATAATCTTTTGGAGGGGCGCTTTCTTCTTTAAAAAAGTCAGACATAGTTTTCTCCTAACCGTTAATTAGTTTATCAATATTCGTAAGCGCAACCTCATGCTCTCCGTCAGATGTGCTTATGCTTAGTGTTTGTGGTATCGCGATACCTTCTTTTCTCATCTCGACAAGCAAAGATAGTACACGGGACAAGTCTTCCTGTAAGCTCTCTGTGACGTTTCCTATGTGGCTTACTAAATCCTCCCCTTCCTCTATCTCGTCTCTTTGCGCCCTTACTGCGGCTTTGATGGCGACATTTCTATCTGCTGTCGTAGCGAAAGTATCGAGATACTCAATGACATCGTAGTCTTGTCTGGTATGGCACGAGAAGGTAAAACGAACCGACGGCATTATTTCATCCTTAGAGCGAGTTTGTAGTAGCCTCTCACATTAGCAAACATTGGCTCTGGGGCGATGCGGACGTTTTCGTGTTCTATTTTGCTTTTGATAGCCTCTCCGAAAACAGTAGCTCCGCCACCAGCTACAATTACAACGTCTAACTTTGTGAAGTTATCCCACAGTTGAGCGGCGCGGGCGATAATTCCATCAGCCATCGGTTCGATAACGCTATTCGTAGCGTCCCTGATGTCAATAGACCCACCTTTGTATCGTATAGAGCCAATCGCGAGAGCCGCGGCAATCTCATGGTCTCCGTATTCAGCATCGGGACAGATATTTTGCACAGGCTCTTTTGCGGCGCGTACTGCGTCCCAAGAGCCTAGCGTAACGCTATCTGTTTGTGGTCTAACATCGCTCATGTTGTGGACGCGCTGGAAGTTTGTAGTTTTTCCTCCCACATCAATAATTCCAACGTCGCCATCCGCAACAAGGGCATCGACGATACTGAGACCGTCTTCGCTAAGGGCGGCATCAACAGCGACTCCCATTCCCTGTGGGACTACGACAACTTTCTCGACAGTGATCTCTTGCGGAGGTCTGCCGTGTCTATTAATGCCATGAACACCAAGCAGAGTGTCCCTGAGTTTGTCTTTGTCCTCTGCATAGTAGGACACTGGCAAACCGGTTACGATTGACATACTCGCTTTTCCAACACTTGCGAGATGTGACAGCGCGGCATGGAAAATAGCTTTGTACTCAGGAGTATCAATCCAGCTTCTCTCCTCTCTCCTCAAGCTGATACGGCTTGATAAGATTGCGGCGTCTCCAACAAAATAGGATTTGCCGTCTATCTCAATAGAGATAACCGATGTTTCTCCCATCGAGAAGCGCGCCTCGTCTGCTGTTCCAGTTACGGATGGTATCGCAACTGGATTGCATCTGTCCGAGAACAGTTTTGTGTAGGCATAGCCAATGTCCATGCCAGCATATATATCAGTCATTACTTGCTCCTTTTTTGATTTCAGACAGTGCCTCTGCAATGAGTGGCACTGGTACGATATGCCCTTCCTCTCTAAGAGCTGTTGCTATATCAGGAAGAGCTACAACGCCTTTCTCGTATAAGGCGGTGACTAAAAGTTTAGTTGACTCCGAGAACTCTTTTCTCTCAAGCTCCTGCGCCAGCGCAAACGCTTCGTCCTCTGCCGCGTCCTCGCGGGTTGCAAAATCTAGAGCTTTTCTCATATAGTCGAGTTGCTCCGCAGAGAGCTTGTCGCTATATATATCCTTTTCTGGGCCTGGAACTTCTCCCTTCTCTGGCTCTGAGATATTTGCTGGGTGCTTTAAGTAGTATCTTATTGCCTGTGGGGTAGCCTCTGGCAATCTTAGTGGGAGTCGCCTTGTTACATTATGTCCAAGCTCTCCGCGCTGATACATTTCGTAATCTTTATCACTTAGTTTGTTTGGGTCTATGATAGAGATACTTCCTAGTTGTTCTTTCATTACTAGCCCAGACGGTATTGGTGGGTTGTCTCCAGGCACAAGTATGATAGACAGCACAGAAAGCTCTTGCCATCTATCTGCGCCTTTGACGCGCATCTTATTAGGAATGATACCAGATGCGCCCCAAGCTGGTTTGACGTGAGACGTTATTGCGATCACGCCTACGCCTTTTGAGTGAAGGGCGTTGCATATCTTATCGCTAATAAGGAAGTTTACTACAGACGAGAGTCCACCAAATCTCCCGCTTTTTACATTCTTAAGGTTCAGGTTGTAATCCATGACGTAACGCTCCACGTTTCTATTAGCCTCTGCTCGCAGTGCAAGCTCAAGCCACGACACGTTATCAAGGATTGCAATGGTGTATCTGTCCTGTTCTATGCTGTTTATTATCTCCATTGTCTTTGTATATACGTCCAATGGGGTTGTATTTTCTCCACGCGTAACAGCATGATACGCACCGAATTTCACCTGTGAGTCAAGCGACTCCCCTTTATTCTCGTAGTCGATGAACAGGATGTTGTCTGGGAAATCCATTTGGGCTAAGAAAAAGCTCTTTCCGATTCCTCTTTGTCCGGTGATGTGGACAACGCCCCTCATCTCTTCTGGCACGAGAGTGCGTCTTGTGGTTGCTTTAGCCATTTTTGCTCCTTTCCTTTTCTGCTTTTTGCAGTAAGGTGTTTGATATATCTATGCTGATAATAGAAATATCATCGAGTCCGAAATACTCTCTAACAGCCTGAGTGATTCCAGCTCCTATCCCAGACACAGGATTGTCTTTTTGCATATCTGGGTCTACAAGGTACATGATACAGGATGTCAAATTTTTATATTTGCTCCATAGGTCATTAGCTCTTTTCACTCCCATTTTAGGAAATGTAGCCAGCGTTATTCTTCCGTCGCTTACTGCAACAGGCAACTGTAATGCTCCTTGTATCTCTGTTATCTCTGGTTTATCTGGATAGACATATTTCACAGGCTCTTTCTTAAACTCAGCCATGTGTCTCATTTTTGTCTCTATCCATGCTGGAATATCGCTCGCTTTTATAACGAACTCGGACACGCCTCCCCTGCTATTCCACTTGTATATAGCCGCCAAGACGTGTTCTACCTCGAAGTCGATGTGTGTAATTACAGGGTCAGTGAACTCCACATCATATAAAAGAATACACTGCGACTGCATAGCTCCTGTTGCTCGCATTTTTGCAAGAGACATATTAAGACGTGTTCCTACAGACGACACAATGTCTCCGCCTGATTTACGTTGCACCAATAAAGCGCCGCGTTTTATGTGTTCTAGTACGAGCTTTTCGGTAGTAGCAGGCATTGGCTCTAGTGATACCATGAAGTCAGCGCCAGTCAGCTCCTCTAGAAAGGGAACTTCCTGTGCTCCGGCAAAGCCTGGAAATAGCGACCCCTTACTATTCTCTGTTGGGTCTATAAAAACGGTCATTGTTATCTCCGTTGCGGGAGGGGAGCGTTTGCTCCCCTCCCTGCTTTGGTCGGTGGTTACGCCCCTCTTGCGGACTCAATGTCCGCAACCGTAACTCCATACATGGTGGCAAGCTCTACAGCGAGAGTGCCTTTGGTAAGGGCTTCTTTTATCTGAGGAACATACTCTGCCCAAACGCTTGCGTCCCATCCTGCGGGTACGCCTTCGGTGGCTTTGTCCATTCCTGAGCCATCCTCGCCGTAGCGCTCTTTCCATGCCTCGAAACACTCGTCTCGGCTGGAGAACACTTTTGCGAATTTGATGGCGCTGTAGTCTGGACTCTTGACCTGCGGTACATCGTGTACTTCGACGTAAGTACCGTCAAGTTGCTCAAGGGTCTCGGCATACTTGCCTTTTGACATAGATTTCTTCCCCTTTACCGCCTCGATTGATGGGCGAACTGTTGCCCACCAGTCAGAATCTCCGATGCGCACTTTTCTCTCGTAGGTGTAATCCACGTCTCTGAACTCTTGGATGTCAACAGTAAACTTAAGCTCCAAAGAGCGCTGACGTGCTGGAAGGGTAACAAACTCATCCTCAGTTACGTCTGTTGGATTACTGTCTTCCCACTTGATAAAGCGAGCTGACGAAATGCTGAGCTTGCCAAAGGCGGCTCGTGAGGAGAAGGTCTCTCGATTTTCGGCTTCTTCTCCTGCGATTTGAAACAGTTTTGACTTGTCTTCCATAATTTTTTCTCCTATTGCTAATATAGTTTCTAATGCGTTTCTGGGTTTTCTCTATTTTCTATCGTTCCATAGACAACTCTCCTTAATCTGGTTTATTACCCATTTTATCCTATAAATGGATATTTGTCAAGTTTTGCTGTGGGCACTTCTTGTGAATTTCCCCTGTCTATTCAGATACAGGAAGTGAAAAGGAGCAATCGGCTAGTATTTTCCTCTGTGGGAGCGAACGATGTGTATACCAAGGGCTTTTTGAGAGCCAAATTCCCTTTTACAGTAGCCACAGATTATTGGATATTGGTTTAGTATTCTTCTAACAAGAGGGATGCAGAGGTCTACCTCTTTTGCTATCTCCTCTACAAGAAAACCTTGCAGGCGCATATTCAGTATTACAGGAACGGCGTTTATCGTTTTCCTCTTCGGGCCTGCGTGCTCGCCCATGTGTTCCTCGTGGGTAAGCAGTTTCAGGTTTTCTATTCTATTATCTGTTTTGTCTCCGTTGATATGGTGAGTTACCTCTTCGTCGTTAAGTCTGCGCCCAAGGTGGTCTTCCATTATCAAACGGTGCTCATACTCGTACTTGTTATACCCAGGTCTTCTTACCAAGACATAGCCATCGGACGATATTGTTCGATAGCCTTTACTTGTGTCGTGGCGATAGTCTAAGCCAAACTTACGCATCATGCGCGCAATCTGCGTTGGAGACACACCGGCTTCCTCCGCCATGCCTCTTAGTGTTCCATGCCGTTTATACGCGTAATACAGCCAAGTTTTATCCTGGTGCGGCTTCGTCATAATCATCTAGCGCTTTATCAAGAGCGTCCATATACTGCGAGTTGTTGTCACGCACTCTAATGAAGGTACTAACGTCCCTTGCTCTCTGCACAACCTCTTTCATCGCCTCGTATTCTGATCTTGACACAAACATCATGCCCTCTGCTGGCGGAAACGTATCCCAACTAACCATCTTATCCTCCACAGGACAGGTTGCACAAATAGAAAAATGCCACAATGCACGCAACCATAAACAATAATATAGTTAATGCTCCAACTAGCGCTTGCCAATCTTCTTTTTTAGGCATCATCCTCTCCTTCACCCGTTCTTTTTCACCGGTTGGTTAAATTGTGAACTGCAATTAGTGCAACGATATTCATAAGATTTGCGCTCAGCATCCTCATAGAATACATCTGTATCTCCGTACCCAAGCGGACATAATTTTCCGCCTATGTCCTCATACCAGCTTTCTACTGCCGTATCTACATCGGCTATAGTTTGCTCAACGATATATTTCTCCTCGTGGCATTGTGGGCATTTACATTTAACTTCAATCTGGGTCATTGGTTTCTCCTTTTTATTATTCTAGGTTTCCATTCTCATTAATCGTTCCGACGAGTTTCATTTTCCACTGCATCATTCCGCCGCCAGCGGGGTCAAGAACGACTATATGCGGTTGTGCGTCGCACTCAATGCCACTTAGGATTTTTCTATATGCAAAGACTCGCTCGCCTTTGAATTTCTTTATGCCTGAGTTGACCGTAAACACTGGCTTTCCAAGTTCAGCAGTCTGTGTTGGCTCTGGCGTAAACACCACAGCATCTTTCTCAATAACCTCAAATATAGCCAGTTTGTTTCCATGAGGATTGTTTACCGTGTCGTACGGGAACGGAACGTCTCCGTATTTGTTTACAACCCATTTATATTTTCCCTCAACAGTCGGCTCGCCGTTTCCATTTGGCGCTGGCTCTTCGTCTTCTGACATAAACAAAATAAGGTCGTTTCTCATCGCTTTAAGCTCCTGCGATATTTCTCGAATAGCATTTATTAAATCTGTGCATACCTTAAACATCTTTCACCTCTTGTTATCAATAGTTATTATCTGATAACAATTTTACCATGTTTATATGTCTCTTGGCACAGAGGGAGAGATACTTTGGTTTGGAGGTTTTGCAACTGGAGCAGGGGCGGAAGCATAATATGTCATATCAAGAATATTATATCCAGACGTATATAGAAGTAATTTTGAGAAAGGGTTATTAACAAAAACCCTATATCTTTTTATGCTGTTGTTGAGTTCTCTTTTTGCCTCTGTAACAAGAGATTGCATATCGTTGTATTCTTCCATAACAAGTATAAAAGCTCTTGCAGTATCTCTTGGATTGATTTTATCTAGCGCGTATAGATAATTAGCCCTGTTGGTCATATTAATTATAGCTTTCTCTACGGCACTGGTTTGTATAATAAGGTACGAGTTCGCCTCTATTACGTCCTCTTCATACTGAGTAGCAGTATTTCTAGCAGACAAGCTGAGCGTAGCGTACACAATTATAAATCCGATAGCAAGATATATAGCAGATAGCAGATTTTCTTTTTTCATTTTTCTCTCCTTAAGCTAAAATAGTTGGTTGTATAACTAACTTTTTTGGTTAATGTTTCATCACGTAAATCGGCTCATACTTGAACAGCTTGTCTGGCGTTTTATGTGGTCTGCCTGAAAGCTGTAGCTGTAATTTCTCTGCGTGAGAGAATCCTAAATCGGTAGCAACTCCGACCATATCTCTCTCCAGCGTTGGAACAGATTTTATGTTTGCCACATTAAAAGCTAAGATTCCGCTTGGTCTCAACAGAGACTTACATCCAATTAGTGTTTCTTTCCAGTATCCGTTTAGCCAAGAGCCATACTCTGGGAATTTTATCCACGACTGAGTTGGCTCGTAGGAATACTTCTCTGTGTTGAAGTATGGCGGAGACGTGAAGCACATATCTACTGATGCAGTTGATTTTAATCTGAAATCCTCAGAGCCTGTTGGGTATAAGTGCGCGTCAAAATCCTTTAGCCCTGTTCTTAACAGGTCGAGGAAGAAAGCCATAAGACCGCGCCAAGTATCTCCGCTTGGCTCAACTCCTATATATCTGTTTACGTCGTTCGAAATGTAAGCACCGAGCAGTCTTCCACCAAAACCCGCAGACATATCATAAACCGTTTTTGGCTTATATCTATTGTAGATTGCGCAGGCGGCGCTTGGTCGAAAATTTGACACCGCGACACCGCCGTATTTCCTAAGTGCCTTGCGGATACCCGCATCGCTAATATTGTCTCCATACTTTATCCTTTTTCTTATTGCGGTCATAAACAGTTCGTCGTCGTTGAATATATCAAGAGGGGTAGGAGAGTTCCCATTTTGAATAGCTTTAGCGTGTGGGAAATATGACCAGCACAGCGCCAAGCCGTGCATAGTTTGTCTTATCACGTCGCCAACGATGATGTCAGAAAAGTCTTTTGATAAAAGTTTAGAAACCTCTTTCCTGATGTCACCTACTTCAAATTTCTCAAAGTCTGGATACCCGTTTGCCCTGTAGTATTCAAAAACTTTTCTCGCATACTCCTCGCGCCCTTGCTCGTCAAGCGCTCCCCAGTATGCTTTATTCTTTTTTACTTCCTCGTAAGCCACCGGTAATGTCGTCTTCAACCTTGTCTCCTTTGTCAATCCATTTCATTTCTCCCCACCATGAGTATCCGGTCATTCCTACAAAAAATGCTTCCTCCCATGATGCAAACTCAAGCCACCTTGTTTCGCCTCTAATTGTTTTGGGAAACAGTAGGAACTGAGATTTAATGCGCCGCTGTCCTTCTTTGGGTCTTTTCCATCTCATGTCATTATCTCCTATGGATACGAAATGTAAATAAAAGTATTTACTATTTACATTTCGTATCGAATAATACGCATTTTTTGCATATTGTCCGATATGAGTTGTATGCAAAACGTACGGTTAGACGTTACGTTTTGCATACAAGGAGCGATAAGACTTCTTATCACCCCTATCATTTAATCCTCCAATAGCTTTTTTTCTTCATAGATGCTATCTATGATTTCTTGGTGTGGTGCTTCGTCGAGAACCCCACCTGGAACGGAATCAATAATATACATTATCAATTCCCGCAGCCGTTGGTTCTCGGCTTCTAGTTGTGGTTGTTTCTCCCAAGCATCAATAGCCTTTGGGATTGTACTAAGATGCGAACATACCTCCATAGAAATTGCCTCATAGTGGTCTCTTGCACCCTGCGCTAATTCTGCCCTAGTTGCTTGATAGGCTTGCTCACTCATCTTGTGCCTCCTTCCCGCAAATAAGCATCTGCGCTAATTTGGGCAATATAAACGGGAAGAATACCTAACAGAGAATAACTTTTCCAGTATCTTATACACTTACCAAAGTAAGTTCTATGTAACCGCTTGACAATCATTCTAATCCTCCGGCTTGATTAAATATCCTTTACCAACGCAGGTTTGCGAAGTCTCTCAGCTTGTTCTGGTCTTTTGTATGCTCTATTGCAAACCAGTCTCCGCCTTTCTCTTTCTGGGCGGCAATAACATCGTGCATATAGATGCTACCAATCTCTGTACAGAAACCTTCTACCTCTGCCATGCGGATTGTACCTCTGCCGTTATCCATCATTGTACCAAACCATCCGTTTGACTGTAGTAGCCTTGCCCCCTTTTTTATATCGTTGGTCTTGATTTTTTCTGTTGGGTGCAGTTGTACTGGCGGGTGGTCTCCGATAAAAATTACTTGTCCTGGTTCTGTCATTACATTTCTCCTTTTGCTAAACTAGCCATGAAAGATATGCGTAAGCATCATCCATGTTCTCAAAAATTACTGTTGCCGCTTCTTTTACAAACGCGTGTACATGAATGTTCTCCTCCTGCATTACAACGACTACGTTTTTGTTGAGCGAGCTTGCCCATGCCAATTCAAACATCGAGCCGATTGAAACTTTGTCGAATCCAGGTGTCAAATCTGCAAGAATAATATCTGCTTGCCCGACCATCCATCGGTCGCGTTTGAAAATAGCGCCGTC
>Ga0307378_10005963_pt1 | contig 16807 bp, 7 predicted proteins | sample UN1MG_FD_202238 | JGI IMG/M metagenome (GOLD analysis project Ga0307378, IMG submission 202238) | Soil microbial communities from Risofladan, Vaasa, Finland - UN-1 | ecosystem: Environmental > Terrestrial > Soil > Coastal area > Acid sulfate soil | place: Finland: Risofladan, Vaasa | collected... | reverse complement strand
CGATTCTCGATGTCACGCACGTCCACCACTGCCTTGCCCTTCGCCAGATCGAATCTTGCTATGGCGATCGCGGCTTCGCTGGGTGAACACGCTACAGGCAGGCAGCGTATCCCGAACCCCGGCCCGGTCTCCGGCAGTTTCCACGTGTCGTGCTTGTCCTGGGCAATGTCATATACGGTAATGTCGTACTCATTGCGGGCGATGATCAATTTCCGCGCGTTGGAGGAAAAACCGACCAATGTTCCCGACATCTCGGTCAGTTGGCGAAGATGCCGCCCCGTAGCGACTTCCCAAAAATCCACAACGCGGTTCACCTTCTCCGGGTCCGAGCTGGTTGTCGCCAGGTACTTGCCGTTCGGCGAAATCACGAGCCCGTCGAAGACCTTCGGACTCTCAATACTGGACCTTTCTTTACCGCTTGCGAGGTCCCATACCGTGAGAACGGAATCGGTGGATTTCTCGGGAGCCTTGGGAACGGTGCGGGCGGGTCGGCACGTGACCAGACAGTTGCCTTCCCGAGGGACCACAAAACGTCTCACCGGTCGATACGCTGTCAGATCGGCTTCCACGGGCTCCGGCAGCGCTTCGGCCACCGGATCGGGCGTTTTTGCCACGGACGGATCGGGCATCTCGCCGGCCGGATCCGGTGGCTCGGGCATAAGCGGATCGCCTGCCTTCTCCGGCCCCACCGTCGGCGAGTCGGGTTCGGACGCGATCGGCGGAGGGCTCGGAACCGAGGATGTGGAAGGTGGGGAAGGCTTGGGTACCTGGGGGGGCTCCAGCGTCGGCCATCGCGGTTCCGATTCCGTCTTCGTAGTTTCGTCACGGTCAACGGAAGCCACCTCTCGCGACTTGCTGCTGCACCCGAAGAAGATCACGGCGCCTGTCAGCAAAACGCTTAACGCAAGAACTCTCTTGGCCATTTCACGCTCCTTTGAATGACTGTGGCAGTGGCACTAATGCAAGCGGTGAGACCGGCCTTCGGCGAGTGGGTGGTCAGTAGTTCCGCGGGTGGCACCGTCGATCTTGCGGAAGAGATCATACGATCCCGTTTGACTCACTGGCAAGATCGCCGGTGTTGCTGGGCAACAAGAGGAATTCCGAACACCCATCCGATCCGCACGCCCACCCATTTCCCGCAATCCTCGCGTGGCTGCACCGCACCGACGATTATCCGAATGAGCCTTCCTGGTTTTTGGGGAATTGGTGGGCAGTGCCCACCCTACGGACTCAAGCGTTTCTTGGCGCGTACGGACCGAGAAACTTCGGCCCATTGAAATGAATCATATGTTCCGGAGTATCGGCAATCCATACCTCCGTTTCCCATGCAACATCGGCGGCATACTTGCGAAAGTCGTTCCGATTCAAGAAGGCCGTGACATAGATTCTCGCAGCGGTACACCTACGCAACATGTGCTCGATTTCAGTGTGTCGCTTTGCGTCAACCGGCCCGTGGGCGGTTGCGGCCTCGATTACGAAGAGCCAGTTCTTCTCGCTGTCGTGCAGGAGCACATCCGGCAGCTTGTCATGCCGGGTTATCTCGATCTTCAGGGACGCCAGGGCGTCCGTTTCGCAAACCACATGCTTCCGCGCGGTGCCTCCCACGTAAAGTACCGTAGCGCCGGGTGCAAAACGGGGACCGAATTCCTCAATAACGGCAACCTGCAGTTGATTATGCTTGCCGGGAGACAAGTGGACCTCCGACCCGTTCGGCAATCGCAACCGGACTTCCTTGGATCGCCTGCTCCTTCTATATGCCTCTCGCAGCCTGCCGAATTGCCCGATGAATCGCTCCACTTCTGCGTCAAAAGCGTCTGCTCCATAGGATCGCAATACGGGCACGACAGCATCGGTCAGGGCATAGCAAGTATTTCCACTATTCGTCGGGCGAGATGGGTCATCGGGGTTCCGGTCAACGATTCGCGCCTGTTCGAACTGGTGGATTGTCCTCCGTCGGACGGTCTCTCTTGAATTGGCTGCGTAATCCTTCCTGTAATACTTGCGCATGAAGCCCATAATGTCCAGAATTCGCAATAGCGGCTGCTGGGTCTTGCGCCATGAGCCCTTCGGTCTGACATCCGCCAGCGCGAGAAGCGTCAGCGCCGAGCATTCATTCTGCTGCGCACGGGGAAGACCGACGGCTCGGATGATCGCAAGGGCTTCATCTCTTTTGCTCATCCCGCGTGCTCCAGCAAATACTCTCTCAGTGAGCCTCGGACCCGGAACTCCGTCAGCACGATCCTCTCGATCCTGTCGGCGGTCATCACGGGCAGACTTCTTACTTGCCGGCCGATTTTCGCGACGACGTTCATGTCAGGGAAGTTCATGCTGCGAATCTCGGTTGCGTTGACCTGCGTATTGCCGCTGATCGTTCGGAAATAGCGGTCGAGCAAGACCGAATTGAAAACCGCCGCGAGCCCGTAGACATCCTCGTCCGTCAAGTCGCGCTCGCTATGATAGATGTAGTTCAAATGGTTCTCGATTCCGACGTATTGGCTCTTCGACACGGAAGGAAAGAAGCAGCCGGCGGTCAGCCGGCGTCTTTCTTCTTTCGCGCTGAACCGTTTCAGCAACACGTAGTTCTTCGAGGGGAGGAGCAATCGCATGGATTCTTGACGCAGACTGAACGCGATTGGCTTTCCGTTCTTCCTTACGGGCCATTTCGTGCCGAACGGCTCGATGTTGTGAGGGAGCAGCAACGGAACGGACGACTGGCTGTGGTTGTCGTCCAACAGGAACTCCGTTGCCCTGAACATGACGATCGGCCCGGTAGAAATACACAGTCCAAGTTCGGAGAAGCGACAGGGAAAGGACTCGACCAATTCCATGATACGGCCGTCCTCGTTGCTGGTCGGAATCCGAAGAACGCTTTCGCCGCACGAGTCGTCGATTACGCGGTCCGACGCGACATCGAACCCCTCGGGATCCTCGTCCAAGTTGGGGCCGTGACTCGTTGATATCCTTACTGTGGCGGACCTGTTGCCCAGCCGATGACCTTTCGTTATGACACTCTCCTGAAGCACGTCGGCAGACTTGAACGGAGCCGTTCGTGATTCGAAAAGGTGAAGGTGGTCAAGAGCCATCCGTTGAAGGAACCACTTTCGAAAACCACGAAAATACAGACCGTTGCAGTAACTTCTCGGCGTAATGGCTACCAGTTCAGCCCCCTCTTTGAGCAACTGCGCGCCCAACGCAAGAAAGAAGGCGTAAACGTTGGGTTGACCGTGAACCACTTTGGACATCAATTTCGCATGGGCGGACGTCTTGCGAACTTTGAAGTAGGGCGGGTTCATGATCGCAGCGTCAAACGTCGAACGGAGGTCGTTGCCGTCAAGAGTCCGCTGAGCATCCAGGCTTGAGGCTGTTGCGATTATGAAGTCTTTATCGTGGATTACGTAGTTGAGTGCATGGCCTGCGTCCTCCAAAGCCTTCCGGCAATGCTCGAGGTTCTGCTCCAGAAGAGGGATTGCTTTCGGTTCGTTCTCGAACACGTGGACTTCTATGTGCCGTGGAGAACGCAGGGCAAAGAATCTTTCGCAGACTGCGGCAGTCAAAACGCCAAGACCGGCTCCGGCGTCCAGCAAGCGGTACTCCGCAGGGAAATGAGAAAGCAGACCCGCCATGAAACGAGCGATTTCGACCGGTGTGAATACTTGCCCCGCCTGCCTTCGGTAGAGAGCCGATGTGCTATTCTCGTGTCTTTTCTGTAGTTCCGTCGTGTAGCTAAGCAAGTCCACCATGACATCCTCGGAGAGCCGAAAAGACTCGACGTGCGGCGGTAGAGCCGACCCTCCAAAATGATACCCGATTGCCGCCCCTTGTCCAGCCTGCCATCCTTCTCGGGAATCTTGCCGGGTTTTCCAAGTGCTTGTGGGCGGCCGAATCTGGAGATTGACAGGGACTTCCGGATAGGATGCATTAGTACACTTATATGTCTCGTGGGGCCGCTCTTCGAAGAATCGAGGTTCGCCAGTTTGCCGTTCGTCCGGAGGGGGGAGGCGGAGGGGGGATTCGGGTCGTTCGACCCGTGCATTCCGCCCGGGAAAGGATTGTTGCTTCCCGGTATGGCGAAATCGGCGAAAAGTGGGAAACAATGCCGTAAGTTGTTGTTGGGAAACATCTTGCGACAACGTAACCATCGCGCCAATCGAACCGATCGACCGGTATCTGTCAAGGGCGGCGGAGCGACCTAAGTCGTTAGTGTGGCAGGAGTTGCGCAAGATGGGGCGGTTTAGGGACGACGAACGGTTCGGCATGGGGCAAGAAAAAACTGGCTTTCGCCCGTCCGGACGGTTCGCGTGCGTCGTCGTAAGTCGCTTTCCGGTAAAGCGTTTCGACGATCCGCGCGGCGGCCGAAGGGGTCGATTGTTTTGCTTCGGCCGAAAAACTGGTAAACAATGGCACGCCTGGGCGAGTCCCCGCGAATTCGGCTGCCGCTTGGCTACTTTTCCGGCCCGAGCGGCTTCTCCGCCCCCAGCGGCTTCACGCGGATGTTGCGGTAGGCGACCGGGCCGTGGTCGCCTTGGAGCATCAGGGGGCCCAAGGGCTTTTCGTCGGCGAAGGCAGCCGCGCGGGTGGGGCCGGTGACCTCGACGTTCTCGTGGATCAGCTCGCCGTTGTGCAGCACCCGGACGAACCTCGCGTTGGCGATCTTCTTGCCCGAGGCGTCGAAACGCGGGGCGCGGAAGATCACGTCGAACGATTGCCACTCGCCCGGCGGTCGGGCGGCGTTGACCTTCGGCGGATGGCCTTCGTAGCCGCGTCCGTTGTCCCAGCGCTGGTAGATCCCGCCGCAGTCGCCGTGTTCGAGTTCGTCGGGCTTTTTGCCCCAACTGTCGAGGATCTGGATCTCGTAGCGCCCCTGGAAATAGACGCCGGAGTTCGAGCCCGCCGGAACCGTGAACTCGACGTGGGCCTCGACGTCGGCGTGTTCGAGCTTGCTGAAGATGTTGCGGGTGCGTCCGGTCGGGCCGTTGACCAGCACGGCGGTGCCGGGGACGGAAACCAGCCGCCGGGCGTCGGCCGGGTCGGTTTTCACCTGTCCGACGATCTGCCAGTCGCCGGTGTTCTCCTGCCAGGTCGACAGGTCGCCGCCCACCAGCGAGGTCGTCTGGGGATCGGCCGCCGCAGCGTCGGAGATCGGCAAGCCGGCGGCCAGGAAGAGGGCGGCGGGCATGACGAGGGCTTTGAGATTCGGCAGGTACATGGGTTTTTCTCCTTCAAGTGTCATCGATTTGTAGCCGGATTCGCAAGAATTCGGGCCATTTCGCGTGAAACTGGGCAACGTCCGAATTCTTGCGAATCCGGCTACCATTTGGCTGAAGTGTTATCGATTTGGGAAGATGGCGGATTTGGAAATCCGTCCTACCAACAAGGGAGACATCCGGGGCGTAATGTCTCAACTATAGGCGGGGAACGTGCCGATATCAAGGATTCCTCATCGTAGAGAGACGTTTTTGCCGGTGTTCTCCGGCGGGCCTTTCAGTCGCCGACGTCGCATGATCTGCAAGTCTCGAAGAAACAATATCTTACGGCAATTCGGGCGGTTGGCCGTACTGTTCTGCGGCGTAGCCTTGGCCGGATGTGGGACGACGAAGTGGACCGACACGAGCCGCACGGCCACCGAGCAGTTGCTGATCTCCGACGCGATGGACCGCGCCGTGGCCAAGCTCGACCTGCGTGCGGTCGCCGGCAAGAATGTCTGGCTCGATTCGGCCGCGCTGAAATCGGTGACGGATTCCCCCTACCTGGTAAGTCTGCTGCGCCAGCACATGCTCGCGTCCGGTTGCGTCTTGATCGAGGATCGCGAGGATGCCGACTACGTGATCGAGGTACGCGCCGGGGCCGTCGGCACCGATCGTCGCGAGCTGACCGTGGGGATCCCGGCCGTCAACGTTCCGTCCATGCTTCCCGTGCCCACTTTGCCGGCCAGACTGCCGGAAATGAACGTGGCCACGAAAACGGAACAGCGTGCGGTGGCCAAGATCGCCGCGTTTGCCTACAACCGCAAGACGGGCCGCCCGGTGTGGCAGTCGGGCGTGGTTCCGGTAGAGAGCAAGGCGAAGAACGTCTGGCTGTTCGGCGCCGGACCGTTCGAGCAGGGCACGATCTTCGAGGGCACGAAGTTCGCCGGCAGCAAGATCGACATCCCGCTGATCTACCCGGCCGAAGACGGCAAAGAGCGAAAGCCGGTCTCGGTCGCCGACCAGGCATACTTTTCCGAGCCGGAAGAGGCCGTCGTGGTCAACGTACCGACGCCGAAAACCTACGGACTCGCTTCATCGAAATCGAGCACCACCTCGAAGACGACGAGCAGTTCCGAATCGACTGACAAGGTGGTCGCGGCCGCGCACACCGAGCCGGTGGAACCGTCGCCGCCGAAGAGTCCGGTGCCGCCGGATTCGGATGATCCGTGAAGTCCGGATTATTCAAAGGCTTGTAGCTACGTTCGCCAGAACGTGGAGCATGCCCAAGGGTTACCACGTTCTGGCGAACGTGGCTACGACAGCGGATGATCAGACCCGAATCAGGTCCCTGACCGTCATGCCCGAGGGAATCATCGGCAGCACGTGTTCCTGGTAGGGGACCTGGACGTCGAGGATGAACGGACCCGGCGCGTCGATCATTTCCTGCAGGGCGTCGGTCAATTCGGCCTTCTTCGACACGCGACGCCCCTTCCAGGCGAAGCCGGCGGCGACGCCCACGAAGTCGGGATAGCGCTCTTGGGGCGTGATGCCGTTGCCGCGTCCGACGGCCTCGGGATGGTCGATCGGGCCGAGGTAGGTGTGGGCCCGGTTGGCGGCGTGGAAGCGGTCTTCCCACTGGACCACCATGCCCAAGTGCATGTTGTTCAGCAGCAGCACCTTGACCGGCACCTTTTCGCAGTGGCAGGTGGCCATCTCCTGGATGTTCATCAACAGGCTGCCGTCGCCGTCGACGTCGATCACCAGCTTGTCGGGATGGGCGATCTTGGCCCCGACCGCCGCCGGCAGACCGAAGCCCATCGTGCCCAGTCCCGAGCTGCACACGTGCCGCCGGGGACGGCGGAACTTGTAGTACTGGGCCGTCCACATCTGGTGCTGGCCCACGCCGGTGGTGATGATCGGGTCGAGATCGATGGTCAGCCGGCACAGCTCGCGCAGGGCGTGCTGCGGCAGGATGCCGTCGAAATCCTCGTCGTAGCGGAACGGATCGCTCTGTTTCCAGCCGGCGATCTTCTTGTGCCACTCGGTAAGGTCCTCCGGCGGTTCGACGATCTTGTTCAACTCGGCCAGCGCGTACTTCAGGTCGCTGACGATCGGCAGGTGGGCCTCCTTGATCTTGTTGATTTCCGAAGGGTCGATGTCGACGTGGACGATCCTGGCCCCGGCGGCGAACTCCGAGACCTTGCCGGTCACCCGGTCGTCGAACCGCACGCCGAAGGCCAACAGCAGGTCGGCCTCGTTCAGCGCGTAGTTGGCGTAGACGCTCCCGTGCATTCCCGGCATATCCAGCGAGAGCGGATCGTCGCCGGGGAATCCGCCCAGGCACATCAAGGTGGTCGTCACCGGGATCTGCGTCTTGCGGACCAGCTTGCACAGCTCTTCGCTGGCCTCCGCGGCGATCAGCCCGCCGCCAACGTAAATCACCGGACGCTTGGCGGCGCGGATCATCGCCGCCATCTGCCGGATCTCTTCGGGCCGGGCCAGACGGTCGTCGACGTGGTAGCCGGGCAGGTCCATCGGGGCGTCGAAGTCGGGCACGGTAGTGGCCACCTGGACGTTCTTGGGCAGATCGACCAGCACGGGGCCCTTCCGGCCGGTCGTGGCGACGTGAAATGCCTCGCGAACCACGCGGGCAACGTCCGCGACGTCGGTCACCAGGTAGTGATGCTTCGTCACGCTGCGGCAGACCTCGACGATCGGGGTTTCCTGGAAGGCATCGGTGCCGATCACCGACGTGCCGACCTGGCCGGTGATGGCGATCAGCGGGACGCTGTCGAGCTTGGCGTCGGCGATGCTGGTGACCAGATTGGTGGCCCCCGGGCCGCTGGTGGCCATGCAGACGCCGACCCGGCCGGTGGTTCGGGCGTATCCCTGGGCAGCGAATCCGCCGCCCTGTTCGTGCCGTGGCAGGATCACGCGCACCCTGTCACGAAAGCGTGTCAGAGCCTGATGCAGAGGGATACTGGTCCCTCCAGGGTAGGCAAAAACGGTGTCCACGCCGTGATTGACCAGGGCTTGAATGGCGATGTCGGCCCCACTGATCGGTTCCGGGGGCATCTTCTTGTGCGCGCGTTTGGCCACGGGAGCGGATTCCTGCGGTTCGAAGCCTGTATATCGGGGGGGAAGTGTTATCTGCCCAAACACTTTAGCATATGCCCCGGCGCCGGCGAAATCAAGGCTGCAGCGCACCTTGCCCACGCGCACAGTGCCAGTGGAACCGATATAACCGGCCCCGACCGCCGGCATTCCTTGTTCGATATTCGGTACTCGGATCAACGTGCCGCACGCTACACGGGAAAGCCGGGCAGCCAGGGCACGCCGCCGATGTAGATGCTCAGGGTGATGATCGCCAGCATGATCAGGCAGATCCAGCGTTCGGCCCCGTCGGCCGTCCAGCTTACGATTAACAGCCCCAACGCCAGGATGATCGACGAGAAGACGAAGAAGACCTGCCGCCAATAGCCGCGGATCTGGTTGGTGGCCTGCGCTTCCTCGGCCGCGTTTTCCAGATCGCGGTACTCCCCGTTCTCGAAATCCCTCGTCTCGCGCCGGTGCTTGCCGGCGAGTTTCTGGAGTTCCGCGTTCAGTTCGTCACGCTTCTTCTGGTCTTTCCCTTCCTCTTCGTTCCACGCCTTTTGGAATTCGGAGAGTTGCTTTTGGAGGTCTGCTCGCCGGCCGGAGTCGTCTTCCACAGCGATTTCCCTCATGCGCTGGGCCTCCTCCGCACGGCGATCCTCCACGACGTCGTCGATCTCGTCGATCTTCTTCTGGATCTCCAACCGCTCGCTTTCCAGGCGGTTGTCGAATCTGACCTTGGCCAGTTCCTGCTCGGACAGGGTGGCGTTGACGGCGCGGCGACCGATCGTGTCGCAGCCGCGCGAGATCAGCACCAGGACCAGGCCGACGGCCAGCATCGGACGGCCGGTGGCCAGCGAGAAACGGTTCGTTCCGGCTCCTCGCAAGGACCAGGCACGCGCGCCGCTGCCGCCTTGCGACGCACCCACGGGCGGCACGCCGTGGCTGGCCATCTCGCCCAGGTTGGGGGCGACAAAGGATTCGTTGCAGGTCGGGCACCGCACCTGGCGGCCGAAATGCTCCTCGGCAATCTGCACGCGGTGACCTTTGGGACAAACGGTTTCGTGGGACATGGTCGGGTTCCTCTGCTTGGTTCGAGTTGGTTGTTACGGCCGCCGGATGATCGGAGCCGTCTTGGTTCGCGGACGGACCGGCAGCGATTCGATGCCGGCAAAATCGGGATCGGCGATCGCGCGGACTTCCTCGTCGCCGCGGTAGGGACAGTTGGCGTCGACCCAGCCGATCAATTGCCGCAGGTCCTTGCCGTCGAGCTTCACGTCGTAGTGTTTTCCGCTGGAACACATTTCTATCAACTTGCTGGTATACGACAAGTGCTGCATGGGCCGGATCGTGGCATAGCCGGCCGGGTCGCGCTGGTCGTAGTTCTCGGCCTTCAGCGCCCCGGCGATGCCCGGCGTGGTTTTCGGGGCCCCGCCGTAGTTCGTCGACCCGACCAGGCTCACGTAGGGTTCCTGGAACGCGCCCAGCCCGGGCCGCAGCGTCAGATCGAAGTCCTTCCGAGCCTCGCCGTCGCCCTGGTGGCAGTTGCCGCAGTACCGATCGAGCACGGGCTGGACGTGTTTGAGGTAGCTCAGGCTTTCGGTACCCCACGGGGGCGGCGCGAGTTCGGCCGGCGGGTTCTTCAGGGCCAGGCCGCTGCCGCCCGCCGGGGTCGTGCTATGCGATTCGTGACAGCCCACGCACCCCCGCCGCTCGCCCGGCATCACCCCGGTGAACGACCGCATCGTGTGCAAGGCCCGATAGTGTTCGTCGAGCAATTGGAAGTGCAGGGCCTGACCCGGCGGAACCTCGACGGCCACCGATCCGTCCGGTTGCACGCCCACGGTGCCGAGGATCCGTTTGACGCCCTCCGCCTGGATGATCGACACGGCCGGTCCGGCGAAGAGGTTCGGGTAGGCGTCTCGCTGCCAGGTGGAATACGTGCGGGCGTCCATCTGGATCACGCGGAGATACTTCACGCTTCCCCGCGGCAGATCGGGGACGCCCTGGTAGACGTCGGCGCTGTAGAGGATGCCCGGCTGGGGCGTGTTGCGGTCGTTGCGGGTGCCGGGCCAGGCGACGCGATCGGCCGGGGCGTGCGGTTTGCGGCGCGGCACCACGGGCATCGCGTGGAAGACGTTGTAGTGTCCCTCGTAGATCAGTTCCCGGTTGCCGTGCACGTCCATCAGGTACAGCTTGAACTTATCCTCCCGGCCGCCGGTTCGCGCGGAAACGAGAAAATCCTCTTCGGAAAGCGGATAGGGCGTTTTGTAGGCGGCGTATCGGCCCGAGACGTGATAATCGTCCGCCTCGTGCGGGTCCGACGGCGGGGTGCCGCATTCCGGCCAGGGCACGTCGCAGGTAACCTTGGTCAGCCCGAGGGGAAAATTGAAACCCGCCTCCGGGTCGATGATTCCGACCGAACCGGCGAACCAGTCGTGGTGGGCCAGCCCGGTGAACATCACCCGCCGGCTGCCCGGAATGGGTCGCGGCTCGGCCAGATGGTCGGGCCAGACGCTCTGGTTCCCCCAGAAAGTCGCCACGTTGGTGCCGTCGGGATTGACCGTCCAGAGGCTCTGGATCCGCCACAACGCCTTGTCGTGGTATTCCCACCGCGAGTAGCAGATCCGCCCGTCGCTGAGCAAGGCGGGGCACCAGTCGGGCTCGTTATTGCGGCTGATCAGGTACACGTCGTTTCCGTCGGCGTCGCAGCGGGCCAGTACGTAGGAATACGTGTACGGCATGCAGCGGACGTACGTGTTGCAGCGGGTCGTGCAGAACAGGATATGGCCGTCGGGCAGGTAGATCGGGTCGATGTCGTCGTAGTCGCCGGTGGTCAGTTGCCGCAGGCCCGTGCCGTCGAGATCGATTTCGTAAAGATGGAAGCTCTGCTGGTCGTAAGCCTTGTAGCAGAACAGGACGCGTCGGGCGTCGAAGGACAGATCGGGCCGCCAGAAGCTGCCCGGCTTTTCCGGGGCCAGTTTGCGGACCCGTCCGCCCGGGTGCAGTCCGTCGAGCACGAGCAGCCGTCCGCCGGGCACGGCCATCATGCCGTTGCGGTGTCGGGCCTGGTGCGGCCATTCGGCACCCTGCGGATACGGGTTGTCGATGAAGACCACTTGCGAGAAGTCGACCGCCGGGTTCTTGAGCATGATCCGCCGCTTCACCGCGCGGACCTCCAGATACACTCCCTCTCCCTCTGGGAGAGGGGCCAAACGCTTCTCCAACGCATCCAACTCCGCCAACTCCCGCGACAGGTCCGGCGTCTTCGGATTCCGCTTCAGTCTCTCGGCCAACTCCCGGGCCCAGCCGATTTCCTGCAAAGCACGCTCGGCGGTCGGCCGGCCGTCGGCCTGGAAGAGCCAGTCGCGGTGCAACACGGCTTGGGCTTCCTCCGGCGTCAGGCCGCGTGTTTCCGGCTCGACCGGATCGTTCCGGCCGCCGGGGGCGTGCGGCAAGCCGGGGCGCGGTGCTTGAGTCAGTTGCCGTTTCGCGTCCTGGGGAACGGCGGCGAACTCCTGCCACTTCACGGCCTCGATACCAACCGCCTGCTCCAACGGGCTTTGCGAGGCCCAAGTCCCCGAGTAGCCCGACGCCGGCCGATCGAGCCCGGCCATCACCAGGCACATGCCCGAGGGGGGATCGACCGTCAGCAGTCCGCCGGTGAGGCGATCGAGCGTGCTGTAGTCGTCCGGGTGCGTGTGGGCCGATTCGAGATTGGCGTAGGCCGAGAGCCGCACGTCGGTGAGCGGTTTCTCAGACATGTTGGTCAGCACGAACTCGACGGCGGCCACGGGCCCCTCGCCCATCATCGCGCGGAGTTGCACGCGGACCTTCTTATCGGTCGTTTCGACCACGGCGGCGGCTTGTTGTCGATCGATCGGACGGACCGGCTCGACGACGCGTAGGTTTTCGAGCTTCTCGGCGTTGATGGGCGTGCCGGCGCGGCGAGGGGCGCCGTCGTCGTAATGGACGTAGTACCCGAACCGGCTGAGTTGACCGCCCTTGGGACAAGTCAGCCCTTGCCGGAGCCCTTCCCAGAAGAAATGGCCCGGGCCGGCCAGGGCGAAATCGGTCGTGTCGTTCTTGATCCAGACCACGTTCGGCGGCGGCGGATCGGTGGCGGGCTTCGGCGGTTCCACCGGTGCGGCGAACCGCCGCCGTGCCGCCTCCAGACGCCTGGCCACTTTCGCGTGGGAGTCGTCGAAGGCGAACAGCACGACTTGGCGGCCCGACTCGCCCGGTGCCAGCGTGCCGACCGTCCAGGTGAGCAGCCCGTCGGTATTGCCGATCGAATCGAGCCCCGCCGCCGAAGTCGCTGCGGCAAGACCGAGCACGGCCACCAGATAGACGGCGGAGCAGACGAGCCGGATCGGGTCGCCGATGATCGGCGGAATCTTCATTTCCATACCCTCCTGTCTCAGGCCGGACGAAACACCCACGTGCCACATTCTACCAGTTCCCACGGCCCGAGCACAACATCCAAAGTAGCCGTCCATAGTAGCCGTCTTGCTCCGCAAGACGAAGCAACATCTCGCGGAGCGAGATGGCTACTATAGACGATTTGAAGTCTGTGGAACGATCAGCTACAATCGTGCAGCAGTCCTGCCTCACCGCGTTGTGAGCGTCACAACGTCCCAACGGACCACCTTGCCCGGAGATTCAGCATGTACAGCACGGCTCGCCACCCGGCCACGATGGGATGGATGATCGTCCTCTTCTCCGCCGCTTTGGCCTCCGCCGCCGAGCCGGAAACGTTCGTCTGGGTCGAAGCGGAGGACTACGCCGAAACGAACTTCAAGCACTTCGAACAGAGCAACATGGGCAAGCCCCAACTGGTCTCCGGCCAGTGGATCATGAAGGGGATGGATCAGGCGCAGATCCGACAACTCGTCCCCGACGAAGGGATCCTGCTGAAATACAAGGTCGACGTCCGGCAGCGGGGCAAGTACAACCTCTGGGCACGCGTCGGCTGGTTCCGCGCCCGGGCCGATTTCCAGTGGCGCATCGCCGGCGGCCCGTGGCACGACGTCCCCAAAACGTTTCCGACCACGAACCTGATGGAGTTGGGATTCTTCTGCGAAGTCTCCTGGGCGAACCTGGGCGAAGTGGATCTCGCCGCCGGAGAAACGACGCTGGAAATCCGCTATCCGAAGACCACCGGCGAGAACGCCCGGATGCTCGTCGCGCTGGATTGCCTCGCCTTCGTCCAAGGGAAGTTCGTGCCCGAGGGACCCTTCAAACCGGGCGAAACCTACGACGGTGAAATCGACCGCCGGGCCGCCCGCGAGGTCTTCGCGTTGCCGGGGCCGGAAGGAGCGGGACGAACCGACGTGAAGCTCACCGGGTTGTGGCAGGTCGCCCGGTACGACGATCCGGATATGGACCGGGAGACGTACGCACCGGTTCAGAAGTTGCCCACCCCCGACGAATACCCGTTGCGTTGGATGGGCTTCGAGGTGCCCGGCTCGCCGTGGAATGCGCAGCCGCTGGTGTTTGGGCATCGGTTGATCTATCGCACGCGGGTGGACGTGCCGGCCGCACACCAGGGCCGGGGCTTCAAGCTGCACTTCTCCGGCACGAACTGGATCGTCAGCGTGTTCGTGGGCGGCAAATTGGCCGGCACGCACCGCGGCGTGTGGGTGCCCTGGGACCTGGACGTCTCGAAGTTCATCCAGCCCGGAGAAGTCAACGAAATCGCCGTGGTCGTCAAAGGTACGTATTACGCCATGGACAAGAAGGCCCTGGGCAACAACCAGACGTTGATGGGCATGCGCAACCGACCCCTGGACAGGAAGGAGTGGACCCGCTGGGTCGCGCCTATCTATCCCAGCACCAAGGGCGACGGCGACGGGTACGTCTACGGCATCGTCAATCCGGTCACGCTCGAATCGACCGGCAACGCCTACACGGAGGACGTGTTCATCCGGCCCTCGGTCGAAAAGAAGCGACTCGAAACCGACGTCACCGTCCGCAACACGTCGGGCGAGCCGCGTACGCTTCAACTGACGTGCGAGGCCGTCAACGATCGGGACGACACGGTCGAGAAGACGTTCGGGCCGCTTTCCGTCAGCTTGTCCCCCGGGGAAGTCAAGACGGTCACCGTCGCCGGCGCCTGGGAGAATCCCAAGCTCTGGTGGCCGCAGCCGGATCCGCAACTCTACCGCCTGCGAACGACGATTTCCGAAAACGGCCGGGCGGTCGACGTCCACGAGGAACTCTTCGGCTTTCGCGAGGTGACCATCAAGGGCCCCGGAATCTACATCAACGGCGTGCGGCGGAACTTCTGGAACTGGGTCGACGTCCACACCCAGATGATCGAAAAACCGGAAGACTGGGCCGAGGCCTGGCGCGAAGACCGCAGCCGGTTCATGCGCTTCAGCCACGGCCGGCGGATCACCCGGTCGCTGCCTACCCGCGAGGAGCGTCTGGAATTCTACGACCGCGCCGGCGTTCCCGGCCGGCTGTGTACGATGATCGACGGGATGTTCATCAGCTACGACCTCGGCCTGCGGACCCGCGACGCCGACGGAAACCCCCTGCTGATCGTCAACGAGCCGGTGTGGGAGAACTTCCGCGAGCACATGGCCCAGGTGGCCCGAGCCTACCGCAACCACCCGTCGGTGATCTTCTACCAGGTCGAAAACGAACTGGTCTACATCAACGGGATGAACATCTACGGCGGGTATCTCGACAAGGTGGAAGCGTTGATGAGCGAGGTGTGCGAAGCAGGACGGAAGTTCGATCCGACGCGGCCGTACACGGTCGGCGGCGGCGGCGACTTGAGCGGCCGGCTGGAAATCAACGACCCGCACTATCCCACGGCCGCGTTCGACCATTATCCCGAGAACGCCTACGCGCTGGACCACTACGCCACCAAAATCGAGCGTTGGCCCTGGGACCGCCGGAAGCCTTGGGTGGTGGGAGAAAGCTGCTTCGCCAAGGAGCTGGAGTACGGGGCGTACGTGGCCGGCGACGAGGTCTTCCGCGGGATCGACTACGCCCGGCGCGGCAAGGCCAAGTGGCTGCGGATGCTCTACGGCGGCTATCGCTGGGCCGGCGTGGCGGGGTTCTTTCCCTGGGACAACCTCTGGAACTTCGAGGACGGCCAGAAGATCTTCAGCGACCTGTACGCCGTCCCGCGAAAGCAGACCTCGCGGCTATACGCGGGCAAGGAGAACCGCCTGCTGCTGAAGATCATGAACGACACGCTCAGCGACGAGCCGGTGACGCTCACGTGGAGCTACGTGACGCGCGGCATCGAAGACCCGACGAAGGACGTGTCGCCGGACAATCCGGCCTGGACGACCATCATCGCAGACAAGGTGACGCTGGACATCGAGCCGGGCTTCGGCCGGGAGCATACGATCAGGATCCGCCCGCCGGAAACGGACCGCCGCGTCGAGGGTACGCTGACGCTCGAAGTGAGCCAGGAAGGCGCGGAGGACTACGTCGACAAGCGGATCGTGCCGGTCCTGCCCGAGGTCCAATCCATCGATACGGCCGTGCCCGTCTATCTCTTCGACCGTCAAGGCACGGTGGCGAAGTTCCTGGCCACGGCGGGGCTGAAGTTCGAGAAGATCGACGATCTCGATTCGGTCAAAGGCAAGCAGGGACTGCTGATCGTCGGCAACGATACGCTCTCGCCGCAAGAGGCGTTCGGCACCGGGCTACTGGCGTTCGCGGCAGGCGGCGGGCGGGTGATCTGCCTGGAGCAAGAGACTCCTCCGGCCGGAGCGGCGCTGCCCGTGCCCATCAAGGCCACCACGCACTTCGGCGGCTACGCCCATCCGCAGGCGCTGGGCACGCCGATCTTCGCCGACCTCGGCAAAGAAGACCTGATCGACTGGGCCGGCGACCATCCCACGTACAAGAACGCCTTCCAAAAACCTTCCCAGGGCGGACGCAGCCTGGCCGAGTGCGGCGAGTCGCTGCAACTCTCGCCGTTGGTCGAAGTCCCGTGTGGACGGGGCGCAATCCTGCTCTGCCAACTCCGCGTGGGGGCCAAGCTCGGGCTCGATCCGGCGGCCGACGTGCTGCTGCGGAACTTCATCCGCGTTTATGCCGACTACCGTCCCGCCGCCGGCGTGGCGGCCGTCGTCAGTCCCCAGGACGAGCTGCTCGCCGAAAAGGTCCGTGAGACCGGCGTGTTGATGGAAACGGCTCCCGGCGTGGCCGACGCGTTGGACTTCGACAAATACAAGGTCGCGCTGATCCACGCCTCGCCGCAAAACCTCCAGGCGTTGACGAACCTCGAGTCCAAAGCCGACGCGTTTCAGAAGGCCGGCGGCTGGATCATGCTCAATGGACTGGGACCCGAGGGAATCGACCGCTTCAACGAACTGGTCGGTGCCGAGCACGTGCTCCGTCCCTTCCGCGTCGAACGCGTGACGCTCGAGAACCCGCACTACCGGCTGGCCGCCACGCTGGGCAACCGCGACGTGGCCCTGCTGAGCCCTACGGTGATCATGCACGGCCGCTACTGGGTCAGCGGCAACACCTACAGCTACGTGATCGACGGGCGGACT
>Ga0307378_10005956_pt1 | contig 16814 bp, 10 predicted proteins | sample UN1MG_FD_202238 | JGI IMG/M metagenome (GOLD analysis project Ga0307378, IMG submission 202238) | Soil microbial communities from Risofladan, Vaasa, Finland - UN-1 | ecosystem: Environmental > Terrestrial > Soil > Coastal area > Acid sulfate soil | place: Finland: Risofladan, Vaasa | collected... | reverse complement strand
AATGGAATCGCCTTTATTGTTCCGCTGCTGATTTCCTGAAGTATTGCAGTTTGGGGCATTATACTGATCCCTGACTTGATTTCGATCGCTCTTTTGATGGTTTCGATGTTGTCGAATTCCATGACCGGGCGGACGACGATATTATAACGCTCCAAAATACTATCGATCCAGGCCCGTGTTGGAACATCTTTCTCAAAGGCGATAAATCTTTCGAATTGCAGCCTGTGAATATCAACCTGCGATTCTCGCGCCAAAGAATGGTTTGGATTACAGACCAAAACCAGCGGTTCATCCTCAAAATCATAGACATCGAGCCTTTTATCTCTTTTCGGAACGGCGACAAGACCGATATCGACATCGCCGGCTAAAACAAGCTCGTAGATTCTCCGGGCGCTAAAATACTCGACATGAACATTGACATCCGGGTAGCTGACCATAAATTTCTTGATATAGTCGGGCAGTGTATGCATGCCGATACTGAAAATGGCGGCGATATTTATTCTGCTGACAGAGGTTTTTTGCAGGGTTCTCAAATCATTCTTGAGCTGTTCATACCGGTCCAGGATATCTTTAGAACCCTGATAGAGTAACTGGCCCGCCTTTGTCAGCTCAATAGGTCTTTTCTTGCGATTAATCAACTGGCACTTGTGAGCAAGCTCTAATTGTGCAAGCTGCTGTGAGACGGCAGATTGACTTAGAATATGTTTTTCCGCGGTTTTTGAGAAACTTCGCAAATCTGCCAAATCGCAGAATATCTTCAGCATCTCGATGTGCATTATAAGCTGTCCTTATAAGTTCTATTACTATTTATCGGTTGCCGTGTGATGATCCATTACGTATATTAAGTTAGTTCACAAGGTTAGCGTGTGAAATCCATTTTTTTGATTTTTTTATTAGTCTAACTTATTGTAACAGTTAATAAAAGCAGAATTTTAACACTTTAACTATAGGAGATCAGGATAATGGCAACAAACACCATTATACAGGGAGTTTACGAGCAAGTTCAAAGACGTAATACCGGTGAGGTCGAATTTCTACAGGCAGTAAAAGAAGTTCTTGACTCTTTAGGACCCGTGCTCGATAAGCATCCGGAATATGTAGAAGCCAGAATCCTTGACAGGATTGTGGAACCGGAACGGCAGATTATGTTCCGCGTGCCATGGCAGGATGACAAGGGCAACGTTCACGTCAATCGCGGACTCCGGTTTGAGTTCAACAGCGCGCTTGGCCCATACAAGGGTGGCCTGAGATTCCATCCGACAGTCAATGCGAGCATCCTGAAGTTTCTCGGATTTGAGCAGGTATTCAAGAATTCTCTCACGACTCTGCCGATGGGCGGGGGCAAGGGAGGATCGGACTTTGATCCGAAGGGCAAGAGCGATAACGAAGTTATGCGTTTTTGCCAGAGCTTCATGACCGAGTTGAGCCGGCATATCGGCCCGGACACTGATGTCCCAGCGGGCGATATCGGTGTCGGCGGACGTGAAATCGGCTTCCTGTTCGGTCAGTACAAACGCATCCGTAACGAGTTTACCGGCGTATTAACCGGCAAAGCCCTGAACTGGGGCGGTTCGCTGATACGGCCTGAAGCAACAGGGTACGGATGTGTGTACTTTGCCGAAGAAATGTTAAAGACTCGCGGCGAGAGCTTCGAGGGTAAGATATGTACTGTCTCCGGCTCCGGAAACGTTGCACAATACACGGTTGAAAAACTCAACCAGCTCGGTGCAAAAGTCGTCAGCCTTTCAGACTCCGGCGGGACAATCCACGATCCGGACGGCATTGACGCTGAGAAACTCGCCTTCGTAATGGACCTGAAGAACGTTCGACGCGGGCGAATCAAGGAATACGCCGACAAATACGGCGCCAAATATCTTGAAGGCAAGCGGCCATGGGGCATCAAATGTGACTGTGCGTTCCCCAGTGCGACGCAGAATGAGATTAGCGGCGATGATGCGAAAACACTGCTGGCGAACGGCTGCACTCTTGTCGCTGAGGGAGCAAACATGCCGAGTACACCTGAGGCAATCGAGCAGTTCATCGACAAGAAGATTATGTACGGTCCCGGCAAGGCCGCAAACGCGGGCGGTGTAGCAACCTCGGGACTGGAAATGTCTCAGAACTCGATCCGATTGTCCTGGACACGCGAAGAGGTGGACGAGCGACTGCACAACATTATGATTGCCATTCATAAGCAGGCATATGATGCAGCCGAAGAGTATGGGCAGCCAAGCAATCTCGTAATGGGCGCCAATATCGCCGGTTTCGTGAAGGTCGCCGACGCTATGCTCGACCAGGGACTCGTGTAATTCAAGCCGAATCCTACGAAAAATCCGGCGCGTTGTGAGTTGATTTCTCCGAACAAGTTGTTGAGGTTCGGTATCTTTGCCTGATTACGCGTTTGATCTTTATGTGAGAAAAGACAGGAAGATTTTGTACAACAAACCCTGCCCCTACAAAAGGGCAGGGTTTGTTTCTATGGTGTTCATAGTCGGCATCCATTTTATGCTTGAGGATTTTTACGCTATTAACCAGGCCGGGAATGCTGTAAAACAATTGCGAATTATCGTGATAAAGCTTAGCTCCCAGGCTATCGAGGCAGGATAATCTCAATGCTCACGGTTTGACGGCGACAATTATTCTGCGATAGCTGTACATATTAGGTTCGCCGTCGTCTTTTAGCTCAAGAATTACATGTATTTTAGTTGTCTGACTTACCTCGGGAGCTGTAAAACCTGCCTCTCTGGCATTGCTGTTCAGGATGCTGATTGTGCCGTTATAGTCACCTGCTTCTTTGTAGACGAACCAGCGACAGGAAAGCCTGTCTCCGTCCGGATCGGATGTTCCGGTGGCGCTGAGTCTGACTGTTGCCTCGGGTTTGACAGTCAGGTTAGCCACGGCCTTGCTTTTATCATTGTTAAAAGCTGCTACGGGATTGTGATTGGCCGCCTCGAACGTTTCCGCCACGCACCAGTCCATTCGGGCTGCGAAATCATGCTGGTACGCCTCCCGCCATCTCCAGATGGTCGCCTGGTCTGATGTGTATTCGATGCCGTTTTCCGCAATGACCGTATCCTGAGCGCCTCTTGCGCTTGTCCAGATGGGTTGCGTCTCGGCGTACGTCTGGCAGAGGACATAACGTCCGCCCCAACCTCCGTACGAAGGGCTGGTTCGGCTGCCCAGCCCGTTACTGATCAGGCCGATGAACGAGGGTGTGTCACCTTCCATGATGAATTTCAGTTTCGGATAAAGCGCTCCGAGCGGGCCGTGGCCTTTGATGATATTTTGCTCAAGCCAGGGATTGTCGACAAGCTCGAATTTGTGGAAGGGCCCGTTCTTATACTGGCGGTCGCCGGAAATGCCCGTCCACGTGGCCTTGTAGTATTCATGGTGGCCTACTTCGCTGGGTGTAACAAGATAGAACAAATTCGGAAACGTGATGCGCATCCAGCGCCCGGCATCGTCCTGGTCGGAAATTGTATATACCCGCAGTTTAGAGACAAACGTGTCCAGTTGTTTCGAACTTCGGGTATACTTGACATCCCAAAGCGTTTGAGCCAGGCAGTTGGCGCCGCCCCAGATGCTGACCCAGACGGGACGCTCGTCCGGCCCGTCGATCGCCTCGATGATATGGCGCGAACCTTCCGAGCTTTTGCCGGGCCCGACGCCCTCCATGCCGAACTCGGGCAGCCCGGCCTTGGTGACACTCAATAGATGTTCGGAGGTGGGATAGCCCGGCGAGTGCTTCAACAGATTCTTACGAACCTTGCCGTAAGCTTCGATTCGCTCGCGGATCTTTTCAGGCCGAACCTTATCTCTGAGCCATACCGACGTTGTCGCTATTAAGCCCTCGACGTCATATTCGTTGGAATAAACCAGGAAACGCACCATCGACTGCTCGTCATCCGGCTCGTTTGTGATATCGGTCAGCACAATCACTCGCGGCTTTTCAAGATGATCAAAAATAATATCCTGTTCGGCCATACTCTTGTGAGACATCATTAAAATAATGAGCAAAGCAGGCAAACATTTCGTAAATATATGTTCCTTACGTTTTATTAACATAAGTTTTCTCCTTATTCGTAAAGCCCGGCCAAGTATTTCATTGGATCGGAAATGTCCGCTTCGGCCCATTCACTCCTATCGAAACGGTGAAATTGCCTTTCTCAGGATCAACGGATGCCTTTATCAGCTCGCCTTTTTGAGGATCATTCTTATTAGCGATAAATTCTTCGGCTGTATTGCCCTCGTCGCCGTACATGGTATTGTAATGAATCTGGTAGATTGCCTTGACGCTCGGCAGTGACTTCAACGCCCTGAACGCATTCGGTTGAATCCCTTTTCTCGGCCCGTTCATCGCCACGCATACTGTGGGACTAAGTGCTTTTAGCAGAAGAGGATTGTTGCTCTGATCCAGCCCGTGATGCGTGACCTGGTAGAGGTCTGTCTTGCCAACGCGATTCACGGGATGAGCAAGATGATGCTCTACGTTCCATGTGATATCGCCTCCGGCAAAGAACTTGAATCGGCCGTAGCTCAAAACCAGCGCGATACTGCGGGCGTTGTCCTCTTCATCGGCTTTCTTTATCACGCAGCCTTCCACGGGCGCATCAATATCACCATCAAACCCTTCTATTTGTTTTTCCGATGCCACGCAATGAAGTTTAATCGGAGCCATTTGTCCGCTCGGATCGTTCTTGAGCGGGACATCATCGCCCGCGCGGATTGGCGTAACATTTCCGTTCGTAGCCTGCTGATACAACGGGTAGAGCGTTTTGAACGACCTGCCGGCCTGCTGGTTTTTGGGCGGCAGGAATCCTTTGTCCATAAAGCATTTAACGGGGATTCTTTTGGACAGTTCAAGTATTCCCCCGTAATGGTCCGAGTCAAAATGAGTAGTGATCAAATAATCGATATGTTTCAAACCTGCATACCGGCAGGCCCGATGTATCCGGTCGGCATCCCGATGCATAGGTTCCAGAGACCCTGTGTCAATCAGAACCGATTCACCCAAAGGAGTTACGATAAGGGTAGAACCGCCGCCGACCATATCCAGAAAATAAATGTCCAGAGTTCCGCGATTTTCCTCGTTGGCCGGGCTTTGATTCGAAAAAATACATGATATGACGGCTAAGGCAAAAAGCAAACGTTTCATAGTTAGTCTCCTACATAAGTCCACCTCGGGCGGATCAGATTTCTATGCAGCCAAAAACTCTAATCGAATCCTGCTTAGGCGTCAAGACCGTTGCTGGATAGGGAATATGTTTGTGCTCGAAGCAATTGTTCCATAAGATTTAGCGCAATAAACAGATATGAATATTGAACATTTATGAAAAGAATTATTTCAGTATCGCGCAGAACCGATATTCCCGCGTTTTACGGCGACTGGTTCATGCGCCGGCTCAAAGAGGGTTTTGCCGGCGTGGTAAATCCGTTCGGCGGGCGAAAATATATCGTATTGCTCAAGCCCGCGGATGTTGTCTGCTTTGTGTTCTGGTCCAAGAATTTCAGTCCCTTTCTCGATAATCTTAAAGTTATCGATGAGATGGGGTACAAATTCTATTTCAATTACACTATTACCGCTCTGCCGGGTGTCTTTGAAAGCAACGTGGAAAGACAAGCAGCGATTGAAGGCCTCAAGCAGCTAAGCAGGACGCATTCGCCGCAGCATATAAACTGGCGGTTCGATCCGATCATCATCTCCAGCCTTTGTGGCCGCGACTTTTACACCAGAACTTTCGAAGAGCTTGCATCAGAATTCGAAGGCCTGGTTGAGCGATGTTACTTTAGCTTCGTAACAGAATACGGCAAGGTTAAACGCAGCTTCGAAGAGCTCGAAAGAACCGCAGGCGTGAAAATAACAAATTGCGGCGAAGATTTCAAAATCGACCTGGCAAACGAATTGTCCGAGATAGCAAACCGTCACGGCATGCGGATGTTTTCATGCTGCGGCGATTATTTAGTAAACGACTGCATTCAAAAAGGCCATTGTATCGATGGCAGTGTTATTGAGAGCTTATTCTTTGTCGAAGGGCTTGCGTACAAAGAAAAGCCTACAAGGAAAGAATGCGGCTGCACGGAAAGCACCGATATCGGCACCTACGACACTTGTCCGCACGGCTGTGTTTACTGCTATGCAAATGTAAACAAGCACAGAGCCTGCAAAGCATTTGAAAATCACGATAAGGAATCGGCCTTTTTAGGCTACAGCAAATCCAAATCCGACAAATGGCTCGGTGAAATTCAAAGCGGCAGAGCAGAAACAGACTCAGGGCAATTAAAGTTTTAGCGATTGCCGTACATGCGAGAGATCCGACATTATCCTACATACTTCTTGTGACGTTTCTGTTGGTGGTGGTCCCTGCGGCCAACTTGAGCACCAATTGCTCCATCGCCACTTTAGCCTGTGTTTGGCCGGTCTTAATTTCGTAGTCGGTTTCGCCCAATTGCTGGAGGTATTTGCCGATTTGTTTCAGGCTGATTTGCCGCAGGTGTGCGAAAAAAGCGTTTGTGTCACCCCATATTCTCAGCTTGTTTTCGATTTGACGTTGCTGCACACCTTTATCAAGCAGGATCTTGGCGTCGAACATCTTTCGGATATGATATGCGAAGGCGCCAACGACGGTGTACTCGGTTGATTTATCTGCTGCGAACATGCCTCTTAAACGTTCTATTGCAACTCCGGCATTGCCGGCGATGATCGCATCTATCACGGCAAAGGCGCTGAATAAACGATTATGACCTATGAGAGACTCGACATGCCTTTGTGCTATGGTGTTCTGATCGCCTGCGTACAAAGCCAGCTTGTCGATTTCACTGTATAGATGAGTTAGTCCATCGCCGGAAAGTTCAATTAAAAATATTGCCGTAGTCAGGCTTAGTTTTTTATCGTGCGCATCTTTTGCATATTCCATCAAACGATACGGCAGCTCCTTGCGAGATGGCGGGGCGGCACTGATAAGCTTGCCTACCTTCGGGAGTTTCTTTGCAAGTTTGGTGCGTGAATCCCACGACCTGACGGTCAATATTAGTCGTCCCGTGGGGCAGGGATTGTCAAAATATTTTTCGAGTAGCGGGCGGTTCTTAGATATGAATTCGTCAGCTCCCTTTATACGAACGACTCGTTTGCCGGTTAGAAACGGTGCTGTCCGCAATTCATCCAGCACATCTGATGCCGAGACCGAAGCCGCTTCGGCATCAAAGAGTCCCGTAGCTCTTTGCGACGGCTCCAAAAGCCCGTCGAGAAGCTCCTGGCACTGAGAGCTGACAAGAGAATCATCTTTGCCCGCAATTACGTAAATTAGCTCTGCCGCAAGGCATCCTGTGGAATGCGAATCACGATTCACGATATGCTTCACTTTTTATTATTCGTTGTCCTTGTTTTTCGGTTTTGATTGTGACTTGCCTTCTTCGTCGGATTCGGCCTTCGAATTATCCGCTTCTTCGGACACTATCTTTTCGGCTGCAACGAGCTTGTCATCGTCTTTGAGGTTTATCAATCGCACTCCCTGAGTATTCCGGCCGATCGAACGGATTTGGTCGAGACCGGTGCGGATAATTATCCCGTTTGCGGTTATCATCATCAGGTCATCCTTGCTATGGACCGCCTGGAGCGCGACGACTTTGCCATTTCGGGAGCTTGTCTTTATGTTTTTCAAACCAACTCCGCCACGACTCTGGGACCGGTAGTTCTCAAGACCCGTTCGTTTGCCATACCCGTTTTCACATACCGTGAACAGGGCGGCTTTTTCCTCGACAATAACCATGCCGACGAGAGCGTCGCCGGTGCGCAGGTTAATCCCTTTGACCCCTCGCGAGACACGGCCCATCGAACGAACCTGGCTTTCGTCAAAACGTATCGTCATGCCGTCTCGCGTTCCGAGGATAATATGATCAGAACCTGTGGTCAATGCAACATCAATCAAATCATCGTTCGGATCCAGGTTAATGGCGATAACCCCGGTGGTTCTCGGATTGCCGTATGCCGACAATCTCGTTTTTTTGACAATGCCTTTTTTTGTGGCCATTACAAGTTGTCGCTGTTGCGCTTCTTCGCCTTCTTCAGCGACGTCATCGTCGAAACTGCTGACGTTGATGATCGATGCGACTTGTTGAGTTCCCAGATTAAGCAGGTTGACAATATTTCTGCCCTTGCTCTGTCTGGTCATGCTCGGTATGTCATAAACTTTCAGCCAGTAGCACTTGCCGCGATTGGTAAAAATCAGCAGGTAATCGTGGGTGGAGGCGATGAACAGATGCTTTATGAAATCGCCTTCTTTTGTATCCGAGCCGATAATTCCTCTGCCGCCTCTGGCCTGCTTGCGGTAGGTATCGATTGGAAGCCGCTTGACGTATCCGCTGTGACTTACCGTAACGATGACTTCCTCCTCGGCAATCAGGTCTTCATCGGCGAACAGCTCGGTGGCAGCGGCGATTTTTGTCCGCCTGGCGTCGCCGAACTTTTCCTTTATTTCATAAATGTCTTCCCTGATGATATCCAGCAGGATTTGATCGCTGGCCAATATCGCCTCATAGCCCTCTATCTGCTCGGTCAGTTCGGCGTACTCTTTAGCGAGCTTTTCCATCTCCAGGCCGGTAAGCCTCTGCAACTGCATTGTCAAAATCGCATCAGCCTGCGGGCCGGTAAGGAAATGTTCGCCTTTGCTTTTTTCCTTAATAAAAGCCTCGGGCAGGATTTTCTTCAGCGTGCCCACTTCGGCCAACCGCAAAGGCTTATTCATCAGGTTCAGTTTTGCAGTGGGGGTGTCCGGCGAATTCTTTATTAAATCGATAATCTCGTCGATGTCACTGACCGCCAGAAGAAGGCCTTCGAGGATGTGAGCCCTGTTTCTACATCTTTTCAGCAGGAACTGGCTTCGTCTGCGAATGACTATTTTGCGGTGATCAATGAAGCAATCGAGCATCTCCCTGATATTGAGTGTTTCAGGCCTGCTATTGACCAGCGCGATATTGGCGATGGCAAAAGTGGTTTGCAGAAGAGTGTAGCGATACAGCTTATTCAGCACTACTTCGGCTTCGGCGTCTTTTTTCAGGTCCACGACAATCCGCAGCCCGTGGCGATCCGATTCATCTCTGACGTCGGCTACTTCCGGGAGCGTATTGTTGTGAACGCAATCCGCGATCTTCGCGACTATCGTGGTCTTGACGACCATATATGGTATCTCGGTGACGACAATCCTCTCCCGGCCCTTTTTGTTCGTCTCGACACCGATTTTCCCTCGAACGGTCAAATGTCCCCGACCGGTCGTGTAAGCGTCCATAATCCCTTTTCTGCCACAGATAATTCCGCCTGTTGGGAAGTCCGGGCCGGGCAGAAGCTTGATGATATCCTTGAATCCACAATCCGGCTCATTAATGACTAACAGCAGGGCATCACAAACCTCGGCGACGTTGTGCGGCGGGATATTGGTGGCCATTCCGACCGCGATTCCGGTAGAGCCGTTGACCAGCAGGTTCGGGAACTTCGCCGGCAGAACCGTCGGCTCCATCCTGGTCTCATCGTAGTTCGGTATGAAATCAACGGTTTCGTGCTTGAGATCTTCGAGCATGTCCGTTGCCGGGGCAGCCATTCTTGCCTCGGTATATCTCATCGCCGCCGGCGGGTCGGAATCGATACTTCCGAAGTTGCCCTGCGGGTTCACCAGCGGGTAACGCATATTCCAGTCCTGGCCCAGCCTGACAAGTGTTCCATAGGTTGCCTGGTCGCCGTGAGGGTGGTAGTTGCCGCCGGTATCACCGACGATCTTAGCGCACTTTCGGTGCTTGCTTCGGGGGCCGAGGTTCAAGTCGTTCATTGCAACCAGGATGCGTCTTTGCGAAGGTTTCAAACCATCGCGAACGTCCGGCAGCGCACGTGAAACGATAACGCTCATCGCGTAATTTAGATACGAATTCTTCAACTCATCAAGGATACGTATATCCTCGAATTGTTCCTGTGGCTTCTCAATATCCTTCATATATTCTCTGCTATCCTTAAATGCTTAGTATTGCGAGCAAATAGATTACTCGCAACCGCTTAAAAAGTCAAGAAATACTCGCTTTTTTTCAACGGATATGTGCTTTAATTTCTTCTCATAGAAAGGATATAACATAGGCCGCATAGCTAAAACTCACCCGGTTCGGACTAAAATGCCTTTGCTTCCAGGGCTTAAACTGTCTTCAATGTACAATTGCAAAAGAAAAAGGCTGACAACTCTCTCAAGCTGCCAGCCCTTTGAGTATTCTGGGCGTTTGTTTCTTTCTGAGGTGGCCTACTGCGCCATGGCTGCGATTTGCCCTGTGGTCAGGGCTACATTGTAAATTCGAACGTCGTCGATCAGGCCGGAGAAGAAAGTTCCTGTATTGAGATTCTTGCCAGTACCTATGTGTAAGCCATCATTCGAGGACTTCAGTGGAGCCAGAGTATTTGTGTCTATGGCGACTTCAGTGCCGTCTACGTAGAGGGCTCTATATGAACCATCCCATACAAAGCCGATATGATGCCACTGGCCATCACTGATAATGGCTTGAGAGTCTAATGGCTGTGTGATAAATCGACCGAGCGGGGGCGACACTAAGTTGGTCATCAGGCAACCACTCACCTCATTCATGCCCATCCAGGTCTCACCGCTGCCATTGCCATCCGCCTGAGAAATCATGGCCTGACCAGGGGCACCGCCCTTTATCCAGGCAAATACGCTGAAGGGGCCATCCGCAGGATTCAGACCATTTTGTGCAAAAGCGTAGTCATCAATGCCGTCAAGCGCCAGCGCGCCACCGACCTTACCGTCCTCCGGCTGCCACAAAGGTTCACCGATGACAAAGGCATCATTTACGCCGGCGCTGTCGTAAGCAACGGTGCCCTCTGCTTCGTCCAGAGCCCAGTGTGCTATCAGCGTGGGATCTTCAACAGGCTGTCCCCAGTAGCTCATCAGAAGCTCCAGGTCCAATGCATCCACAACTCCATCGCCAGATGGACGCGGGGCAATGTCACACATCGGATCATCCAGACTCCAGGACTCGATGAGCCGCAGGAGGTCCTCGATGTCCACAATCCCGTCGCTGTTGAAGTCCACTACGAGCAGATTGGGGCAGTACTCTTCTACGGTCGATAGCACATCGTTAAAAAGTGTTACCGTTCCTCCAATGACATAAATCTTGTCGTTCAGCGCCGTTGTAGACAGGGCGCCTCTGGGAGTCGGCATGTCTGCTCTTGTCGTCCAGGTGTCCATCGCGGGGTCATATTCTTCCACGTCCGCATCCGGCGGTCCGAAATCTCCTCCGATCACGTATATCCTCCCATCCACTACACCGGCGGTGGGGGATTGCCAGGATCTGGCCGTTGGCGCATCGGTCTTCCTTTCCCAGGTATCGCTCACCGGGTCATATGCAAAGACGGCCGGACTCGCTGTCCATGCCTGCCATGAGCCGGCAATGATGTAGATCTTGCCATCCACCACGCCGGCGGTATGAAAATACCTTGGTTCCGGCAGGTCGGCTTTCCGCGTCCAGGTGTTCGTCGCCGGATTGTATTCTTCCACACTCCTAAAAGAAGGTCCGTCTGTGCTCATTGCACCTCCGACGGCGTAGATCTTCCCATTGACCACGCTCGTGGTGAAAAAGGCTCTTGCCGTCGGCATATCGGTCTTCCTCGTCCAGGTGTTCGTCGCCGGATCGTATTCCTCCACGGTCCGGCCGCCCAGCGGCGCGCCTCCAATCGCATAAATCTTGCCGTTTACCGCGCTGACGCCCAGACTCGCTCTTGGCGTCGGCATGGCGGCTTTCCTCGTCCATGTGTCGGTTCCCGGATCGTATTCCTCCACGGCTGAAATACCTACGCGCGGTGCTGGGGCACCTCCGATGGCGTAGATCTTGCCATCCAGCACGCAGGTTCCCAGCAACATCCTTGCGGTTGGCATATCCGCCTTCTTTGTCCATATTTCCTCTGCCGCCGGAGAGACAGAAGGTATGCCGAATGCCAAAACCAAAACCAGCAGCATTTCGCCGCAGACTATCTTTACTTTTGTTGTTTCCATCTTTTTGTCCTTTCTTTCATTAAAAATGGTTCATATTCACGTTACCTGGCAACGTGTTTCTGAGAAATTTTTTTACCGCCGTACTCAAATTCGACGAGCAAACGCGTCTGCATCTCCAAACCATCAGGTCACCTTTAATTCCGTAAAAATTTGTCATTCCTGCATAAATTCCTGAAAAAATCTTGAAAAAGGCAAAAAAGTCGCTTCCAGTCATATCATTATTGTCATTAGAGACACATGAGCCTTGCCGGTGAATGGGCGAAAATGGTATCATGTAAGGCAAAAGGCCTGTGGTCTGGAAATCGGTACCTATATTGAGATCCCAAAAAGATGAAATACCGTGACCATACAGACATGGGGGGAGTAAGGGATGTGTTCCTGACGACCCATTGGTCACTCATCGAGGGCGTCAAGGAGCACACAGACAAGGACCGGGCCTTGATCGGTTTGCTGTTGGAGCGGTACTGGAAACCGGTTTACTGCTATCTTCGCCGCAAGGGTTATGACAATGAGCAGGCCAAAGACCTGACGCAGGATTTTTTCCATGAAGTCGTGCTCAGCCGTTCTCTCATCGAACGTGCCGATCAATCAAAAGGCCGTTTTCGCTCATTCCTGCTTCATGCACTGAACAACTATTTGGTCGATGAACGGCGCAAAGAAACGGCTCAAAAACGCATCCCTCAAGCCAAACTGGTCCTGTTAGACATCAGTAATCCGCCCGTTTTGCCGCAAAAGGTACGCCAACTCGAGCCGGAGCAGTGCTTTGACTATGCGTGGAAAACCGACTTGCTGGAACGGGCTTTGGCCGAGTTAAAACAGTGGTATTTCGGACGTGGAATGGACACACATTGGTACCTTTTTCGAGATCGCCTGCTACGGCCAAGCCTGGACGGGCTTGAAGCTCCTCCTTTTTCTCAGTTATGCAAGCAATACGGGATAGAGGACGAGACCAAGGCATCTAACATGCTGGGCACGGTCAAGAGACAGTTTCAAAAAATATTGACCAAACACGTACGCCAGACCGTTCTTTCGGGTGATGTGGCTGAGGCGGAATTAGGAGAAATGTTCAAATTCTTGAAAAAAGAATGCAGGCAATAGGATTTTTTTACGGATAAAAGGATGGCACGACCCGGATGCTTTCATTGAGTAATGGAATGCTCGAACTATTGAAAAGACATATTTTAGAATTTGCAAGGGCCACATGAAAGACGATGATTCGATATTTGGTGTCTCACCTGAAGGGCTTGAACGGTTCATGTTCGAGGCGTGGCAAAATCCCGAACCGGACCAACAGGACCAGCCTACGATTGCTGCCCGGATGCTGTTAGAGCAGCCCGGCGGGCGGATTGATCGATACAAGCTGCTCAGTATTCTGGGCGAAGGCGGCATGGGGATTGTCTATCTGGCCGAGCAAGAGCGTCCGGTTAAGAGGCAGGTTGCGTTGAAGGTTATCAAGCCCGGCATGGATTCGAAACGCGTGCTCGCTCGCTTCGAGGCCGAGCAGCAGGCCCTGGCCCTTATGGAGCATCCCCACGTAGCTCGTGTCCACGATGCCGGTTTAACCCCGAGCGGACGACCGTACTTCGTCATGGAGCATGTCAAAGGTATTCCTATTACTGAGTACGGTGATAAGCACAGGCTGACTGTTGAAGAGCGATTGCGGCTGTTCCTACATGTCTGTGAGGCTGTCCAATATGCTCATCAAAAAGGAATCATCCACCGGGATCTGAAGCCTTCGAACATCCTGGTAACGATCGAGGACGAGCAAGCCGCTCCGAAGGTCATTGATTTTGGGGTTGCAAGAGCCATCAGCCAGCCGTTGACCGAACGGACTTTTTATACCGAGCAGGGTCAATTGATTGGTACGCCGGAATACATGAGCCCGGAACAGGCGGACCTGAGCAACCAGGACATCGACACACGGACGGATGTCTATTCTCTTGGAGTCATGCTGTATGAGCTTGTCGCAGGCGTTTTGCCTTTTGATCCTCAAACACTGCGTGAGCACGGAATCGATGGCGCTCGAAAGGTCATCTGCGAGGAAGACCCACAGACGCCGAGCACGAAACTAAGCCGAACATCCGTTGAGGAATCGACCAACTCCGCTCGCCGAAGAAGAACCAATCCGAGACAGTTGCAGCGGAGGTTGCAAGGTGACCTGGACTGGATCACCCTCAAAGCAATGGAAAAGGATCGCACTCGTCGCTATGCGTCTGCCGGTGAGCTGGCCGCAGACGTTCAGCATCACCTGAACAACGAGTCCGTCACAGCCGGCCGGCCCAGTCTGGTGTACAAGGCCCGGAAATTCGTAAGACGCAATCGCGCCCTGGTCAGCGGTCTTGTGGTCGTGCTGGCTGTTTTGCTCGCCGGAATTATTGTGTCGCTGGCTTTTGCCGTTCGGGCCAATCGTGCTCGCCACGAGGTGACTGCCATAGCTGAATTCCTGCACGAAGATGTGTTTGAAACTTTTGATGGTTGGGACCGTGGTGGTCAACAGATCACTATTAAAGAGTTCCTCGATGCTGCATCACAGAAAGTGTCAAGTAAGTTTGGAGATATGCCACTGCAGGAAGCATCCATTCGAAAAACGCTCGGGTCTCTCTACTTGAAAGTGGGTGTTTTGGACGAGGCGGAAAGCCACTTGAGGCGGTCACTGGAGATCTTCACCGGCCAGGTAGGCAGGAATGATGCACGCACGATTGAGGTAGTAGATCTGTTGGGACAGATGTACTGGCACCGGTGGCAGTATCTGGAAGCGGAGAAATACCTGTCGGAGGCTCTGCCAGGCAAACGCCGTCTGCTCGGCAATGATCATCCCGAGACATTGGAAACCATGGGATGGCTGGGCTGGGCCTATTACGGCAATGGACGGGCGAAGAAGGCAGAAGAACTCCTAAACGAGGCTTACACGACGGCTCAACGCACACTTGGAGACAAGGATAGAATAACGGTAGAGTGTATGTTCTACTATGGCTGTGCCCTTGTGCTTCGCGGCCGATATGGCGAGGCGGAACGCGTCCTGGCCGGCGCATTAAGGCTCTCGCAAGGGGTTCTCAGCCCCGCCCATCCGTTTGTGGCGTTTCCTACCGCTCTGCTCGGCCGCCTATACAGCCGAGAGGGCCGATACAGGGAGGCAGAAGAGCTTCTCAGCAATGCTCTCGCCACCTCGCGAGAGGCGTGGGGCGAGAATAGTGGCGGGACTTTTCACAATGTGGCTGCGCTGGCGGAGAACTATGCTCGTCAGGGCCTGATTGATGACGCCGAAAAGCTGATGCTCGATCCCTTGGGCGCAGGCGAGGGATCCGATGGATTGCAGAGTCAGGTCTCCATCCAAAACTTGACATATCTGGGCTTTTTCTACCTGTGGCAGAAAAATTACGACGATGCCGAACGCTGGGCGAGCAAGGCACTGAAGGCAAGTCTTGAGTCTAATGGCGAGGACCAGCCAATCACCTTCCTATGCAGGATGGCGCTGGGGATGGTGTACCGGGAGCAAGGTAGGTATGACGAGGCCGAGACGCAGTTCACAAAACTCCTGCCCATTTCGGAATCCTATATCACAGATGAGAATGTTCACATTACCAACACCATGCATCAACTCGCGGCGTTGTACCAGCAGCAGGGCAAATATGCCGAGGCGGAAAAACTCCATATAAGAGTACTCAAAATCCGTCGCAATTTGCTTGTCGAGAATCATCCCCATACTTTGGGCACGATAAGAGGCCTGATCGCACTGTACACAGCATGGGGCAAACCCCAGGAAGCCCGGAAATGGTTCTCCGAATTGAAAACGGCCTACGCTAATCAATCTGCAGCCCATCAATACGCCAGGGCCAGGGGAACCGTCAGTTATGATCCTGCGACCGAAGCCTACACCCTGGCGGCACCCCCGTTAGCACCTTGGGCGATAGAGAAGGAACTCGACTTCAGCTATCCTGAACCAACTTCCGAGATGTGGCACGTTTGCGACGATTTGCATTTCTCGTACAAGACGCTGCTCGGCGACGGCTCAATAACCGCGAAGATCGAAAGCATTGATCCGGTCCATTACGGGACCCAGGCAGGTGTGATGATACGCAATACACTTGACCCCACTTCGCCGCATGCATCTGTCGTCGTCACACCGCTCGGTGATGTCACCTTCCAGTACAGGGTGATCGAACTTGGAGCCACACACAGCACCCAGAATGCCATTAACAGCGTTGAACTTCCCCACTGGGTGAGACTCACGCGCAAGAGCAACCGATTTACAGCGCAGCATTCCCACGATGGCATAGAGTGGGAGCATGTAGTCAATTATGACGATCCGAATATACTCTCATCAGTCGAGATAACGATGAACGAGACCATCTACATCGGTCTGGCTGTGACATCGGAAAACTACTCTCGTATCGCCGAAGCCCGCCTATCCAACGTCGATGTCACCGGCTCCGTCACTCCCGATGGCCCGTTTACCATGTCAGACGATATCAGCCCTCTAATACTATCTGATCTTAAAGACTAAGGAATCAAAGGTAAAAGAATCAGACAGGATAGAATATCTCTGAATCCCTCTTCAATGGCGTAAAGCTTAATAGCTATCTGTCTTTATCTAAGCGAGAAAGTGCCCTTTTAATTCAGCGGCACAATGTAGATGTTTCGGAACTCAATCGGGCCGCCTTCGCTTTGCAGGCAGATCCAGCCGGCCGTTAGGGTCGCAGCGGTTCCTTCGTTCTGGAGCACGCCATTGACATAACAGCTAATCGTGTCCTTGTCGCAGCGGATTTCGTACGTATTCCA
>Ga0307378_10005953_pt1 | contig 16820 bp, 10 predicted proteins | sample UN1MG_FD_202238 | JGI IMG/M metagenome (GOLD analysis project Ga0307378, IMG submission 202238) | Soil microbial communities from Risofladan, Vaasa, Finland - UN-1 | ecosystem: Environmental > Terrestrial > Soil > Coastal area > Acid sulfate soil | place: Finland: Risofladan, Vaasa | collected... | reverse complement strand
TGCGCTTCAGTTGCATCCCCGGGCCTGTTGGCTGCATGAGCTTCCAATTTCCATCTTTCGCCGACAGTGAGTGCCTATTGCTGACTGCCTGTGGCCAGTTAGAAACGGACGATACGTCCATACACAAATGGTTGCGTAAGCAAGAGACTTTCGAGGCCCGATATCGGCGGTCGGGCTACACTGGCTACGTGCATGTGATGCTTGGGGGACGGACTGGTAAGCACGTGCATATTGACGCAGCCGGACAGAAGCCTCTTTCTAGGCGTCTCCCCGGGGGTGTTCGGCGGCCCCGGCCCACTCATAAGATAGCCGACGTGAGAAGAGCATTCAGCCGGTTCACCGGATGCGAAATAACTGTGAATATCATTGGGGTGTACTTCGCCCATCAGAATAGACTCCCGCCATTCATTCGGTCAATGATTGCGGAAAGCACGACAGTCGGAGATGTATCAATAAGGACGACGGGCGGCATTTTGTCCGTGACAGGCGCACCAATAGAGACTATACGCTGGCGGCTTGGGAGCAGTGAGGGTGAGGTGCGCGTGCAGCTAGAAGCAGAAAGGACTTTCACGTTTGGCGACGATTATCTTGATAGGTGTCTAGGCGTTGTTGATTCCGCATTTCAAGTCTTTGTACCGCAGGGCGAGAAATGACTAGAGCACCAACACAAGAAGACATTGCGATCCCATGGGAACGGTTTCGGGCCCATCGTGAGGAGTGGCCATGCGACGTTTGTCCACTACTTAGAGATGCAGGACTCTTGGAGACAGTCACGCTGGGCCAATCGCGCGGCTTTGTGGCGGAGGACTGGAGCGAGGATTTCCGAGTAGCGCTCCAACACTTGGAAGGCACAATCAAACAGTCCGAGACTTCGCGGATAGACCGGCTGGAACAGCGAATCGCCCAACTGGAAGAGCTGCCAGAACCAATTATGGTGCCTATCAATACTTTCGCGCCAGAGCCTTTTGAGCCCGTTCGGACTTTCTTCGTAATCGTTGAGCCCGTCGTGATTGAAGAAGACGAGGATTGTGAGTATCTCGCAACGTTCGTCGATGCAGACATCGCGGCATCAGGTGTTACAATCGGCGATGCTGTCTTGTGTTTGAAAGATCAACTACTTGCGCAGTTCGATATGTTGGAGAAGATGCCACCGGCGCGACTTGGAGATCGCCCGAAGCGGCAATTAGCAGTTCTGCAATCCCTAATCCGACGAATCGTATAGTGCCCCGCAGAAGCCGTAATCAGATCACGTTAGAACTCGCGCGGGCAATCGTGGACAAGCTCCAAGCGGAGTCGATTACTACCAGATCTGATGAGCACGATCGGTTCGGGGTGTTCCATGGTGATCGACTGGTCGCATCTTTCGGAATTCGGAGGTCGTCACAGAGGAATAAGGGCCACGACCACATCCCCCGGGAGCTAGGCGTTGGCCCCCATTTTGCCAAAGACCTTGCATGGTGTCCGAAGTCCAGGAACGATTATTTGAGGCATATTGGCGTATTGCCAGAAGAAGAGGAAGAGGCGAACCTGGATGAGGGCTAACATGTCTCGTTGTGTATGTCCTACCCCCACCCCTATGCTCTGCATTGCGTGGCCGCCTTCTAGTCTGGAGAGCGGCCCGCGTCTTGGTGGCGCACCAGCCTTATAAGCTGACGGAGGGGTCCGTCTGCGCACGGATGGGATCGTAACCCCCTCTCTCCGCTACTGCTTGGCGGACTTCCGGATTTCTCGCCGCGCGGCTGTTTTCAGACGTGCGCGCATCCATTCGGAAAGCGACAATTCAGCCAGCTTGGAGGCAATCTCGAAGTCTGCCTTCTCGGCCGAAGTGATCCGAATGTCGATACGTTCGGCGAGCCGTTCGGCTTCCGGTTTCGGTGGTCTTCCTGGCGGTTTTCTCATGCCAGCATTGTACACACAGAAATATTCTCGTCAAATGGAATTTGGAGCTTGACTCGTTGGTTTCTGTGTGTACAATAAAGGCGGAGATTGGAAATGGACACAAGCACGAAAAAACCCGGCATCGGCGGCAACCGAGGCCGGGCTGCAAACCTAGGCGGGATCGCCCAGAATTCGCGGGTTACACCTGAATTCTACCGCGATTCGGCCGCAAAGAGAAGGACGAATCGCGATGATCGCCCCAGCATGTCGGCACGAGAGAACCAAGCGGCACGGCAGAGACCGTAACGGCAACCAGCGGTTCCGCTGCCTAGATTGCGGCAAAACATGGTCCGAGAGCCGCCCCAAGCCCCTTGGGAACATCCGGGTTCCTGTTGCTGACGCCAAGTTGGCCCTGCGAATGCTGGTGGAGGGCAATTCGATCCGCTCCACCGAGCGGCTTACCGGGCTCCACCGGGACACCATTTGCCGTCTCATGGTCTACTTCGGCCGGGCGTGTATGGAGTTCCTGGATCGGCGCATGCGCGGCTTGAAGTTGACACACCTGGAATTCGATGAGCAGTGGACATTCGTCTACAAGAAACAGGACAAGCTGACTGTAGAAGAGCGGGCCACTTGCCATGACATGGGCGACATCTACTTGTGGACGTGCGTGGATCAGACAACCAAGCTAATGCCTTCCTTCCGAGTTGGTAAGCGATCGGGCGACAACGCCAGACGGTTCATGCTCGATGTGGCTAGCCGGCTCACGCTGCCCAACCCCCACGCCAGTGATGCCCACGCCTTCCAAACAGGCGAGTACCGCTATGTGGTCCAGATCAGCACTGACGGCTTCCCGGCCTATCCCGACGCGGTCGACCTAGCCTTCGGGCCCTACTCCAAGTTCGGGACGATCGTCAAGGACTACAGAAACGCCAGCATCATCTACACTCCCTCGGAGATGGTTGGGACGCAGCGTACCCCGCGCCAGAACATGCGGGAAGACGAGCGATGGACGATATGCACGTCCCATGTGGAACGCCTGAACGGCACTCAACGGCTGTTCCTGAAGCGACTGAACCGCCTCACCCTCTGCTTCTCCAAGAAGTTGGAGAACCTGGAAGCGGCCTTCGCGATGTTCGCGGCCTCGTACAACTTCTGCTGGCAGACCCGGAAGCCTGGCAAGAGCGGAAAGAAGCGGCCGACGGCTGCCATGATGGCGGGGCTGGCCGGGCACGTCCGGAGTTTTGACGAGCTATTTGAGGCGGTCCTGAGGCCAGAAACACAGAATTAGGACACTACCCGAAAGGGGTACGCACGCGGACAGTGCAAGGCATGCATGGCCCGAGCCGCCCATGAGGCCCCCCTGTGCAGAGGGGGTGCGGCCCAAGGGATCTCATCGGAGGGCGCTCGACTCGAAGATGGGACCGCGGCGGGCGAATAGCGCTTGGGAGGAAGGGATGACCCTTCGCCGGAAACGAGGTGGATCGTGGCCGTCTCCGTCGCTGTTCTCGCGGGATTTGTGACCCTCGCTCTCCTGGTCAAGCCATTCTTCAGGGACCTTGAGGGCCTCCAGGATTGCCTCGACGTCGTCTTCAAAAGCAACGTCGCAGCGGTTTTGGACGACTTTGGAGAGGATTTGTGGCCCGGTCTGAAGCTCATCGCGTGGATTGGCTGTGGGCTGATCGTGGGGTTGGGAGTATCCATGGGACTCGAAAAGGTCTTGGGTTAGTCGGGCACACGGAAGACTGGCCGAACGGTACCACGACCTGCCCGGCGAGTCGGTTGACTACCCCCCGGTCGCTGATACACTCGGGACGATGCCTCGGGCGTTGGCCGTCCGGCGAAGCCTGGAGCCTCGACGGGCGGGGTCGCCGGAACGGCTTCGACGCCAGGGCGGAACGCAACGGCGGCCGCGGAGCCGAGCGATGTTCCTTCCCTACAGCACCGACGCGCCGATCTATCACTGGCCCGCCGCGACCGTCGGGCTGATCGTGGTGAACGTGGTCGCGTTCGTCGCCATGATGGTCGCCCTGGAGTCGGCCGAGGACGTCGAGGCGGTCATGCCGTACCTCCTGCACCTCGGTCGGGGCATCTACCCCTGGCAGTGGCTGACGGCCAACTTCCTCCACGCCAACCTGCTCCACCTGGCAGGCAACATGCTCGGCCTGTGGACGTTCGGCCTGATCGTCGAAGGCAAGGTCGGCTGGGGATGGTTCCTGGGAATCTACCTCGGGGTGGGCGTGGTGGCGCTCGCCATCTGGCAGATCCTCTCGCTGGGCATGGCCGAGAACTACGGACTCGGCGCTTCGGGAATCGTCTACGGCCTGATGGCCATCGGCCTCGTCTGGGCCCCCGAAAACGAAGTGAGCTGCTTCACGATACTCTGGTTCCGACTGTTCTTCTTCGAAATCCGCATCTGGATTTTCGCCGTGATCTACATGGTGATCCAGATTCTGATCATGGTCGTGAGCGGGCTGACGCTCGGCAGCGAGGCGGTGCACCTGATGGGGCTTGCGCTGGGGGCCGTGGTCGGCGTGGTGATGCTCCGCCAAGACTGGGTTGATTGCGAGAACTGGGACGTCTTCTCCGTGTGGGCGGGACGGAATACCATGTCGCCCGAGGAGCTCGAGGCGCTCGAGCCCGGCCCGACTCCCAAGTCGCGCGAGGAGGTGCTCCAGGAGATCCACGAGATCCTCGCCGAGGGACGCTTCGAGCTGGCGCTGACGGTCCACCGCAGGATGGCCGCCTCGCTGCCCGACTGGCGTCTGCCCGAGCCCGACCTCAGGCGCCTCATCCAGGGCTGCCTTCGCACGCGGCGCCACGCCGATGCCGTCGCCCTCATGGTCGACTATCTCCGTACCTACCGCGACCAGGCCGCGGCGGTCCGGCTGAAGCTGGCCGAGGTGCTGCTGGTGCATGACGAGCGGCCCGGTCAGGCCCGGCGGGTCCTCGCCAAGCTCGCCGACGACAAGCTCACGCCCCAGCAGCGTCACAGGCGCCGGTTGCTCGACAAGCGGGCCACGGCGATGCTCGACGAGGGCGCGCTGGACGTGGAGACGGAGGACTGGTAACCGGTCCTACGCCGATTCTTCGTCTCGGCCGTACCCCGAGTGGACGCGTCAGGAACCGCCGCCGGAGCCGCCCGAAATCGTGGACTCGGAGGGATACACGAACGAGTCCCAGTACGCCCGGTCCACCGCGTAGCAGTCGACCGGATCGTCCGGCCCGAGGTCCTTGGGCAGGAACCCGAACCGCTGCATCTCGCGGAGGTAGTGCTGGTTGGGGCGGAAGCCGGGCATGTCGAACCGCTTGCCCTCCGCAAGGCGGTTGTGGGCGTCGTGGACCGCGGCCAGCATCTGCTGGTAGAGCGGGTCTTCCGTATCCTCAAACACGTTTTCCTTGCACAATCCGAGCCCGCCGGCCTCTTTGACCAACGGCGCTAGAAGCAGGTACGACTTCTCCGGGCGAGAGAGATTGCTGAGCGGTTCGAGCTGGCTCCCCCAGCCTCCGGCGAAGTGGGGCACCTTACGCTTGTTCCCTTTCTCGTCGACGGCCTCGCGCACGTGACAACCGCCGCAGCGATTCATGATCGGACCCCACGGCAGGCCGACCTGATAGGAGCCGCACCCCAGCGACGCGTACGTGCCGGGGTACGTGGCGCTGGTCTCGATCCACAGCCGGATCGTCTTCACTTCCTGCTCGGAGAGCTTGGCGTCGTAGTGGCTGCCTGCGAGGAAGGTCATCAGCCGGCTGGCCGCGCTGCCGATCCGGTACGGCCCGTAGTCGCTTTCCGGTTGGTTGCGGCCGTCGGAGACGAGGCCCCGCGTCTGCATCGTCCAGTAGGCCATGCTGTACATGGCCGTCCGGTCGCCCGTCAGATCGACCTTGCCGTCGCGACGCTCCGGGCAGTGGCACTGGACGCAGTGCTTGTCGAGGATCGGCTGGACGTCGCGGGGGAAGTCGAACACGGTGGGCACGCCGGCGATTGTGCGGACCGGCGTGGGCGGAAGGCGCAGGGCCACCAGGTCGGTGCTGATCTCGTGCGGCGTCTGGACCCGGTGCTCGTGGCAACCGACGCAACTGGTCGTCTCGCCCGGCTGAAGCACCGCGAAACTGTGCATCCGCTTGATCGGCTTGTCGTCGGCATCCAGCGCGATGAAGAAGAGCGACTGAAGCGCCGGCAGCTCCATGTAGGCCGAGCCGTCCTCGTAGACGGGCACCTCGCCCACCAGCTCGGACATGGTGAACGTGCCGCCGATGGTCAACGGCTGCATGCCCCCGGAGAAGTTGACCGGCTTGGGAAGCTGCTTCAGCACCAAGAGCTTCTTCACCGACCCCTTCTCGAGACCCCGCGTCCTCCGGCCGTAGTAGACGTCTTCCAGGACCAGCCGGGCGGTCGATTTCTGGAGCTTGGTCCGGGGCGGAATCACCCGCTCGCGCGGACGCGGCCCCAGCGGCCGCGGCTCGTGGCATTGCATGTGCCGGTCGGCCTCCGGCAGTTCGTAGACCAGCTCCGAATTGCCCTCCCCGTCCATCACGAAGATCCCCTTCGGATGCGCAACCAGGAAACAGTCCTCGGAAAGCGCGTACGGGTCTTTCCACTGCGCCCGCCAGTCCTTCTCCTTGCTGACCAGCCGTACGCTGGTGAGCTCATCCGGTCCAAGGCTCGGGTCGATCACGGCCACCGGCCCCATGTGCTCCGGGCGACCGTGACCGGGCGAATAGGAAACCACCACCTTCTGCGTGCCGGGGATCGGTTTGGCATCGAGCATGGCCACCCCGCCGTGCAGGTTGCCGAAGAAGACCATCTGGCTGGTGCCGTCCGGGTTGGTCGTCCACAGGTGGTGATAGTGGACCTGGCTCCGGTCGACGTACTCCCAGCGCATGTAGAGGATGCGCCCGTCGGGCAGGACCCAGGGCGTGTTGTCGTGGTCGTTGTTGCTGGAGACCATGCGGAGGTTGCCGCCGTCGGCGTCGCAGCGATAGAGCGTCGCCACGCGCGTGTACCAGCAGTTCACGAAACGGCGGCAGCGGGAGGAGCAGAAGACGATGCCGCCGTCGGGGCAGTAGGTGGGCTCGATGTCGTCGTCGGGGCCGTCGGTCAGTTGCACCAGCCCGCTGCCGTCGATGTTGATTTCGTAGAGGTGAAAGGTGTGCGTTCCGCCTTTGCGGTACGCGAAGAGGACCTTCTTGCCGTCGTAGTGGACTTGCGGATCGCGCACCCCGCCCTTCGGGTCCTCGAGAAGGACGTTGAGCTCGCCGGTCCGGAGGTTCAACCGGCACAGCCGTGCCCCTTCGCCGTAGCCCCAGTAGACGTCGTCTTCCTTCTTGAAGCCCAGCTTCTGCGCCGGCGTCTCGGAATAGTCGGCGTAATTGCCGAAGGTGACATACCAGTGATCCCTACCCGGCACGCGGGTCGCAAACACGATCTGGTCGATCTCCTCCATCGGCCCTTCGAGGGACCTCTTCAAGAGCGGTCCGGAGCTGAACCCCGGGGCGGGTTCCGCCACGGCCGTCGCCCCGCAGGCCAACGCCGGAAGCGCGAAGGCGAATCCGGTCACCAGGACAACGGGTAGGAGGCAGCGTTTGGGCGTGTGCGAACTCATGGTTCGGGCGTCTCCTGTTCATCCGAACGTGTTGCGGTGGGAACCAGCGGTGGGACAAAGCCTTCCCGGCTTGGGTCGCCATTATAGCCAAGCGGCAGGCGAGATGAAAGCTGCTTCTCCCCACTTCGTGCGGGCCGTCGCCCTCTCTTGGCGGGGAAATGGCGCGGCCTTCCAGCCAGGCGGGCGGGCGGAAGCGAGCGGTCTCTCCTATGCCGCCCGCGGTTCGGGTTGTCCCGTTTGGCCGACGTCACACTAACCCGAAGTGCAAGCGAGGCAGTAGCGAGGGAATACGTTGCGTGCCTCGCTTGCGCTTCGGGTTGGTGTGGATCTTGCCGGCGGGCAGAATAGAGGAATTGAAGGTGCCGGGGCGTACGCGGACGAGACGTTCGCTGGTAGAACGTCGCCGCCGGGTGAAATGGGCGGTGAGTGATTTGGGCAAATCTACCCAATCGACCCGCTGGCCTTCCTCCGCTTGCGAAGCCAGTGCATTCCCACGCCGACTGCTATCCCTACGCCAAAAATCGTGAAACTACTCGGCTCGGGAATCACCTGAGGTGGCGCGCCACTTCGGATCAACCATGACCCCAGAACGGGATCTGACAGTCCGGGGGGACCGGCATCGGGATTTATACCAACCCGACCGTATTCCTCTAGATAGGTCATCCTCAAAACGACTACGGCGCTGCCTATCAAGTCGGGATCGGTCCCGTCATTAGTATCGTCGTACAATCCGATAGTGTTAGCACCCCACGCCGGTGAGCTAGCTGTAATCCCGACCAGCGCCAGGAACGCAGGTAGATCGCTATCCGGTGGGCGAGTCTCGCCGATGGTAAGTGACGCGTGGGTGAAGAAAGTCGACAGGTCATCAGCATCAGCGAAACGGAACCCCGGGAACAGGCCGCCCGACCCAAACTCGCTTGGAACATCGTCGTAGGACCGGTTCGTAGACAGGTTCACGTCGAGCCATGACAGCCCGGTCTCGGTGTCGTAGGTGATGTTCCATCCGTCCTGCGGGGGGTCACCGTTACCCGTGATGCCCGGATCGCGGCCGCGGACCAACGCCGCCTGTCCATCAGTTGTCGTACACACGACGCAGACCATCACGCAGCTCAGCAAGATTGCTCGAAACATCGCAGTTGCCTCCCAGAAGCGAAAACGAACCACGCGGCGATATCCGCGCCCAACTATACTCCGCCGCTCGTAGCCCAATCCTGACACGGAAAACTGTGATTGTCGCATCCTCGCCATTCCCCATGCGGGGCACATCTCCGATCCCCCCTTATTGGGCGCCGCAGGTCCTCGATCTCCCCCCAAGTATACGGGTCTCGAAAACACCGGCGGCGGCCGGGAACCACTGCCGGTTGGGTGCCACTACTCGCTTGTCCAGCAGTGCTGAACACACGGTTGGGCAAGCCGACCGTGGCACCCGGCGGAATTTGGGAGGGCCGACCGGCGCTCACCGACCAACGCTTCTCGTCGGCGCGGCTGGAGCCCAGCCGCCGCTTGGTCGGCTCACGGGCGTCAGCGACACGCCACTGGCCGCTCGCTTGCATCAGGCCCGGGAGCCCTGCTAAAGTTGAGCGGCCTCAAGACAAAACCCATCTCGGAAACCGAGGAGAACGAAGTATGTCCCGCACCGTATCCGTTTTGACGAGCTTGCTGGCCGCGGTCGTCCTCCTGATGCTCCCCTGCGCGGCGGCGCCAGCGGAGCCGTCGGAAGCCGAGCTTCTGGCCGGTGCCGAGGCGCGGATCGAGAAGCATCGGAAGGCGGATGCGACGATCTCCGTGGTCGACGCGGCGGGTAAGCCCTTGCCGGGGACAAAGATCACGGTCGAGCAGACCCGCCATGCGTTCCTGTTCGGCTCGAACATCTTCAAATGGGGCCGGTGTGGGAACGAAGAGCTGGAAGCCGCTTACCGCAAGCGTTTCGCGGACTTGCTGAACTACGCCACGCTGGGGTTCTACTGGGCCAGCTACGAGCCGCGCCGAGGCGAGCCGGCACACGACTACACCGAACAGGTTGCCCGGTGGTGCCAAGAGCACGGGATCGCCACCAAGGGGCACCCGTTGGCTTGGAACACGGCCGATCCCCGCTGGCTTCCCGACGACCTCGAGCCGATCCGCCGCCTCCAGATGGACCGCATCGACGATTGCGTGTCGCGGTTCGCCGGCCTCATCGACCGCTGGGACGTGGTCAACGAAGCCACCCACTTCGATCGCGAGGAATTCGTCCGGCGCCGCGCGCCCAAGCACAGCGCGATGTGGAAGAATGTCGGCCAAATGGAGTTCACGCGCGAGTGCTTCACGCACGCCCGGAAGGCCGGCCCGCACGCGACCCTGTTAATCAACGACTACCGGACCGATCCGGCGTACGAGCGGGTGATCGAGCAGTTGGTCGACGACGGCGGCAAGCGGATGTACGACGTGATCGGCATCCAGAGCCACATGCACGGCGGGGCGTGGCCGACCGGGAAAATCTGGGAAGTGTGCGAGCGGTTTTCGCGATTCGGCGTGCCGTTACACTTCACCGAGACCACGATCCTTTCCGGCGAGCGGACCTGGCAGAAGGGCCCCGGGGCCGACTGGCCGTCGACGCCCGAGGGCGAAGCGTACCAGGCCGAGCACGTCGCCCGCTTCTACACGATGCTCTTCTCCCACCCGGCCGTCGAGGCGATCACCTGGTGGGACTTCAGCGACCTGCACTCCTGGAAAGGCGCCCCGGCGGGTTTCGTGCGCAAGGACATGTCGCCCAAGCCGGCCTACGAGGAGCTGTTGAAGCTCATCAAGGGCAAGTGGTGGACCGAGACGACGCTCGAAACGGGCAACGACGGGGCCTCCGCCTTCCGCGGCTTCCTCGGCGACTACAAGCTGACCGTTACGGTGGAAGGGAAGAAGGCCGCCGAGAAGACGTTCACTCTCGAAAAGGACGACAATCGCTGGGTCGTGAAACTCGATGATGAGGAATGACGGGGTGAGGGGGTGACTGGGTGACTGAGTCGGCAAGTCTTCACGCCCTCACCTTGTCACCCCTTCACCTTGTCACCCCTTCACCTTGTCACCCCTTCACCTTGTCACCCCTTCACCCCTTCACCCCGTCACCCCCTCACTCCCTGGCTCCACGACGTCCCACGGGCTCGTCCGAACCGGCTCGGGCGGAGCTTTGACGGCCGCCAGCTCGGCGTCCTCGGCGGCGACCCGTTCCGGCTTGGCGATGCGAACGTGCCGCACCTCTCGCACGACCCCGGGCAGATTCAGCAAGAAAACCACCAGCGCCGCAAACGGCAACACGACCAGCAGCAACGAAGTGTCCATGGGCAGGGTGGAATCGGAGCCCACGTGGATCAGGGTCCAGAACGGATTGGAGATGTGCAAGAGGCTGTAGCCCGAGGAGTAGTACGACGGCGACATCGTCGTCTGCACCACCGCAGGCACCGCACAGCCGGCCACGACGAGCAGAATCTGGATCAGCACGCCCAGAAACATGACGACTTGTCCGAACCGGTGCAACAGGCGGATCAGCAGCAGCCCGATACCCAGGTAGGCCGTCAGATAGGCGAGCACGAGCACTCCGAAGACGAGCAATCGCTCGGAATCGCCCGGCGACCAGCTCTGCACGAGCGTCCCCACGCCGTAGGCCTCGTGCACGAACACGATGCACGCCACCAGCACGAGCCCTGCCGAGGCGCCGCACACGGCGAACAGGTAGCCGGTTCCCGGGCCGGGGTTGAGCCAGGTGAGGAAGACGCGACCCAGAAAGCTCTGCGGCAGCCGGCGCTTCACCCGCGGCGACAAATCGGGCGATTCGCCCGTCATCAACGCCCCCATCACGTACCAGTGGAGCCCGAGGAACGTGAGCAGGATCAGGAGGATCTCGCTCTCCGGCTCGTGCGCGACGAGCACCCAGGTGATCCACGCCACCCAGCCCACGTGCTGGATGATCATGATGATCCGCAGCCGGGTGGAGCGGTTGTCGCTGGCAAAGGTGATCTGGGCCACCGCGGCGTAGAAGACCAGCGCGAAGTAGGTCACGTAGCCCGTGACCAGGCCCGCGTTCCACTCCCAGAATTCGGCCGTGCTCACCGGCAGATCCAGGCCCCAAATCACCCAGGAGCAGAGGCTGCACGCCACCCCAAACGCCCACAACAGGCCGACGATCAAGAGCACCGAGAGCACGACCTGCCAGTGCTTCTCGCTCGTGAGCGTGCCGATCAGCAGTCCGACCAGGGAGAGCCCCAGCGACCCGAGGGACAGGTAGAACAGGAGCATCAGGATGCTGGGGAACGCGATGCCCCGCAGCATGTAGGTGAAGGCCAGGCAAGGCGAGATCGCCGAGAGGTAGACGAGCATCTGCATGCCGGCGCTCGACAGCTTGCCGGCGACGATCTGCCGCGGGCTGAGCGCCGTGATCGACAGCAGCTCGTACGTTCGATCTTCCTGCTCCGAGGCGAGCGAGCGGAACGCCCAGAAGGGCACGATCACCAGCAGGGGAAACGCCAGGATCGCCGCGTAGCCCATGAACATCTCCGAGCCCTTGCCGGTGTAGGAGGCCTCCGGTCCGAAGATGGCCAAGCCCAGAAACGACCAGACCCAGCCGCAGAGCAGCAGCAGTCCGAAGGTGAGCACGAACTGCTTGCTCTTGAGCGACTGCCGGGCTTCCTTGACCAGAATCGGATTGAGCCGCTCGCCGACCCACACCAGCAGACGCTCCGCCCGGGCCGGCCATCCGCGCGCCGCGGACGCCGTCGGCCCCGCATCCAGCGGCAAAGGTTCGGCGGATGCGCTCATTGCACGAGCCCCTTGGTGACCTGCATGAACACGTCTTCCAGCGACTTCCGCCGCGAGCCGAAGGCGGCGACGCGAAATCCGGCCTCGATCATGGCCTTGAGGAGATCGGCCTCCGCTTCGAGCTCGCCCGCGTGGAGAAAACGGACCACTTGCCCGTCTCGCTGGATCTGGCTGACGCCGGATCGCTGGTGGAGCCAGTCGGCCAGCGTGATCGTGCCGTCCAGCAGCCGAACCTCGACGACGTTCTGCGGCGATTGCCCCTGCCGCTGGATCTCTTCGACCGAGCCGACGGCCACGAGTCGGCCACGCTCCAAAATGCCCACCAAGTCGCAGATCTCGGCCAGCTCGGTGAGGATGTGGGAGCTGATCAGGATGGCCTTGCCCTGATTGGCCAGCTCGCGGATCATCGCCCGCACCTCGATCCGGGCCCGAGGGTCCAACCCGGCGGCCGGCTCGTCGAGCACCATCACGGCCGGGTCGTGGATCAGGGCCCGACCGAGGCAGAGCCGCTGCTTCATCCCCTTGGAGAGCCCATTGATCGGTTTGTCGGCCAGAACGTCGAGCCCCGTGAACTCCATCACGTGCCCGATCGCGCGGGTTCGCTTCGTCCCGCGGAGCTGATACGCCCGGGCGAAGAAGTCGAGGTACTCGCGGACGTTCACGTCGGCGTACGTGCCGAAAAAGTCGGGCATGAAGCCGAGGCGCCGGCGCACGCGATCCGGATCGTCGACGACGGAGAAGCCGTCGACAAACGCGTCGCCGGCCGTGGGCAGATCCAGCGTGGCCAGCACCCGCATGCTGGTCGTCTTGCCGGCGCCGTTGGGGCCGATGTAGCCGAACACCTGACCACGGGAGACCTGAAACGACACGTCGTCGACCGCCTTCGTCTGCCCGAAATACCGGTGCAGCCCGCGAAGCTCGATCAATGGGTGCGAGTCGGCCATCGCGCGTCTCACCACGTCCCCAGGATCACGTGAAAACCGGCTTCCTCGCGAGCGACGGGCGTTCCCACCACGACCTCCGGCGACCGTTGGACGATCGCCACGTAGCTGCCCGGCTCGAGCGTTACGGTCCGAGTGTTCGAGAGCGACAGCTCCAGCAGGCCGGTCCGCTGCGACGCCGCGGGGATGTTCGCCTGGTTCGTCACCCACTGCCACGGTCTGCGATAGCTCCTCCAGGTGGAGTACCCGGTCCGGCTCCGCCGGTCCATGCCGGTCGGGTATCTCGGTTCCCGTTGGCCGAAGATCCGGTTCAACTCTCGCTTGGCATCCTCCGGCTTGACGGGCTTCGCCTCGACCGTGGCGTCCGGCTTGGCGTCGGTGGCCTGGAAGAAGCGGCCGTCTCGGGTCCGCACGACCAATCGCTCGATCGGCGTGCCCAAACCGTTCTCCACCTGAAGCGTGCCGGAATCGTCCCCGGCCGCCGCGAGCCGCAGGCCGAGCTTGGTGGGGCGCGAGCGGATCGTGAGGAACTGCGTCGGCGTCCGCGCAGGGAGCCAACCGGACGTGAACCACTGGTCCTTTTCCCAGATCAGCTCCCGCGTGCGCGATGAGCGCTCGGCGGGGATCGCCTCGTACGGGATCACGGCCACGTCGTCCGGGAAGGTGAGCCCTCCCGACGGCGACAGGCCCGCGTAGTACGACAGCCGCGACCAGCAGACCGCATGGCCGAGGCGCTGGTCGATCCGCGTGAAGCTTCGCGCGCGGACGCGCGTCCCCAGGCCGTCGGCCACCAAGGCGTACGCGAAAAGCGCGAGCGTCACGGCGGCTGCACTCAACGGGACCGTGATTACCAGCAAGTGCAGGCTCTTCCAACGCCGCAACAGCAAGTAGTTCAGCGGGCCGATGGCCAGCACGAAGAGCGTGATCAACACGCGGAAGGCCGTGACCGGCGCCAGCCCCACGCCCGGTATCAGGAAGTTCCAGAATTCCTCGTTCTCGCGCGACGGCGACGTCCCGTGCCGCTGGTACCAGAGGAAACGTCGGGAGCCCAGCGAATTCAACAGCCAACTCCATCCGAGACTCGACCGGCGAAACGACAACGCAAACGGGTCCTCATCCGCCACGGCCGCGATCATCCCCAAGTGGAACGGCCGGGATACGAAAAGGAGGCAATCGGCCGGGTCGACTTGTCCGGGAGACAGGGTCTCGTCGTCCTCAGCCTCCTCTTCATCCTGCCCCATTCCGGAGCCCATAGCCATTGCCGGACCCATCGCCTGCAAGTTCCCCATACCCAAGGGACTCGCGGTGAACGGATCGCTCACGTTCGACCCGATGCCGCGAAGCTGTCGGCCGAACAGCCGCTGCTCGGGCTCCGTCCAGCCTCGGACCGCCGGGTCGCGAATGGCGTCGGCCGATCCGGGCAAGAGTCCGGTGAGCGATTCGATCTCCGGCAGCCGACTCCAGTCCCGCCCCGCCCCGTACACAACGAGGTTCCCGCCCGTGGACGTCCATTCGAGAATCGCCCGGAACACGTCCGGCCGCCCGCTTGCCAAGCCGGCCAATTGGTCGACCGACAGGCAAACCAGGTCCAGGTTCGTATAGTCGATCCACCGCGGGGGCAGGTCGGCGGCCGGGGTCGCCAGCGCCGTCGGCAGAGGCGTCTTTCCGGCCGAGCCAGAAACGGCCGATCCGTACTGGTAGTACTCCGCCACGTTCAACAGCGCGCCCATGCCGCTCGTGTCGGGCAGCTTGTCGCCGACGATCAGGACCCTGGGAAACTTCTCCTCCCACACCCACGACGTGTACTGATCTCCCGATCCCGTGGAAGAGAGCCTGGGGATCACTTTCCCGTTCTCGATGACCGTGATAGTATAATGATTCCACCCCAATGTCTGCGGGACGGACATCGTCGTTTGAATCGCGCCGGAGCCGGCCGGAATCTCAATGTCTTGGACGACGCGCAGGTCCTCTTTCCCGTAGTCCCAGAAGTGGCCGGCCGCGAACTCGACCGTCAACGTGCGGTCGGCGATCGCCGGAGCGACCGGCGTGACCGTGATCCGCACGGGCCGATAGCCCGCGCCGCTCGGCCAGCGGGTGTCGACGTCCATCTTCAACCCGGCACCCGTCCCCCGGTGCATCGCCCCCGACGCCGCCTGCGCCACTCCGCGCAAGCTCACGGCGCAAGCGAGCGCGGCCAGCACCGCCAAACGCGCCAGAAGCGAGAAGCCTCGCTTCCGGGCGACGGTGCCCAAGCCCGCGCGTGTGTCAACCGTCGGCCCCTGGGTGCCACGGGCATCTTGCCCGTGCTCCTTTCGACGCACTGGCGAGACGCCAGTGGCACCCGGCGAGAGGCCAGTGGCACCCGGCGAGAGGCCAGTGGCACCCGGCGAGAGGCCAGTGGCACCCGGCGAGACGCCAGTGGCACCCGGCGAGAGGCCAGTGGCACCCGGCGAGAGGCCAGTGGCACCTGGCGAGACGCCAGTGGCACCCGGCGAGACGCCAGTGGCACCCGGCGAGACGCCAGTGGCACCCGGCGAGACGCCAGTGGCACCCGGCACGGAAAGGAAGGACTGACACACCAGTGGAGGTACCATGAGGTTGTCCCGGCCTTCTGCCCCTGCGCTCTTGCGCCTCGCCCCCTACGATTCCTCCGGCGCGACGGGCGACTCATCCACCAGGATCGGTGCCGCCGGGGCCTCCTCACGGGTCTCCGACGTCTGCGACTCGTCGCCCGCGGCAGTCTGCAATCCGAAAGGCGACCCGCCCGATTCCGACCGGAACGGCGACCCGCTTGAACGGGCCCGTCGGCGCGAGAGCGAAGATGTGGCCACGGAAAACACCCACACGACGGCGAAAAGCAGCCCCGACACCAGCACGAGGATTCCCAAGGACCCGATCCCGACCGACACGGCCGTCGCCCACGCACTCCCCCGCGCCGCCAGCCCCACGATCGAGAAGACGACCGCACACCCCGTCGTCACCGCAAGGAGCAAGCGTATGGAGAATTGGGGAACGAGCATGAAACCGATTATGACACAAGTGTCCGGGGACGGCAAGAGACGCGCAAACGCCGTCTGCTCATGAAGTTACACGTTTGTTGGTATCGGACTGACACGAAGTACGAAACCCCTATCGTCGTGCCCTTGGGGACCGGTTGGGGCACGTTCCGGCCACCGCTCATCGAGAGTCCGGGCCCCAGAACGGCGCGACCCCATCACGGCGAAGACTCCGCCTGTAGTTCGCTTGGTGGACGCAGATATTGGACAGCCATCGCCGCGTCTGAGACTGTACGCCTTCTCCAAGCAGAGTCCGCCCGCTGCCGCGCCAGATGCGAGGCTTCTGAGTCACCTCCCCAGTGGCGTCGGCGCGACCGCCCGTCAGCCGGGGCGCGGGTAGTTGGGACTGTGGAGGGTCCGCTCGGGCCGGACTCCCAAATCGCCGCCCACGACGAACGGGTCGCCCCGCTCGGCCAGGTGGTCGACCATGCGGCGGCGCCACGCGCGGAGCGTCTCCTGATGCTCAGGCACCGAAGAGAGATCCCGCGTTTCGCCCGGATCGTTTTCCAGGTCGAATAGTTGCTGGCGGCCGTCCGGGGCGTAGTAGAGGTACT
>Ga0307378_10005951_pt1 | contig 16820 bp, 15 predicted proteins | sample UN1MG_FD_202238 | JGI IMG/M metagenome (GOLD analysis project Ga0307378, IMG submission 202238) | Soil microbial communities from Risofladan, Vaasa, Finland - UN-1 | ecosystem: Environmental > Terrestrial > Soil > Coastal area > Acid sulfate soil | place: Finland: Risofladan, Vaasa | collected... | reverse complement strand
TAGTTAGATATTTTTTAATCGATTCCGGGTGATTTAATACATATGTAGGCCTGATGGATTCATGAGCATCCTGAATCTTTACATTTTTTATTTTATTTTTTACTTCTTTTAAATTTTGAGATGATTTGGCAAAATCTTTACCATAACGTTCTTCAATATATTTTTTCGCTTCACTCTTTGCTTCATCAGATACTCTTATCGAGTCAGTACGCATATAGGTAATCAAACCAATATTTCCTTTATTGCCTAAGGTAATACCCTCGTACAATTGTTGAGCTATGAACATAGTCTTTTTAATGGGAAAATTCAATTTATTATACGCTTCTTGCTGTAAAGTACTTGTAGTAAATGGCGGTTGCGGATTTTTCGATTCTTTCTTTTTATTTATACTTTTAACATAGATATTCTGATTTTTTACTTCTTCACAAATTTCTGTTGCTTCTTTTTTAGTTTTAATAGTTGCTTTTTTAGAATTTACCGAAAATAGTTTCGCCTCAAAAGGCTCTGCCTTTTCATCTTCAATTTTATTAAGCAAGGCATTTATTGTCCAATATTCTTCTATTTTAAATTTTGCTATTTCCTCTTCTCTTTCGCATATTATACGTAATGTTACGGATTGTACCCTTCCTGCACTTAATTTTTTGCCAATCTTTTTCCATAATAATGGACTAATCTTATAACCTACCAGTCTATCCAATAATCTCCTGGCTTTTTGAGAGTTAACCATATTAAGATTAATTTCTCTTGGTGTTTTAATGGCCTGGGATACAGCTCTTTCAGTTATTTCATTAAAGGTAACCCTGTTCTTTCCCTCTTCAACCTTTAATTTTTGTGCAATATGCCAGGCAATGGCTTCGCCTTCTCTGTCCGGATCAGTAGCTAAAAGTACTTTCTCTTTGCCTTTAATGCTTTCTTCTAATTCCTTCAATACCCTTCTTTGCCTGGGGATAACCACATATTCTGGCTGAAAGTTATTTTCGATATCTATCCCCAATTTTGTTTTAGGTAAATCAATTAAATGTCCTTTGCTCGATTTAATAATATAATCCTTACCTAATATCTTTTTTAAGGTTTTTTCTTTAGTTGGTGATTCAACTATCACCAGATATTTAGTCATTTTTTATTCCTTATAAATCTTTTTCTTGTGATTTTTTTTACTTTCCTTTCAATCGGTTAAAAATACCTTGCGGCCATGAAGGTAATATTATTGCACCATAAGGACAATGTTCATCACAACAAAAGCAAGAAATGCATTTCTTTCTATCCGCTTCAGGAAATTTATTGGTCAAATTCATTGCAGAAACAGGACAAACTTCAATACATTTTTTACATATTTTACATTTATTATGATTTACAATTGGTATAACTTTATTATGATTAAAAATATGGGGGACAACTATTTTTATTATTTTTTGTAATAAACCGTTATTGGGCGTTTTAAATCCCGAAATTGCTTTTAATTCTCCATAAATAATTATATTGGAGATATCTGTCTCACCTAAATTTCTTTCTTTAGCAACCTGTAATAACTCAATTGCATCAGGCTTAAGTCCCATCATGGCAGCCATAACAGAATCAAGAGAGATACCATTATCGCTGCTTATTATTTTATTTATGATTCTAATTTTTCCATTGGTAGGACCAGCACCTTCCATACCAATTATAGCATCCATAATATTTAAATCAGGTATTCTTATTTGATAAATATCAATTAACAATTCAGCAAATTCATCAATGGATCGATTCAATGTATGTAATTGAGCCTTCTTCCCTCCCGGAATAATACCGAACATGTTTTTTATGGCACCGGTAATGGTGGTTAACATATGGGTCTTGAATTTTGGAACATTAATGACATAGTCTGTTTCTTTAACTATCTTGGAAATAAAAAGTTCTTCTATAAATTTTGACTCTATTTTTACTCCTACTACTTCCCTGGCAATATTACTATAACAACCGTCAGAAGCATCTAATATTCCGGTAATTTTTGCAATTTTTAAGGGGTCAAAATGAATGCTCCCGGAATTATCTCCCACTACTATTTCTTTAGATCTACACTTTTTTAATTCCTGAACAATTGCAGATATTACTCTTGGGTCGGTAGTCACTCCTCTCTCCGGAGGGAATGGACCTAAGATGTTTGGCTTCACTAAAACCTTTTTATTTTTTACTTTATCTTCTACCCCAAATATCTCAAAAACATTTTTTATTATTTCAGATATTTCATTATTTTGTACATCACTTATTATAACTTTGGACATATTTCCTCTGTTAACTTTATTTTTTAATTTTGATCTTTTCTCCGATTTTTCTTTCTTTCCTTGATTTTAACCTTTTAATGTTTTCTTTATGGTTAAAGATACCTAAAACTAAAATTATCGCACTGAATAAGATGTATTCATAAGGTTGCTTAAACAATATTGAAAAAATAAAAATAGAAATTACAGCGCAAATAGATGATAAGGAAACATATCTTGTTGTTATTACAACAACCCCCCAAATTATTAATGCTAAAAATGATATCGTGGGATTGAGAACAAATACAACTCCAAATGTAGTAGCTATCCCCTTTCCGCCTTTAAACCCGAGGAATAAAGACCAGTCATGACCACATATTACTGCTAATCCAGCAATAATTAATATTAATAAATTATCAATGTTTAAAAAGCGTACTAAATAGATAGATAAAATACCCTTTCCAACATCACCAAGTAATACCAAAGAAGCTAATGAAGGTCCCAATATCCTAAAAGCATTGGTTGCACCTATATTTCCACTTCCTAATTCTCTTATATCTACTTTCTTAAACAATTTACCCACAATATATCCAAAAGGAATGGAACCCAAAAGATAACAGCTTACAATAATTAAAGCAATCTTCATACTGTTTCTCTCTCCATCTCTTTTTTTGCTGATTTTATAATTATGGGCGAACCTTCAAATCCAAAGGTTTCATAAAATTTATTTTCCAAATATCTTTGATAAGAATCATACATTAATTTAGGATTATTTACAAATAATAGAAATTTAGGGGGTTTTATCCCTGTTTGAGTAACATATCTAATTTTTAATGTATTCCCCCTTACATATTTTGGAGGATTTTTAAAAATAATTTTTCTCATAAAAATATTTAATACTGAAGTTGGAATCTTTTTACTATATTGAAAAGCAACTTCTTTAATTTTTGAAATAATTTTCTCAATATTATGGCCAGTTAAGGCAGAAGTCATTATCACGGGAGAGTTTTTTATAAAAGATAATTCATATCTTATTTCATCAATAAATAATTTTTTATCTATATTAGCTTTAATTAAATCAAATTTATTTAGTATTATGATACAGGCTTTTCTTTCTTTTTGAATATAATTTGCTATTTTTTTATCTTGCATACTTACTCCCTGTGTAGAATCCAATATTAATAACACTATGTCTGAATTATGTACTGCTTCAAAAGTTCTTAGTGTACTGTAATATTCAATATCTTCTTTCGGTTTCGCTTTGTCTCTTAAGCCTGCGGTATCGATAAATATTAATTTTAATGAATTATGTTTAAAAATTATTTCAATAGCATCTCTGGTGGTACCGGGATGTTCGCTTACTATTATTCTATCTTCTCCTAAAATACGATTTAGTAAACTTGATTTTCCTACATTGGGTTTTCCAATAATTGATACTTTTATGATGTCCTCTTCTTCTTCCGGTTCTACTTTTACTTCTGAAATACAGGATACTATTTTATCTAATAAATCATCAACATTCAATCCGTGTTCTGCTGAAATAATATAAGGGTCTCCGAATCCTAATTCGTAAAACTCAAATAATTTTAATTCACTTCCTCTTACATCTCCCTTGTTGGCTACCAGGATACTTGGCTTATTTTTTTCTCTAATCGCTTTAGTTACTTTAAAATCATCCGGATTTATTCCTTCTTTGATATCGACTAATAATATGATTAGGTCTGCCTCTTCGATAGCTAATTCAGTCTGAAAAGTTATTTTTTTTTGCATTTCTTCCCTTTTTATAAAATCCACGCCTCCGGTATCTACCAGAGTAAATTGCTTTCCTTCCCATTCACATTCTGCATATATCCTATCTCTGGTAATCCCAGGTTCGTTTTCTACAATAGCGGTTCTTTTCCTGGTGATTCTATTAAATAAGGTCGATTTCCCTACATTTATTCTTCCGATAATAGCAACAATAGGTTTTCTCAAGACATATACTCCCATCTTGTATAAAATACACAGTAACAAGTAATAAGTAATGAGCTTAAATTGCCTAAATCGTAAAAGCAGTTACTTATTCATAATGTTTTTTATTTTTTTTATGGTCATTTCGGGATTTGCGCTTTTAGATATGATTTGACCAACCACAATTATTTCTGCCCCGGCTTTAATCACTTTAGAAATATTGTCTAAATTTATCCCGCCATCAACTGCCAAACTTATTGACTTTTTTTGATTATCTATTATTCTTCTCGCCTTTTCTATTTTAGCGATCATCTCCGGAATAAATTTCTGCCCGCCGAAACCCGGATTAACGGTCATTAATAATAAAATGTCTATTTTATTAATTAAATATCCAATAACACTTAGAGGTGTTGCCGGATTTAAAGCAATACCTGATTTTACATCTGCCTCATTAATGGTTTGAATAAGTCTGTCAAGGTGTTTAGAAGTTTCGTAATGTACAATTATAATATCTCCACCTGCATCAATGAATGATTTAATATGATTTTCTGGTTTTTTTACCATTAGGTGAACTTCTAAGGGAAGAGAGGTTATGCTTTTAATTGATTCTACTATCTTGGGCCCAAAGGAAATATTCGGTACAAAATTTCCATCCATAATGTCTAAGTGAAGTAAGTCTGCTCCTCCGCTTTCTATTTTTCTTAATTCTCTTTCCAGGCAGGTAAAATCTACATCTAAAATTGAGGGAGCCAATTTTTTTAACACAATTATAACACCGCCTCTTTGTATAAATAATTGTTTATCTTTAAACCTTTAGTCGTTGCTAATATAGCCATAATTTTCGATCAAGACTTCTATACTGAATAGCTTCAGATAAATGAGAAATTTCTATCTTCTCTGATTGTTCTAAATCAGCTATAGTTCGAGCTACTTTTAATATTCGATCATAAGCTCGCGCGCTTAAATTTAACTTTTCTATAGCTTTATAAAGTAAATTTTTAGCATTGTCATCAATATTACAATATTCTTTAATCTGTTTTTTGGTAATTTGGGCATTACAAAAAATACTGTCTTCACAATATCTTTCTCTCTGTATTTTTCTTGCTCTTTCTACCCTTTCTCTTATGGTAAAAGAGTTTTCTTCAAAATCCTTCTCCATTACTTCTCGACAATTTACCCGGGGGACTTCAATATGAATGTCAATTCGATCTAATAAGGGTCCCGATATTTTTGAACGATATTTAACAATCTGAGATGAGCTACAGGTGCAAATTTTAACCGGATCACCATAAAACCCGCAGGGACAGGGATTTAAAGACGCTATCAGCATAAAAGAAGAAGTATAGCTAACAGAACTTAGAGAGCGTGAAATGGTGACTTTCCCGTCTTCCAGTGGCTGACGTAGTGATTCTAAAGCACTTCGGGAAAATTCTGGTAATTCGTCTAAAAATAGTACACCATTATGGGCCAAGCTAATTTCTCCCGGTTTGGGCGTCCTTCCTCCTCCGATTATTCCAACATTACTTATGGTATGATGCGGGGCCCGAAACGGTCTCTCTGTAACCAAAGGGATATCCGGTGGAAGTAAATTGGCAATACTATATAATTTGGTAATTTCTATAGATTCTTCCAGGGTTAGAGAAGGAAGGATGGTTGGAAGCCTGCGTGCCAGCATGGTTTTTCCGGAGCCTGGCGGACCAATCATTATAACATTATGACTCCCGGCTGCCGCTATTTCGAAGGCTCTTTTAGCGTGTTCCTGTCCTTTAATATCAGTAAAATCTATTTGACTGTTTTTACTCAATTTAAAGATATCTTCTAAATCTATAGAGACTGGTTCTATCGAAATATTTTTATTTAAAAATTCAATTACTTCGCAAAGTGAATTAACAGGAAATACTTTTAATTCTTTAATTATTCCTGCTTCTTTAGCGTTTGCTTTAGGAACAAGTAATTTGTTTTTACCCATTATTTTTGCCATTAAGGCAATAGGAAGCACACCACTTACCGGTTTTATACTCCCATCTAAAGATAATTCACCCATAATCAGATATTCATTTAATAGACCTGGTTTAACTTGCTTACTGGCAACCAAAATTGCGAGAGCAATGGATAGGTCAAAAATAGGACCTTCTTTTTTAATATCCGCTGGGGCAAGATTTACCGTAATTCTTTGCATGGGAAATTCGAATTCAGAATTTTTTATAGCAGCTCTAACTCTTTCTCGAGATTCCTGAACAGCTGTATCAGGCAATCCTACGATATTAAATGAAGGCAATCCTGGATGAATATCAACTTCAATCTCCACTATAAAAGCATCTACTCCGAATATAGCCGCACTATATAATTTGGATAACAAAAAAACACCTACTTTTTTCATATTTCTTATTAATTAAAAGCCTTGTTTGCTATCAAGGTAAAAAGCATTCCTGATATGTTTTATTCTTTTTACATCCTTATGGTTAGAGATGCTGACCAAAATTACATCACAGCAATAATTATTTTTCCAAAGATTGTATTTAGCCAAATAACATAAAGCATTTTTAATTATTTTTTGTTGTTTATTAAAGTTTATTGCTTCTTCAGGATATCCAAACCTATCAGAACGCCTGGTTTTTACTTCTACAAAGATAATGCTTCCCTTATATTCACTGATAATATCTATTTCTCCTAAAAAAGTACGGAAATTCCTTTCTTTTATCTTGTAACCTTTAGTTTCTAAATATTTACAAGCTAAGTCTTCGCCGTATTTTCCTATGTTTATATTATCCATCTTTATTAATCATCTATCTTTTTATTATTTAATTAGTCGTTAGTGAATAGTCGTTAGTCGTTAGTTTTAAATATAATTTTTAGTTATCAGTCTTAAGTATGTAACAAGGGAATATGATAATATAACCTCTACTAACTTTGAGTTTTCTATAAAATGGCAACTTGAAACCTATAATTATAATCATTAATGTATTTATTTGCAAAACACTATTCACTGATGACTAATTTCTTATTTTAAGTCAGTTACATTATTACTCTTTTATAACTTTTTCTATGTATTTCTGATGGGCCGTACTTAAGTAGTGCTTTAAGATGTTCTTTTGTGCCATAACCTTTATTCTTTTTAAAAAGGTACTGTGGGTATTTTTGGTCATACTTGACCATAATATTATCCCTATAAACTTTAGCAATTATGGAAGCCGCAGCAATCGATATGCTTTTATCTTCCCCTTTAATCAATGGTAATTGGGAAATATTTAGATGAGGAATTTTAAAGCCATCCACTAATATGTAATCAGGTACTTCTCTTAAATCTAAAATAGCTTTTTTCATTGCCAAAAAAGAAGCTTGGGCAATATTTATTCTATCAATAATTTTAGCTTCCACAATACCAATTCCTACATCTTTTGCTTTATTTAAGATAGAAAAATATAATTCTGTTCTTTTTTGTGAAGTTAACTTTTTAGAATCTTTGATATAAGGAATAAATAATTGGTAGGGTAAAATCACTGCGGCTGCCACTACTGGCCCGGACAATGAACCCCTGCCAGCTTCGTCTATTCCGACAATTAAAGAGTACCCTTCGTTTTTTAGTCGATTTTCATAGTTATAGAGATTGTAAATTCTTATTCTTTCTGCATATAATTTTTCTATTCTTCTCTGATAACTATGTATGATTAATTTTGTTATTTTTACTTTTCCATCTTTTGCCTTGAATAGCATTTCATTATCTTTTTTCTTTAACCGTGCCGCTCTTTCCAACCCTATCTCTTAAGTAATATAATTTTGCTCTTCGCGTTTTCCCTTTTTTCAAAGTCACTATTTTTACAATATTCGGTGAATGCAGTTGAAATATTTTTTCTACCCCAACACCCTTGGATATTTTTCTTACTGTAAAAGTTTCCTTACTTCCACCATGCTTTTTAGCTATAACTATTCCTTTAAAAACCTGTACTCGTTCTCTGGTGCCTTCAGTAATTTTTTGATGTACTTCGACTGTATCACCAGGTGAAAATTCGCTATTCTCTTTTTTAGATTGTTCTTCCTCTAATTGTCCAATGTAATCTACCATAAAAATCATCCTTCCTATCTATTTTTTTCTAATTTAATCATTTTACATTATTCTTCCTTAAAACTCTTCTCTAATTCTTTAAGTAAATCTAATTCTCTTTTAGATAATTTTTTATTTACAAAAATTTCGGGTCTTCTAATTAAAGTTCTTAACAGGGACTGTTTCCTTCTCCATTTTTCAATTTCTTTATGATTGCCTGAAAGCAATATTTTTGGAACTTTAAGACCTTTAAACTCATCCGGTCTGGTATAATGAGGATAATCAAGATATCCATTATAAAATGAATCATTTACCATAGATTCTTCTTTTCCTAAAACTCCGGGAATCATTCTCGAAATTGCATCTACCATTAACATAGCTGGTAATTCTCCCCCGCTAACTACAAAGTTTCCGATTGACACTTCCTCTGCATCGAGAAGCTGAGGTATCCGTTCATCTATGCCCTCATATCGACCGCAAATGATTAATAATCTATTTTCTTTCGACAAATCTTTAGCCATCCCCTGGTTAAAAATCTTCCCCTGGGCAGAAGTGATTATAATTTTTAAAGGTAATGGAGATTTGTTTTTTTTTATCACCCCTACGGCATCCCAAATTGGTTGAGGCTTCAAAATCATACCAGGCCCTCCCCCATAAGAATAATCGTCTACAGTCTTATGTTTGTCCATGGTAAAATCCCTAAGGTCAATTAGATTTATTTTGATCAATCCCTTTTCTTGGGCCTTACTCAATATGCTTTCGGAAAAAGGACTTTTAAACATATTGGGGAAAATAGTTAATATATTAATTTCCAAACAATCATTTTTCATATTAATCCATCTACTATGTTTATGGTAATTCGTTTTTTTTCTAAATTAACATTCTTTACAATTTCACGAATAGCCGGGATAAACAATTCTTTTTTATTTTTACCTTTAACTATATATACATCATTACTTCCCGTGCTTATCACATTTTCTACTTTTCCCAGAAAAGCATTATTTTCGGTATATACTTCAAGGCCAATTATCTCAAAGATAAAATAAGTGTCTTTGGGTAGTTTCACAGCATTTTTTCTTTCAACTTCAAGAAAAGACCCTACTATCGTTTTGGCTTCTTCGATGTTTTCTATATCTTTTAATTTTAAAATAACCATATCTTTTTTTATTCTTGTTTCTTCTATATTTAATATTGTTTGGCTACTGTCACTTCTTAAAAAAACGGTGGCTAAATTTTTAAACCTGTCAGTTGAATCGGTAAGGGGTAAAACGTTAACTTCTCCCTTATTACCCTGGGTAGAAACGACTTTACCAATTATAATAAATTCTTGACTCAATAAAATTTCTCCTTTAAATTTATTAAGTAATTTTATTCGACAATTTCGATAACTACTCGCTTATCATCCTTTTGCGCTGCCGCATTCACTATAGTTCTTATTGACTTTATATTTCTGCCTTGCCTTCCAATTACTTTGCCTATATCATTAGTATCAACCCTTACTTCAAATATCGATGTTTTTTCACCAATAATTTCATTTATCTCTACTCTATCTGGATTGTCTACTATCCCTTTTATAATTAATTCAATAAGTTCTCTCAAAATAATCTCCTTAGGTCTTATCTATTTTCAATATTCCTTCTTTCTTAAATAAATCTTTTACTGTTGCTGAAAGTTGAGCACCCTTTTCGATCCATTTTAAACTTGCTTCCTGGTCAATCTTAAGAACATAAGGATCAGAAAGTGGTTGATAATATCCTAATTGCTCTATAAATTTAGCATTACAAGCTTTCCTCGAATCGATTACTACTACTTTATAAAAAGGTTTTTTCTTGCCACCTTCTCTTCTAAGTTTAATTTTCACTGACATTGATTTTGCCTCCATTTTTGTTATTTACATTTTGTATTTTTTTGTATTTTTTTGTATATCTTCCTATTTTCTTTTAATTTAGTTAAAAGAAAAGTTTTTTAGTTTTGATCCCTTTTTAAACATTTCTTTTATCTGATAAAATTGTTTTAACAATCTATTTATATCAGAAAGCTGTGTTCCACTCCCCCTGGATATTCTTTTCCTTCTGCTTCCGTTAATTATAGAAGGATTATCCCTTTCTTCAACAGTCATAGAACTTATAATAGCTTCAATTTTTTTTAGTTCACCATCTCTATCTCCTAATTTTGTAACATCTATTCTATCTTTTAAATTATTAAAACCTGGAACCATATCAATGATCTGATCTACTGAACCAATATTTTTCATTTTTTTTAGCTGTAAATAAAAATCATTTAAATCAAAATTATGGTCCCTCATCTTTTTATCTAATTTTTTTAATTCATCCTTATTGTAAGCAGTTTCAACTTTTTCTATTAGTGTCAAGACATCACCCATACCCAATATCCGAGAGGCCATTCTTTCTGGATGAAAAGGTTCAAAGTTATCAACCTTTTCACCTATACCTATAAACTTAATAGGTATTCCCAAAACCTTTTTTAAGGATAAGGCTACTCCCCCCCGAGTGTCACCATCCAATTTGGTCAGAATAATTCCGCTTACTTTGATTTTATCACAAAACACTTTAGCTGAATTTACCGCATCCTGTCCGGCCATAGCGTCTACTATCAATAATTTTTCCTGAAGAGGAATATTTTTATCAATCTCCTGTAACTCATCCATTAATTTATCATCTATATGTAATCTTCCGGCAGTATCAATAATTAATACATCGTGATTTCTTTTATATGAATAATTTATGGCAGCTTTAACAATATTTACTGCACTTTCGTTTCTTCCTATTGAAAAAACCGTTAAATCTGATTTTTCACCTAATACCTGCAGTTGTTCGATAGCTGCCGGTCTGTATATATCTGTTGCTATCAAGAGCGGAAGATGCCCTTCTTTTCTAAAGTAATTAGCTAATTTTACGGCTGTAGTAGTTTTACCGGTTCCCTGCAATCCCACTAACATTATAATAGTAGGAGGCGCAGGACTTATACTAAGGTCATTTTGTTTGGATCCTAGGGTTAAAGTTATCTCCTCATTTACAATCTTTATAATTTGTTGAGTAGGCGATAGGCTTTCGGAAATCTTTTCCTGCTGTATTTTATCATGTAAACTATTTATAAATTCTTTTACTACTTTGTAATTTACATCTGCTTCTAAAAGGGCTATGCGAATTTCATGAAGACAATTTTTTATATCATTTTCATTTAATTTTCCCTTGTTTTTTATCTTTTTAAATATTGTCTGAAATTTACCAGTAAGGTCGGCAAACATAAAAAAAATAACTCCTCTTAACTTCAGTTTATCTAATAATTTTCAATTCCGTTAAAAATTCCTTTATAAGTATATAGAAAATTACCTTTAGTGTCAATCAAGAAGAGCTTCAACAAATTTATCAGCTTTGAAATCATATAAATTATTTAATTTTTCTCCACAGCTAATTAATTTAACCGGTATATTTAACTCTTTTTTTATAGCAATTACTATTCCCCCCTTGGCTGTCCCATCCATTTTAGTAAGGGCAATTCCAGTAACTCCTAAAGATTTGTTAAAAGATTTTGCTTGAGCTATAGCATTCTGGCCCATCGTAGCATCAATGGTTTGCAATGTCTCCAATGAGCAATCATTAGCCTCTTTTTGGATTACCCTTTTTATCTTTTCCAATTCATTCATTAAGTTTGTCTTAGTATGAAGTCTTCCGGCAGTATCAATAATAACTATATTCTTTTTCCGGGCTCGAGCTGCACTGATCCCATCATAGACGACCGAAGCCGGGTCAGCACCTTCTTTGGTATTTATCATCTCTACTCCTACCTTATCAGCTAAAATCTTAAGTTGCTGTATTCCTGCCGCTCTAAAGGTATCGGCGGGAACCATTATTATATCTTTATTTATATTTTTTAAGCGATAAGCAATCTTACCCGCTACCGAGGTTTTTCCTGAACCATTCACCCCTACCAGCATTATTAGATTTAATCTATCTTCACTAATTTTAATATCAGATGCAGTTAAATTTAAAATATCTATCAGGACAACCTTTAATTTTTCTTTAAAAAATATAAAGTTATCTTCCTTATATTTTCTAAAATTAATCTGCTGAAATTCATTCATTATCTCTGCAGTAGCTGAGGTTCCTAAGTCAGATAATATTAACAACTCTTCTAATTTTTCTAAAAAATCTGATTTATCTTTAGAATTACTGAATAAAAATCCTAATTTGTTGGCAAATTCTATCCTTGTTTTATATAGCCCTTCTTTAAATTGGAAAAATATATTTCTTATATTCATAGTTTTTATTATCCACCTTGACTTATTTTTCAAATTTTACCGAAACTAATTTTGAGATACCTGATTCTTCCATGGTTATACCATATAATGTATCTGCTGCTTCCATCGTTGTTTTTTGATGGGTAATAAGAATCAATTGTGACTGATTTAAATCTTCCCCCTTTAATATGTGGGTAAGTTTTTCAGCATTTACTTCATCCAAAGATGTATCTATTTCATCAAAAAGACAGAAAGGGCTGGGATTTGCTTTCCACAAGGCCAGTGAAAGTGCTATCGCGGTTAAGGCTTTTTCACCGGAGGATAACAATTCAATGTTTTGTGTTTTCTTTCCGGGAAGGCGGGCAATTATATCTATTCCGGAGTTTAATATATCCTCTTCAGATTCAATAATTAATCTCCCTTCCCCACCGGAAAATATTTTTTTAAATATATCATTAAAGTAGGTTTTTACTTGATTAAATGTTTTTTTAAATCTTTCTGTAGCAATTTGGTCAATTTCTGAAATTGTTATTTCCAGATATTTTTTTGCCTTACATATCTCATCGTATTTTTCACATAGAGAATTATAACGCTGTAACTGATGGTTGTATCTATTTTCGGCTTCAAAGTTTATCTGTCCCATTTTTAATATATTGTCTCTTGAAATATCTATCCTTTGGTTAGCTTCCTTCTGTGAATCTGATACGTTTTTGTATAATACTAATTTTTCCAGTGATAAATTATAATTTTTATTTACTTCATCCTCTAGGTTAACGTATTTTTCCTGATACTGAACCTCTAACATTTCTTCTCTATGTTGTTTGTCTTTGATTGATTCGTACGTTTTTTGTTGGTTTTTCTTATCCTGTTGTAAATATTTTAATAAATTCGATTTTCTTTGCAGAATTTCTTCTATCTCTTCTGCTTTCTTGAAAACAGAAGGATTCTCTTTGTCCAGCCTGTTTATTTGAATTTTATACTCTTTTATTTTTTCTAATATACCGGCAATTTTTTCATTATATTCTTTTGTAGTACTTCTTTTTTCGTCTAAATTGAGTGAATGCTCATCCTTGTATTGAGAAATATTTTCAGCTTTCTCTTTTAGGTTTATCAATTTTTCCTTATTTATTAAAATACTATTTTTTAGATCATTTATATCTCTGTAAAGATTGTTTATACGGTTGTTCCCTCTTGTAACAATTTGACTAATTGTTTTATTAGAATGACTAATATTTTTTCTATATTCATAAAGTGTGTTACAATTTTTTTCCAAGATACCTAATTTCCCATAAATATTTTTTCTCTCCTCCAAAATACTATTTTCTTCAATTAAAAGATCTTTTATGCTATCTTTTAGCTCATTAACAGAAATTGTTGCCTTGTTCAAATTATTTATACTGTCCGTTATGTTTTTTTCGTTCTCTCGTAATAATCTTCTTATGTCCTGGTTTTCTTTCCATAAGGAATTATAAATATGGTTATTTTTTTCTACAAAATTATCATTTCTTTCAATTTTAATTTTTAAAGCTTCTATTTCTTCTTCTAATTTCTCAATCTCTTTCTCTACATCATAAAAACCCTCTTGAAAATTCTCTGAATTTGTTGAGCTTGAATAAACATCTACGGATCCGTCTATATTTATTACCATACCATTTAGTGATATAATTTTATATTTACCCAAATACTCATTAGAAATATCAAGGGCAGTATTTATATCTTCAACTAATAATACATTTCCCAGCAGAACTTTAAATAAATTCTGGTATTTTTGGGAATAATTTATCAGTTCGTTGGCGAACCCACAAATATTTTTGTTTTGATTTTTAACCTGGTCTTCAGGAAGCGTTTTTATATTTTTGATTAAATCCAGAGGGATTATCTTTAATTTTTCTAATTCGTTTTCCGATAAGGAATTAATTACATTTAAAGCATATGAAATATCACTCACTACAATTGAGTGTAAACTTTCTCTTAAAGCAATCTTCATAATTTTCTCATATTTTGAAGGAATATTATCAATGAGTTTTATGATTTTTTCACAAAGGTCATCTGGATATTTTTGGCAATATTTGGAGTAAAAGATCTCTGCCTTTTGTTCGTTTTTCTTACCATTAGTCTCAATTGATTTCTTTAAAACATTTCCCCTTTCTTCTTTTAAGCTAATTATATGTCTATCTTTCTCCACTTCTTCCTTTAATTTTTTTAATATATTTTCAATCTCTTTTATTTTTTCTTCATTTGATTTAAGATGTGCTTCGTCTTCGATTTTTCTGTTTTCTCTTACGATTTTTTGATAATCGTTCTCTTTTGCTATTGTATTTTCTAATTGATTTTCAAGTAATATTCTTTTTTTTCTAATTTTTTCTAAATTTATATCTATCATATTTAAGGTAGTACTATATCTTATTTTTGCTTCCTTTAAAAACAACTCTTTTTCCGATATTTTTTTCAATATCTTCCTTGAATTACTCTCTATAAGACTAAGCGAATTGATAAATATTGATAGATTATTAATTTCATTATTTAAATAAATAAGTTTTTTATCAAAACTAACTAATTTTTTGTTTATCTCCAGGATATCTAAACTTACTGCTTTTTTATTTTGTTCACTAATAACTATTTTTTGGGTAATATTTTCAGCTTCTTTATCTAAATCAAACAGCCTTTTTTCAACATCACTCTTCTTTTGTAACATTAAATTTAATTCGCTCTGAATTATTTTTTTTCTATTATCCATTTCGTAATTATCATATTTATATTTTTCTTGTTCCTTGCTTAAATTATCTAACTCTATACTTAATGAGTTCATCTCTGTTTCTTCTTCTTCAATTTTCTTTATAATCTTGATTTTTTCTTTTTCATATTGTTCTAAGTTTCTCTTTATTTTAGATAAATTTGTACTGCATAAATTATATTTTTGATAGATTAAAAATAATTCCAAATTTTTAATCTCTTCTTGGCATATCTTATAACTACTTAAATGTTTTGCTTGTTCTTCTAAAATTAATAATTGATTTTTTATTTCGGAAATTATATTTTTAATCTTATCTAAATTATTATTGGTTTCCTCTATTTTATTTAAAGTTCTCTTCTTTTCATATCTATATTTAGAAATAGAGGCAGCTTCCTCAAATAAATAACGCCGTTCAGATGGCTTTGCGCTTAATATAAGATCTATTTCGCCCTGAGCAATGATAGAATAGGTATTTTTACTCAATCCTGTATTCATAAATAATTCTTGAATATCTTTTAGTTTACAAGAGATTCCATTAATGAAGCTTTCGGTCTCTCCTGAACGATAAATTCTTCTTTTAATATTAATTTCTTCACAATCTACCGGTAGAACCTTCTCAGAATTATTGACAGTTAACGAAACTTCCGCTATATTTAAAGGTTTTTCTTTGTGATTCCCTGAAAAAATAATATCTGTTAGTTGTTTTCCCCGTAATGACCTGATATTCTGTTCACCCAATACCCATCTGACTGCATCGGTAATATTGCTCTTACCACAGCCATTTGGACCGACTATGGCGGTTACGCCAGAATTGAATGATAGTTTTATTTTTTTCCCAAATGATTTAAATCCATAAATTTCAAGTTCTTTTAAAAACACTTTTTTGCCTCATTTTGTTACTTTTAACTTTTTTAAAGCATCCTGTGCGGCATCCTGCTCTGCCTCTTTTTTGTTCTCACCAGTTCCGGCTCCATAGGTAATTTTCTTTAGTCTTACCTCAATACAAAATATTTTTTTATGATCCGGACCTTTTTCTTTAATTAGACAATATTCGGGTAAACATTTCATCTTTTTTTGAGAAATTTCCTGTAGTAAAGTTTTATAATCTTCCCCATGCTTTTTCTTTATGATCAGCTCCGTTTCTTTTTTTATAAATGGCGAGATAATTTTTTTAGCTTTTTGGAGGCCGCTATCTAAATATATTGCCCCCAATAGAGCTTCAAAGCAATCCGCAAGAATAGATAATTTTTTTCTCCCTCCGGTCGAATCTTCCCCTTTTCCCAAAATTATATACTTTCCTAAAGAAAGGCGATCAGCCCATTTAGCCAAAATATCTTTGCTGACCATAACAGATTTTATTTTTGTAAGGTTACCTTCTGAAGAAGAGGCTAATTTACGGTAAAGATGTTCGGTCACAATTAAATTTAAAACAGAATCACCTAAAAATTCTAATCTTTGATTGTTGTATGTCTTGTCTTTTAAACTTTTTTTTTGAAAAGAAGGATGGGTTAAAGCTTCTTTGAGAAGGGTTTTGTTTTTAAATTTATAATCTAATTTTTTTTCTAAATTATTTGACATTAAATCCTTTTCTTTTTT
>Ga0307378_10005950_pt1 | contig 16821 bp, 15 predicted proteins | sample UN1MG_FD_202238 | JGI IMG/M metagenome (GOLD analysis project Ga0307378, IMG submission 202238) | Soil microbial communities from Risofladan, Vaasa, Finland - UN-1 | ecosystem: Environmental > Terrestrial > Soil > Coastal area > Acid sulfate soil | place: Finland: Risofladan, Vaasa | collected... | reverse complement strand
CGACGGCCAGCGCCGACCCGACCATCGTCTTGCTCTCGTAACGGTAGTCGCGGCCCCGGCCGACGGAATCGTACGTCTTCTCGTCGCATTCGGCCGCTTCCTTGAGGAATCCCTCGGCCTGGCGAGGGTCCACTTTCGTTTCGTCCTTCTTGTCCTCGAGGACGGCTTCCATGGCGTAGCTCTTGACCATCTTTGGGAAGAGGGCCTCGAATGCTTTCTCCCTGGAGATGAAGTCGAAACCGACCGGCTCGCCTCCCCTGAAAACGAGGAACCCTTTCTGGCCGGGAATACAGCGGAAGGCCTGGAGATACTCGTCCAGATCCTTCTTTTTCTGCTCGTAGATGTCCTTCATGGCGCCGGTCCGGGAGACGGTGTCAGCCTTTTCGGCCATCTCGTCGATTCTCTGCCAGACCGTTCCCTGGTCGGACCGGTACTGCCCCGTGCTGCTGAGGGAGGTGGCCACGGTGCGCGCCTTCTCCGACCTCAGACCTGGAGACATGACGGTATCCGAGTCACGGAAGGCGGCGGAGACATAAGCCCACCTCCCCTTCTCCGTACAGCTCACCGGGATGACCACCTCCGACTTCTCGTTGATCAGGATCGTGGTGTTGAGCACCCGGTTCTGCTTGGCGCCGACGAGCTCTTCGCCGTCGAGTAGGAGGACCGGGATGGGGGCCTTGTTGGCGACCTTGAGTTCCGGCACCGAACCGCCCGAGCTCACCTCGGTGATGAGGAGATGGGACTTCTCCAGCGCTTCCTTCAGGGTCATGTAGTCGGGGCCGCCGTCGAGCGGGGTCAGCAGAGGAAAGACGGTCATGTCCTTGTGATTCTGCGGCGCCTCGATCTTGAGGCCTAAAAGATAATTCTTGATGATCGTGTCCATGACTGTCTCCCTTTATCCTGCTGGTATTATATCACCATCATATCCGGGAGGACAAAGAAAAAATGGGGACTGTCCTTTTCTCCCCTCTCCTCCATCCTCTCCCACAAGGGGAGAGGAAGCAGAGAACATAATCGTCCCCAATGATGCGCCGATTCTGGACAGAGTGTCCGGCGAATAGACGGCCCTCTAATTATGGGGACACTAACCCTAATCCCCGAACTAAAGTTAGTGTCCCCTGAATAGATAGTCCCCATTCATTATGAGATTGCGACACAGTCTCTGACGGGAGAGGAAAGCAGCTATATGTATTGGACCAGCTCCGAAGCGGGGCGGCGCTTCTTCGGCTTCCACTCGTCAGCCGGATAGCCGAGAGGAGTAAACGCGACGGGCTCGAGCTCGGAGGGGAGCTTCAACACATCCCGGGCCGCCGCCGGGTCGAAAGCGGCGATCCAGCACGTGCCCAGCCCGAGGTCGTGGGCCGCCAGGATCAGATGATCGAAAGCGATGGTCGCATCCACTTCGGCATAGATCTTGCCATCCTTCCTGACCCAGGACTCGTCTCTCACCGCGCAGACGCAGACGACGAGCGGCGCCTGGACGAACCAATCGCGGGGATAAACCCGTTTGAGCTCCGATTGCCGCCCCTCGGTCTTGATGACGATCAGGCGGAAGGGCTGTCTGTTGGCCGCCGTCGGCGCTAGGATCGCCGCCTCCAAAACCTTCTGCAGCTTCTCTTCCTCCACGGGTGTCGATCTGTAGGCCCGCACGCTGTACCGTTTCTGAACAAGTTCGCGGAATTCCATCTTTCACTCCTTTCAAGGAAATCAATAGCTCCCGGAGAAAAGACTCTTCAACTCGATATAGACCGGGCATCCCGGGTTGGACTGGAAAAAAACCCGGTTGTCTCGAGAGCTCCGGGTAATGATCCCAGCCTCAGACAGTCTCTTGAGCTCTCTCTGGGCTGCCCCAGGAGACACCTTCGCCATCCTGATGATCTTGCGCACATAGAAGGCCTCATCGGGCTGGCCATAGAGCAATCCCAAGACCGACCTTCTCGTTTTCCCAAATAATGCCTCTAAAATTCCCATGCTTCCCATTATCGTACTCATATTGGGTATAATTGTACCATATAACGATACATTTGTCAATACCGAGAATATCTTTCGATTACACATCCCGTCAAGAGGCTAAAAACTCCTTGATTTTACGGCTGAAAATTGTTAGCGACGAATTGAGGGATACGGCCGGCCCTACCGGGGCAGATATTTTTTCGGGAATTTCGATACAACCGTGAAGTTTGGGTCGACGACGTTGGCCACCTGGGCGGACCCGACCTGAGAGAGAACCTGGAGCGCTTCCCAGCGGTCGAATCCGAATTCCGTCTCCAACCATTTGACCATTTCCACGTGGGCGATCCGGAAAGCATCTAGAAGCGGCCGGGCCGACCCGGCCACCATGATGAAATCGCCGTTCTCCAGGCGCGGCCAGGCGATTTTCTTCCCTTTCAGGAGTTCGATCTTGAGGGTCACATCGGCCGAGGTTTCGATGCCCGAGCCGATGATCTCCCCGTCGCCCTGGAGGGCATGAACATCGCCGAAGTAGAAATACGCTCCCTCGTGGAAGACAGGAAGGTACACGGTCGCACCCTCGCAGGCCTCGCTAGTGTCCATGTTGCCTCCGAAGGTGGACGGCACTCCCCCAGGAATGGCCTGGTCATCCGGAGGCGCGGTGGCCAGCCGTCCGAGCATCGGCTTGAGCTTGACCTCAATCCTTTTCATCCGGCTGTCCGGAAGGTCAAGTGTGGCAGTCATCCTTTTGCCATCGATCCTCCAGATATGGAGCTTCTTGGGAACCGGCTCATGGAGCATCGGCGTCATCTCGGTTGCGGTCAACGAACCATAGGTGGTCGAGGTACCGGACCGGCCGGTGGCGATGTTGGGACGGATCTTCAAGATTTTGATGACGAGCGTATCCTCGGGAGTCGCCCCATCGATGTAAATAGGTCCGACTTCGCCCGGCCAGGGGCCGTCTTTCTCGGTGAAGAAATCGGAATACAGCGTGTTCGTCTCGATCGTATCGCCCGGGTTGATGCGCAACACCGGTTCCCGGACGGCATAAGTCTGGTGCCCCTGCGTGGGTTTGAAACGATGGACCTCGGCGCCACCGGCAGCTTCGGCAGAGATCCAAAGCAGAATGGAAAGAACAATCCTAATGACCATTGCGCCAGCCTCCTAATGCGAGATTTCCTCAGACGGACTCTCTCGCGAGCCGAAAACCCCGATCGGCGCCCCGGGCGCGAAGGATTTATTCATTCGCCGAAAACGTTCGGGCCGGCGATCTTGGTCTCCAGGCTCAGCACCCTGTAAATGCACACAGGGCTGGCCAAATCTTGCGACTCGCCGCCGCTTTGGATCCTGGTGATATAGCCCTCGAGCGCCATCCCCCATTCCAGATCAACGAAGACAAAACCCTCGGCCGCGAATCTGATGATCGAATGCCTGATCTCCCATTTTACCGTCTTGCGGCCGGCCTTCTCGTAGGTCTTCTTGAGCTCCTGCACGGTGGCCTTGTATTTCTGCGGGTCCATGGCTTTGTCGAGGTCCAGTCCCGCCACGATGATCTCCCGGCTATCTTCGTCGGGCATGTAAGGGCTCAGAGTGAGCTGCCTCAACGGGACGGTGACCGAAGCCGGCGCTTGGCGCTGGCTCTCCGCAACTTTGTACTCGCAGAGTTCCGTTCCGCCGCCGGACGAAATGTTTTGCAGGTAGTAAAAGGTCCTCTTCGCTCCGATTTGGATCAGCCGCTCATTGAGCACGTATTCCTTGCCGCCCTCGGTGATGATCTCCCATTCCTTGCCCTTGAATTTGTTGCACTTGACGGCGGCCTCTTTCTCGACGTACTTGTCGACCCGGAAACTCTGGGCTTTTTGGCTGTACCAGACCTCGCTGATCTCCGTCGGGAAACTCCCCTTGGTGAAATTTTTCCAATCCTCAAAGGCATCTTTCGAAGGCGACCAGTACCTGAGGTGGAGCTCGTCGATCTTCTCGTAGCCGGCGAATTTCCAGGGGATGGGCGCGTCTTGGGCCGGTCCCCGGGCGGCCAAGAGTCCAACCGCCGATACGATCATGAGGGCCAAGCAGATTTTGATGATTCTTAGAGAAGTCATGAATGATGCCTCCTTGCCGGATATGATTCAGACAAGCCTAATCTAAGGAGAAACGATCCTCCTTGTCAATAGAGGCCGGCTTCTATGACGTTTAGTGTGGTGATAAGGAGAAGCCGGGGAGTGTGATCAGCCGTAATCGGCCTCGCTCCCGTTCGGGTTTTTAACGCCGTTCCCTCATCGCTCTTCTCGGCGGCTGCGGAACTCGCAAAGACAACCCCTGATTTCTCCGATTGCCAAGTCTGACCTGACCATTTTCTTTCCGCTTATCCTCGCGTGCTCAGACATCCTCGCCGCCCGTTACTCCGGGTTCCCTCGAAGAGCGTCTCGGCAAGGCTAAACCCTCAACTGTCGCTGCGGCCGATTGCGGCTGATCCCCTCCACAGCTATATATTGACCACACTTTTCGTCATAGAGCCCGGCGGAAAAATGAAAAGTCGGGATGGTGAAGTTCGAATCAGAACAACTCGACGCCGGCGAAAACGAGCGGGGAAAACCGGCCACTGCCGAAGCTCTGGCCGTAATCGATCGCGTACCTCAAACCCAACCCGGCGACCAGGGAAACGCGGCTGGAGAGGACGACTTCCAGCCCTCCTCGAGCGGACAGCACATGCCGGTCCGGAGTGCCCTCGAGATGACGGAAAACGGTGCTGTTGTCGAGATAGAGGTACCCGGCGTCGAGATTGACCCGCATCTCGCGGCCGGCGCCGCTCATCCGTCGCAAGGGCAGGCCGTAGCCGTATTGAAAACCGTAGGCAAGACAGCTTTGCCCATCCTGAGTCATATTGATTGTTCCCGCATAGAGGATGGAATAGAACCTCCTGGCCCAAAACTTCACTCCGACATTGAAAAGCGCGGTGTTCCCCGCCCAGGCCGCCAGCCGGATCCGCCGGTCCTCTTTCCGGGTCAGGTTGACCAATCCGATAGGAAGCCCTTCCAGTTCCCCGGCCACATTGACGACTCCGACCTGGACGCCGGTCAGGCGTCCGGCCACGTTGAAGAGGCCGATCTGGACGCCCCGGCAAGTTCCCCCGCCGACGTTCATCAACCCGGCGAGCTGGAAAGCCCGGCTGTCCTCCCCCGCGACATTGAATAGGCCGGAAATCTGAACTCCGTCCAGGTTCTCACCCGCAACACTAAAGAGCCCGGATGCCTGAAAGCCTTCCAGAGTCTCCCCGGCCACGCTGAACAATCCCGAGACCTGGAAGCCCTTGGCCGCCTGGCCGGCAACGCTGAAGAGCCCGGAAACCTGGACTCCCTCCAGATGCTCCCCGGCGACGCTGAAAAGCCCGGCGGCCTGGAGCCCGGCAAATTCCTCTCCCGAGACGCTTCCGAGCCCGGCCAGCTGGACACCCTGGCCTCGTTCTCCGGCCGCACAGAGTAAACCCGCCGCCTGGAGGCCTTTCATCGATTTCCCGGCCGTTCCGGCCAAGCCCGCCAACTGCACGCCATAGAGCGAGTTCTCGAGCCGCGTCACGCCCAGGCATAGGTCGAGGCCGCGCACGCTTCCCAGCCGGCCGTAGAGAAAAGTCAGGTTGATATTGGCCGTATCGTGTTTCGATGGGTTCATACTCACAGGGTAGTACAACGAGAGGTTGAGAAACCGGTGGCGCAGTTCGGGTGCTATCTTGTCCGGATCTTCTTCCTGCCCCGGGAGGGCCGCAGATGAGACCAAGACCAAAAGCGCCGCCAGAATGCCACTCCATGCTTTTTTCATGCTTTACTCCCCAGACAAGATAGACATACTTCTCTCTCTTATTAAGATTTACGAAAATACCCGCCTAAAAGTTCGATGGCTGAAAACGCCCAGAAAAAATTGGTGAAAGCACCTCCATCCAGGTGATGAACAACTTGGGAATGGAGAAGCGACCTAGAAGGTTTAGCCTTCACGAGGCGTTTTTCGAGGGAAGCCGCTCTTGCGGCCGGGAGGACTGTCTGAGCACGGGGAGATCAGACGGAGAGGGATCTAAATGGAACCCATATACACAGGAAGTTGAGATCTATCACGCGGAGTTCCGCAGCGCCGAGAAAAATGGTGAGGGAACGGCGTTAAAAACCTGAGCGGGAGCGCTGACATTCCCAAGTTGTCTATTATGTTCATCCCATAAGATATGCTTATGAGACCAGTTTGAAATTTGACATTACGCCTGGCTGTTCCGATAATGGCTCTGATCGAGCTTGAAGGAGCGAAAGATGCCCGGAAAACGAATCCGACGACGAGACTTCATGAAAACAGCGCTGGCGGGGCTTCCCCTTCTGGCCCTCGATTGGGATGCGTTCCCGCGGGGCGATCGCCCGTCGGCCCGCGCTGATGGCGATACCTGGGACGCGATCATCATCGGCTCCGGCCTGGGCGGGCTGAGCTGCGCCGCGGGTTTTGCCCGCCAGGGCTTCAAACCGCTCGTCCTCGAAAAGCATTCCGTCCCCGGCGGCTATGCCACTACCTTCAAGCGCCCCGGGGGTTTCGTCTTCGATGTCTCGCTCCATTCAACGAATGTCGATGAGAGAGACGGCCTTTACAACCTCATCCCCGGTTTCCCGGAGATCACGGACATCGAATTCGTTCCCCACAAGGTCCTCTACCGGGCCATCTTTCCGGATCACGACATCCGCGTTCCGCACAAAGACGTCGACGGCTACGTCAAGCTCTTGATCGAACTATTCCCGGAGGAGAAAGCGGGCGTCGAGGACCTCTTCCAAACGATGAATGGATTGGTTTCGGACCTCAACAGGTACCAGGGCGCCGGCGGCAAGGCTGATACGGCCAATTTCCCAAAGGAATTCCCCTATCTCGTCAAATGCTTCAACAGCACCTGGGGGACGGTCCAAGATTCCCACATCAAGACCCCCAAGCTCAAGGCTGTGATCTCCGCCCTGTGGGGATATTTCGGGCTGCCGCCTTCTAAGCTGGCGAGCCTCTACTATATCCTGCCCGTTATGAGCTATCTCCGGGACGGCGGATACTACCCCATCGGGAAATCCCAGAAGATCAGCGACGCTCTCGTCCGGTTTATCGAAGAGAGGGGCGGCAAAGTGCTGCTGCGAACCAAGGCCAAGGATATCTTGGTGAAGGACCACGCCGCTTACGGCATCAGGACGGCGGACGGCGCAGAACAGCTCGGACGGGTGGTCGTCTCCAACGCCAACGCCTACGACACTTTCCACACGATGATGGACGAAAAGGAATTCCTGAAGGAATACCTCGCCCGGATGGACAGGTTCACGGCTAGCCTCTCCTCCTTTCAAATTTTCCTGGGATTGAAGAAGGACCTGGTCCGCGAGGTCGGCCTCACCGACACGGAGATCTTCTACGACCCCGGCTACGACGTCGAGGAGAGCTACCGGACGGCGCTTAATGCCGAGGTCGAAAAGGGCGGCTTCGGCCTAACCCTCTACGACAACCTCTACAAGGGGTACTCGCCGGAAGGCAAAAACACCATCAACATTATAACGCTCCAGGGATACGACTTCTGGAAAAGGTACGAGGCCGATTATTTCGCCGGGGAAAAGGACGCCTACCGGGCGGAGAAAGAGCGGATGGCCGACATCCTCATCAAGAAAGTCGAAGAGACGCTCCTCCCCGGGCTCAGCCGGGCCGTCGAGGTGAGGGAAGTCGGTACACCCCTGACCAACGTGCGCTACACCGCGAACTACCGGGGGGCGATCTACGGCTGGGACCAGACCCTCGATAATGCCGAACCGCGGCGCCTGCCCCACAACACTCCGATCCGGAATCTCTACCTCGCCGGTGCCTGGACGAGGCCCGGCGGCGGGTACGGGGCTGTCATCCCGAGCGGCCTGCAGTGTTTCGCCCAGATCATGGCGGAGTGGGACAAGGCAAAGAAGGGAAGCTAACAGCAGCATTCCTGAACACTTGACCTTCATGATAGGCGCAGGGGGCCGCCCTGAAGCCCCCGTAGCGGAGAGGGGACCCGTCAGTTTTCTGACGGGGGGAACCGACGGGACTGGTTCCCCGGGGTGCGGGGGCCTAGGGCGGCCTCCTGCGCCGAATAGAATCACCCAAACGAACGCATACAAATGAAAATCCTTCGTTGACTCGCCGGGAACGACCGGCTAAAATGATAATCTGGCCATGAGCGGAAAGATGCTTAGCTTCATTACTCCGAGAGTGAACGACCGCATCATTCTCCTGGTTTTCCCGGTGCTCTTCATCACCGCACTGCTCTTCCCGCCTCTCCTCCTATTGATTCCCGCGGCTGAACTGTCGGCCCTCCTACTCTTTCCGGAGGCCCCTCCCCCCGTCTTCGCTCGGGCTTTATCATCCGCCGTCCGCCTTCCGGGCCGGCGAAGCCCTCCTTTGGCTGTTTGATTCTCCCGGTTTTAAGAGAATCCCATCCTACCCCGGCAAAGGAGGCATCTATGCGGAATTCAGGCAAATCTCAGAAACTTAGGGATTTGTTCAACCGTCTGCGCGACCATCCGGTGGAGACCGATCTCCTTCCCTACAGGAATATCCTCGACGAAATCAGGGTATATCGCTTCCGGAATCTATCCTCTGAAGAACTCAAGACCAGGTCAGAAACCCTGATCTCGAGGGCCCGGTCCGGCGACGCTCTCGACGAGCTGCTGACGGAAGCGTTCGCCCTGGTCGACGAGGCTTCCCGCCGCGCCATCGGCCTGGCACCGTTTGACTGTCAGGTTATCGCCGGCCTGGCGATGGCCCGGGGGAAGATCGCCGAGCTCCCCACCGGGGAAGGGAAAACCCTGGCCGCCGTCTTCCCGACCTATCTTCATGCCCTTTCCGGCCGGGGTGTCCATGTATTGACTTTCAACGACTACCTGGCGCGCCGGGATGCGGCCTGGATGGGGCCGGTCTACGAATTCCTGGGACTCAAGGTCGGCTGTATTCAAGAAGGGATGCGCGCGCCGGACAAGCAGGCCGCTTATGCCTGCGACGTGACCTATGCCACGGCCAAGGAAGCGGGCTTCGATTTCCTGCGCGACCGGATTTGCCTCGAGCGGAGGGACCTCGTCCACCGGCCGTTCCACCTGGCGCTCGTCGACGAGGCCGACTCGATCCTCATCGACGAAGCCAGGATCCCGCTGGTCATTTCCGGAGTCGAAGAGAGGGCCGGATGGGATGCCCGCGGCCTGGCCCCGGCCATAAAAGCCTTGACCCCGGGCCGCGATTACGAAACCGACGACGAGCACCGGAACGTCTTCCTCCTCGACCCCGGACAGGAGCGGATCGAGGGAATGCTCAGGTGCGGCGGCCTTTACGAACAGAAAAATCAACAGCTGCTCGAAGCCGTTTACTGCTCCCTCCATGCCGAGGCTCTGCTCCGCCGGGACATGGATTACATCGTCCGCCGGGACAAGATCGAGATCGTCGACGAATTCACCGGCCGGGTCGTCGATAACCGCCACTGGCCTGATGGCCTCCAGGCGGCCGTGGAGGCCAAGGAGGGGCTGGCGCGCCGGTCCGAAGGCCGGATCCTCGGCGCGATCACCCTCCAGCACTTTTTCCGTCTCTACCCCAAGCTCTGCGGGATGACGGCGACGGCCCGGCCCTCCGCCGATGAGCTGAAAGAGTCCTACGAGCTCCTCGTCGTGGTCATCCCCCCAAACAAGCCCAGCGTCCGGGTCGATCATCCGGACCGGGTCTTCACCCACAGAGAGGCCAAACGGTCGGCGCTTGTCGCCGAGATCCAAGATGTCCATACGGCCGGACGCCCGGTCCTGGTCGGGACGGCAAGCGTCAAGGAATCGGAAGAGCTGGCCGCGGACCTGGGAGAAGCCGGCATCTCCTGCCAAGTCCTCAATGCCAGGAATGACGAGCGCGAGGCCCGGATCGTCGCTCAAGCCGGTCTTCCGGGAGCCGTCACCATATCCACCAACATGGCTGGCCGGGGGACAGATATCAAGCTGGGGGGCGCCGATGAGAAGGAGCGCGAAAAAGTCGTCGCCCTCGGAGGCTTATATGTTATCGGCACCAACCGGAACGAGAGCCTGCGGATCGATGATCAGCTCCGCGGCCGGGCCGGCCGCCAGGGCGACCCGGGAGCCACCCGCTTCATCATCAGCCTCGAGGACGATGTCTTCGAACGCTACGGTCTCACCCGGATGTTCTATGAACACCATCGCCTGGAGCGGCAGCCGGAAGCCCTGGACCTGAGGACGATCCAGCGGGAAATCGAACACGCCCAGCGCATCATCGAAGGCCAGAACTTCGGCCTCCGGAAATCGCTCTGGAAATATTCTTCGCTCGTCGAACTCCAGCGGAAGACGATCCAGGACTGGCGGGAGAGCGTATTATTCGCGGAAGGCACCCCTCCGATCCTCGCCCAAAAAACGCCCCAGCTTTACCAGAAGGGTTTGGCCCGGTTCGGCCGTTCCGGGATGGAAACTTTCGAGCGCCGGGCGGCTCTTTCCCATATCGACCGCTGCTGGTCCGACCACCTAGCCTGGATCACGGACACCCGGGAGAGCATCCACCTGGTCAGCCTCGGCGGCAAAACCCCGCTCCAGGAATTCCAGAGAGCGGCGACCGCCCCCTTCCTCGAAATCCGGCCCCGGGTCGAGGAGGCCGTCGCGACCGACTTCAGACGCCTGCTCAAGAAAGAAGGGCCCGTCGACCTCGAGGCGGAAGGCCGGAAAGGACCGTCCTCGACCTGGACCTACCTCGTCAACGAGGACCAGTTCGGGTTCGGCATCGAGATGCTCCAGGGGAAGAACATCGGGTTCGCGGCCGGGGCCGCCCTCTATGCTGGCCCCCTATTCGTTATCACGCTAATTTTCAGCAAGCTTTTCAAAAGAAAAAAACGGCCGGGATGAGGTCTCGGAAGAAAAGTGGCGCTCTAAGACTCAGAACCTGAGTTTCAGCCCCGCCGAGAAGCTGATCCCCGAGAAATCGAGCGTCGCTCGGCGAGCGCTTCCGCCGGCAGCGCCTTCAGGTGGAACGATGTCCAGCAGCGGATATTGGTCCGTGGCGACATAATAGACAGATCCTTCCTTGGTTGACATCTGCTGCTTGAAATTTTGATAAAAGGTGGCCTCTTCTTCACCCTTAAAGCCGCTGATCCTGGCGTATCGTCCCAGAGCCTCCAAGAAAAACGCGACAAATGGATTGGCGTTGAATTCAAACCCGATGCCTCCCTCCAGGCCCATCTGTTTCGCTCTGGCTTGCTGATACAAACCTGTCTCGAGAAGTCCGGACTGGACGACATACAAACCGTAGCCGCCAGTCGTGATGGCCATGTTGTAGCTGTATTCCGCGGAATAGAGCGCGGGGCCTCCATGGATCGAGATCGCCAGCCGGCCGGCGAAAGGGAAAGCGTAGAACAAGCCCAGCCGGAGAACGGAAACCTTGATCTCCGGCCGGGTTCTCAGGTAATCCTCCGTAGGTCCCGTGACACGGAAGGCAAGGACGCTATCCTTGTGGGTTCTGACTTTGCTCCACCCGATCCCGAGCCCGAAACGGGGAGTGATACAGTAGATGAGGTCTCCGCCGGCCTCGAGCCCGGCATGGCTGGGTTCCTTCTAGTTCTGCACGACCGTCGTGCCGAATGCGGAGATCAGATTGACAGCGTTGTCATACATGCCGCCGATGCCGTTCTCGATGTCGCCGCCGGAAAAGACGTTCCAGCCTCCTTTAAGCTGCAGGGTGATCTTCAGGCCGAAAAAAGCACCGTAGGTTTCCACCGGCTCCAGTTCCGGCACCTGGGAATTCCGGGGGAGTTTTTTCCCCAGCAGATGGAGATCTTTTTGGGCGAAAAGAGGCCTTGTCGGAGCAAAGGATAGGAGAGGCTTCGTTGTATCAGGCCGGGGGTGGGCAAAAATGCTACCGGCCGAGATCGTCAGCATCGGCCTGTCAATCTCCGAACTTGCCGCCCGCAAAGGGAAAAGGAATACAAAGACACCCAAAAAAATGCCGGAATTGAATACAGCTTTTTTGTTCAGATGAGGGCTGGACATTGCTCCTCTCTTATTATGATCTCGTCATCAAAATATGATTTCCCGCGTCCGCATGAAAGGGCCGGAGCATCAGCTTTCTTTGGATCTCCGCTTGTTCTTCTCAAGCGCAGAGAATAAACCACGGCGCTCGGGAATGTCAAGCCGGACTGATCGAGCACTACTTTGAAATCGTGAACCACCGGCCTTTTGTCCGGGCGGTCGAGGTTTACCAGCGTAGTCAGGTCCAGTACTCCGCTATCTGGGAAGATAACGACAAGATCAAGCCCGGGACAGAGACGGTCAGCGATGTGGCCGACCGCACTTTCAAAATCGAGAGCGACCGCCTGTTTATGGAGGGCGCGGCGACGGTCGCGATCAAGTTTAGCGAGCCGGTCAATGAGGTCCGGGTCACGGTGGGAAAGCAGCCCCCACGCCAGGCATTTCGGGAACTACAGCGGAACGTATTCCGGGAAAGCCCATATCGGGCGTTGTTTGTCCTTGTACGATTGTGTCCTCCTTAAGGAGATGACGGGCCGCGGGAGTATGTCCGATACCTATGAGGCGATCGATCCCAAGTACAAGGTCTCGGAATTGAGTCGTTCCGATTCCGCAGAGGTCAAGGTTGAGGGAGAGTTCAACATAACGGCCGGCGAAGGAAGATTTACGATCTCTATTTCTCGGCGGGATTGACTTTCCCGTTGTCTCGGCCTATATTTTAAGCATCCGAGTGTTATGGGGGAAATCCTAAGTAACCCTGCAAACATCAACCCAAAGGAGGAATCATGAAGAGCCCGCACTGGCTTCTTTTTCAGCTCAACCGGCCTTTCCGCTTTTCTTACATCATTCGACTCTCCCTATTCCTTTTCGCCTTTCTCATCGTGTTTTCCCTGGCCAATCCTTCCGCTTCCGCCCAGGGCTTCGCCGACAAGGTCAAAGAGTTTACGCTCGACAACGGACTGCGCTTTTTCGTCTACGAACGGCCGCAGGTCCCCACCTTTGCCGGCATGATCATGGTCAAAGTCGGAAGCGTGGATGAGCGTAAAGGGGAGACCGGCCTCGCCCATTTCTTCGAGCACATGGCTTTCAAGGGCACGTCGGTCATGGGCGCCCGCGACTACGAGAAGGAAAAGCCCATCCTCGAGGAGATGGACCGGATCGGCGATGACTTGGCCGCCGAGTACCTCAAGGGCGACCGGGCCGACCAGGCCAAGATGAAAGACCTCAAGGACAAGCTCAAGGCGCTCCAGGAGGAGCACCGCAAATACGTCGTCAAGGACGAGCTCGACAAGATCTATTCCGAAAACGGCGGCGAGTTCCTGAACGCCTCCACCGGCAACGATTCCACTCAATACTTCGTCATGCTACCCTCGAACCGGCTCGAACTCTGGTTCCTGATCGAGTCCGAGCGCTTCAAAGACCTCGTCTTCCGCGAGTTCTATTCCGAGCGTGACGTCATCGCCGAGGAGCGCCGCATGGGCATAGACAACACCCCGGACGGCCTCCTCCGCGACGAATTCTCCAACATCGCCTATGTCCTCCACCCCTACCGTCACACAGTTGTCGGCTACATGGAGGATATCCAGTCATACACCAAGGCGAAAGCCGTCAATTTCTTTAAGACCTTCTACATCCCCAACAATATGGTGGCCGCCGTGGTCGGCGATGTGAAGCTCGAGGAGGTCAAGCGCCTGGCCGAGAAATATTTCGGCGACATTCCGCGGGGCGCAAACCCGCCCAGGCCGACCGAGATCGAGCCCGAACAGCGGGGCGAGCGCCAGGTCACCACCTGGTTCGAAGCAGAGCCCCGATTCATGATGGGCTATCACATGCCCGGCCCGGCCGACAAGGACAACCTCACGCTGAGCCTGGCCAGCATGATCCTGAGCCGCGGCAACTCTTCGCGTCTCTACCGCGACCTCGTCACCAACAAGAAAATCGCCGTCTCCATCTTGGCCTCGGCCTCCGCCGCCCGTTACCCCGCGCTCTTTATGATAATGGGCCAGCCGCGCCATCCCAACACGGCCCAGGACCTCGAAAAAGCGGTGCTCGAGCACCTCGACCGCCTGAAAAAGGAACCCGTCACGCAGGCTGAAATCGACAAATCGATCAACCAGGCCGAAGCCGCTCTCTACCGGTCCATCGGTTTCGCCGACAACGTCTTCCTGGCCATGCGGCTGCTCAGAAACGTCATCATCTTTGACGACATGGATGCGGACTGGAAGCGGGTCGAAGCGCTGAAGAAGATTACGCCCGAAGAGATCATGGCGGCGGCCAACGCGTGCTTCACGGAGACCAACCGCACCGTCGGCATCCTTCTCCGCAAGGAAAAGGGAGGTGAAAAATGAGACCCGATCGAAACAAGTGGCTCGTTCTCGCTGTCGTGGGGATTCTTCTTGTGGCCTTTGCCTTCTCACCGTCTGCAGTCCAGGCCCAGAAAGATCCGAAGACGCTGAAGTTCACCGACCTCGAGTTCAAGGCGCAGAAGCCGGAAATGGCATCGGTCAAGAAAGGGGTGACTTTTTACTTCAAAGAAGATCACGAGCAGCCCGTCATCAACGGCACGATCATCATCAAGACGGGAAGCCTCTACGAACCGGCTGACCGGATCGGCCTGGCCTCCCTGGCCATGAGGATGCTCAAGGCCGGCGGCACGAAAACTCTCACTCCGGACGCGCTCGAGGAGAAGCTCGATTTCCTCGGTTCGACCATCGGCTCTTTTGCCGGGCTCGAATTTTCCGAGGTCAGCCTCTGGACTCTGAGCAAGAATTTCGATGAGACCTGGAAGGTGCTTCTCGATATTCTCTATAATCCCGCCTTTGATAAAGAGCGGTTCGACACCGAAAAGAAAAAGGACCTCGAGTCGATCCGGCGGCGGTTTGATTATCCCACCTCCCTCGGGTTCGCGCTTTTCAGCGAGCTCATCTACGGTAAGGATTTCCCCGAGGCGCGGCGGACGACGAACGTCAGCATCAACACCATTACTCTGGACGACATCAAGGCCTTCTACGAGAGAAACATCCGGGACAAAGAGATCATCATCGCGCTCACCGGTGATTTCAAGCAGGCGCAGGCCCTGGCGCTTCTCAAGAAAAGCTTCAAGGACTGGAAGGGAAATGCTCCGGCCAAGATCGAGCTCCCCAAGGCGGCCATGGCCGCCAAACCCGGCATCTACCTGATCGACAAGCCCGACATGACCCAAGCCGTTATCGCCATGGGCCATCTCGGACTGAACAACCTCGACCCGGACAACGTGGAGGTGGGCATCTTCAATTTCATCCTCGGCACCGGAAGCTTCAACTCCCGGCTGATGCGGGAGGTGAGGTCAAACCGGGGCTTGGCTTATGCCACTTTCGGAATGATCGGCCTGGGGCGGGATAAGGGCATGTTCAACAATTTCTGCATGACCAAGAGCCAGTCCGTCGGCGAGGCCATCAAGCTGATGAAGGACATCACCGAGGACATGACCAAGAATCCGGTAACGGCCGAGGAGCTCGAGGTGGCGAAAAAGTATGAGGTGAACGCTTTCGTGCACAAATTCGATTCGGCGCAGGCCGTTGTATCACAGGCGGTCTACCTGAAACTCGACGGCTACCCCGACAACTACCTCGAGACCTACCTTCCAAGAATCAGGAAGGTCGATGAGGCCAAGGTTCTGGCGATCGGAAAGAGGGCGGTCCACGCGGACAGCATGGTCATTCTGGTCGTGGGCAAAAAAGCCGAGGTCATCGATCAGTTGAAAGCACTCGGGATGGGAGAAGTCATCGAACTGCCGCTCCCCAAGGAATAGAACGGGCTCCGGTTATTCCTTTTCAGGAATGAGGGCTCCGCGGATCGGTTCCACCCAGCGGTCTCGGTCGATATCGTAGACGATGAAGTCCGGCCTCGTGAATCAGCTTAAAATGCCTTTCCTTGAAACGTCCCTCGGCAAAGTTTTCCCAGATGGGGTCGTAGCCAAGGATGTTCACACCCCGGCCCAGGCGCTTGACCTGTTGGAAGGCATCGGGTGACTCGACGGGGCTTCCAGGGAAAGCGCACCGGACCAAAAATACCAGCAACAGAAAGGCCAGCCGGACCCTCCGGCGATGACGTTGCGGGATCAACATGGCAGCCTCCCTTTTCCCCTAAAGGTTCAGCAGCCAGCGGCCCAGAACGACACTGATGAATGAGACCACGCCGCCGAGGACGCTGCCCCAGATGAGGTCGACGACCGTCACGCCAAGGGGCCAGTCTTTTAGGGTGGCCAGGTTGCTGAGATCATAGGTGGCGTAGCTGATCAGACCGAGCAGAGCGCCCAAGAAGAGAGCCTTGAGCGGTTCTCCGCTGACAAGGGCCGGCTTGATGACAAAGACGAGCAGGCCGACGATGAAAAGCAGGTAGAAAAGAATGGCCGCCGCCCAGTTCACTTTGGGGCTGAGCATCGGCCCGAGGTGCCGCCGGTAGAACCCTTTGGCCACAACACCCAGCCAGATCATATCGATCAGAAAAAAGACGGCCAGCGTGATCAAATACATTACCAGCATCTGTTTGGCGGTCATCGTTCTCTCCTTTCTTTTCTTGAGAATGGCCTTTTGGTGCGCCCCAGAACATATCACCCGGGATGAATCGCTGTCAACGGGCTGGAAAAGTTCGAAATCAGAAGGCGAGGCCCCTTTGCGGCCGGAGATAGGTATCAAGAGTGGTTACCTAGAAAATCCCCCTCTCCTCTATCCTCCCCCACCCAAGGGAGGAGGAATCGGACGGGCAATTCATTATCCTCTTCCCCTGGAGACTGTGTCGTAATGTCAATGACAAATCGCAATTACAACACAGTCTCCTGGTGGGAGGAGGCAGAGAGGAGGGGGATTTTCATCGTTCGCAAGTG
>Ga0307378_10005949_pt1 | contig 16822 bp, 10 predicted proteins | sample UN1MG_FD_202238 | JGI IMG/M metagenome (GOLD analysis project Ga0307378, IMG submission 202238) | Soil microbial communities from Risofladan, Vaasa, Finland - UN-1 | ecosystem: Environmental > Terrestrial > Soil > Coastal area > Acid sulfate soil | place: Finland: Risofladan, Vaasa | collected... | reverse complement strand
GACGGTCGATCAGTTAGACAAAGATGTGGCTAACGCCTGGTGTGCTGTTACTTGCGAGCCTGAAACCATCCGCTCTTTATGCTTTTTTCCTTGGATTGAATCGGCAATCAATAAATAAAATTGGTATCATAATCACAATTAGTATATCAAGCAAAACTTGGCTTCCCGGGAATTCCGCGCCGAAAAAATCTGCCCGGAAAGCAAAAAAAGTCCGCCTTTTCACACCCCAAATGAACCTTTTTCGCCCAAAGTAAAAAAATCCTGAAATTTTTACTTGACCAAAATGTTACGTATGTAACAATAGTATATATTACAAATGTAACATTTAATGGAGGCCAACATGAAAAAGACACCGAGAATCTCAGAAGCCGAGTGGGAGGTCATGAAAGTCCTCTGGAAAACTTCGCCTATGACGGCAAATGAAATAGTGGAGGAACTGACGGGGAAAACGCACTGGAAGCGGGAGACTATCCGCACGCTAATCAACCGGCTGGTGCAGAAAAAAGCTCTGGGCTTCGAGAAGAAGGGCCGGCAGTATAACTATTTCCCGCGTCTGACCGAAGCCGAAGGAATCAAAGCGGAGGCTGAGTCATTTGTAAAGCGAATCGGCGGCGGCTCGATTGAACCGATGTTAGCGGCTTTTGTCGAAGAGAAGCAACTATCGGCCGAGAAGATTGCGAGGCTAAAGCGCATTCTTAGCAAGGCGGAAGCCGCCGGTGAAGATGAATAACAAAGATAATAGTTCACAGGGTAATAAGATGAATCTTAGCCATTTTATGTCATTGCGAGCGAGGCTGTGCCGAGCGCGGTAATCTCTTTGCTGCGAAAGGCTTAGATCGCTTCGGCCTAAAGGCCTCGCAATGACACATAGCCATAATGAAAGGGCTTGATAATGGAAGCCTTAAATACGCAGTTACTGCGATTCTTTGACTGGCTTTTGTGGGCAAGTCTGCAGGGCACCGTGCTGATTGTGATGATTGTCCTGATCCAGAAAATCCTGCGGCGCAGGCTCCCCGTTCACTGGCATTATCTTATCTGGATGTTGCTGCTGATACGTCTGGCAATACCCTGGCTGCCACAGAGCAAGATAAGCATCTTCAACCTCGTCCCGCGATCCGTTCAGCAGGGACGGATAATAGAGTCCTTCTCGCAACCGAAGAGCACTCGTATTATGGGCTTCTATCCATATGCCGAATCGATCGACAGCAAAGAGCCTGGAAACAACTCTGAAGCGATCTCCGTTGGATTTGCGCGTATGTTGCCTTTGCTCCGGCTTCTCGGGACTGTGGTTATAGCAGGCTATGTTTGCGTGCGCAATATTAGTCTTTGGCGTACGGTCAAACGCGAGAGGCCGATTACCGACTCGGAGATTCTCGATTTGCTGGAAGACTGCAAGATGCAGATGGGTATACAGACAATCATAGGCGTTGTCGTGAGCGATAGAATCAAAAGTCCCGCCCTTTTCGGATTTGTCAGACCACGCCTATTGCTGCCGCAGGGCATGCTCGAAACCTACGGCCTTGAAGAGCTGCGATACGTTTTTATCCACGAATTAGCTCATCTCAAACAGCGCGACATCTACTTAGGTTGGTTGATGGCGCTGCTGCAAGTTGTGCATTGGTTTAATCCGCTGATGTGGTTTGCATTCGGCCGGATGCGGGCGGACCGTGAATTAGCCTGTTGATAGACTGGCGATTTCGACGATGGAACCGGATGAGCCGCCCAAATACGGCCGGACTATCGTTAGTCTCCTGGAGAGTTTTTCCCAAGTGCGTTACCTGCCCTCGGTGGCGGGAATATTAGAAGACACATGTCAAATTGAAAGGAGAATTAAAATGATTGCAAATCCTGATAGAAAGTCGCGTGCGCAGTCGCTTGGGGTAATGTTGCTGCTTGCAGTATTAGCTTGTGTGGTTTTGACCAACGCCTATGCGGCGAAGGCGGACTTCATCTTCGGAACGCCTACTAATCTTGGGCCGACTATCAATGGGCCTGATGATTTGTTAGGCGCGTGTATTTCGTATGATAGATTAGCGCTCTACTTTTGTTCTGATAGACCTGGTGGATATGGTGGCTACGACCTTTGGATGACTACACGGCCAACAATAGACGACGACTGGAGAGAACCTGTGAATCTTGGCCCAAATGTCAACTCGCAATATGATTGTATGGCACCGAGCATTTCAGCCGATGGGCTGACGCTCTACTTTTCCGACTACGACTATGGCAAGTATCCCGCCAGTTCTGTGGACATATGGATGGTGACGCGGGAAACGAAAGATGCTGCCTGGAGCGCTCCGGTGAATGTTGGCCAACCAGTCAATTGGGAAGGTGGTGACAATTCCCCCAACATCTCAGCCGACGGCCTGTCGCTCTACTTTGCATCCAGCGGTCGTCGCGGTGATCCGGGCGCGCCCGCTTGGTATGATTTGTGGGTGGCTACACGGACGACAACAAACGATGAATGGGGCGCGCCGGAGAATCTTGGACCAACTGTAAATAGTCAGCTTATAGATTCTTGCCCAAGTATTTCGGCCGACGGCCTGTTGCTCTACTTTATGTCCGACCGGGCCGGGGGGCAAGGTGATTTTGACATCTGGATGACAAGTCGTGTAACTGAAGAACACGACTGGAGTCCGCCCGTGAATCTCGGGCCAGTTGTGAATAGCTCAGCTAAAGACCTTTTCCCGAGCATCTCAGTGAACGGCTCAACCCTCTACTTTTGTTCTTCTAGGCCCGGCGGGTATGGTGGGTTTTACGGGGACATATGGCAGGTGTCAATTGAGCCGGTCGTTGATTTCAACAGTGATGGAAACATAGATACCGATGATTTATTGATACTCATTGGCTATTGGGGCCAGAATGAGCCATTATGTGACATTGGCCCGACGCCGTTTGGTGACGGCATCGTGGACATAAAGGACCTGGAAGTGTTTATGAGCTACTGGGAGAAGGAGAATATGCCGGAAGCTCCGGAAGAAGAACTGTAAATAAATGCGGCCAAGGGACCTTCTTCTCTAGCCTGATTGATGATATTCGCATCTACAACAAGGTGCTCAGCGCCGAGGAGGTCACGGACATGGCGAAGTAGGAACGCGGAATCAACTGTTTCGATTCTGGATTCCTGCTTCCGCAGGAATGACAGTCTATGACGAACTACGGGTGTCGGGCGGTAGGGTGGGCACTGCCCACCAACCATGTTGCGGTGTGCGGTGCACACCCTACGGGCTACGGGCTCAATGTCCGGCAGCCGGCTTTGCCTTGCTGTCCAGAAGAGGTGGGGCCGGCGGCGCTTTCCAGACCCGGCATAAAGCATTTTCACTTCGGGTCCAGCCTTTTTCCTGCAGAGCCGGTTTGGTTGAATAGATGCTCCGCTCTGTCTCGGCATTACGATATTCATAAAGCGGTACGATACATGAATTCTCGCTTTCCGAGCCACTTGACGGCAGAGCATAAAAAAGCGGTTCGGCAGATGGATTAGGACGCTTAAAGGTTAGTTTGATTTCCCGCCTTTTATCAGCGTAGATGGGGACAAGGTCGCTGTGAGCCCTTTTTGGCTCGACGGCATAGAACGGTATCGATTCGACAGAGTCCCATGTATTTGTCTTTTCCACGCCGTCGCGCAGCAGATAATCGCTTTGACCCTGCATTTGATAGACCGCCACCGGCATAGCAAGACGCGGATCATCGAGATTCAGGCGGTACATGATCTGGTTGTAATCGTAACGCGGCGTGGCGTTTTCGAGTGAGCCGGAGAATGTGAACGTGTACGTGCCCTCGAAGAAAATCACGCGGCCGCCTTCTTTGTCGAAAAACGGATGCTGCTTTGGATTGTAAAAAGAATATTTGTTATGCGTAGCAATCTTTCCGGCATAGGCCCACGGCCCGACGGGAGTGTCGGCCTCGGCGTACCAGACCTCGCCTAAGAATGAACTTTCGCCGAACTGCTGCACGAAAATCGCGATCCATCGCTGCCGGTGGTCGTTGAAATATACGCTGCCGTTGTGAGGATAGATTTTTTTGCCGGTTTCTATGTCAAAGAGATTTGTATCCTTTTTTTCCTGCTTTAACGCTTCGATGACGGAGCTATTCGCCGATGTATTACCACCTGTCAGCTCGTCAAATCGAACCCATCGGTGAGGTGTTTCAGATTCGCCTAAATCCAGTCTCGCAGCGTGTGGCGAGGCCGTCCCGGCCTTGCGTCCCGCTGGCATCTTGCCAGCGATAGGGGACAAGGGCAAGATGCCCTCGCCACGGCGGTCAGACGATTTCTTTGGTTCGAGAGCCGTCAATACCTCGTAACAGTTTGCGTCGATAACATCGTTCCACTCGGCCCTGACGCGCATGCGCACCGCCAGCGGGAACGGCGTGGCAAAATAATAGTATTCGCGACCTTCGACGTTCACGCTGAAAGCGTGTCCAGCCGCCGAATACGGCAGGAACTGAACGCCGGGACGGACCAGCGGCTCGAACGACTGCGTCTGGTCGTTGAAAACCACTAGTCCACACTCGAGCACCTCGTCGAGATCTTTCAGCCGAGTAAATTCAGCGACCATCCGCTGCCGACCCTCATTGTCCTTGACGGTCAGCAGTCCATCCAGCCAGACCAGGCCGGGCTCTTTCATAGGACAAACCGGCCTGCTGAACCCGTCCGCAGCAACGTAGTATTCGAGATCGACGCCGAGAGAAGGGTCCAGCCCACCTTGCCCGGGAAGATCCGAAACGGCGCCGGCCATTGCAAAGTGCCCCAGCGGATACGAGGGCCTTCCCGTATCGCCCCACATCCAGAACAGCCGGCCTTGATAGATGCAGTTGTACACCGAATCCTGCCCCATGACCTGCCCGTTGAGGACCGGGTTTTTCAGCGGAACCGGACTGCCGGTAAGAATACTGTCACGGTAGATCCCCTGACCCGTGACTCGATAGAGCCGCTCGGCAATATTGTGCCGGTCGATTTTGATAACGGCACTGCCTCCGGGCGAGGTCTTCAGCCTTGTTCCGTGCATGCCGAATCCGTCTTTAGGGAATTCATAGCCGTGACTTTCGACGAAGAAGAAGACCTCTCTGTCCATCAGGCCCGGTTCATAATAGGCCACGATTCCGTTGCTGTCCGTAAAATACCGCGTGTTATTGGTCGTCCGTAATTCGACTAAAGGCACGCCCCTGCCGGTTTGCCGGTCCAAAACCTGAATCTTGAAATATTTGTTCGAGGAATCCCGCGCCGAAGGCGACTCCCGCTCGGCGGCCATAACCAGGCCGGGCGGAACAAGAGCCGGGATAAATATCATTAAAACGGCTGTCAGATGACTTTTGTTAATTGTCTTCACTTCTTTACTCATCGTAATTGAAGAAATTGGAAAAGCCAACGGTCGGATTCGAACCGACAACCCCTGGTTTACAAAACCAGAGCTCTGCCGTTGAGCTACGTTGGCATTACTATTTTCGATATACGCGTATATCGACATCAAGGGCTGTATTATTTTACTTTTATCGGGAAATTGTTGCAAGAAAATTAAAGGCAAGTTGTGCTGCAATATAACTATGTTGATGACGTATCACGCAGCAGTATCGGCATGCAAATCAAACTTTCTGGTTAAGCTTGATCATATTTTTTGCGACTTCCAGGACTCTTTCGCGGAGTGCTTTCGGCGCCAGGACCTGGACCTGGTCGCCGTATCCGAGTATCCACCAGGTGATTTCATTGAGGCCGTCGACACGAAATTCCACGATTGCCGAGCCGTCGCCGTTGCGTGTAACTTTTTGTGTGCTGTGCCATTTTACCTCGGCGATATTGTTGGCTACTTTGGGCAGGAAATGCAGCTTGACATGATAGATTAGGCCTTCCGGTACCATTGACCAGGCCCTGCCGAGGTATTCGGACACGTTGAAATCCTCGTCTCCAGGGAAGCATTCTTCTGTAGTTTCCAATTCTCTAATGCAGTTAAGCTCGAATGTCTGGACGTTATTGTGCAGGCTGGAGCGGCCCAGCACATGCCACTTCTGGTTATTGTAGAAAAGACGATAAGGACACAATTTAACATTAATAACTCCACTTTCGAAAAACGGATAGTAACAGATGTTCACTTTGCGTTTCTTGGCGATAGCTTCCTGTAATTGTGTGAATATCCTGTCAAATTGAGCATTCTGCCGGACCGGTGCCCGGGCATTGACTCCGGTGGAGATATTTCTCAGGGCTGTCTTGCAATATCGTTTGATCTCAGCGGGGAGATTGTTTTCGATTTTCAGGGCGGCCAGAAGAGCAGACCTTTTGAACGGCAACTGTACCTGGTTACATACTTTGTGGGCCAGCAGAAGCAAACTCAGTGCTTCCTGGAGGTTCAGGTCCGCCGACGGCAGGAAAAATTCAGGTTCTATGGTATAGCCGCCTGTTTTTATATCGTAATGATACGGCACGCCGATAGCCTGCAGCTCTTTCATATCGCGAAAGATTGTCCGCCGGCTCGTTCCAAACAGTTTGGATAAATCACTAACAGTATAACTTTCACCTGCCTGCAATCTTGTAAGAATCTCTATGACTCTGTTAATTCTGCTGCGTTTCACAACTCGTGCCCTGAATCAGTCGGGTCCCTCACCGATTAATAAGGTTCCCAAAAGCAACAAATGCTTAGAGGCCCGGTAAATTTTAATGTAACAACCGCTTAAACCGTAAATTATTACAGTTAATTATACACCAGTACAGTAATAACATCAAGAAATTACTTTGGCAGCTAACGGGCAAGTATGGAATTTCGGCGGCGCAGGTAACAGTTGCACTGTATGAGGACACGATTAGTCAAAGAAATACTGTTCAAGAGCGGCAAATTTGATTATTATTCAATACGGTGAAGTTGGCAGTGAGCCGGTCTGATTTGATATGCCAGATATCTTTTATTGTTTTTAAGAGGAGTTATCCAATGAAGCGGCAAAATACGATGGGCGATACCGGACTGTTATCGGCGTTTTTTAGTCCTCTAACTGGTTTTTGGGGTTTTCTTATCCTGCTCGCGGTTTGCGGCGTTGGCATCGCCGAGGACTGGGCGACTTACCGGTCTGATATAACTCGAAGCGGGATTACCTCCGAAACCGTTGGTCCGGGCCTTTTTCTGCAATGGAAATATGTTCCTGCTCATAAGCCCAAACCGGCCTGGCCGATGCCCGCCGAAGAGCTGCCGAGAATGCACAACGACAACGCATATCACGCCGTGATAGCCGACGGCAGCGCCTATTTCGGTTCCTGCACGACAAATAAAATATATTCAATTGACGTGGCCAAAGGCAAGGTCCGCTGGACGTTCTTTGCCGAAGGGCCGGTCCGTTTTGCTCCTACCGTTTATCAAGGCAAGGTTTATTTCGGTTCCGACGATGGTTATTTGTACTGTCTCAACTGCAAAGACGGCTCGCTCGTATGGAAATACCGCCCCGGTCCCAGTGATGAGAAAATCATTGGCAACGAAAGAATGATATCACTCTGGCCGGTCAGGACCGGCGTCCTGGTTGACGATGGAATTGCATATTTTGCGGCCGGTGTTTTTCCATACGAAGGGCTGTATATTTGTGCCCTCAGGGCCGGTGACGGCTCGGTGGTCTGGAAAAACGATACGCTTGGTGACCGGGCCCATGAGCTGGAGTTCGGCGGGATTTCGCCGCACGGCTACCCGATTGCTTCGGCGGATGTGCTCTACATACCCTCCGGGCGGTCTATGCCAGCCGGTTTCAATCGGCATACCGGAGAATTTCTATTCTATGCCTCGCCCGGCGCCAAACGAGGTGGGGCGTGGGCCCTGCTGGACAACGACAGACTCATCTCCGGGGTGGACTACTCGGGCAAACCTCATAAGGTCGCGTATGATGCCAAAACCGGAAGACGCCGGGGCGATGCTTTTGCCTGGTTCCCGGGGATCGACATGACCGTGACACCTGAGTTTTCATACATCGTAACCGGAGAGGGCGTGTATGCGATCAACCGGGTGGTCTACGCTGAAGCCGTGAGTAAGGCGGCTTCGCTGGCGAGAGACCGGCAAATATGGGAAAGCCAACGGGATGAGTTTAAGACAAAGCCTGGCTCAGCCGATGAGAATTCCCGCGAAAAACTTAACGAGCGAATCGATGAATTGTCAAAGAAAATAGCCAACGCCGCCCGGGAAGAAAGACGGTTGAAAGGTTCCAGCTTCCAGTGGCGCTACTCAGGAAAAGGGCTTCGTTCGGTGATACTCACAGGCGATGTTGTATTCGCGGGCGGCGAAGGTATTGTCATCGGCATTGACGCAAAAACCGGCAAGGAAGTTTGGAAGAGCGACGTAAATGGTGCCGCCGTCGGGCTGGCTGCCTCCGGCGGTTCTCTTCTTGTAAGCAGCGACGAAGGACCAATATATTGCTTCGGCGTGACCGAAGTTGCGGCGGCAAAAGAAATCAGGCCGCAAATAAAAGCCGATCCCTATCCTGACGATTCGCTTAGCGAAACGTACGAGGCCGCCACGGAACAAATCCTGGGCGATAGCGGCATCAAAAAAGGATATGCCCTGGTCCTGGATTGCGGCATGGGGCGCCTGGCATACGAATTGGCGAAAAGAACGGAGCTGAAAATCGTCGGCCTGGAAAAAGATCCGGAGAAATTAGCTGCCGCCCGGAAGAATCTCGATGCCGCCGGCCTGTTGGGAAGCCGGGTTGTGGTCGAGCCCTGGGATATGGAATCTCTGCCGGACTATTTCGCCAACCTTATCGTCTCCGATGGAATGATATTGACGGGCAGAACGACGGGGACGAGCGAGGAAGGACAACGCATTCTTCGCCCCTGGGGAGGTACGGCGTGCCTGAGTTTTCATCGCGATGGGCAGGTTACCTGGAGAAAATACGTCCGAGGCCCGCTGGAGGGTGCCGGCGCCTGGACGCAGCAATACTGCGATCCTCAGAATACCGCCTGTTCGGGCGATGAGCTTGTCTACGGCCCGCTGGGGGTACTCTGGTTCGGAGAGCCCGGTCCGCAGGGGATGGTCGAGCGGCACGCATGCGCGCAGAGCCCCGTTTCGATGAACGGCCGGCTGTTCATGGAGGGTGAGGAAGTAATATGGGCTGCTGACGCATTCAATGGCACATTGCTGTGGAAAAGAGAAATTCCAGGGGCGGTCCGCGTCAAAGTCAAAGCCGACTGCGGGAACCTGGTTGTCACGCAGGACGGTCTGTATGTGGCTGCACATGATAAATGTTACAAGCTGGACCCGGAGACCGGCGCTACCATCCGTGAATACGAAGTTCCGGCCTCTTCCGATGGGAGCCCTTGCCGATGGGGCTATATATCAGTCGTCGGCAATATTCTCTACGGCTCGGCCGCCAAAGCCATGAACGAAGATTACGGCGCTACGCTGAAGCGATTCGTGGAAAATGGAAAGTGGAAGAATATTGAGGATGTCCCCGAAAAGTACAGAAGCCAGTACGAGAATTCCAGGAAGTTGTATCCTGATCCGATAGACTTGCGCAGGGCCGCCGAGAGGTCGGGAGTTATGTATGGATCGATGACATCTTTTGCCGGCGGCGGAGAGTTCCTGCAGAAAAACGCGGTCACCAGGAACTTAATGGCGTCTGACAAAGTCTTCGCTATTGACACGGAGACAGGCGAGCTGCTCTGGCAGCGCGACGGCAAAAAGATCGCCAACATAACAATCACGCTCGGGGACGGCAAAATCTTCTACGCCGACAGCGGAATATCAGAAAAACAAAAGAGCCGTGCCCTGCAGAGACGGCGAAAACTCACAGACAAGGGCGTGTACAAAGAGAGAAATGGAGTCCTTGAGGAACTCAGGGAGAAGAAAGAGTTCCTGGCTCAGAAACTGAAAGAGGACCCATCGTACAGACAGAAAGCCCAGGTCGAATACCTCATCAGCTCCCTGCAGGCCGAATTGTTCCGGGAGGAGAATCCCGAAGGGACTCTGACATACGATGACGCCGACGTGAGGATTGTTTGTGCGCTGGACGCCAAAACCGGCGAGGAATTGTGGAGACGTCCCGTCGACCTGACCGGCTGCTGCGGCGACAAAATGGGAGCCGCCTACAGCAGCGGTTTGCTCTTGTTCTTCGGCAACCACGGCAATCACGATGCGTGGAGATTCAGACAAGGCGGCCTCAAATGGCGGCGCATCACATCGCTGTCGGCCGAGGATGGCAAGATGGCCTGGTCGCGAGCGCTAAACTACCGTACCCGGCCGGTCATCGTCGCCGATAAAATAATCCTCGAGCCGCAGGCCTGCGATCTTCAAACGGGCGAGATTATAATGCGGGACCATCCTATCACCGGAAAGCAGATCCCCTGGGAGTTCTTACGGCCCGGCCACACATGCGGCATCACCGCCGCCTCGGCCAAAGGCCTTTTCTACCGCTCGGCCTGCACGGCGTTTTACGACCTGGAGCAGGACAACGGAGTCACCATCTTCGGCGCCTACCGCCCGGGCTGTGCCATCAGTTTGATACCGGCCGGCGGGGTGCTGCTAAGCCAGGAAGCGGCGGCAGGATGCACGTGCTCGTATCCCGTCCGCTGCTCTTTGGCGATGATACGCAAGCCGGAGAGAGCTCAGCCCTGGACGGTCTATGTCACCCCCGGCGAGCTTACACCCGTAAAGCGTTTCACTGTAAACTTCGGCGCGCCCGCGGACCGGAAGGATAACGAAGGAACCGTCTGGTTCGGCTATCCCAATCCTAAGACCGGTTCGTACACCCACTTTCCCAACTACGGCGTAAAGTTCGATCTGGGTGTCCGGACCTTGCCCGGAATGGGTTATTTCTGCCACGACTTCAAAGGTCTCGACATAGCCGGCACAGACAAGCCTTGGCTGTTCACATCCGGCTGCCGGGGAATGCTGCGCTGCGAAGTGCCGCTGACCGATGATGCCGCCGGAGAAAAATCAGCCGTGTACACCGTTCGTCTCGGCTTTAACGCCCTGCCGGAAGACCGCGAGGGCCGGCGAGTATTTGACATCAAACTCCAGAACAAAGTCGTGCTGGAAAGCTTTGATATCCTTGCGACGGCCGGATATGCTAACAGGGCTGTTGTCAAAGAATTCAAAGGCATCGAGGCCGGAAGCGCTATGGTCCTTGAGCTGCTTGCCAAATCAGCTAATCCGAATATCGACCAGGCCCCGATTATAAACTTCATCGAGGTCATCAGAGAAGATTCGAGAGAGGTTGCCGGAATGCCCTAAAAGAGCACGTGATAGAACTTAACGAAACACGTTCTGTCCGCGGCCGGAAAATATGAGACAAGCGATTTTTTAACTTAACAGGGATTTTTCCATATCGGTGTGATGGCGATCAGTGAAGATCGAACGCCGGCTGTTAAACGTTTGCGAAAAGGATTGGCATGATGGCGTTAAGTCGGGTATCATTTCGATAGAAAACCCGGCGTTGTAGCTGGGCTTAGGTTCTTGGAGAAACACAAGGTACAGAAAGGGTCTAGCTCATTTACCGAACTTTCCTGGTTGCTGTAACGGCGAATTTTCTTTTGGCTTTCAATGTGCTTGCAGAGGTAATCCAGCCACAATTTCGGAGCAGCTTGATTATCCGTACTATTTCGAAACTGTATCGGATTCGGCGGCCAATTTGAAACGAAAACTCGCTACATTTCACTGGATGCATTTGTTCGTGCTTGCGTCAGTTCATTTCTTTATTGATGTATTCGCGAGTATGCTGCCCGCCATCCTTCCGGCGATCCGGGCCGAATTTTCCTTGAGCCTGTCTATGGGCGGTCTTGTGATGGCCGTGATGTATTTAACGTGTAACGGCATCCAGCCACTGATCGGCCATTTGCGCGCCAACAAGCGCAGGCCGTTTTTTTTGCATCTTGGGCTTATTTTAGGCTCGGTCATATGCCTGCTCGGTGCCCTGCCCAGAGGAAGCGGCGCTTTTGGAGGCATGATTATGCTGGCCGTCGTCAGCGGCATCGGAATTGCCATAGTGCACCCGGAAGGGCTGCGAGGAGTCCACCGGCTCAGAGGGATTAAACCGGCAGTGAGCACGGCCGTATTTATGGCCGGCGGTTTTCTCGGATACGCGAGCGGCGGAGTGATATCGGCCTTTCTTGTCTCGCGTTTTGGTTTGCAGGGTTTGTATCCTCTGATGCTATGTCCCGTTATTGGTATCGTCCTGGTCTTATTGTTGAGAGTCCGGCTGGCGGTTGAGCGGACGGCATACAATAAAGATGCGGTCCGGCAAGGAAAGAACCTTTTGCCTTTCTGGCTCATCTTAGCTCTGGCAATGCCGGCCGCGGTCTCGACAACCATTATCGCATCCCTGTTGCCGACAGCGCTGAATGAGCTTGGTTTCGGGCTGACATTCGGCGGCCTCTCTGCCACGATGTTCGGCCTGGGAGGTGCCGTCGGCTCATTTGTCTGGGCGCATGTCGCTCACAAGAAGGGAGAGCTGAAATGCTCGGTTGCGGCACTTTTTTTCGCAGTTCCTTTCCTGGCGGTGTACCTGGTATTCATCAATAGCAGGATGGCGATATGGATGCTGTTTGGCGCCGGATTCTGGGCAATTTCCGCTTATATATTGATGATTACCCTATCGAGACAGGCCGCCGGGCTGACCCTCGGGCAGCGAATGGGATTCATGGTAGGGGGCACCTGGGCGCTGGCTTATATCGTCTTTATACCCCTGCTGCGGGTCGCCGAACATTTCGGCTCGGATGTCATCTTGAAATTCTCACCCCTCGGTTATGTGATCTCAGGCGCATTCGGGCTTTATGTTATGCTCAAAGCACGAAGCCCGGTTCTTGCGAAATCGCCCCACTAATAGCCGGTAAAAAGCGATTGAATACCCGTTTCGAGTGAAAAGCGGGAAAAATGCGCGCCATTTCATTCTTTTTTAAAATTCTTTTACACAAATCAGGTTTTGGATGGTTAATATTAAATGAATACTGAACATGTTCAGATTTGTGGAAAATTGGAGCGCTAAAATGAAGCAAAGTGAGCGATTGGATATCTTTGAAAAGGTAAGAGCTGAGCATTCGGTTTTTCTGTTGTCGGTTCTCTGGAAGCTGACCGGCGACAGGGAGCTTTTCACCGAGGCGATGCAATATACGCTGATGGGAATGTGGGAGCACATCGAGAAGCTCAAAAGCAGAAAGGCAGGAGCCTATATCTACAGGATCGCACTGACGGCCAACTCCAGGGCCTGGAGAAACAGAATCGGCAAAAACGGCGATTTTACCCGAAGCCGAGTCGACATCGACGCAGACCCGGGCGAGAAGATCGGCCGGGTCGAGCTGACTGCGAAAGTAAGAAAAGCAATAAGCCGGCTTCCCGACAAGCAGGGCAGGGCAATAGTCATGCGATACCTGGAGCAACATGATTACGAAACCATTTCTGAAAAGTTGTGTTGCACTAAAGCTTCTGCAAGGTCACACGTATCGAAGGCTCTTGCAGTATTGAAAGACAAATTAGTAACTTTAGCTTAAACGGGAGCAAGAAAATGAATAACGAAAATATCGAAGAAATCCTGAAGAATATCAGCGAAGAAGAGATACCGGCCGACGTACATAAAATCGCTCAGGAAACCTCCAATAATTTCAGCAGTTCGTTAAAGCAGACAAGACAACCGAAACAACATATTTTATTGGAGCAAATCATGAAAAGTAGAATGACAAAATTAGCCGCTGCGGCGGCAATAATTGTAGCCGTCGTGCTGTCGATAAGTGTTTTTGATAAATCGATCGGCACGGCTTACGCGATTGAACAAACTATTGAGGCCAATCGTGGTCTACTGTTCATTCATCTAAAATGTGAGCCGGCAGGAACGGGCGTGGAAGAGATATGGGCTCAATTCGATGATAACAGGGAACTTCTGCGTTTGCGTATGAATTTCCCCAACACGATGGACGGGCCAAAAGACGTCGTGTGGCAGGAAGGAAAAGCGGAAGTCTGGTTTAAGGCAAATAAAGGAATAGCAGTACTCAAAGAGAAGAATATACTTGCTCAATTGAAAATGTCATATAAAAGCTTTGACCCAAAGTTATTAGGTGAGCAACTTTATCACGCCCAAGCGGATGAAAAAAAGCAGATTGAAATACAGGAATCTCGCTCTAAGGACGAATCGATTACTATAACTTGGACTCGGAACGGCTTGCGGACGGTATACAAGGTGGATCCCGAAACCAAGCTCTTGCAACAATTTGAAAAGTATGAGCTAAAGGATGGAGAATATAAGTTTTTGGGGCGTACTAGGTACCTTGATTACAATCAACCTGTTGATCCCGAAATTTTCGTTTTGAATCCTCCAGCAGAAGTGGTGCGTGCAGATCAGACAACTCAGGAAGTCGGCATGGCAAAGGGAGAATTAAGTGAAGAGGAAATTGCTGTGGAAGTGGCCCGTCAGTTCCTTGAGGCCCTGATTGACCAGGACTATGCCAAGGCAGGCAAACTCATCGCAAACGTACCAGCGGAATGGGTAAAACAGCAGCCTTTTGGAAAAACAAAGTATATCCGCATTGTTTCCATCGGTAAGCCTGTACCATATACAAAGACTGGCAGCCTTCGCGTACCTTGCAAAGTAGAAATCGAAAAGGATGGCAAGATAACTGTCCAATCTATTGCGCCATGCATCCGACAAGTATATGGTCAACCGGAACGTAGGCAGATTATTAACGTGTTTTGAGAAAGGCTGTCTGATAATTATCTCAGCACTTGCATTATAAAAAGGCTGGGCTTTTGCTCGGCCTTTTTTGTGCGCTCTTGAGGCTAAACTTCCATTCGGAACCTAAAAGGTAAAAATGGCGAAAAAGATCTGTTTTTTTATGCTGAACTGTTCTTGGAAACTGGTTCCTTCAAGACAAGGAATTTTTGTTGCTCATCAATTGGATGTAATAAATGGTTTTTTTTGCTCTAAACACGTCTTTTCAAAATCTTCAGAAAATTTTACAATTTGCTGTCACAATTTGCATATGTTTCCGTCTGTTTTATTGAAAGGATTAGTCAATTGGCCAACGGCGAATCGAAAGATACTCGCAGAAACGCAGAAATGGCGGATGCGAAAAAAACTGTAACGCCTGAAAAGCTTGTGCGTGAGCATGCATCGGCAGTGTTGGGCTTCTGTATGACTTTTACGAAAAACTTTCACGATAGCGAGGATATTATGCAAGACGTTTTCTTACAAGCATTTACTAAGTTGTGGACATTGAGGAAGCCCACACGTGTGCGTCCCTGGTTGTTAAAGATTGCCAGGCGGAAGTGTATTGATTATTATCGAAAACGCAAATCCTGCTATTCAGTCGCAGAAGTAGATGTGCCGGCTCGACCGGATTATGGCAATGAGCATATCATACATGTACATAAAGCCATCTCCAAATTGCCTGAAGGTTACCGCGTGCCGATTACTCTTTACTACCTGGATGGCCGGGATTGTGCCGGTGTTGCATGCAGTCTGGGGATCAGTGAGGGAGCGGTTAGGCAGCGATTATTTAGGGCTCGCTTAATGCTGCACGATTTACTTTTGGAGGATAAATCATGAACAATAACAAGGATTGTCAAAATCGACGTGAAGCAATCGCTGCTTTAGTTCTCGGTGAGCTGGAAACTCCGGCTGCTGATGAAATTAAAAACCATATTGATACCTGCCGGAATTGTCGTTCTCTCTATCAGGCCATGGTAGAGGAAGAAGAGACAATTCGATCGGCTTTCAAAGCTATCGATGATAGAAGTAAAGCAATAGGAAATAATCTTGTTGCACAATCTGGCAAAGTCTTAAGAGCTCATGATGATATTTCCGCCGGACAAACCGAATCTCAAGCGAAACAATCAACTATCACACAGCCAAATGTATGGAGAACAATTATGAGAAGTAGAATAACAAAATTAACCGCTGCCGCGGCGGTGATAATAATAGCGGCGTTAATAATAAATTTTCAATTCAGTACTTCTGGTGTAGCGTGGGGAGCTTTGGTCGAGAAAATTGAAAATGTACAAAGCGTTGTTTATCATTTAACAGCTAACGTTAAAATGCAGGGCATACCACAGGGACAAATCCCAAACAACGAAACAATAGCTTACTATTCTTCAGAGTATGGAACGCGAGCGGAAAATTATATCAATGATAAACTCAGCTTTACAATGTATTTGAATCCGAAAGAAAATATCTTTGTTAGTGTGATACCGGATCAAAAGAAGTTTATGAAAGTAACCGGCAAATCGCCGGATGAATTAAAACAAATAGCCGAAAAGGATGATCCTCGTGTAATGGTCAGGCATATGATGTCGACAGAGTATAAACAGCTTGGCCGGGACAAAATTAACGGAATTAATGTAGAAGGAATTGAATGTACCGGCCCAGGAGTAATGGGCGGCATGTTTGAAGACGCAACGGCCCGATTATGGGTTGAAATTGGAACTGATTTTCCCGTTCGTATTGAAATTGATGGTATTGTCGCGGGGGGACAAATGGAAATGAGTATGGTCATTGATGATTTTCAATGGAATGTTGAACTTGACCCGGCCCTGTTTGTGCCCGATATACCTTCCGATTATACCAGTCAGGAAATGAAAACAGAAGCAAATGAAGGTACGGCGATTAATGGCCTCAAGCTCTTCGCTGAGCTTACTGATGGACGATATCCAAGTAACCTGGCTTTATTGACATTATTGAAGGAAATCTCTGAAGAACTGATGAAAAAATATGGTATGAAAATTATCGAAAAGCAAGATGAATATACAAACGAATTACAGAATATCCTTCAAGTAGGAACTTTCTATGCCCAGTTGGCTGGAATGGAAAAAGAAGCAGTATATTACGGAGATACTGTAACGGCTGAAAATCCCGAAGCAGTGCTTTTACGATGGAAAGTTTC
>Ga0307378_10005947_pt1 | contig 16825 bp, 6 predicted proteins | sample UN1MG_FD_202238 | JGI IMG/M metagenome (GOLD analysis project Ga0307378, IMG submission 202238) | Soil microbial communities from Risofladan, Vaasa, Finland - UN-1 | ecosystem: Environmental > Terrestrial > Soil > Coastal area > Acid sulfate soil | place: Finland: Risofladan, Vaasa | collected... | reverse complement strand
CCAGGGCATCTATCCGCCGGTCGACGTGCTGCCGTCGCTGTCGCGTCTGAAGGACAAGGGCATCGGCGAGGGCAAGACCCGCGCCGACCACGCGGAAGTGATGAACCAGCTTTACGCCGGCTACGCGCGCGGCAAGAACGCCAAGGAGCTTGCCGTGGTGCTCGGCGAGTCGGCCCTCACCGAGGAAGACCTGCTGTTCGTGAAGTTTGCCGATGCCTTCGAGCAGACCTTCGTGAAGCAGGGCGAGAACGAAAACCGATCCATCGAGCAGAGCCTCGCCATCGGCTGGGACCTGCTTCGCATGCTCCCGCGCAACGAGCTGAAGCGCGTGAAGGAAGCAACGCTGAAGAAGTACTACGATCAGAAGAAAGAAAGTTGAAAGTAGAGACGTGCCGGTGGCACGTCTCAGACGCCCCACCGGGGCGTCTCTACTCTTATGAAAACCGTCAGAAGAAAGAAAGTTGAAAGTAGAGACGTGCCGGTGGCACGTCTCAGACGCCCCACCGGGGCGTCTCTACTCTTATGAAAACCATCAACCCAACTCGAATGGAATTCCTGCGGATGCGCAAGCGCCTCCGCATGGCAGTGCATGGCCACAAGCTGCTGAAGGACAAGCTCGACGGCCTGATGCAGGAATTCCGCAAGCTCGCCGACTCCTACAAGCAGGCCCGCAAGGAGGTTGACGAAGGCCTGCCCGAAGTGCTCAAGATGTTCGTGCTGGCGAGCATCACGTCGTCGCAGCAAGCGATCGAGTCGGCCATCACGCAGAGCCAGAGCAAGCTCGAGCTCACGGCGTCGCACACGCGGCGGATGGGCGTGATCGTGCCGGGGTTCGCCGTGGAGTTCGAGAGCGCGGCCGCCACCTACAGCCTGCTCGACACACCGGTGGAGCTCGACCAGGCCACCGCCGACCTCCGCGAGTACTTCCCGAAGATCCTCGAGCTCGCGCAGATCGAGGAGACGGTGCGGCGGATGGTGAAGGAGATCGAGAAGACCCGCCGGCGTGTGAACGCCCTCGAGTACGTGATGATCCCCGAACTGCGGCGGATCATCAAGTACATCCGCACCAAGCTCGACGAGAACGAGCGCTCCACCACGACCCGCCTGATGAAGATCAAGGAGCAGCGGCTGCGCGATGAGCGAGCCGCCCGCGAAGCCGAGAAGGCCGCCCGCCGATAGATTTCCGTTCGTCCAAGTCAGTCCGCACAAGCAATCTTCGGCAGGAGCGGGCCACCGCCGCCCGCCCCTTTCCATCATCAGCGCCCCATGAGGGCGACCCTCGCCCGCGCGATTCCCATATCGTTCCCCGGTGATCCGCCGGTTGCTCGGATATCTGGCGAGGGCGAACACAATGGTTCGCCCCTACAGGAAAATCGGGCCGCGGTACGAAGATTCGTACGACGATCAACTTGGTGTTCGCCCTGCCGAACCCTGGAAACCGTCACTCCGCCGTAGGGGCGAACCGTCGTGTTCGCCCTCGTCCGAATGTTCAGATCACCTTCGGACGACCGGCGCCCGCGGCCGCAAAAAATTCCATACAAAAAGTTACAATAATTCGGGCGGCTGCCCACGCTATTCTGCTTGAATGGCTTCGGGTGCGGCTCTATAATTTCCAATAGAAGGATCAAGGAGATCCTGCAGGCAGTGCGCCGCACGCACAGGCCGGGCGAGGCCGTCCGCGCCCCGGGAGATACTTTGCCCGGCCGCCGGCCGTTGCTCCGCGTTCGCGGTGTCCATCACAGGTAGTCCGCATGAATTATGTCCTTACGATTCGGGAGGGCCCGGAGGCCGGAAAGCAGTTCAGCATCGAGAGCGGCCGCGCCTACACCGTCGGCCGGGGCGTGTCGTGCGAGATCATGCTGCACGACCGCGAGATCTCCCGAGTCCATTGCATCATCAACGCGTCCGAGGACCCCATAATGATCTCGGACCTCGAGAGCCTCAACGGCACGATCGTTGATGGGCAGCAAATCCTCACGAAAATCCTGTCGGGCGGCGAGAGCATACTGGTGGGCAACACGACGCTGGAATTCGCACCGGAAGGTGCGGCGGCGCAGCGGCCCGAGCAACCTGTACCGGCGGCAATAGCGGAGCCTGCTCCCGAGGCGCCGGCGAAGCCGGAGTCTCCCGAGCCTGAGCCGCCCGCCGATCCGGCCGAGGCGCATCGTGATACCGCCGCCGAGGCCCCCTTGGCGGAACCTGATCGAGCAGAGGCCGATCCCGAGCCGATCGCGGTGCAACCGGCTGAAGTGATGCCGGCCGAGCCGATCCCCGTTGACCCGGTAGCGGCAGAGCCGGCATCGGTTCAACAAGAGGCGGTGGAGACCGATGCAGAGCCGGTGGAAGCCGCGCCGGCGTGCCCGATGCCCGGCGAGTCGCCCGGGCACTACAACCTCGTGCGGATCGAGCAGGAGACCACGATCCAGGCGTTTTTGGCAAAGCATCCGAAGGATTCGGCAAACAAGGTGTTTCGCTGGTGGCAGCTCCTGTGGTACTTCGCACTAGTGGCCGGGGCGGTGCTGCTGTTCAACTACGACTGGCTCTATTTCTTCCTGGGCCTGAGCGTGCTGTGCGTGGCGTACCTGGGGGTGGCGCTGTACAAGCTGGCGATCGTGCTGCTGTCGGCCGTGAAGCGTCGCGAGATCGAAATCGGCGCTGCCGAGCTGCGGGCGCTGCCCGAATGGGACCTGCCCGTCTACACGGTGCTGATCCCGCTGTATAGAGAACAGGCGGTCGTCGAGAAGATCGTTCATTCGGTGAACGCGCTCGACTACCCGCAATACAAGCTCGATGTGAAAATCCTGCTGGAGCCGGACGACCACGAGACGATCGAGACGCTCGGGCAGGCGAAGCTGCCGGCGTGCTGCGAGCTGGTCGTGGTGCCCGCCTCCAAGCCGAAGACGAAGCCCAAGGCGTGCAACCACGGCCTGGCCCGCGCCCGCGGCGAATACCTGGTGATCTTCGACGCCGAGGACCGCCCCGACCCCGATCAGCTCAAAAAGGCGGTGCTGGCCTTCCGCAAGGCGCGCAAGAAAACCATCTGCCTGCAGGCGAAGCTGAACTACTTCAACCCGCGGCAGAACCTGCTCACCCGCTGGTTCACGGTGGAATACAGCACGTGGTTCGACCTGTATCTGCCCGGGCTGCACGCGCTCGGGGCGCCCATCCCGCTCGGCGGCACGTCGAATCACTTCAAGACATCCGTGCTGCGCGAGATCGGCGGTTGGGATCCGTTCAACGTAACGGAAGACTGCGACCTCGGCATCCGCCTGCACAAGATGGGCTACAAGACGCAGGTGTTCGATTCCACCACGTGGGAGGAGGCGAACTCGCGGCTGTTCAACTGGATCCGGCAGCGGTCGCGCTGGGTGAAGGGATACATCCAAACGCACCTGGTGCACATGCGCAATCCGCTGAAAACGCTGTGGCAGCTCCGGCCCTGGGGCTTCAGCCATTTCCTCGCCAGCGTGGGCGGGCTGAGCTTGATGCTCCTGCTGAACCCGTTTTTCTGGGCGATGGGGGCCGTGTACCTGGGGCTGTGGGCGATCGACCTCGCAAACAACGACTGGTCGATCACCTCGGTGATGAGCCTCAAGCAGGCGCCGATCCACGACATCCTGCGGCTGAGGGCCGCCCAGGGCGAGCGGCTGTCGTGGCACATGCTGTTTTGGGAGGTACCGCGAAACGCGCACACGATGACGCTCCTCTTGAACCTGGTATCGCAGATTTCGTGGGTGATGACGCTCGTGCTGGCGGCGTCGAATCTGTTCTTCGTGTGTACGCACGTGCTGGCGTGCATTCGCCGGCGGATGTACTCGCTGATCCCGTACGCGCTGCTCACGCCCTTCTACTGGGTGCTCATCAGCATCGGAGCGTGGAAGGGATTCCTGCAGTTGTTCTTCAGGCCCTTCTACTGGGAGAAGACGGTCCACGGGCTGGACAGCGTGACCGATCTGCCGCACGCCCGGCCGGCTCGACGACCAGCGGAAGGCGGAGCGATTGGGTGACTGAAGAGGAGAGTGGGGGAGTGGGAGAAGAACAAGTGGCTGTGTCCACTTCGTCCACTTCGTCCACTTGGTCCACTTCGTCCACTTGGTCCACTTGGTCCACTTGGTCCACTCGGTCCACTTGGTCCACTCGGTCCACTTGGTCCACTCGGTCCACGAAGACGCAGAAACCCGAGGAACGAGGGAAGAAAACAAACATCGAACATTGAACATCGAACGCTGAACATCGAACAAAGAGGCCGGCCACAGTTGTTATAGAATAGGTGCTCTGCAGCCTGATGCCTGCAGCCTGATGCCTGCAGCCTGTAGCCTGGAAGACGGGATGATCCCAGTGACGATAATCAGGAAGATTGCCATCTTTGCCGCGGTGTTGCCGATGGTGGTCTCGGCGGTGGCCGGGCTGCCGCAGGAGCAGAGCGGCAACGTGCGCGCGGGATGGTGGAATCCCGCCTACCAGTACCGCCTGCGCGTCACCGCGCGGATTCCCGGCACCGAGCGCACCGATGAATGGAGCGCGTTCAACAAGTTCGAGAGCAGCCCGCTCGCCGCCTGCGCCGAAATCCACCGCAAGAAGCCTGAAGATCCCGCCTCCCAGAAAGACGTATGCGTCATCGATGCCGCCGGCAAGCCCGTTCCCTGCAAGGTCTATTTCATGGGCAAGCCCGACACGCTGATGGTGCTGTTCCCGATCCCCCGCGACGGCGGCGATTACGACATCTACTACGGCAGCCAGCAGCCCGAGAACCAGACCGCGAGCCACTCCGCGGGCAAATCGGATGAATGGCTGCCGCCGCCGAACTCGCTGACGGTGACCACGCTGAACATCGCGGCCCAGATCTTCCCGCTCACGCTGCCCCAACTGAAGGCCACGCTCCGCGGCAGCACGTCGTTGCACGGCAGGGTCTTCGTCAACCAGATCGATTTCTCCAGCAATCCCATCAGGCTGGAGCACGGCAACCAGCGATACGTCACGTCCATCGAGGGTCTGCTGAACTGCGAGACGGCGGGCGAATACCAGTTTTCGATCGATTCGGGCGGGCCAGGCTTCCTGCTGATCGATGGCAAGCTGGCCGGGCACAACAACGGCACGCACCGCCCCAGCGGAAAATGGCGCAACAGCAACACCGTGGAGCTGGCCGAGGGCTACCATCATCTGCGGCTCGTCCTGGCCGAGATGGCTGCCTTCCAAGGAGTGCGGCTGGGATGGGCTCCTCCCAACGTCGAGCGGCCCGACCTGATGCCCCGCTACGCCTTCGCCAAGTACGTCAACGTCGAGCCCAGGGAATTGCGGCAGGTCAACAAGAACCAGACGGTCTTCTTCACCTATCGCAGCGCATCGGTCGGCGTGTCGATCCGGGGAAAGACGATCGTGCCGGTCGAGCTGATCAACCTCTCGTCGGGCGATGGCAACGGCACATGGGAATACGCGTGGGTGATCAACAACTGCACCGAAATCCGCGAGAAGCGGCCGAAGGCGCCGCTCGAGGTGGACCAGGCCCATACGGTGGTGCTGAAGGCGTACAAGAACGGCGCGTTCGTCGAAAGCTTCGAGCGCACCATTCAGCCGTCCGCGCAGTCGTTCACCAGTCCGTGGTTCAAGCTGGAGACGATCGGCGCGCCCAATATCGTCTACGTCGGCGAGAAGGAGAACCTGTCGTTCCGCGTCCATTCAGACATCTCCGGCTCGATCGCACTCGACTGGGAATGCGTGCAGCGCAAGTCTGCCGGGATGAGGAACGGCCAGCCGGTCTGCAAGGTGCTGGCGGAAAGCACCGGCACGCTCTCCGGGGCGTCGTTCGGCGAGTCGGCTTTGTCGATCCCGCTGGACACCACGTACTTCGACGAGGATTCCGAGATCATCGTCACGCTGAGCGTCACGGGCACGCCGGTCACGTCGTCGCTGTTCCACGTGATCCCGGTCGGCTCGAAGATCGAGCACCTGAAGTCGTCGGTCGATTGCCTGGTGAACGGCGACGGCAACCGGGCGATCATCAGCACGCACCTGGTGGACCAGTCGAGCTTCCGGAAGTGGGCGATCGCGAAGTATCTGAAGCGATCGATGGACTTCGACAACAAGAAGGTGCTGCTGTACGGCAGTGCAATGGAAAACACGCCGTGTGCGGGCGAGACGTTCGTGAGCTACGTGACGCGGCTGCGCGACCGTGCCCAAGGCACCTGCACCAGCTTCGAGTTCGTGAAGCGGTTCGACGAGGTGAACGGGATTCTGGCCGACGTGCCGCGGTTCGGGCAGGTGCTGGCCAGCCGCGACGTGGAAGTGGTCGTGATCAGCCCGGGCTCGTCGGACGTCCGCCGGGCCATCCCGGTTCGCGACTTCAAGCGCAGCCTGCACCTGATGCTCGACCTGATCCGGCTGAAGAACCCCGAGATTCGCGCCGTCCTCGTGTCTCCCCCGCCGCTCGCCACCAATGTGAAACTCTCCAACGTCTACCGCACCGCCGTCAAGGAGCTGGCCGAGGAAAACCGTGTGACCTTCGTAGACATCCACACTCCCCTCGACGGCAAATCGCTGCTGAAATACTTCAAATCCGCTCTGGACGACGGCGTTTACCTGACGTATCCTAATGATGACGGCCAGGAAGCCATCTGCGATGCCATCTATGGAGCTCTGCGCTGAGCCGGGCTGGTCGGTTCATCAGTTGATCAGTTAGCCAGTTGGCCAGTTGGTCACGGGCTCGGGATTTCCCCGGGGATTCACCATGAGTGCAGAGGAAGAGCTCGGCGGCATGATCGGCCGGCAGGTAGTGATCGACGCACGGGCGCCCTACGTCTACCTGGGAACGCTCGACTCGTTCACCGAGTGCTTCGTGACGCTTCGCGACGTCGACGTCCACGACGCAACTGACTCGCATTGCACGAAGGAAATGTATATAATGGGGGCCCGGAAGCTCGGCGTGCAGCGGAACCGGGCATCGGTGAAGATCCTGCGGAGCGAGATCGTGAGCATTTCGCTGCTATCGGATGTTGTGGTGTTCGAGTAGAGGCGCTCCGGCGGGGCGCTGGAAGACGTACCGCCGCCACGTCTGAGGAATCCGGAATGACGACGCCGCGAGAACCAATGCCGGCCGGCGGGCTGCAGGCGGTCAGCTTCCTGCACCTGATTCGCATCTGGAACCTGCCGACGGCCCTGGCCGACTCCTACGCCGGCTACCTGCTGGCGGTCGGCCCCGAAGCCGACGATCTGTCGGCCATCACGCTGCTGGGCGTGATGGCGGTGTCGGCCCTGATCTATTCGGCAGGGATGGCCTGGAACGACATCCTCGACTACGACCGCGACAAGACGACTCATCCGGACCGGCCGCTGCCGTCGGGCGCAATCCCGAAGAAGGTGGCCGGCCCGTTCGCTCTCTGCCTCACTATCGCGGGGCTGGTGGTGGGCGCGTTCCTCGGATGGCGGGTGTTTCTGCTCACCCTGGCACTGGTGATCCTGATGTTCTCGTACAATTCCTGGCTGAAGCATCACGGGTTTATCGGGTGCATCAATATGGGCGCGTGCCGGTTCGCCAACATGTGGCTGGGCATTGCGGCGGCGGGTGCGGCCCTGGGCTCGAGCCTGTTGCCGTTTCCGGCCACCCTCGCCACCTACGTGGCCGCCGTCACGCTGCTGAGCCTGCTGGAAGACGAGGCGGTCGGCCGCGGGATGTTCTACCTGATGGTCATCGTGCTGCTGCTGGCGCCCATGATGCTGGTGGCGGACGTGCTCAAGGGCGCGGCCAGCAGGCCCGAAGTCTGGTTCGCACTGGTGCCGCTGGCGGTGCTCGTCGGCTGGGTCGGCATCATTGCCTATTCGGCAGGCAAGAAGCTTTCGGCCGCGTCGATCGGCGGCGTGGTTCGCGTTTGCCTCACGGGCATCATCCTGCTCGATTCGGCAATGCTGATGGCGCGCGGCAAGTGGCCGCAGGGAATGCTGTGCGCCCTCCTGATCGTTCCCACCTTGCTGTTGATCAAGCGGCTTGCCCGGCGGCCGCGGCCGGTCAGCACCCGCTGATCCGCCCCCTCGCCGTGCCGCCCGCAATCCACGCCGGCCCCCGTGCCGGGCGGCCCGCGAGAGATTTTCACCGCAATTGGAACCAAACGCGTCGTGGCGCCCACTAACCATGCGGGGGCGGAGCGTTGTCCGATCGTCCCCGCCCGCCCCCGAAATGTGCAATACCCGCAACATTCGTGATGCAATTGATGAACGTTTTCCCCCGCTCAGCGCCGTCGCTCGGAAAAAATGCAGAATTTTCGATCTCACGGCTTGACAGGACGGCGAAATGGAGATACAATTATAATAGACGATGGCCTCATTCTCCATTCTCACAGATCAGGCGGTACCCAGGACACCGACGCCCCTGATGCAGCGCAAAGGAGGTTTGCCGTGACAAGGTTGAAACTGATCGCTCTCACGATTCTCGCCCTGCTTGTGGTCGGACTGCCGGCCGGCATCGCGGCCGCCGAAGGATACGTCTACAACGACGTGCACTGGGACACCATCCAGTTCCCGCTCAGCTACTACATCAACCCGCGCGCTCTTCCCGATAGCACCACGGAAGCGCCGTCCGAGTTCGTTCAGTTAGTCAATGAATGCATCCGGCAGTGGGACGCTCCCGCCGCCAGTTCCATCGCATTCTACCTCGAAGGCGACGAGGAAGGCGTGAGCAACCGTACCGCCAACAACGTCGACGGCACGAGCAACTTCTACTGGGACACGTTGGGAGAGGAATTTGACCCGGACGACCCCCTCCCCGTCATCACCAAGGTCCGCCTCAACGACGCAGGCCGGATCGTCGAAGTCGATACCATCTTCAACGGCACCATGCTCTGGTCCACCACCGGCCTGCCCGCTCCCGACGAATACGATCTGAAAACCGCCATCCTCCGCGAACTCGGGCGCTGGATCCAGCTCGAGAACATCACCGATCCGGCCTACAGCGACAGCGTGATGTACGGGGAGACCCTCCAGCCCGGGATGACGAAGCAGGAGCTGGCGCAGGTCGACATCGACGCCGTGTGCTTCGTGTACCCGGCGGACCACGTCGCAGACGATTACGAGGCAAATGGCGACAACGACCCGGCCGGGGCCACCGTGCTGCTGATGGACGTCCCGCAGAAGGATCACAACATCTTCCCCGACGTCGACGTCGACTGGTTCACCTTCACGCTCGACGAGCCGACGTCGGTCCGCATCCCCACCACGGGCGGCGACACGGAGCTGTTCCTGTACGATAGCGCCATGACGGAGATCGGGCACAACGACACGGTGGACAATCCCCCGGCGGGCGTGTCGCCGTGGGAGGCCGTCATCGACGCCCCCGGCCTCGTCGCCGGCACCTACTACGTCAAGGTCGTCTCATCCATGAGCGGCCTGCTGCCAGTCATCGACCCGTACACGATCGTGCTCACCATGATGGGCGTGGACGCGTACGAGCGTGACAACACCTTCTTGGACGCCAAGCGTATCTCCCCGGGCCAGCAGCAGGTGCGAAGCCTGATCGCTTCCGGGTTCGACCCCGACGTCGACTGGGTCACGTTTGTCCTGGGGGAGCCGTCCAATATAAGGATCGCCATCACGCTTCCGGAAGGGTCAGACAGCTTCACCTTCGAGCTCACCCTGTACAATTACGATCTCTCGCGGGTGGGACCGTACGAGGACAACTGGCTGGAACGAGCCAACCTGCCAGCGGACACCTATTACGTCAAGATCGTCGAATGGGACGATCTCGACGTCCCCGAGTACACACTCTCCTACACTCGGAGCCCCGCGCTCGGCGACCTGTTCGAGGTCGACAACACCCCGCAGGAAGCCCAGGCGCAACCAAAAAGCGAACTCGTTGTGGGCACCCCTCAGGACCACTCCATCGATCCCGGCGACGATGACGACTGGGTCGTCATCAAGCTCACGCAGCAGATGTACCTGGTCACCGTCTCCACCACCGGGCCCATCAGCGAGGGCGACACGACCCTCGAGATGTTCACCAGCGAAATCCTGACGAATCCCAACGCGTTCTCCATCGCCTACGACGACGACTCCGGCACGCCCCCCGGCTATTCCCAGATCACGCAATCCAACCTGCCGGCCGGCGACTACTACGTCCGCGTCCGGTCCAAGACCGGCACCGTCATCCCGCTGTACACCATCTCGCTCGCCCTCACTGCCGCCCCCTCCGACGCATACGAGCCCGATGATACCCAAGCAGCCGCGAAAACCCTGCTGCCGGGCGATGCAAACAAGCAGACGCACTCCATCAAGCCCCTCGGCGATGCCGATTGGGTCACCTTCTCACTCACCGTTTCGGCCGAGGTCACGATCTCGGCTACCGGCGGGACGCTGGCGCTGCGGCTCTTCTATGGTGGCAACCAGGTCGGCTATGCCGTGGGGCCCGATCCGCAGATCTCCGGCAGGCGCGTCGCCGGCGCCTATTACCTCAAGGTGACCGAAGCCACCGACTCCGCAGTAGTCGACCCGTACGTCCTCTCGCTCACCCAGTTCGATCATCCGAAGGACTACCTTGAACCCAACGATACGCCCGCCGACGCCAGCCCCATCTCCTCGGGCGTTCCGATCACGAACATCAGCGTCTCGCCCCTCGGCGACGAAGACTGGTTTGCCATCAACGTTACGCAACTGGCCGACATCGACATAACGATGACGGTGACCGAACAGCAGGGCCCGCTGCCGGAACCGGAGATCTACCTCTACGACAACAGCGTGCTCTATGTCAACCCCGACCTGGTTGACGAGCTGGCATACGGCACCGCCTCCATCAGCCTGCCCGATGTCTCGACGGTCGAAGCCAGGTGCGAGGAATTGTCCCCCGGCGCCTACTACATTCGCGTGAAGGACTCCGGCAACAACGATCTCGTGGACAAATACCAGATCACGGCAACGCTCACGCCGGCTCGGGCGTTCAGGGCGCTGCCGTCGCAGATCGAGTTCGACGCCGATTGGCAGCATCTGCCGCAGCCCCTCACCATTACCGTGCGCCATTTGAACGCCACGGCCAACTGGACCGCCGAGCGCGACTGCGATTGGGTTACACTCTCCGCCTATTCCGGCTCCGTGTCGCCCGGAAATCCGCAGAACATAACGGCCATGCCCAGCATCATGACGTTCGAGAAGGGTACCTACACTTGCAACCTGACCTTCACCGACGGAGCCATCACGAGCATCGTGACCGTTACGATGCACATCCTTGAGAACCCCGGCCTGGTGTCGTTCCATGATCAGGCGGGGACCCCGGTAACGCAGCTCTCGTTCAGCGCCGGCGAAGGCGGAATCGATCCCGCGCCGCAGGAGTTCATCATCGAGAGCGTGGGCGGCGGAAACATCATCCCGTGGACACTCACGTCCGACCAGCCATGGCTCGAGCTTCGCGTGAAGGATCGGCCGAACGACCCGTGCGCCGGCACGTTCTACAAGACCAGCCCGTCGGCCGTTATCGTGGCGCAGCCGCACGTGCTCGGCCTGCTCCCCCAAACGCATACCGCCAACATCCTGCTCACCGGGTTCGAGGCCAGCCCCATCCCGCAGCCCGTTCCGCCGGTCGTCAAGCTTACCCTCTCCCCCGACCTGGTCAAGCCCGAACCGGTCGACACGACCTTCGCACAGGGCCCTCACGGGGTTGACGGCACCGGTACCATTGTGATGTCCGTGGTCGACACCCGCGACGACCAAGAGGCTCCGATCCAGTTCTTCTTCGAGTTCATGGGGGGCGACACCGGCGGCGTGAGCAGCGGATGGGTGCCGGAAGATCCGGTCAAGCACGCCAGCCCGTTCTACAACTACACGTTCACGGTGCCCCGCCTCGTGGAGCCCGAGCCTCTCGTGCCCGGCGGCTACTACAGCTACCGGGTGAAGGCGCGCGATACGAGCGCGGCGAAGAACGAGACCAACTTCTCGGCCAAGGCGTCGGGCTACGTCGCCCCGGCGGCGCCCCCGGCCCCCACGCTCGACACCGCCACCTACACGTCGGTCAACGTCACGCCATTGCGCGGGGCCAACTCGCCGCGCGTACTCCTGGCCATCCTCAACAGCCGCACCGGCACCTACGTCGACCGCTACGGCGAACCGTCCGCCAACCCGGTGTGGCGGCTGCAGGATGAATGGGGTACGGTGACCGTGACCGGCCTCCCGGGCGACACGCTGCAGCGCTTCCGCGTGATCGCCAGGAACGGAGACGGCCAGGTGAGCGCTCCCAGCCCCGAGGCCACCCTCTACACGCTCGACGACGGCCCGCCACTGCCAACGCCTTCCTTCTCCGCACCGCCTGCCTTCTCCGGCACCACCATCACCATGAGCTGCACCGAAGCGTTCGACCAGAGCACGCCCGTGCAGTACTTCTTCGAGTACACCGGCCCCGAAGCCGATGCAGCCTCCAGCACATGGCAGACCACCCGCTCCCATACCACTCCCGGCAACATGCCCGGCGGCACATACAGCTTCCGCGTGAAAGCCCGGGATTCACTCGGGCACGAAACGCCGTACTCCGACACCATAGCGATCTACCGGCTGCCTGCCGTGCCGCCTATTCCAACCACCAGCAGCGTCACCGACTCCACCTTCAGGGTCACCATGCAGTCGGGCGGCAATTCGACCAGCGTCCAGTACGCCATCTCCGTCACCTGGGCGGTCAGCCCGTCGGTCCAGACATCCTGGCTTGATGCCTCCGGCAACATGATCAGCGAGTCGAACAAGCCATTCAACCCTGCCAGTATCAATCTGTCGACCGATCAGATCATGCTGGCCAATCACGGCTACACCACCGATGATCTCGTGATGTTCTCCAATACCAACGGAATCCAATACCTCCCCGGCGGCCTGAACAATACAGAACTGTATCACGTTCATCCCGTGGATGCCAATAACGTCACGATCCACACGAGCAAGGCCGACGCCATCACCGGGGCAAATCCGGTGGATATCACGTCCGGCGGCAGCTACATGCATACCATCCGCAAGATCGTTGCCGCGTGGCGAACACTGGCCGAATGGAGCGCGCCCACCGCCAAGGGATTCCCGTCGGCGACGCAGATCTCGGTTGTCATCTTCGCCCGCAACCAGGGCGGGGAAGTGTCGGGGCCCAGCCCCACCAAGATTCAGCAAACGCAACTCACCGGCGACACCACGCCGCCCACCCCAAACCCGATGCAGTGGGATCCGGCGTCCCCCGACGTCCGGTGCGACGTCAACACGGGCAAGCACACGATCCTCGTGCGGGCGGTGAAGCCCGTCGACAACACGTGGACAACTAGCAAATACCCGTCATTCGAGTTCATCAATGTCACCACCAGCGAGACCTCGAACTGGAAAATGTACAACCCGTACAATGACCCTGCCACCCGCTCGTTCACGTTCCCCACCAACCCGGGTGTGCAATACGTATTGCAGGCATGCACTCCCTACAAGTTCAAGGTGCACGCCAGGGATGCTGCTTCGACGATCCATACCGGCTCCGATTCGGAGATCGTGGAGATCTACACCAAGGCCAACCCACCGGGGACGCCCTCGATCGTGGTGGACCTCGTGAACCGTCGCGCCAACCTCGTCATCAACGATGCCCCGAGCAGGCTCAATCCGCCGCTGGTCAGGTACGCCGTCCAGATCGCGAACCTCGTGAACAAGTACGTCGGCCCGGCCGGCACCATCGTAGACACGGCCGACAGGGCGGTGCTGCCTCGCGAAGGCTGGGACACCATCTACCTCACCGACTTCGACGGCGGGATGGACTATCAGTTCAGAGCGATTGCCATCAATCCTGCCGACCTGGAGACTACCCCCGCGACCTCCCCGCCTACGCCAAACCTGATTGCCCGCATCGAATTCGACGCCCCGACGCCCAATCCCGCCTCCTTGAAGGTCACCAGCCATGATTCCATCAACGACAAGGTGAGCATCGAGGCAAACCCGGCAACCGACTCCAACCCGGTCTCCTACGTCTTCGAGTCCGTCGGAAACGTGATGCCCGGCCAGACACTCTCGACAACGAAGTACACGTTCACCCCCGGCGTGACCGCCATCAGCGTCAACTGGCGCGTGAAATACCGGGATGCCGTCGGAAACGAGACCGCATGGTCCAGTCCCATGGCGCTCAACGTCGATCCTACCGTCCCCAACGAATTCGTCATGAGGGGATCGGAGTCGAACAACCTGTATATCAGCCTCAGCCCCGGCAGGAACAGCCGTACCGCCGAATACGCGATTGGCGGCTACAGGATGACCACGCAGTACGAGTACGTCGGGCTGGGCGGCAATCCGCAGGTTGATCCCTGCTGGCAGACCCTCGATGCCTGGGGCGACCTGATCAAGATCAACAACGCAGCCACCAACTGGTTCACCCTCAACACCTGGGTCAGAAGAGCCGGAACAACCGCCCCTGTCAAGGATACCGGCATCGATACTTTCTTTGGGGGCATCGTTGCGACCGCGGACACCACACCTCCTACGCCGTCCCCGTCCACGTTCATGGTAGCTCCGTACTACACCAGCCCGACCTCCGTGGCGATGAAGGCAACCCCGCTCACCGATGCACAGACATGGGTGATGTACGGCTTCCATCAGCAGGAGAGCGGCCAGTGGGTGTGGCAGTACTCCAATGAGTACGCCGTCTCCGGGCTTACTCCGGCCACAACCTACCATTACTCCACGAGAGGCAGAGACACCTCCCAGGCCCAGAACATGAACGTGGCCTCGGCCTACATCGTCGTCAGCACTCCCGCGGCCGTGCCCGAAGCGCCCACCGTCATTCCCGGCGCCTACGACATGCTGGTGCAGATCAACCCCGGCAGCAACCCGGCCGGCGTTGAATACGCCATCTACGACGACCAGCTCGGCACCTACGTCGACTTTGCCACCAAGACGCCCTACTCGCCCACGGAGTCGTGGGCAACGCTCGCCCAGTGGGGTAGCACCGTGACGATCCAGGGCATCATCCCGCTCGGCGTGCACAGGTACGCCATCAAGGCCCGAACGGGGCTCCTCGGCGTGATCCCGGATGTCAATCCCACCGTCCTGAGCCCCATCACGGAGTCGCGCGCCAAGAACAGCGACGGTGACACCCCGCTCCCCAACCCGCCCGTGCTCAAGGGAAGGCCCGTTGCCACCGGAACCACCAGCCTCCGGGCCGAGGTGGAACCATGCACCGACCAGACCGGCCCCGTCCAGTACAAGTTCACCCTCCAGGGCGCAGGTATTGACAGCGGCTGGCAGGCCAGCACGCTGTACGAGCCAACAGGCCTCGTCCCCGGCGGAAAGTACATCCTCATCGTGCAGGCACGCGACTCCAGCGTGTTCCCGCAGCAGAACTACACCGCCACCACGTCGCCGTTCACCCTGTATCTGAACCCGGTGCTCCCGTCGTTCACCGTCGGCACGGTCGGCTCCGTCACCGTCAACCTCAATATCGTGGCATCCGGCAATTCGAGCGAAACGCTCTACGCCATCTTCGATGCCCGCACCGGCCGCTACGTCAACGCGTCGAAAGCGCTCGCGTCCGAGGTGCCGGTCTGGCGCAAGGCCAGCGATTGGGGCACGCCGCTCACCGTTTCCGGCTTGGTGCAGAAGAGCGACTACTTCTTCTCCATCGCCGCCCGCAGCCAGGACTTCGTGACCACCGTATGGTCGGCGGAGCAGAAGGTTACCACGCTGGAGAATCAGATCCCGAAACCGGACATGCTCACCGTGCTCGGCCTCGCGCCCCGCGGCCTGAAGGCACAGCTCGGCGGCCCCGTCTATGAGCCCGCCACCACCTTCCTCATCAGGTGCGGCGGCGCCAAGACCGGCTACGTCCAGGCCGACGGCAAGATCGGCGCATCCGAAGTCTGGCGCACACTCGCGCAGTGGAACAACGCTACCGGCATCTATATCCATTCGCTGGCGCCAAACTCCAACTACACCTTCGAGATCCGCGCACAGTTCGACGGCCAAATGTCCGAATGGAGCGATCCCAAGCCCGTGCTCACCAACATCGAAGGCGACTGCGACGGCTCCAATATCGTGAACATCCTCGACCTGATCTACATCAGGCCCAGGATGAACCAGAGCGTGCTCTCGGGTGATAACTACAAGGCCGACGCCGACGATTCCGGCCTCATCAACATCCTCGACTTGATCAGGATCAGGCAGTTCCTGAATACCCGCCGGTAGCCGCGGCTTCCGGCCAGGCGACAACCACAAACCCCGCCTGCGGCTTCCAGGCGGGGTCCTTGTTTGGCGCACACCCGCGCACCGAGCGCCGTCTTTACTGTTGATTCCCTCCGGCATGGTTCCTACAATTGAACTGAACCATGACGCCAAGACTGTTCATCGGAATGGCCGCAATCGTCATCGCCGGAGGATCGGCGTGCGGCGGCCCGGATGTCCGCATATTCTACGGAGGCGATGAGCTCGGATACCTTCAACCATGCGGCTGCAGCAAGCCGCAGGTGGGCGGATTCCCGCGGCGGGCAACGCTGATCGACCGCCTCCGCAAAGATGCCGGCGCCACCCTCCTGCTGGAGCGCGGCAACTTCATCTCGACCGTCAACGCCCAGCAGCGCATCAAGCTCGAGGTCATACTCCTGATGCTCAGCGAGATGGGCTGCGCCGCCGCGACCTTCGGCGGAAACGACCTCGACCTCGGCATGGCGAGCCTGCAGGCCGTCCGGCAGAGCGCGAGCTTTCCGCTCGTGTCGGCCAACGCTCGATCCGACCTGTTCGTCCCCTTCCACATCACCACAGTGAACGTGAAGGGAAGCAGTTTTCGCATCGGCGTCACCGCCGTGGCAGGCGAGCAGGAGAAGTCGAAGTTCATCGCGGCCGGAGTGTCCGTCGACGAGCCCAT
>Ga0307378_10005946_pt1 | contig 16825 bp, 13 predicted proteins | sample UN1MG_FD_202238 | JGI IMG/M metagenome (GOLD analysis project Ga0307378, IMG submission 202238) | Soil microbial communities from Risofladan, Vaasa, Finland - UN-1 | ecosystem: Environmental > Terrestrial > Soil > Coastal area > Acid sulfate soil | place: Finland: Risofladan, Vaasa | collected... | reverse complement strand
CCTCCGTGGCCGTGAACACTGTGCAGAAGCTGCCTAACTCCGTCCCCTGGGTCGACTTCCTGGCCAGTCCCTCCAGTTCACTCACAGGGATGTCCAGCTTGTACGCCATCTCTTCCAGGAAAGCCCCGGTGCCAGCCGCACACTTGCGATTCATCTTGAAGCTTATCTTCCTGCCCGAGGCGTCCAGCTTCACCACTTTGTTGTCTTGCCCGCCCACGTCTATGACCGTGATTTCTTCTGGGTAGTAGTGATGACACCCCTTGGAGTGGCAAGTTATCTCGGTCTTGCTGTCCTGGGCGAAGGATACGCTGCGTCTGCCAAAACCCGTGGCCACGATGAAAGCCAGCTCTTCCCTCTCAAGGCCGGCACCCTTCAGCGCCTCAGCCAGGGCCTCCTGAGCCGCCTCCAGAAGATTGGCCCCAGAGCGGCGCACGTGACTGCCCAATATCGTTCTCTTTGGATCTATGATCACGGCCTTGGTGGTTGTCGTCCCGCAATCCAGGCCAGCGAAGTACCTTACGTTCAGATTCGTCCCCTCTCTAGCCGGACCTAGTTCCTCTCCTCGAGTTGCTCGACGAAGGCCTCGATGTTGGTCCTGGTGGTCTCCTCCGAATACATCCGCAGGTCATTCAGATCGGCATCAATGACCAGTGTGGGAATCCCGAGTTTCTCCTCCAACCTCTGGGGCATGCCATACCTGGAGTTGGAGTTGCTGGCGCAGGTCTTGGCATCGTGGAATATGATCCCGTCGACCTGGTACTCCTCCACCAACCGCTCGATGTACGCCTCTTTGGCCGGTTCACTGCGATTGATGAAGATCTCAGTGTAAGCCTGCGCCATGCTCTCGAAGGGTCTGGTCTCGTCGAAGGCACTGAAGATCCAGCTACTACAGTAGGTTGAGACCACCACGCAGGTGTCTAGCTCGGAGAACTGCTCCGATAGAGCACGTAGCCTGCCCCAGATGGGCATTCCCTCCCAGTATATGCGGAACCGCTCGTTCTCCACGGAAGCAACGCCGTCCTCAACCCGCCCCTCCAACTCCTCCTTGAGCATGCTGTAGTAGTCGACGGGCGCCTGAGTGGCCCTCAAGCACACCGCCGGGCCCATGTGGATACAGCCGTCGAAGAAGGTCCACGGCGCCGGTTGGGCCTTGGCCAGACCCAGCACGTGCCCCCACAGCTCGCTACACTCCCTGGAGAGCCGCATCGCCTCCCTGAACCTGTCAATGTCGAACTTCTGGCCGCTTACCTCCTCCAGGGTGGGGATCAGCCCCTTGAGCTGCTCGACCACGTCGCTGACGTGGGCAGCGGTAACCTCCGCCATGCCTCTGGGCGGGTTGACCCCAATCACAGGCACGTCGAATTCCCGACCATAGTATTCCAGCCATTCCCTGACGTCCCGACATTGCTGAGCGTTGTAGGCCAGGACTTTTGGTCTGGGCACGCTTTCGATTCCTGGATAGGCCTGAGACAGCGGTGTCTCCCCCTTCAGATAGGAACCCACATCGCTGGTCAGATACGAGCAGATATCGGGGGAATAGCCAATGGCATTGGCAAGGGGTATATAGTCCATGGCCAGACGCCTGCTCCCCAGCATCGCACCGTGGTTTTCAGGATAGTGAACCTCGAAGCCAAAGGCATGCAGCAGTTCAGCCGGGCCAGTGCTAGTGCACCAGGCGATCTGCCCCTCCTCCTCTCCTTTGGAGATGCGATCCATCCGGTAGAAGTAATCCCGCATCACTTCGTTTAGCTGTTTCGCAGCCTCTATTCGTTTGCGCAGCAACTTCTTCTCAGACATGATCACCTCTTGCCAATTGTGTCACAGCGCCTCGGCGACCACCTCGGTGATGTCCATGACCTTCATCCGCTGCTTCCGCTCTCTCTGCAACTTGGCGGCCGCCAGCTTGAGATTGCTCTTGCAGGTCGGACAAGCGGACACGATCACCTCGGCGCCCAAGTCCATCGCCTCAGCCACCCTCTTCTCGGCCAAGGTCGAGCTCAACTCTCCGTCATATCCTTTGAGCCCCCCTCCACCACCACAGCACTTCGCCAGGGCCCGATTCAGCTTGAACTCCATCAATTCCAAACCGGGAACGGCCTTGAGCACGTTTCTGGGTGGCTCGTAGATGTTCATGTGTCTGCCGATATCACATGGATCGTGATAGATCACCTTGCTCGGGAACTCCCCCTTGAACTTCAGCATACCCTCGGAGATCAATCTCTCCATATACTCGACCGCGTGCAGAACCTCCACGTCGAAGCCAGAATGTTCACGATAGAGGTCACGCAGTGTTCTGTGGCAGCCGGCACAGGTGGTGACTATCATCTCCGGCTTCAACTTGGAGAAGGTCTCTACGTTCTTCTTCATGCAGGCCTGGAAGGTGGCCTCATCGCCGACGAGGTGAGCCACGTATCCGCAGCAGTGTTCCTCTTCTCCCAGAGCGGCGTACTTCACGCCCAGGCTGTCCGTCAACTGCATCATGGAGGGCACGATGTACAGATCCTGGTAGGATCCGGTGCACCCTAGGTACAACAGGACATCCACATTCTCGGGTGCGGCAGTCTTGTCCGCGAAGCCCGCCGGATACGTCTCAGTCCTCTTCTCCGCAAGCTCTCCGAAGGGGTTGCCCTCTTTCTTCAGGCTTTCCACCATGGGCACGAAGACATCCGGGAGATACCCGGCCTCCACAAGCCGCTGGCGAGCAGCGCCGACGATCTCGGCTACCTGGACCCCCGCCGGACAGGTGGCTTTGCAGTTCAAGCACGTCGTGCACTGGTAGAAGCTAGCTGCCAATTCATCCGACGGCTCGATCAGCCCAGTCATCAGGTTGTAGGCCAGAATCACGTGACCCCTGGCGTTCCGCGACTCCAGTGCAGTCTCGGCAAAAATGGGACAGCCGAGACGGCAGAACCCACACTGAATACAGGCCAGGATCTCGTCATCGGTGGGCTTGCCGTAACTGGCTACTTCATCCGGCTTCTCCAGGAGGTCCGTGAAGGCAAAGTAGTCATAAATGTCGCTGACCATGTCGTCCAGACCCATCTTGCCAGGGTTCAGGATGCCGTTGGGATCAAGAGCCTGCTTGATGTCCCTCATCACATCCTGACCCACACCCAGCTCCTTCACCATGAACGGAGATTTCGCCATCCCAGTTCCGTGTTCCGCAGTGAGTGTACCTCCCAGCTCCAGCGTCAAGTCGATGAAGTCCTGGGCAATCTCCCTGCCCTTTTCCCAGTGCTCTGGCTTCCGGGCATCCAGCAGAAGTACAGCATGCACGTTCCCGTCGCCCACATGTCCGAAGCTGGCGATCCTGAAGCCGTGCTTCTCGCCTACCTTCTGTATACCCCTGATCACGTCGGGTATCTTGCTGACGCGCACCCCAAAATCCTCGACAAGTGGTATCAACCGCTCGCCCCTGACCACCTTGGATAGGGCAGCCACCAAACCAGAGCGAGCGGCCCAGATCTTGGCCATCTCCTGAGCATCATCGGTCCACTGCATCCCGATTTGACCATGCTTGTCAGCGATCTCGCCGATTTGCTTCATCTGCCCCTTGACCAGATCTGTCTGGCCGTCCACCTGAATGAACAGCATACATCCCACCTTGTCGGGGATGTCCAGCCCCATCACCTCCTTGACTACATTCAGAGAGACCTTGTCCAAGACCTCGCACTTGGCGAGGGGAATGCCCTGGGTCAGGATTCCCGTGACCGTGGCTCCCGCGTCCTCCAGGTCTTCGAAACGGATGGTCGTGAAAGCCACGTACTCGGGCATGGGGAGGATCTTGGCCGTGACCTCTGTCACCACGCCCAGCGCCCCCTCGGAGCCAACGAAAACGTGCGTCAAGTCAAAACCTGAGGAGCTCTTGGGGACCTTGGTGCCGGTGTTCAGCACCCGGCCATCGGCCAGCACCACCTCCAGTTCCAAAATCCAGTCTTTGGTTCCTCCGTACTTCACGGCACGCTCGCCGCTGGCGTTGGTCGCCACCGTCCCGCCGATGGAAGCCAAGACCCCACTGCTGGGGTCTGGGGGATAGAAATGGGTGGGTGCCAATGCGGCGTTCAAGGCTGCCAGAATAACCCCTGGCTCCGCCACTACATATCCGTCCTCCTTGTTGATCTCCTTGATCTTGTTCATCTTGGAGAGATCGAGGACGATACCTCCTGTGGGGGCAAGGACAGCGCCCGTCACGCTGGTACCCGAGCCTCGCGGGATCACCGGTATTCTGTGCTCATTGGCCAAGGCCATGATCTTCGACGCCTGATCTGTTGAGTTTGCAAAGACGATCACATCTGGAATGCCGACATGAACTGACATGTCGCGAGAGTAGGCCGTCAGCTCGACCTCGTCCGCCCGGACGTTCTCTTCGCCGACGATCTCTTGCAGTTCCTTGACGTAGTCCATGGACTTTCCTCCTTCACTCCAGGAAAAGGTCACGAGGCCAGATATCCGCCGTCCACGTATATGGACTGGCCAGTGATGAAGCCCGACGCATCCGAGGCCAAAAAAAGAACCGCCCCCACGATCTCCTCGGGCTCAGCTACCCGATCTTTGGGGACGGCGCTCACATATCTATCGGCACGCTCGGCATGATCCCATATCGGCCTGCTGAACTCAGTTCTGGTCAGGCCAGGTCCCACCGCGTTGACATTGACACCGAAGGGAGCCCACTCCACGGCCATGCACATGGTGAGCATCTTCAACGCAGCCTTGCTGGCATTGTATGCGGCCATGCCAACACTTCCTCGTTCTGCTCCAACTGTGGTGACGTTGACGATCTTTCCTCCCCCTTGATCGACCATCCGCCGCGCAGCAGCGCGACTCAGAAAGAGTGGTCCTCTGCAATTAGTGTCGAATATCTTATCCCAATGCTTCTCCTTGAACTCTAGCAGGGGCGCTAGATAGCTTGTCGCGGCACAATTGACCAGGATGTCGATCCGGCCAGACTCGCCAACCGTGACCTCGACCTGAGCTTCGATCTGCTCGCTGGAGGTCAGGTCCGTGGCCGCTGCCAGGGCCTTGCCCCCAGCCGCACGGATCTCCCCGGCAACGGCCTCCAACTCGGGACCGTTCCGGCTTGCCACCACCACGGAGGCCCCCGCAGCCGCCAGTGCACGAGCGATGGCCCTCCCGGTACCTCGGCCACCGCCCGTAACGACAGCCACGGCGCCGCTGAGATCGTATGACGCGTGCGAATCCACGTTCCTCTCAACGCTGTGAGCGAGGCTAGTGCCAGGCTGAACCTACGCAGAGGCAGCCCTTGCATAGCAGCAGGAACGCTAATGTGAACAGTTCGTGCGCTGATGGCCAAGCACAATCGGCCCGTCGCGATCCTTACTTCAGATATCGCTCCCTGAGGATGCGATGCAAGATCTTCCCCGTTGCCGTCCTCGGCATCTCTTCCGGCTTGATCAGATCCACGCTCTTGGGCCTTCTGTAGCCGGCGAGCTTCCCCTTGGTGAACTCGATGATCTCTTGCTCGGTCAGCGGGCTAGCCGGGTCCTTGGGGATGACCACCGCTTTCACAGACTCGCCCCACTTCTCGTCAGGCACCCCGATGACCGCCACGTCCAGGACCCCTGGGTGAGACGCCACCACCGCCTCCACGTCCGACGGGTAGACCTTCTCCCCACCCGTGATGATCATGTTGTCCTTGCGGTCGACGATATAGTAGTAGCCCTCATCGTCCATCTTGGCCATGTCACCGGCGCTGAAGTACTCCCCCCGGAACGAGCTCGCTGTCTTCTCGGGCATTTTCCAGTACTCGTCGAACATCATCGGACCGCGTGAGTACAACTCTCCCACTTCGCCCTGAGGGACTGGGTTCCCATTCTCGTCCAGGAGCTTGAGCAGGTCTGTGCCAGCGCACTCCCTTCCGATGGCGCCAAGCTTCGTCAACTGCTCATGAGGCTTGAGGAGGGTTACCAGTCCCGCCTCCGTTGAGCCGTACGCCTCCAACAGTTCGGCGTTGGGGAACATCTCCATGATGCCCAGCTTGGTATCCTTGCGAGCCGGCGCGGAAGAGATCAACAACTGCCGAACAGAAGACAGGTCGTATTTGGTCCGCGCTTCCTCAGGGAGGTTTAGCATCATGATGTAGTGGGTTGGAACCAGAGAGGTGAAGGTTATCTTCTCGCGCTCTATGATCTGCAAGAGCTCCTCTGGATCGTAGCTCCTGGCCCGATGGATGTATACCCCTCCGCCGATGTACGTGAACACGAAGGAGTAGAAGGTCGAGTTCACATGGCACAGAGGCATCACGATCATCCCGATATCGTCAGGGCGGTATCCGAAATCCACCTCATTGATGAAATAGAAAGCGGTGTAGGATTCGTGGGACCTGATCACACCCTTGGGTTTCCCGGTCGTCCCGGAGGTGTAGAGATGGATCCAGGTGTCCTTGGGGTCCACATCAATGTCAGGCTCATCGGGCGAGGCCTCCGCTATGATCTTCTCGTAGTTCACGTAGCCCTTCGGAGTCTTCCCTTCGTCGCCCACGAAGATGAACCCTCCGGAGCCAACCTGCTCGAAGGCATCTTTGACGTCGTCAACTTCCTTCAGAAACTCCTCGCTACAGATGAAAGCCTTGGATTCGGAATCGTTAACAACGTACTCGATCTCCGGACCCACCCACCTGAAGTTGATGGGGACCACGACCATGCCAGCCTTGGCTGCCGCCAGGTAGATATCCATGTACTCCATGACGTTGTAGAGCAAGACCGAGATCCTGTCGCCCTTCTTGAGGCCCATGTCCAGCCACGCGTTGGCCAGGCGACAACCCTTCTCGTTGTACTCCCTGAAGGACAGTTCATTGAAGCCATCCTTCACCGCCAGCCCTTTCACGGCCATCTTGTCGCCGAACTTCACGGCATTGACCGTCATGATCTCGCCGACGTTCAACCAGACCGCCATCTCACCCCTCCTTTGCTCTGATTCAGCCCTCGCACTCCGTCCTCACCACCATATCGCCATTATAGCACCGCGAGTCTCTTCTGCCAAGTACCGCGGTGTAGAGAAGCTACCGGGTCGTCCTCCGGCCAGATGCATGGCGGGAACACATTGTTCCGCAAGGCACCCTCGTGTCATCTGGCCCAGCGTTGCCGGAACCCGACCGGTCGCAGGGACACGGTGATGGGTCACAGCGCACGCCAGAGTGTTGATGACTAATCCACGAAGGAGGTAGTTCACACCTCTATACACGGGTGTGAACTACCCAGGATATCGACCGTACTAGCCAAGAGCAGCCCTGCCGCGCAGAGACATCCACAACGTCATGCGCCAGGGGCCTCGGTTCGTAAACCTACTGCTCTTGAGGCTTACCCAACACTTCGGCCATGAACTCATCATCCACCGGGCGAGCCTCGTTGATCAACTGGCGATACTTGATGAAGTCAATGGTGTCCTTGCCCGTGATCTTCTTGGTATTGAAGGCGTGGAAGCCCAAGAAGGCCTCGCTGGACATGTTCGTTGCCAGCCAGTGGCGATAGTACAACTTGCCCTGGTCCCAGAAGAACTTCTTCTTCGCCCTGACGGAGTCAATGGACATCTGGAGGCAGTTGGGGAACAGGTTGGTGAAGGTCCAGAGCATGTTATTCACTTCCCTGTCCAGGAGTTCGAAATCGGTGGGTGTGCTCTTGACGAGTTCCCGGGCAGCCTTGGCTGCCTCACCGGTCTTGAACTCGCCGTACACGATGGCCCCATCCTCCACGTACTCTCCGGTGACGATCTGAGGATTTCTGATCCAGTTGCCGTCCTCGCCCTTCAGCACGGGAATGACCTTGCTCAGGTAGCCCTTGCGGAACATCTTGTAGGCGCTCCACATCTCACAGGAGATGCAGTTCCACATGGCGTCCTCTATGCCCAGGTACCAGGGCAGGAAGTCCGAGGAACCACCTACGGGAGCGGAGCCGTGGCGAGGGCCAGCCTGGCCGTAGATCGCCATGTCGGAGGAAATGCAGAGGTCACAGGCGCCACCAATCTCCTGACCGCCGGCCACCCTCATCCCGTTCGCTCGGCAGATGACTGGCTTCTTGCAGTCCAGGATGGCGTCCACCATCCCATTGAAGAGATCCATATACAGAGCATATTCGGTGGGCCTGCCACTGTAGTACTCAGCGTACTCCTTGGTGTTGCCGCCGGTGCAGAAAGCCCTGTCACCCACACCGGTGAAGACCACTGCCACCACACTTCTATCCGCGGAGGCGTTGGTCATGCCAGAGATCACACCCTTCACCATCTCGGTCGTGTACGAGTTATACTGGCGAGGATTGTTGAGCCAGATCCAGGCGCCGTAGAGCCCCTCCACAGGGTTGCCTTTGGGATCAACTATCGGTCTCTTCTCGTAGACCACACATGGGGGGTTGTCCATAGACCCGAAATACTCATCGCCCCAGAGCGCGTGGTCCTTGATCTCAGATTCCCTGGGTAACCACTCCAGTGCCATTTGCTTCTCTCCTTTCCCTTTCTATACTCTATGGTCTGATTGAGTCCGTGAGGGCGGACTGAGGGTCATGTCCCGACATCAAGGAGGTGCGCAACCCGCATCCAGTTCGGCGCGAAGTATGTCAGAGACAATATATGGCGCTCAATCGACGCCACACGTGCATTATAACATACTTCTGCACGAGTGTCAAGCTCGATCCGCCGAATGTGCCCTATCTTCCCTCGAAGACCGGCTTCCTCTTCTCCAAGAAAGCCGAGGTGCCCTCCTGATAGTCTTCGGTCGCGGAAAGCGCGCCGAACTCCAGGGACTCTATGGAGAGCCCCCTCTCCAGATCCACCTCCGATCCCAGGTTGATCGCCTCCTTGCACGCAGTCAGGGTCAGTGGGGGCTTCGCCGCCAGCTTCGCCGCCAGAGCCTTAGCTTCATCCAGTAGCTCCGCCTGCGGGACCACTTTCTGCACCAACCCGATGCGCAGCGCTTCCTGAGCGTCTATCATATCCCCGGTGAAGATCAGCAACTTCGACATACCCTTGCCCACCAGGCGCGACAGACGCTGTGTGCCTCCATAGCCAGGACTGATCCCCAGGTTGATCTCCGGCTGTCCTACTCTGGCCGTCTCAGAGGCGAGGCGGATATCACAGGCCATCGCCAGTTCCAGTCCTCCGCCCAGCGCGTAGCCGTTGATGGCCGCGATCACCGGCTTCCGCAGGTTCTCGACCTTCAGTGTCATCGCTTGCCCGCGCCGGGAGTTGGCGACCGCCTCGTGGGGCGCCTTCAGATCCTGCAGCATGCTGACGTCTGCCCCGGATACGAAGGCCTTGTCTCCTGCACCAGTGATGACGATAGCACGCACGTCTCCGTCTGCTGCCAGTTCGTCCATAGCAGCGCTCAGTTCGGCCACCACGTCGTCGTTGAGAGCGTTGTACTTCTCGGGACGGTTGATGGTCAGGACTGCGACGTTGTCTTCGCGATCTATCAGTAGATCCTTGTAGGCCATATGCTACACCTCCTTAAACAGACGTAATCAGACATACCCGGTAGACTATGTCTCTTTCCCAGGTATGGCCGAGCAGAAGCCAGACCGCTACAGAAACGTCATTACGCGGGGCGCCGCCACGTTGACGACATGCTGCCCGGGAGTCACTTGTACTCACCGTAGAAGCCCTTGCCCGATTTCCGGCCCAGAATGCCCGCCGCAACCATCCGCCTCAGCAAGACGGGGGCAGCATAGGTCACATCCTTGAACTCGTTGAACATATTGTCCGCTATGAACAAGGTCGTGTCGTTGCCGAGGATGTCCAGCAGTCGGAAAGGCCCCATCGGGTGATTCAGACCCAGCTCGATCGCCGTGTCTATGTCTTCGATGCCCGCCAGACCAGACTCGTACAGGCGTATGGCGTGCAGCAAGTAGGGTATCAGCAACCGATTCACGATGAAGCCGGGCGTGTCCTTGGCCGTGACCACCTTCTTGCCCAGAGACTCCGAGAACTCCCTGAGCGTCTTCAGCGTCTCCTCGCTGGTCACGATGGTGGCGACGATTTCCACCAGCCGCATCACGGGCACAGGGTTGAAGAAATGCAGCCCAGCCACCTTGTCCATACGGCCGGTGGCCGCGGCCATCTCTGTGATGGTCATCGATGACGTGTTGCTGGTCAGAAGCGCGTGGGGAGGACAGACCTCGTCCAACTGCTTGAAGAGCTGCTTCTTCACTTCCAGGTTCTCGATCGCTGCCTCCACCACCAGGTCGCAGTCCTTGAAGTCCTTGGGGTCGGTCGTGCCCGTGATGCGACCCATGATCTCGCCCTTCTTATCAGCCGTGATCTTCTCCTTCTCCACTGCCCTGCTGAGGAAGTGATCGATCGTCCCCAAACCCTTCTTGAGCAACTGATCGTTGATCTCGGAAACCACCACCTCATAGCCGGACTGGGCGCACACCTGCACAATGCCCGCACCCATGATCCCCGCACCTACTACGCCAACTCTCTTGATTTCCACTATTCAACCTCCTTTTCAGTTTGTTAGAGGGCCTTCTCAGGTGTCCTCAGAAACAGCGAGGCGACGGCTCCGACTAGAGCCGCCGCACCCGCGATGACGAAAGCTACAGTATAAGAGCCAGTCAGGTCAGCGATGCGGCCCCCGATGAAGGTGCCACACGCCTGGCCGATGCCGAAGAAGAGGGTAATGAATCCCAGCGCCGCAGGAGCCAGTCTTGCTCCCAACAAGTCGCCGCTAGCTGCTGCCATGATTCCTGGGATGCTCCACGCTGTCAGCGCGAAGAGCAGAGCAGAGAGGTAGTACCCGGCCGGAGCCTTCCACAGGCCGAAGATCGTGAAGCACAGGAACTGCAGGAAGTAGACAATGGCCAGCCCATACTTCCTGCCCACCATGTCTGAGACTGTCCCCCAGATGAAGCCACTGATGATGCTCAAAATGCCCACTGCGGACCATAGAGCCCCCGCGGCCTCAGTGGTAAAGCCCGCCTCCCAGGTCAAGTACCGCGCGAAGAACGTAGTATAGATGATGTATGAGAAGCCAAAGAGGATGTAGATGAGGGCCAGGTGCCACACCGGCGCGGCCTTGTACACCGTTCCCCACTGTAGCCCAGACGCTTTGGAGACGGGGGCTACCACCGACGTCTCCATTGCTCCGATGGGCGATAGCCCCTTATCCCGAGGACGATTCCTCAGGATCACGTACCCGAGGACTGCGATCAAGAAGGCCAGCCCGGCCAGACAGAACCACGAGTATCGCCAGCCGGCGTCGCCATACCGGCTGAGGACTTTGGGTACGAGGAACCCAGTGATCACCATCCCAAAGCTGGAACCGCTCACCGCCATGCCGGTCGCCAGCCCCCTTCTCTTGGCGGAGAACCAGCCCGGCACCAGGCCCATCACCGGCACGTTGGTCCCTCCGCTGCCCACACCTGTGAACAGCCGCCCTAGCACGGCCACCTGGAAGTTGGGCGCCATCCCCGTCAAGATCATCGATCCGGTGATGATACACATGAAGATGGTGACCACGATCCTGGGCCCAAAACGCGAGGCCAGATACCCACAGGTAACCGCCATGACGAGATAGCCAATCATGTTGGCCGTGGCGAGATCGCCGGCCTGACTATCGGTCAGACCCAACCCCTCCTTCATGCTCGGCAGGATCATGGTGTAGCCAAAGCGCGCGAGGCCCAGCGCTCCCAACACCGTGACCACGCTCATGATGGCGATGATCCAGCCATAGTGCAGTCCCCCGGCTCGACGACCTGTCTCCTCCCCCATCTCTCCTCCTTTGATAGGTCACGGGAAGCCCTTCCTCTGCTACGGCCTGATCGCTTCCTGTGGCTTAGCGCACGGCCTCGCGTTTCCCTGTAGGATTTCCACGGCTGCGTCCGTCAAAGCCACCCGATAGGCCAGGAGCCGTCGCCCGTTCTCCAACAGAGCATCCCGAATCGGGCCCTGCAACTCCTCAATAGTGCCGTAGATCGTCTCAGCTATTTCCGACTTGTCGTGAGCTTCCAGTCGCCCTCCAGCCTCCCTGGCCTGCACTACGTGACTGGTCCAGTCTAGCTGATCCCCTTCACTGGTAAAGCGCACGTGAACCCTCAGCAAGTACCTCTCCAGCTCGATCTCCAGACCGGTCTCCTCGAGGGCCTCGCGCCGTGCCCCCTCCTCGAACGACTCTCCGGGGTTGAGGCCTCCGCTAGGCGCCCGATAGATCGGCGGTCGAAACATAGGCTTTCTGATCAGGGCCAAGCGGTCACCGTTGAAAATGAACAGAGTGATGTCGTGAGCACGGCCATGCTTCTGGGTAGCCCTTACAAAGGCCATCTCCATGTCCCCTATGTCGTGCTCCAGACGCAAGACCTGAGGCCTTCCGAGCTTAGCCTCCAACTCCTCTATCTGTCTTGCATTGACGTACATCGCCAGTCCCTGGCCACACGGATCCCGGCCCGCCTGGTCACAGATGTCCAGTATCCCCTTCAGCCATTCTGCCGTAGTGCGGCCAGCAGATCCTCGTGGATTCTCCCGTTCGTGGCTACGATGTCACTAGCGAAGGGGGTCCACTGATCGATCTCCACGCCCGAGACGCGACCACCCGCCTCTTTGACCAACAAGCCTCCAGCGGCCGTATCCCAGGGTTTGACATGAAACTCCCAGTGACCGTCAAGCCTCCCGGCAGCCACGTAGGCCAGGTCCAGCGCCAGTGATCCGCTACGCCGCACTCCCTGTATCCTGTTGATCAGCTTGCCCAACTGAGTCACATTGCTTTCGTCAATAGTGGCCCGCTCGTAGGGAAAGCCCGTGGACAGAAGCGAAGATATCAAGACATCGGTGCTGGAGACGGCAATCTGATTCCCGTTGAGGGTAGCTCCCTTACCCTGGGCGGCGTAGAACAGCTCGTCGCGCAGGGGATCATACACACAGCCCAGGAGACCCTCCCCCCTGTACAGCAATCCGACCGAGATGCAGAAGACGGGATGACCGTGGACAAAGTTCGTGGTGCCATCCAGGGGATCGACCAGCCACACGTAGTCAGAATGTGGAGATGTCTCGTCCTGCCCTCGCTCTTCGCTCAGGATGGTGTGCTCCGGAAACCGGCGGGTGACTGCCTCCCTGATTTGTTCCTCCAGGGCCAGATCCACATCGGTGACGAGATCCACAGCGCCCTTCTGCGTGACTTGGAGGCTACCCCCCCACCTCTGCAAACCCACCCGTCCTGCTTCCCTGCAAAGCGAAGTCACGAAGCCCTGTGACGGTATCTCCCCTCCTGTGCCCGTCATGAAAAGCTACTTGTCCTTCCAGACGGGCTTTCTCTTCTCCACGAAAGCCTGTAGCCCTTCGGTGGCGTCATGCGTCTTCATCAACTGGTTGAGGTAGAGGTCCTCCGAAAGCCCCAGAGCCTCCTCGAAGCCCAAAGTCATCCCTTGCAGCGCAGCACGCTTGGTCATTCGTAGGACTATGCCACTAAGGGCGGCAAGCCTACCCACGAAGCCGATCACCTCGTCTTCGAAGGAGTCGACCGGTACCACCTTGTTCACGATCCCCAGGCGCTCCGCCTCGTGCGCGTCGACGACGGCGCCCGTGAGCAGGAGCTCCATGGCTTTCATATGAGGCATCAGGCGTGGGAAGACGACCGCGGCCACGGGCGGATAGACCCCAACCTGGATCTCCGGTTGGCCGAAGGTGGCTTTCTCTGAAGCGATCACCATGTCGCAAAAGGTAGCAAGCTCACACCCGCCACCCAGAGCGGCGCCGTTGACCGCTGCGATGGTGGGGATCTCCAGGGACCACATAAGCCGGAAGATGCGGTGGAACACCTCCACCATCTCACCCACCTTGTCCACTGTGTGGTCCTTCACATCCACACCAGCACAGAACGCTTTGCCAGTGGCACCGAATAGGACTACTTTGCTCTCCTTGTCGCCCTGCAAGCTCTCCAGCGCCTGGTTCATCTCTCTCATGGTGGGGATATCCATGATGTTCACTGGAGGATGGTTGAGCGTGATCTTGGCTACCCCGTCAGCGCGTTCGAAACGGATATTCTCGTACTTGTTGGTCATGCTGCCCCCGCTACATGTACTGCCCACCGTCGACGGTGATCACCTCGCCCGTGACGTGGCGAGCCTTCTCGCTGCACAGGAAAGTGACCACCCACGCCACCTCCTCCGGCTGCCCCAGTCTACCGAGCACTATCTCCCCCAGGGCCATCTGCTCCACCTTGTCCCGAGCAGGGTTCTGACGCAGCATCTCGGTCTCTATGAGCCCGGGGCCGACGGCGTTGATATTGACGCTATACCTGCCCAACTCCTTCGCCATGGCCTTGGTCAGCCCGATGATGCCTGCCTTTGAAGCCGAGTAGTTGGTCTGGCCGAACTTGCCGCGAAGTCCGTTGATCGAGGTGACATTAACGATCTTGCCCGACTGCTGCTCCCTGAAGATGGGCGTTGCGGCCCGAGCGAAGTTGAAGTATCCCTTCAGGTTTACGGAGAGGACTCTATCCCACTGCTCTTCTGTCATCTTCCAGATGACGCCATCCCAGTTCATCCCTGCGTTGCAGACCAGAATGTCCAGCCCGCCAAACTCCTCCGCCACTTTGGCGACCATCTCTTGTGTAGCAGCGAAGTCTGAGACATCAATCTGATAGGCCATCGACTGCCGGCCCATTTCCTGTATCTGGCGGGCAACCTCCTTGGCCTCGTCTGGATGGCTGCGGTAGGTTAGCGCCACGTTGGCCCCCTCTTTCGCCAGATCCAGTGAGATCGCCGTCCCGATGCCCAAGCTTCCACCTGTCACGATAGCGTTCTTGCCTTCCACTAGACCCATTTGGTGCCGTACTCCTTTCGTATTGACTCTTCCCACTCCTTACGTCGCTGAGATGGTGCTCCCCAGCGCACCAGGCCGCCCTGCGAACTTACCAAGTCCTGATCTGCCTCCCTTCGCTGTCGAGCCGAGGCAAACGACAAAGGTGTTCGCCATCAAGAGGTAGGCACAGCGTCACTGCCCGAAGGCCTTGGCGCTGCTCGCGCCGGCAGCATCACGGGATCTCTCACCGGCATGGGGCGACGGCAGGCCCGGAGGTCGAAGCAGATCAGTGTGGCTGCACGGATCGGCCGCGCCGCTGTCGCACACTGACTGGCTCCCACATCGTCAGCACCGGGACCAAACAGCCTGAACTTCGATGCGATTGACCCTGAGGGCCACAAGACCGGAATGGGGGATCGGAGGGCGTGGCGCTGATGGTGGACCATGCGCCGAGAGGGAATGCCCTTGTGGAGGCTTTCCCTGTCAGTGCCCAGCGCACTGGTGAAACCAGAGGGAAGACCAACAGTAGGTCGAGGATCCCAGACTACCCGTAGCGCTCTCATCGCTCCTTCACGGCCCCTCCGAAGCTGCTCCGGTCTGCCGTTGGACATCGCACCCGGCCCCCTGGCCAACTGCGAGAGGGCGCTCATATTATAGTCTGTGCTGCAAAGTATGTCAATCTGTGGACGGACTCACACCAAGACGATGAAGCTCTTCGCTGGCAAGCTGGCCGGCCAGCCTACCGGCACCATTTCCTCCCGCACAGACGGGCGACTAGATCAGCTTAGTCGCCCAGTCCAGGAGATGACCTATGATGTGCCGGAGCTTAGCCTCAGCCTGCGAACCACCAGTATGATCACGACCAACACAACGCCCCCCACGAAGGCCTCCATGGGCCCGAACCCTGTGGGCGCCATCTCGTCCCCTCCCTCGGCCGTGGGTGTCCGAGTGGCCGTAGCGGTCGCTCCTTCGGGCGCGGGTGAGCCCTCCTGTATCACACGGGTGGGCGTGGCCGCCTCCTGCTCCTGCGGCGTTGCTGTGGTCACCGCGGCGGGGCTAGTGCCTGTCGGTGCCGCCGTGGGCTCGGGACTGGGCGTCACCTGGGCCACCACCGTGGGTGATGGGGTAGGGGCCAAGAACCTGGTGTACACAACCAGACCTGCAATCGACAGCAGGCCAACCATCAGCAAACCGACCAAGCCCAAGACCACGATAAGGAAAAGCCTGCTCTGTCCTCCACTGGGATTCGCCATCTTCTCCCTCCCTTCTGACAGACAAGTGGTGCTTCGTCATCACCAACTATGTCCCAGCTGGTCACACCTCAAACCCCGGGTGGGCCACACACTAGTTGGCCTGTTCCTCGGCGAGTGAGGGCGGACTACCTGCGTCCGCTATCCAAACAATTCCACATTGGCTTGTGGTGCGAAGATCTTCTCACCGCTGCGCAGCCGGACCTCGACCGCCCGAGCCGTGGTCCCGGAGGGCAGCGTCCTGGCATGCGAAGGAAAACCCGTGACCGTGCCTGTCTTCCCCATGTGGGGCCCGCGCACGATCCTCACCTGCAAACCACGCTCCAGGAGGAATTCAGGGCGGGATTCGAGTTCGGCGTCCCCGCCAGCAAAGGAAGCGTAGACGACTACTTCCGGCCGGGTCGCTCCCCCTCGCGCTTCCATCGCCCCTCGTACCGAGGCCTCCTGCCCCTCGTACGCCTTCAGCAGATCGAAAACCGGCTGTGAGATGGCAAACTCACCCATCCCCTCCGTGACAATCACCGGGAATGGCATAGACTGCACCAAGCCCACGAGCCGTGAGTCCAGACCGCCGACCACTATGCCCTCCACGCCTACTTCCTGGGCTCGATGCAGGGTTTCAGCGCTGACACGGGAGGCTCCCGCCAACACAGTGCCCCGATAACTCATGTCTATGGCCTCGGGGTCAATGGAACCGTCCGGATCGTCGACCATCACTCTGAGGACACCGAAGCCTTCCTTGTCTGAGCCCCAGATTCCCTGGATCAATGCGCCCTTCACCTCGATGATGCAGCCCCGACCCGACATCACATTGATCACCGAGCCCCTGTAGTGTG
>Ga0307378_10005945_pt1 | contig 16826 bp, 11 predicted proteins | sample UN1MG_FD_202238 | JGI IMG/M metagenome (GOLD analysis project Ga0307378, IMG submission 202238) | Soil microbial communities from Risofladan, Vaasa, Finland - UN-1 | ecosystem: Environmental > Terrestrial > Soil > Coastal area > Acid sulfate soil | place: Finland: Risofladan, Vaasa | collected... | reverse complement strand
GCCCGATCCGGGCAATGCGAACCCCGCTCTGCAGTTCCCCGGGTTCGACGCCCAGTTCCTTGGCACCACGCTCACGATCGTGCCCGAGCCGTCCACGTTCGTGCTGCTGGCCATGGGCATCTTGGGCCTGCCGATCTGTTGGTGGCGGCGGAGGAAGAACGCCTAAGCCAAGAACCTGATAGACCGAAAGAACAAGCGAAGACCTGTCGGCGGTTCGCGCCGGCAGGTCTTTTTCTTTGCGCCGGTCCTACGGTTGCCCCAGGCTGAAGTCGAAGGTGACTTCGTGGGACTCGCCGGCACGGAAGGCGATCGTCTTCTGCCTGACCAGCGTCCGGCCGGATCGCTCGACCGTGGCCCGAATCGTGTACTCGACCGGCGGCTGGCCCGGTGCGAGTCGCGTGGTGCTGAACGTGCGCGTCGGCCCCGTGCCGGGGACCTCGCGATCCTGGAGATAGACCCGGGCATCGGCGGGAACGTGGACCGTCAGCCGCGTTACCGGAGGGCGTCGGGCCGAGTCGGAGCCGGTCGCAGCCGACCGGGAATCGATCGAGACTTCGACCCGCTGGCCCGCCTCGATATAAACGAGTTTCGTCTGCCGATGTGTCTGCCCGTCGCTTTCCCACTCGGCAAGCACCTCGTACGGATAGCGATACCCGCTCAGCAAGCCGAGCGAAAGATAACTCCGCCGGCTGCCCGTGGTCGTTGTCGCGTGGCCGTTGATGCAGACCCTTGCTTCCTCAGGCACGACGACCGTCAACACGGCATTGGCTTCGGTTCGACAATCGCAGCATTGGGCATGCCCCGGACCTGCGGTTCCCCACACGGCGGCGGCCACGAGCACCCCCAGCATTCTCGTTCGATGACGGTACATGGCGACACGGAACTCCTTGTGGTGGTCCGAGCAGGACCCAGCTTGGCCGGACACTCGTGGGGCTGGCAGACTGGGTAAGGAGCCCGCTGAAGTCTAGGTGCGGTTGTGCGAAGCGTCAAGTTCGCCGTTCTCTCGGCGCACCGGCCGCCGGCTGCACACGGCGGGACCGATTGGTGCCAATTACCATCCGTCAGAGGGGGGGCCGCAGGGCGAGACTCAGGTAGCGGCCGTCGAGATGGGCCATGATGCGAGCCCGGACCCACCGGTCGAGAGTTCGCCGAAGTTCTGCCGAATCCACCGCACGCCCGGCGCCACAGTAGGCAAGGTGCCGTGCGATATTCTCCAGCGAACGCCCCGTGTCGCAGAAGAGATATGCGTCGCGTTCGATTCCCGTCAAACGTCGTTGGAAGACCTCGGCCTCGGGACGCGTGTCGGTCAGGATCAGCACGCCGTCGCCCCGGTCCCAGCAGCGCAGCGTCACGGTCCCTTGGAGTCGCTGCCAGGTTTCCGCCGCCCGGAGCATCGGTCCGGCGTAGTCGAGCGGGTCTCGGCCGTCGGCGTAGTCGTACTCGTAATAATAGGCCATCCGCGCCAGCGAGTCCTCGGCAAACGGAAACACGTAGCCGAACGCACGATTCGGCCGCGCGGCGGTCATTGCGTGTGCCGCCGGGTCTTCGAAGTACGGGGCGAAGCGATCCAACCGCACGCGTCCGGTAGCCAGCGGCGGGGCCAGATGAACCAGCGACGGCAGCAAGTCGGCCATGGCGGCGTAATCGGCCGGATCCTCGTTCGGAAACCCGTAGAGGATGTTCCACTTGACCTCGACGCCCGCCTCGGAGAACCATTTCAGCGCCTGGAGGTTCTGCATCGCGTTGGCCCCTTTGCCGATGAGCTTGAGCACGGGAGTGATGAACGTCTCGATCCCCAGTTGGGCCGCCCCCAGCCCGGCGCTAAGCAGCGTCTCGACCTGGCTGCGGCGGAGATTGGTCTTCATTTCATAGACGAAAGCCAGATCGAGTCCCGCGGCGGCGAGCATCGGCAGGAAGGTGTCGAAGTAGCGAAAATCGAGGATGTTGTCGCAACTGCAGGCCTGGTGGACGCCGTGCCGCTGGACCAGGTACCGCAGCTCGTCGACGGCCCGTCGCGGACTCTTGCTGCGAAAGGCGAGCGTGCTGCCGTTGAGGCCGCAGAAGAGGCAATGGTGTTTTTGCCCCCACCAGCAACCGCGGGAAGTCTCGAAGAAGAGCAGCGGCTCGATTTCCTCTCGCAACGGACTGCGTGCGAGCCGCTCGAAGTAGTCGTCGAAATCCGGGAAAGGCAGCGCGTCCATGTCGTGGACCATGAACTGTTTTGGATCGGGGGCCTCCAGTCCGGTCTTGTCGGAAACAAGGAGGGAGTCGCGACCGACGACCCCCGGCGGCAATTCCACGGTCCGGCCTTGGAGAACCTGCTCGACGACAGGCGGAAACGTCAGATCGGCCTCGCCGAGGAAAACGTAGTCGATCACGGGGAACTGCCGCAGCAACTCGATCCCCATCTCGGCCTCGCACGCCGCCCCGCCGAAGACGATCTTCACCTCCGGACGCCGCCGCTTGATACCTCGGGCAAGGCACACCGAGGGCATGATCTGCTGAAACGACGCGGTAAAACCGACCACGTCGTACCCGGACCAGTCCACCGCAGCCGCACACTTTTCGAGAAACGGTTCCACGTGTCGGGCCGTGCGCTCGTAGTCGCGGCGATCCGCGTCGGTCATCGCCGAGTCGGCCGCCAGCAACACGTCGCGACAATACGCCGCATCGTCGGGCAGCTTACCTGAAAAATAGTGCACCGCGAAGAGCCGTTCGCCGCCCAAGACGAAAGCGAAGTGGTCGGCGATCCAATCGTAACGGTCCCGACCGACCCGCTCGGCGAAGTCGAAATTGAAGTACGCCACGTCGCAGCCGATCCCCCGCCGCCCGAGCGCGGCCTTCAGCAGGCCCAGGGCGATGTTGGGCCAGCGGAGATTGGCGAACGGCATGTTGACGAGCAGCACACGCGACATGGCCGCCTATTCCGCACTCGCCACGGCATCCGGGCGTGCTTCGCACACGACGCGGAACCCCACGTTGTACACCCGCTGATACGGCGGATAGCTCAGCCGAAAACTGGACGTGCACCGCATGGGCCGATCCCGCCAGGAGCCGCCGCGGACGACCTTCCGCCCGGAGGCATCGGTTGCGTCGCGGCCGTCGCCCGGTTGATAGGGATAGGGACGGTAGGTCGTGCGGGTCCATTCGGCCGCGTTGCCGTGCACGTCGAACAGTCCCCAGGCGTTGGGCCGGTACTGGCCCGGGGCGACCGACAGCAGCGACCCGTCGTTGAATCGGGAATCCTTGGGGATCCAGTCGTCGTATTTCGGCGGGTCCTTCAGCGGCTGGTCGACCGTGTACGGATTGCTGGCGAACTCGGTCATTTTGGCGTCGGCCATGTTGGCCGAGGTGGAGAAGTCCGCGTCCAAATCGCCGTAGAACATGGGCGTGTCGGTGCCGGCCCGGCAGGCGTATTCCCACTGGGCTTCGGTCGGCAACGAGAACTCGCCGCCGGCTCGCTTGGAAAGCCATCGGCAGAAGGCCGTCGCCTCTTGCCAGGAGAGTCGCACCACCGGTTGCTCGGGCCGATTCATCGGGTAGCCGTGGATGCCGAACTGGTACGCGTTCTTGGTTTCCACGCGGCTGTCGTGGTCCGGGTCGAACAGGGCGTACTGCTGGTTCGTGATTTCGAAGCAGCCGATCCAGAAGGGCCTATCGATCTCGACTGGAGTGACCGGGTGCTCGTCGACTGAGCCGCCGGCGGAACCCATGATGAACCGGCCGGCGGGAATCACGGCCATTTCCAGGGTCACGCCTTCGGCCAGCTCGATCGTGCGCCGGGTGACGGGGCCCGCCACCGCCGCCTGGCGCCGCTGCGCCTCCTCGGCGTCGAACGGCCAGCCGGGACAATCGACCGCTTGCGGGTCCGGCCCGGGCAGCGGCTTCGGCAGGATCGGCTCGACGGGCCCGACGTCGACGTCCGGAACGGCTTCGGGGTCGTCGTCGACGTTGGCGTAGAGTTTCAGTAACTCGCGCCGCCGGTCCCGCTGGACGCCGGGATTGTTGAGTTCTTCGCCCCAAGTGCCGTGGTAGGGGCAGTTCAGATCGATCCAGGTGATCAGCCGATCCCAAGCCTCCGGATCGAGCCGGACGTTGTGGTGGCCCTTTTCGAGCATCTGCACGAGTTGCGTCGTATCGGCGTGGAACTCCATCGGTTCGAGCATGTGATAGTCGCTCTCGATGCCCGGCCGGCGGACGTAGCGGTGCAGCTCGGCGTATCCGACCGAGAACTTCCCGCCGCGGTCGCCGCCTCGTCCCGGCGTGATCTGGGCCCAGTCGTCGATCTTCACGTCTCCCCGCAGGTCGGCGATGGTGGTCCCGTCGGGCTGCGGCCGGCCGTTGTGACAGCCGACGCAGTACCTGTCGATCACCGGCTGGACTTCGCGCGGATAGCTGAAACCGCGGACCGGGCCGTACCACGGCCGGATGTCCTCCGGCGGCTTGTTGGCGGCCAGCGTCGTTTTGACCGGCGGGGTGGTGTTTTGGCGTTCGTGGCACCCGGCGCAGGAGACGATCTCGCCCGGCATGGCCGTCATCCAGCTTCGCATCAGTTGCAGTGCTTTGCCCTCTTCATCGAGCGGCTGCACGGAGATCGGCGTGTTGGCGGGAATGCGAAACTTCGCCGAGCCGTCTTCTTCCACAGGCACGGTCCCCACCACGCGTTTGATATCCCAGGGCCCGTCGATGCCGATGATCCCCAGCAGTCCGCCCATGCCTTGGTAGGAGAAGTGATAGGTGAAGATTCGCAGCGATTTGACCGTGCCGCGGGGAATTCCCTTGAGCCCGCCGCCGACGTAGATGTCCGGGATGTAGACCAGGGCGTCTTTGCGGCTGAGATCGACCTTGTCGGGAACGACCGGCGGCCTGGGCGTTGGCCGGAGCGGGATCGGCTCCAGCAGCGCGTAGCCCGGCTCCTCCCGGATCAACACCATGTTGTCGAACACGTCGACCAGGTAAATCCCCCAAAGCGACTTGGAGGTCGGCTTCATGGAAACGAGGAAATACTTATCACTCAAGGGGTAGGGGTGGAGGAACTTCGGCCAACTGTTGCGGGTCAGTCCGTCGGCGATGATCGCTTCGACCTTCTCGCCGTGGCCGGGGATTCGCTGCACGGCGCCGGTGGCTTCGTGGCGACCGACGGCCGGATCGAGGAGGACCAGCTCGCCCATCCGCGGATTGTCGTGGTGCCCGCCGATGACGGCCACGACCTTCGTCGGGTGGTCGGGGATGGGCCGCGTATAGAAGAACGAGTTGGGCCAATAGGAATTGCTCCCGTAATACTCCATCTGTCCCGTGCCGTCGGGATTCATGTGGAACAGCAGTCGGGTGTTGGCGTGCGGCGTGTCGGTGTATTCCCACCGGGAGTACAGCACGCGGCCGTTATTGAGCACCGTGGGGCACCAGTCGTGCTCCTGGTCGAAGCAGAGCTGGCGGATGTTCTTGCCGTCGGCGTCCATCAGGTAGTTGACCGTCACGTGCGAACTGCCGTAGACGCACGGCACGCCGATGAAGCACGCGCTGGAGGTGAAGATGATCTTGCCGTCGGGCAGGTAGCAGGCGTCGTAGCTGTCGACGTCGGGCTGCTCGCCGGTCAGCTCGCGCAAGCCGCTGCCGTCGGCGCGAATCTCGCAGATCTGCCAGCGGTTATTGCCGCCGGGCATGGAGAAGAGCATTTTCTCGGCGTTGAAATCGAGGTCCACGTCGCCGACGAACCGGCCGCCCTCGGGCTTGTAGAGCGTGGTGATTTCGCCGTCCGGACCGACGGGCGAGAGGACCTCGATCGAATCGTCGAAGCCGCTCTTCGGCAGGCAGGAGTTGCTCTGCCAATTCTGCGGCAGGCCCAGCTTGGGAGAACCCGCGCCCCGCTTGACCAGCAGCAGCCTGTCGAAGTCGAGCAGGGGATTGGCCAGCAGGGCCTCGCGACGTAGGGCGATCAGGGCTTCGGTGATCGGCGTCTGTTCGTCGGCTGTGGCGTTTTGGAGATCCTTCTGCTTCGCCTCCAACGCATCCAAACGGGCAAGATACTCCGGTCCGCCGGGATACTGCGGGCCGAAGCTGTCCGTCAGGTCGACCAGTGCCCTGCGCAGTGCGGCCGTCTCGACGTACTGCGGCGCGTAGCGCTCCGCGCGCGGTGCCGGCGGCGGGGTGTCGAGCTTCCGGGCGTTGGGGCGATCGAGTTTCCACTCTTGGGGGAACGGCGTGTCCGAGTCGAACCGCAGGCTGACCACGTGCGGGAACGCCTCGCGGCGGACCAGCTTGATGGTCTGTTCGCCCGGGTACATCCGAAGCTTGCAGGTCTCCTCCCATTTGGCCCCGCCGGTGTTCCAACCGCCGGTGGCGGTCCGGCAGCCTTGGCCGAGACTCTTTTCGTCGAGGAAAACCTCCACGGGCCGGGCGGCCTCGGCGGCGTAGCAGATGCTCAACGTGTACTCGGCCGAGACCGGAAAATCGATGTCGTACTCGACCACGACCGGCGAGTCGCCGCCAAAGGCCACCATCGGCTCGGCGTCGGCCCAATTCGTAGTAAACGTCTTGGCGTTTCCACGATCGAAGGCCCAAGCAGGGATCGTAAACGACCCGGCAGGTTCGGCCCACGCCACCATGGGTACCGCACAAAGGCCGCAGAAGACCAGGCAAGTCCCGGCCAGCCGTTTCAACAGCCGCGGCCAACGCGAATCGCTCCTCATCGCAAATCCTCCTGCAAGGGTAAGGTGCCGCCGAGTTTCTTCGGCAAGCGGCCTGCACAAGTTGCACAGACATTTATTGTAGGTGATGTGGCGTCTGCACGAAACAGAGGCGCCCCCTTCGTTCTGGGGGGCGCCGTGTTGGAGTGACTCCGGCCTTTGCTTGACGCGGCGGTTTCCGGCCCGTAGAGTAGCCGTAGAATCGGTGTCGGCCGATCTGCCTCTGTCATCCCCACATTGCCCCGGAGTTTCCTGCCATGAAGTATTTCGCCAAATCAATGCTGTTGTTCGCGATTGTCGCTTCCGCGCTGGCCGCCCGGGCCGTTGCCGAGGAGCCGAAAGCGGAGGGCAAGATCCGCATCCTGTTGACCTTCGGCGGGCACGGCTTCGAGCAGGAGCCCTTCTTCGCCATGTTCGACAAAATGGCGAACGTCGAGTATACCAAGGCCCCGCTGCCCGAGTCGGCCGATCTGCTCAAGCCGGGGCTGGAGAAAGAATACGACGCCGTGGTGATGTACGACATGGTCGGCAAGATCACGCCCGAGCAGCAGAAGGCGCTGGTGGCCCTGCTGAACGAGGGCATCGGCGTGGTGTCATTGCACCACAACATGGGCGCCCACCGCGATTGGGACGAGTTCCGCAAGATCATCGGCGGCAAGTTCGTGTTCGCTCCCTGCGAGATCGACGGCCAGCAGTACGCGAAGTCGGGCTGGTCGCACGGCGAGGACCTCGCGGTGACCGTAGTCGACAAGGAACACCCCATCACCCGGGGACTGAAGGATTTCGAGATCCACGACGAGACCTACAACAGCTACTACACGGCGCCGGACGTGAAGCTGCTGTTGAAGACGGACCATCCGAAGAACGATCCGGAATTGGCCTGGGTGAAGGACTACGGCAAGAGCCGGGTGTTCTATCTGATGCTCGGCCACGACGCGAAGGCCTGGGAGAACCCGATGTTCACGGAGATCCTCGCCCGGGGTATCCGCTGGGCGGCGGGGCGTTAGTGCCGAAACGTGCTGTTGCGACGGTTGTCCGTTTAGCGGGCGGGCTTGCCCGCCGTGGACTTGAACGAGAAGCCGAACGGTCCACACGGCGGGCAAGCCCACCCGCTAAACGGCATACGGCATGTGGTTTCCGCGGTGTGAACGCCGCTGCGCCCCGGGCTATTGTTTGCGAGTGACCACGAAGTCGGTGAGCCTTGTGAGTATGTCGCGGACGGGAGTGGCGGGAAGCGGCTTCAACTCGTCGACGGCGCGTTGCGTGTAGACGATCGCTTTGTCGCGAGCGTACGAGAATGCGCTGAACCGTTCCAGCCAGGGCCGCAAAGCCTCACGGTGATGATTGCCGCTACAAGCCAGCACGGCCAGGATCTGCGCCTTCTCGTGCTCGGAAGCCTGACTCAGCAAGCGAAGCAGCGGCAGCGTGGGTTTCTGCTTGGCCAGATCGGTTCCCAAGGACTTCCCGGTAGCCCTTTCTTCGCCGGTGAAGTCGAGCACGTCGTCGGCGATCTGGAAGGCGATGCCCAAGTACCGTCCGAAACGGGTCATGGCGTCGCGCGTCTGAGGCGCAGCGCCGGCGTAATGGGCACCCAGCCGGCAACAGCAAGCGGTCAACGCGGCCGTCTTGTCGGCGACGATATCGAGGTACTCTTCCTCGGTCAAATCGAAATTGCCGCGGCTGGCCATCTGCCGCAACTCCCCCTGACACATCGTCTGCGTCGCCTGGCCGATCGTGCGGCAGGCGAACGAACCGTCGACGGCACTGGCCATGCAGATCGAACGCGTGAACAGATAGTCGCCCAGCAAGATGCTGGTTTCGTTGTCCCAGCGGGCGTTGACCGTGTCGAGATGCCGCCGCAGGGTGGCTTCGTCGAGCACGTCGTCGTGAATGAGCGTGGCCGTGTGGATCAACTCGACCACGGCGGCCAGCACCAGGTGTTCCCGCTTCAACTCGCCGGTAGCCTTGGCCGACAACAGTACCAGCGCGGGACGCATCCGTTTGCCCCCGAGGCGAAAACCGTGCCGGGCCAGACGGTCGACGAAGGGATAGTCGCTACGGAGTTCCTCTTGAAGCAGGTCTTCGACTTCGTCGAGTTCCTTGCGAATCGGCGCGTACAAGGCGTCCAAAGCCTGCGGTATCCGCTCGAGATCCGTCGTCAACTGCTTCATGAACGCCTCTCCTACCCGGCGGCGGACTGCCGTTGCTCGCGGCCAGGGCTGCCTGGCCGACCTCACGACGGCCGGACGAAATGCCCGCTCTTTCCTCCTGACTTTTCTTCCAGTCGAATCTGCTCGACGACCATCGCCCGATCGACCGACTTGCACATATCATAGATCGTCAAGGCAGCCGTACTTACCGCAACCAGAGCCTCCATTTCGACTCCCGTGCGGGCCGTGGCTCGAGTGGTGGACTCGATGGCAATGGTAACCGCGTCGGGAAAATCGAACGATACGGTCACCGCATCCAACGGCAGCGGATGGCACAGGGGGATCATATCCGCCGTTCGCTTAGCCGCCATGATACCGGCCAGGCGGGCAACCTCCAAGACGTCCCCCTTGGCCAGTTTACCTTTGCGGACCAATTCCAGCGTTTCCGGTCTCATTCGCACCTGAGCACTCGCTCGGGCCTCACGAACCGTGACCTGCTTGGCACCGACGTCCACCATCCGACTGGCCCCTTGGTCGTCAAAATGACTTAACCGGCTCATCTGACGCCATCGTATCGGGGGGGGGTGCGGATAATTGACAACTTTGATTTTAGCCTTGTATTTTCGCACGTCGAGAGCCGATTCCGAGCGCGGGCATTGCCGGGGCATAATCCAAGGCCAACGCGAGGGGGTCCCGCCACCGGTCACCGTGCCGGCTCGGTGAATGACGACCCGTCGCCGCGAGACGCCCAACATGAAAGCCCCAGCAGCGCCTTGCCCGTACGACGGACTCGGCTGGTGCAATCGGGCGAGACAAGGCATCCTGGCGAGATCGGCACCGAAATCGTACCAGACCATCGCCAAGAAAAAAATTATCCGTCGCGGGGGTCCGACCGCGACGGGTTAGGTGAATCGGCGAATTGGAGTATGTCGTTAGGGTTCGACCTCACCAGGAGGATCCACCCTAAACGAGTTCTTTTTTCGCACCGATCAGTGTCCGCAAACGCTCCGCCAGCAGTGCGGCGTCGAACGGTTTCTTGAACGTTTCGTTGATGCTGGAACGGTCGAAGCTGGTCGAGCTGCCGTCGTCCGGCAGCAAGGCAATCAGAATCACCTCCGCAAACTCGCTGTTGCGGCGGAGATTCTGGCAAATCTGCAGCGATTCGGTGCGACCGATCGAGAAATCAACGATAATACAGTCCGGGTGGAAGCTCTCGGCTTGAATCCCGGCGTCGAACCCACTGGCGGCGACGGCTACTTTGAACGAGCGTTCCAGCGGAAGTTCACGCTTGACGTTTTCGATCAAGACCTGGTCCTGAGCCACGATGAGCACTTTGGCCATCGCCTCATCTTCCAGGTCACCCAACGGCATTCCGTGCTCTTTGAGAAACTTGATCAGGTATTCCCGGGGAATGCGTCGGTCTTGCGATCCGGGGATACGGTATCCCCTCAGCCGGCCCGAGTCGAACCACTTGCTAACGGTGCGTGGGGCCACCTTGCAGATCTTGGCGACCTGACCAGTTGTGAAGACCTTCATCGCAGGCTCTCCGAATTATTCACATTGGTTTTGGTTGTGTCTCGGTGGGAATGCTCATCCCCGCCGAGACTTCATCGCCCCTTGACTGCGGAACTTTCCGTTGGGTTCGTTCCATCCCGCCGGCCGAAAATCCACAGTCATCTGGGTCGGGGCCTTACGTAATTCGCTTCTCCTTGGTCGTGGTTCAGCTCCCTCTGATCCGCGCCGTACTTATCACATCGTCAACCCAGTCATCCGGAAGCCAGAGAAAATCCGTAAAATAGAGAAGGTGCGTTTCAATCACCCCAGTACGAATCCCAAAAACTCCCGTCATAACTGCCCGGCGAACTACAGACGGAAACAGGGAGAGACGTGCCGACCGTCCGCCGTGGAGAGTCTATGGCGGACCGTCAAGGCATGGCCTTCAAGGCAGGTTCCCCCCTGCGATCTGCTCCCTCAGCGGAGTCGTCCACGCAACAACTCCGTGGTGAAGCAAACCTTCCGATGACTTTCATCGCCCCAAATCGGGCTAAGACTTTAGCAACTTTCTTCCGACTGTAGCAGCCAAGCCAATCGTAGCGCCATTGACGGACCTGTCGGCCGTGATGATTCTGCCGGCAATAAACGGGCAACCATCTATTGTCCGCACAAACCAACAAAGCCTTGCTCGTTGAATTATTCGCGGAAGCTTCCCCCGCGGTCAAGTCGGTTTGTTTTCCTCCAGTCGGAAATCGCGTGGGAAAACGATGTGAATAGAACGATATGGACCGACTTGGGCCGTCGAGGACCATGCCGGCGATAACGCCAGCGTGGCAAAGGCCGCGTCCACGATCATCACCGTCGCGACCATGCCATGGTCTCTCATCATTGAGGAAACGTCCTCAATGCTTGGTTGTGGCTCCGCCGCCATATGCTGAAGCATGACCTGCACAACCGAGGGGAGAATCAGCCGGTTCGTTTGGAGCCCGAGGTCGACCGGCTGCAAAATCGTCAGAGTTTGGGCGGGGGTGAAGGCCGAGGACCTCCTCCGCCGCCGCTGGGACGAGGGCCGCCACCGCCGCTGCCGGCAGGGCGTGGGGGTGGAGGCGTGCGGTATTCGGGCACGACTTCCACGGCCGGATAGAGTGCCAAGCCCCAACTCTCGTCCACGCCGATTCCTACGCCTACTCCCGTTCCGGCCCCGCCACCGCCACCGCCGCCAACGCCGACACCCACGCCGGTTCCCGTCCCGACCCCTTCGCCAACCCCGACTCCCGTTCCGACCCCAACTCCGGGCGCTGCGGCCGAGGCCAGGTGGTTCGTGACGTCACCGCCCTCGGTCCAGTCTTCGATCTCATAGGACGCCGGGTCCATGTCGGCCAAGGCACTCGCCCCGGGGAAACCGAAGTCCCGCTTCAGTTCCCATTCGGCCCGGGCGGCCCAAGGCGTACCCGGATGGTTCTTGATCACGTGCAAATAGAGCCTTCGTGAACGCTCGATCATCTCCATCGCCAGATCGTCCATGGGCACTTCCTGGCTCTGGCGGACTTTCCAAGCCACCAGGCGCTTGTTGCCCGGCAGGGTGGTGGGCGTCTGGTCGAGCTTCTCCAGCGCCGATTCCAACGCGGAACGATACAGGTGCGTCCGGGCGCCGTACGATTCGAGCTGGGCGCGGACCAGGTCGTAGTTCGCCTTCCATCGCCGCGACGGTTCCTCTTCGCGAGCCGGCCGCTGCTTTTCCAGGGCTTCGATCCCGCGCTGGACGCCCGTGAAGTAGTGGTTCGCGTTCATGCTCGCCTCGCGAACCTGGCGCTGGAACTCCTCGAAGTCGGAGGAGAAGCTCATGCGGACGTTCATCCACTTGGCCACATCCTTCCGAGTGGGATCGAGATCGTAAACGATCTTCATGACCAGCGTCCGCAACAGGCTCCGATCGCGGTCCAGAACGATCTCCGAACACGAACGCAAATCGGGCTGGTACGGCTGCATGGCCTCCAGAGCGTATCGACGCTTCTCGCCGCGGACCAGATCCGACTCGATACTGGGCAGCATGAAGAAGATCCCGCCGGTCCGCCACGCCAGACGCGACTGACCGTACGGGCCGAAACCGCTGGGATGGGCGTCGGTGCGCTGCTCGAACCCCTCGGTCTGCAACTGCTCGGGAAACGCCGTCTCCGGCCCGCGGTCCACCGGCAGCCAGTGCTCGCGGCCCGTCTCCGGATGGACCCAGCGGACGTGGGCCACCGGATAGCCGAACACGGCCTCGCGCCCCAGCACGTAGACCTTGCAGCGAGCGGCCAACGCCTGGCCGATCGTCGGTTCCAGGTACATGTCGTTCTCTTCCCGATTGCCCGACTCGTCGCTCACCAGAATCAGCGCCATCTGCCGGTCGTGCAGCTTGGCGTACTTGCGGTGCAGGAAGATCGATCGGGCCACGGCGCGGCACATCATCTCCTCGCCCGACGAGTCGACCGGCACCGCGTCGATCGCGGCCCGGATTTCTGCGGGCTCGGCCGTCGGAATGGGAGTGTGTACCATGAAGTCGCTGCCGAAGCTGGTCACGGCGGTGGTCAAGGCGTCGCTCTCGGTCGCCCCGGCCATCTCCAGTTCGGCGTAGACCCGCTCGATGCGGTCGCGGATCTCCTGCTGGTCGTCCTTCATGCTCTCCGATTGATCGAAGCACCAGATCACCAGCACGTTGCGCTTGGCCAGCATCCGCAGGATCTCCTGGGTGATGCGGTCCAGGGCCTGCTGGTAATCGTCGACCACGACCCGGCCCACGCCGACCGTTTTCTCGGGCAAGACCGTCAGCAGGCCGCCGTTGCCCGCGGCGTGATCGATCGCCCAGTCCGCCGTCGGCTCCGGGCCCAAGTAGTCATCGCTGAGCAGGTCCGTATCCGGGTTCTTCAGGCTGAAGTCCGACGTCAGCAGGCCCTCCCCGCCGGGGAGCGGAGTGGTCATATCGGCAAACGTCAACTCCGTGCTCGGCAGCACCGACTCGTCCAGCAGAACGGTCTCGAACGGCCGCTCCTCTTCCAGCCGCATCTCCTCCGGCTCGACGGAAACCAACAGCGGCGTGACGATCGCCTCTCGGATCTGGGGCACGGCCCACGCCGCGAGAAGGATCATGCCGGCCAGGTGAATCAGCATCGAGTAAAGGCCCGCACTGATGCTCTGGTAGAAACTCGCCAAGCGCGAGGGCTCTTCGAGGGCGGCGCCTTCGTCGACCAGCGGCAGGTCGCCCGATGGCTCGGCGGCCGGAATTCCCGGCGGCGGCGCCACCGCGGTTTCGACAGGCACCGGCGGTCCGCTCCCCGCACCGAAATTCGGAGGCAGAGCGGCGGGCGATCCCATCGGGGCCCAAGGGTGTTTGTAGCCATCTTGCTCCGCAAGATGAAGCTCGGGCAAAGCGGCGGGTGAACTCGCCGGGGCCCAAGGCGGTGGCGGGGCGGGAATCCGACTCGCCGGAACACTCGGAGTCGAGACCCCCGGCCCCGGAAAACCGGCCGACGACACGCCTCGGCTCGGCGGCGAAGCAAACATCCCGCCGGCTAGGAAACCGGCCGGAATACCCCCGGGGGGAACGCCCGTGGTCGGAAAGTCTCTACCGGGAATCCCCGGCGGTGGCGGCGAGGCGACTTCGCCCGGCACCGGCGGGGACGAAAGCACCTGGCCGAACTGCTGAGCACTACCGTCGGTTTGCCGGGTGGCACTTTGGCCCAACGCCCCGCGAACTCGATCCATCGCCCCGCGAACTCGATCCATCGCCCGACGACTCACGTCGAACGCCGAAAGCCGACCCCGCAGTGCGGCTTCCTGCTCGCACAGGCCGAAGTGGATCGCCCGGGCCGTCGGGTCGGCGGCCAAAAGCCGCTGGAGTTCATCCAAACCGGGTCCGTCCAAGACCCCGTCGAGCAGATCGAGCGTAAGCTGTTCCACGCGATTCATGGCTGATTCATCTCCCTCTGCGTACACTCGCGGAGGCTGGCCCGCGCGTGACACAACAGATTACGGATCGCGCCGTTGGACGTTCCGAAAGTCGTCGCGATGGCTTCGATCGTCTCCCCCTGATCGTATCGCAAACGGATCGCGGTGGCCTGCCGGTCGGGCAGGCGATCCACGCATCTTCGCAAGGACTCTGCGAGCGTCTCCTCGTGCAAAGCGGCCCCGCCGTCGTCGGCCAAGCGGGTGCCGAACATCTCGCCGTAGGTTCGCAGCCGGCGGTCGTAACGCGCCTTCTTCCGCAACTCTTCGCGGACGGCGTTGCGGGCGATCGTGCGAATCCACGGCCGGAAGTCGCTCTGCGTCTGAAACCGCGCCAGGGCGAAGTACGCACTGACAAAGACTTCCTGAACCAGATCTTCGGCGGGACCCCGGTCGTACAACAAGCCACTGACAACCTGCAGCACGTCCTGCTGGTAGCGCCGAATGATCTCTTCGTAGAACTCGGTGTGTCCACGCAGGATACGTGAAATCAACTCGTCGACGGAGAGAAGGGCGCTGCTCTCGGCGTCTGGGGTCCTCATAGTACAGGTATGCCGCGGCCCGGGAAATGTCACCCCAAGAATAGCACGAAAGGGTTTCTTGACTTCGTTGCGGTCAACTCCGGGGTGGCACGCCCTGAGGAACGAAGGGCGTGTTTTCCCGGCATACCACGCCCTTCGTTCCTCAGGGCGTGCCACCCACCGTGACGTTCCAGGCCTAACGCCAAAGCGCCGAAAAACCGTTTGGTGCTAGTAGCCCCCACATCCGGGGCAGCCGCCACCGCGGGGGACGCTGGGGTTGTCGATCGAGAAACCGCGGCCCGTCGGACCGTCCTGAAAGTCGATCTTCGTGCCGTCCAGGTGCAACGCCATTTTCTTGCGGGCGACCAGGGACACGCCGTGGTGTTCGAACTTCGCGTCGAGCTTCGAGTCGAAGTCCGTCTGGAAACCCAGCGTGTATTGCAGTCCGGCACATCCACCCCCGGCGACGCTCATCCGCAAGAAGGCCCCTTCTTCGACGTTCTGTTCCTGCATATACCGCTTCACCTCGGCGGCGGCGGATTCGGTGATCGTGATGGCCATCGGTTCAATGATCTCCTGTAGGATGTCTGATCCAGGATTCAACTCCTATAATACTAGCAAATACGAAGCGGAAATCCAAGGAGGTACTTTCAGAAGCCGCTCAGCCGGCGCAGACGCGCGACCGTTTCGGCGATCACCTCGACGGCGAATTCCACCTCCTCGGGCGTGTTGAACCGGCCCAGGCCGAATCGGACGCCTCCGCGGGTCGAGTCTTCCCCGATGCCCAGGCTCCGCAGCACGTGGCTCGGTTCCGGACTGGCCGACGAGCAGGCGCTGCCGGAACTCAAGGCCAGATCCTTCATGCTCATCAACAGGGCCTCGCCGTCGATATTCGCGAAACTCGCGTTCAGATTGCCGGCCAGCCGCAACTCGGGCAGTTCCAGCGCGGGGCCATTGAGGGTCACGCCCGATACGGCGGCCGAAAGCCCCGCATAAAGTCGATCTCGCAGGCCGCGAAGCCGCTCTTGCTCGGCGACCATCTCCTCCAAGACCAGTTCCATGGCTCGGGCAAATCCGACGATCCCCGGCACGTTGAGCGTCCCGCTGCGCAGCCCGCCCTCTTGGCCGCCGCCCTCGATGATCGGCTCCAGACGCACGTGAGGGGCGCGGCGCCGCACGTACAAGGCCCCGATTCCCTTCGGCCCGTAGATCTTGTGGGCGGAGAAGCTCATCAGGTCGACCTCGAGCCGCTGCACGTCGATCGGGATTCGGCCGACGGCCTGCGTCGCGTCGGTGTGCAGCAGAACGCCTCGCTCCTTGCACAACGGCCCGAGTTCTTCCAGCGGCTGAACCACGCCGATCTCGTTGTTGGCCAACATCACCGAGACGAGGATCGTTTCGTCGCGAATCGCATCGGCCACTTGCTGCGCGAGGATTCGGCCGGCCCGCTCGTCCGGGGCCCGGATCACCGGCAGCAGCGTGACTTCGAAGCCGCGATGCCGGAGCCTTTCCAGCGGATCGAGCACGGAGCGATGTTCGGCCACGACGCTGACAAGATGGTTGCCCTTGTCCCGATACTTCTCGGCCGCGCCGCGGATGGCCAGGTTGTTGCTCTCGGTGGCCCCGCTGGTGAAGACGATTTCCTTGTCCCGGGCGCCCACGGCGGCGGCGATCGTCTTCCTGGCCGCATCGACCGCGTCCTTGGCGGCCCAGCCGAACGGGTGGCCCGCGCTGCCGGCGTTTCCGAACTTCTCGCCGAAGTACGGCAGCATCGCCTCGACCACCCGCGGATCGACCCGGGTGGTCGCGTGGTTGTCCATGTAGACGGGTTTTTGGATCATGACTCTTCGAACAATGCCCGCATGCAGATCTCCGACCAGGTCTCGAAGCCCGTCATGTCGGCCAGGATCTCGTCGACGGGCCGGAAGCCGCTCTGGATGATCTCGGGTTCGTTGGGCCGCACGTCGGGCCGCTCGACGTCGAAGATGTAG
>Ga0307378_10005943_pt1 | contig 16828 bp, 19 predicted proteins | sample UN1MG_FD_202238 | JGI IMG/M metagenome (GOLD analysis project Ga0307378, IMG submission 202238) | Soil microbial communities from Risofladan, Vaasa, Finland - UN-1 | ecosystem: Environmental > Terrestrial > Soil > Coastal area > Acid sulfate soil | place: Finland: Risofladan, Vaasa | collected... | reverse complement strand
GGGCATTGCCGAGGTCGGTGAGATGTTCGGGGGTGAGGCTGAATGCGGGGCGCGTAGTTACTTCTTTCGGTTCCGGGAACTGCTTCCTGAAGGTTCTGGATTGCGCGCGAATCGCCTCCTTCGTCGCCCCGGTCTTATCCTTCAGATAGTCCTCGGCCTCCGCCACGTCCACAGGATCCATACTCGCGAGGTAACCTACGGCCACTTTGACGGCGTCCCGCGGATCGCCGTTCGCACAGTGCATGTCCACGATCGCCTTCATCCCCCGCAACGCATGCTGCGAAGCAGACTCCCCGGGTCGGGGAACCGACGGATCCACGTCCGCCTCGCGGCTGATCATCTTCCCGCCGGCGGAGAACTGCTCGGTGATAAGCATCAGCGTCTCTTTTCTTTGTGCGGCGAATCCTTCGCCATCTATCTCGTCCCGCCGAATCCCTGCCCGTGAATCGCCCGCTGCCGGTGCATCATCAGAATCCTGTTGAACTGCTCCCGTGCCGGCCGCCCGGCCGCGTCCCACAGCTCCAGCTCGCGAATGCTCCACAGCAGCCGCCTGCCGAGTTTGAACCCCGCTGGCACCTCGCCCCGCGTGTGCAGCTCGAGCCAGAGGGACCGGCCGACGCCGCACAGCCTGGCCGCCTCCACCGCATCTACGTGCAGCGGCGCGAGCTGCCCGGCGGCCGGCTTGTCCACCGTGGCGGGCCGGGCAGGATCGGCGAGAAGGCTGGTGATTGCGTCACTCATTGCCGGCCCGCCTCTCATGCTGCTGGTGCCGCGCGTTCTGGAGCTTCAGCTCGATCCGAATGCGCGCGATGGCCTCGCCGTCATACACTCGTAGCGTTCCCGCCCTGGCGGTCGGCTGGATGTCGGGCCGCGTGGCCAGAATGTGGAGGATTCTGTGGAGGGGGACGCCCATCCTTCGTGCGATCAGGCCGGGCGTCTGCAGGTATAGGACATCGCTCATGAAAAAACCCCTAGTGAGCAGTAGTGCTCTCACTAGAGGTTTCCTTTTTCGCGAAGGAATCCGTTGGAGGTCAGTTTGCGAGGTTGTACTGGTCTAGTTGTTCAATCAGGGCGGCCCTCTTCTTCCCGCCCATACCCTTCAGTTTTCTCCGTTCTTCTGGCGTGGCTGCCGCCAGCACTTTCTGCCACTTCTCTGCATCGCTGGCATAGACGGCTTGTTCACGTTGGGCCGGAATCGCATGAAGGTCCCGATTCTTCGCCGACTGCTTCTTGCCCAGGAAGAGGGCCTTGAGGCGAGGACGGCGGATAGAAGCCGTATGGACTGTTGACAGCGAACACCCCAGACGATTGCTCCACGTTTCCATAGAGGCAGGCTCAGCACCGGCGTCAAGCTGCTCCTCAAGATAATCGGCCACCTGCCACCATTTTACTCCACGACTGAACGCCTTCCCTTTGACCTCCGCCACCGCCACAATTATCTTGAGCCTCTCCAGATACGACTGGTCCATTACCACGGTCCAGCGCGTCGGCATGCCTGGGCGGCAGAAGGCAATGCAGGCTTCCTGCAGCCGCTGCAGAAGTTCGGCGCGCAATGCTTCAGAGAAGGTTCTAAGCCTAAGGGCTGGATAGTAGTCGCTGAATGATGGGGGCGACTCGTGTTGTGCGGTTCTGACCAGCCGGTGAAGAAGCACATAGTCATCTTTCCGCACTTCAAAGCGATAGAGCCGAGCGGGAAACCGCCACGTGGTAGAAAGTCCGGTTAGCTCTGTCCAGCTCTTCAAGCCGATCGGATCCATGGGATCGGGCGGTTCGATCTCCATTTCAAAGGCGGCGTGGTCAAGGATGGAACGCAACCGGTCGCGGTCATCTTCTGCGAACGAAAGAAAATCGTGTTTCTTGGTGCGCGGTCGTGTTACTGGCATGGTCGTTCTCCCGTAAACGTCCCGAAGTGGAGAGAGGAGGGCGGAGGGCCGATCGGGAAATCGGGATTCGGCTGCGCTGGCCTATCCGCCCACGGATAGCATACTCATTGCTGCCGGCGTTGTCAAGGTCATTTTCTGGGGTGGATCGTCTCGACCGATTTGAACCGTTGCCGGCACCGGCTGCAGGTATGGTACCTGTAGACGCTGGTCCGCGTCCGCTGTACGCGCTCCGTCCGCGATCGGGGCCAGCCGCAATGAGGGCAGTTGTTCGTCACCCATCGGATGCAGAGGTAATCGCCGGCGATCGGGCGAGGCTGCCGGTCGGCCGCGGCGTCGGCCGTGCCGTTCTCCCGTGGCGGATCGGGCAACCAGTCGGGGCGGTCGGCGGTCCAGTCGGCCATCAGGCACGCTCCCGCCGGTGCTGGCGTGCGATCGACTCGCGGCGTGCCTGCAGCTCAGCAACCTCGAATTCTTCGAGCTGTTCGACGCTCTTGAAGTTCACGCTGCACGCCCCGCACCGATGGTAGCGGATGATGTTGGTGCCTGCAGCCATCGTGCGGGTGGTGGTGACGTGCCTGGACCTGCAGGCCGGACAGCGAAGGCGAACCAAGATCACGGCCGGCACTGCAGCCGGTTCGGCCGGCAGGGGTCGTGATGGTGAAGGGGCGGGCGGCGTGCGGTCGCCGGCGTCGGCCTCGGGCGCCGTTCAGTGCCGATCCCGCCGGCCCAGCCAAACTTGTCGCCGCTGCACCCAGGGCATTGATTCCGTGCGCGTTCGTGGCGTGTCCGTGAAATCGCCGCGCCCGGCCGCCATCAGCGGCACCGGGCGCAATGATCTCCGGCGAAAAACGGGCTGATGATGAACGGGCGACGTTCGCCCGTGATTCTTGCTGAAGGCCCCGCGCCGCGCCGCCGGCAGGTCGACGTCCACCACGCAACGCGGCTGCCCGGAATACGGGCGGCGGGGCCCTATTCGCTGCCGCGGCCGCGGCGGGTCATTCGTTCCCCGGGGCGTTGCGTGCGGCCCCGGCCGGCGAGGGCGTATTGGCGTCGGTGGCGGCCGAGTTGCGCCCGAGCGACTTGATCAGCTCGTCGATCTTCTGCGTCAACTGATGTCGTTCCTCCTGCGGAATCTCAGTCCTTGGCAGACCCCGGCGTGCGATTTCCAGCCAAATGAGCTTGTCCCGCTCACCGAGGGGAGACGCGATAGTGCCCGTCTCTGCCCACTGCCGCTCCAAGCCGCTGGTAATTCCGCTGGCGCCGCTCAGTGCCTGGCCGATGCCAAACCAGAAGGGGCCGGTCTTTTTTTCTTCCCCGGCGAGCCAGCTCATGCCCCGTCGCTGCATGATGTAGGCCCGGCGGGTGCGAATCAAATCCCGCAATGATCCCGGCTCCGCTTCTTTCCCGAGCGTTCGTTCATACTCGATCTGCTGCTCGTAGCGGGCGGTCTCGCGGCCGGTCTGGAGCTGGGGGAGCTGAGCTTCGGCCTCGGCCAGCTCGCCGGCCATAAGGCCGGGGTCGGCCATCATTTCGCGGATCGCGGCGATGCGTTGCCGCAACGACTGCGGATTTCTGAGGAGGATGCTCACCGCTTCCGCCTGCTCCTGGTTCATTTTGTACCGGGTCAACTGAGCAGCGGTCGTGATACCGCGCGCCGCCAGTGCTTCGAGCTGTGCAGGCACGTCCGCACCTGGCTGCCGGAATCCAAACCGCCTCCAGAACGCTCTATCCACCATCGCGCGCCCCACCCGGGCAGTTGCGGCTCCAAGCCGCTCAACCGGCAACACGGATGACAATTCGGCCAGGACGCCGTAGCCGGTTTCGATTCCGCCGCCGATGCCGGTGTAGACCGGCAGCGCCATGCCGGCCTGCCGCGCGATGTCGGCCGGAGTCCGCGAGCTGACCTTGCCGGCGGCATAGGCTCCCCGTGCGGACTGGCCCGGGGTGTAGCCGAGCCCCATGCCGACGAGCACAACGTCACGGCCGGCTTCCATCGGCACGCCGGCCCGGCGCAGTGCGCCGATCTGCTGGAAGGCGGCCCGCGCCTTCTCATAGTCGCCGCCCAACTGCGATTGCACCGCCTGGAACGACGCCAGCGACTCCACCGGCGTGAATCCGAACTCGGTGCCGGCACCGGCGACCTGGCGGGACCGGGCACCGAGCGTCCCCTTCTCCTGCACCTGCGAAAACGCGATCAGGGCGTCCATCGCCTGGCGGGTAGCTCGGGCGACGCCCTGCATGTGCTGCTCCCAGCTCTGAACGCCGCGCGAGATCATGGAGACGGCCCCGGCGATCCCGCCGGCCACGCCGAGTACGCCGAGCACGGCTCGTGCTTCGCCGGCCACCTGGTTGAACGCGCGGGCGTGCTCGCGGGTAGCGCGGTCCGCTTCCTTCGTGGCGCGGGCATGGTCCCGGACGGCCCGCTCCGATTCCTTCTGAGCCTGAGTGAACCGGTAGTACGCCTGCACCGCGTCGTTGGTGTCGGCTGCCACGCGAAATGTTACGCTGTCGCCCGACATATTCAGCTCCTAAATGGTGACGGTGATCTGTTCGCCGGCTGCGTCGGCTACGGCGACGATCAACGCCGGCACGCCGATGGCCGCATGGATGATGTTACCGACGTCCTCGTGCTCGCCGATCCCGATGGCTTTCCACTCCGAGAGGTCAACGCGATAGTTGCGCCCGAGCGCGAGCACTGCCGCCGCTAACACCTCGCCTCCGTTCACGTCGGGCTGGCGGCCGGCCATGATGCTCTCGATCAAGCCGACGAACAACTTGTCGGCAAGCAGGCCGAGCGGCGATCCCGCCAGCACGTGCAGGTGCCCCTCGGCCGTGCAGAGAACCGGCACCGTCCAGTCGTTGCCGTCACTCAAACGAACCGGATGTCCCTGCAGCCGCTCCGTGCGCTGTACGTCGACCGGCCGCGGTCGGTGCTCGATCTCGTAGCCGATCCACAGTCCGCCGGCGACTGCCGCCCACTGCTGCCAGTCGGGGGCGTACCGCATCGCCGGCAGCCGGCCGGCTGGGGACGTGGGCCTGCACGCGATCAGGAAGCCTGGGCCGCCGGATGGACCGCGCAGTACATCCTCGGCGACGAGCTCAGCGCCGATGGTGATGGATTCGAGAAGGCGGAGGGGCCGGCCGTCGTCGGCCACGTCGTCGATGAAATACAGAAATCCCGCCACGGTCATTCCCCCTCGTCGGCGTCGTCCTCTGCCGTTCGTCTGCCGTTCGCACGCTCGCGTTCCTCCGGCAGTTGCACGTGAAAGCGTACGGCACCCACGATGATGCTGCCCAGGATCCGGCGGCGCACCGTCACCGGCCGGACCGCGATCTCGCTGCGGGGCTGAACCTCCACAATGAAGCTGGGGATCCGCAGAACACACATTCTCATTCACTCCGTGGCGGTCGCCCGCAACGATTCCCGAATGCTGCAGCCGGCGTGCTCTGCCCGGTAGGCCTTGGCCCGCCTGAGGTGATCATTGCAGCCGGCGGCGAGCGGATCAGGCGCGTCGGGCGGGGCCGTCGCCTGCAAGGCCTCGGCGAGCGTGCCACCGTGTGCCGCCTGGTGTGCCCGCGCCCGGGCGAGGCGGCGTTCGTCGTCGCGCGCGGAGGCGGCGATCATCTGGCCGGGGGCGGGCGTGCGGGTCTGTGAAGCGGCGGCTGCCGGGCTGGTAACTCGGATGAACTGCCCACGCGGCGTGGCGACGATCGCGGCGATGAGCTGATCGAAGGTCAGAATGCCATCGATCATGTCGGCGGCAGCCGCGCGTCCCGCCGGCACCATCCGTCCCTCGCCGAAGTCGCTGATGACCGTGTCACTCGGCACGCGGCGGCCGTCGGCGACCGCCCCGACGAACTCGGCGTAGATCTCGTCGAGCCGTTGCTGGATGGCGGCGACCGCCTCGTCGTCGAGCGGCCCGTACGGATGCCCTTCGGCCTTGAACTTTCCTGCCCGCATCAGCGTGCGTTTCACGCCGACCTTGGCGTCCAGCCCCGACTGGTCCACGTGCATCTGGATGACGCCGATGCTGCCGACCTCGCCGCTGGGGATCGAGAAGAACTGCTGTGCGGACACCCCGAGCCAGTAGGCTCCGCTCGCCGCGTAGCCGTTGGCGAGTGCCACGATCCGCTTGGTGTTGAGCTTCGCGGCGGCGGCGATCTTGTCGGCGAGCTCCCGCGTGCCCTCGTACATGCCGCCGGGTGAATCGATCTCGAGTACGATGGCCGTGATGGCGGGATCGGCCATCATGGCGTCCACCGTGCGGCCGAGCTGCTCCGTCGAGGTGCCCCCGCTCCAGTTGCTGACCGCGTACGTGCGGTGCACGAGCACGTCGGTGATGGGAATCACACCGATGCCCTGCACCGGCTGCTGCACGGCAGCCACTGCTTCGCGCCGGCCGGCCACGGCAGCTCTGATCTGCTCGGACTCGAGCAACGCCCCGGTCCCGCGTGCGTCAATGAACTCGGCGATGGCCGCGAATTTCGCCGGCTCGATCAGCCAGGCGTTGCCGTAGAACGCCTGGAGGACGCGGGTGATCTGGTGTTCGTTCACCGCTCTGCCTCCCGTGGCGACGAATTGCACAGGATGTGTCGACTCGATGGTTTTCACGCGATGGTCTCCAAGATGATGACGAGAGGCATTCTGCACCTCGTGGGCGAAAGAAAAAACGCGGTGCAGCGAAAGACCCGAAGGTCACCCGTGCCCGCGCTTTCAACAAGAGTCCCGGCCGCCTATCGTCCGCCAGCATCCCCGTCTACACCATCATATCGTCAGTCCCGCTATTATGCAACAGAAACTTTCCCGCGGCCCCGTTCGTCCACCCTCGCCCGAATCACCCCGCCAGGCTGCCGCGCTACCCCGTGGTGCCGCGATTTCACCGCCGTGGCGTTCTGATACCTTCAAGCCACCCGCGTTCTCGTGGCCGCATTTTGGGGCCGCATGGCGAAGCATTGACCGCCCCACCGCTGCCGGCGTCTACCGTTCCGGTGTTGTCGGCCCCGCGTGCGGCTCGTCGATCATAGCCGGCTTGCGGGCAGCGTGGACGTTCAGCGCCTGTAGCTCCTCCTTGATTCTCAGCAGAAGATATCCGCTCACGCACACGATGACCCACCCCACCGCGCCCAGGATGAACACCGGCCACCCTGCGTTCTCGCCGAGGTCGGAGGCCACAACCGCGATGCACAATAATCCCGCGAACAGCCCGAACGTCGTGATGCAGATAAACGCCGTTCTCATGTTCTGGATTCTACTCCAGCGCCGGCCGCATGTCAAGCCCATTTCCGCCCGCTTCCCGCCGATCATTCCGCCGCCGGAAGTGTAAGCTGGGTGTAAGAATGCCGCCTGCGTTCAGAAAAGCCGCAGGGTACAAGGGTTATGCATCGGTCTCGAAAACCGATGAGCCGGTAACGGCTCCGGGGGTTCGAATCCCTCACTCTCCGCCAGAAAGCCCGCGTGGGTGTTGAGAATCTTCAATGCCTATGCGGGCTTTTTCGTTTTCGTCGGGAGGCTGGCGGAAGGTGCTGCGGGTTTGTCAGAGTTTGCCAGAGTTCGCCGAATGTGCGAAAAAAGTGTAAGCTAATAGGTAAACTTTTTCATTCCGAGGGCAGGCGAGGTGGGGGGCGAGGGGTGAGTGGGCGGTATCCGGGGTGCCGGCGGGCTGCTCGATGTGGCGTGCGGAGGATCGACCGGCGGCGTGTGGACCTGCAAGGTGCCGCCGCCAGCGCGGCGGGCGAGCTGCCGGACGCCGCGGAGCTGAGGGACCTGGGCGGCGGAAGGATCGCGGGCGGCCGACGGCGTGGCGGTGAGCTGGTGGACGCGCGGGCGTGGACCTGCTCGGTGTGCTGAGTGGAGGGGCGCTGAGCTGGTGGAGGTGCGGGCGCGTGCCTGCTTGATGCGGCGAGCGGAGGATCCACCGGTCGGCGTGCGGACCTGCAGGACGCTGGGCTCCTCGATGTCAGCCGGCGGGGGATGCCTTGCGGGCGGGGGGCTGGTCCTGGGCGTCGCGGGTGTCGGGCGGGGAAAGGTCGGGGAGTGATTCGACGGCGGCGGCTTCGTCGCCATCGTAGAGGTGGGTATAACGGGCGGTGAGCTTGGGGTCGGAATGGCGCATCACCGTTTGCGTGACCTTCGCCCTGGTGCCGGCGGCGCCGAGAAGGCTGCCGAAGGTGTGGCGCAGGGCGTGGAAGTCTGCGAAGCGGTCGGCGGAATCGCGGAAGAGGAGGAAGTCGGTTTCTTCGCGGCGCTCGCGCTCGGCGGGGCTGGGGGCGTCGGCGAGCCAGGCGGCGCGGGCGGCGGCGAGGTCCTTGGCGATGACTTCCGCGAGCCGCTTGCGTTCTGCGGTACGCATGCCGAAGATGCGCTCGCCGGGCTGGAGGGCGGCCAGCTCGGGGCGGAGGGCGGCGGCGGTCGTTCGCTTGAGGAACAGAACGTCCTCCCGCCGGTGCTTGCTGTAGCCGGCGGCGACGGTGACGGTTGGCGGGTCGGCGTCCAGGTGGAAGCTTGATGGTGTAAGCGATGCAAGCTCATTGGCGCGGAGGCCGGTTTCCAGGGCGAGCCGGTACAGGAGGGTGCGCGTGGGGCCGGTGAGCTTGGCGAGTGTGGGGCCGGCGGCGGTGGTGCGTAGGAGCTGGTGGATTTCCTGGACGTCCAGGGCGCGGCGGTCGTGGCGGCGATCGGTCCGCACGTTCAGCCCGGGCAGATATTCCAGGGGGTTGGCGGCGGCGTGGCCGTTGCGGCAGAGCCACCGGCAGAACTGTTTCACGGCCTGGCGGTAGTGGTTGAAAGTCTGGGCGGAGATTCCGTCGTATCCGCTGCGGCCGGCATGGGGGTCGTCGCGGAGGCCCTTGAGGTATTCCAGGACGGGGGCGGCGGCGATGTCCGCGATGGTGAGGAATCCGCAGCCTTCCAGGACGCGGCGGGCGCGGGCAACTTTTTGCTTGAGATCGCGGGGGCTGTTCTCCTTTCCCACGAGGAAGGCCTGCCAGGCGTCAAGGTGTTCGGAGAGTGAGGCGGGGAGGCCGGCGGCGCGGCCGGTGATGATTCCCCACTTGACGAGCGTCTTGCGGATGGTGCGCTCGAGCTTGGCGGGCCAGGCGGCGAGGTCGGGCGGGGGCGGCTCGCCGGTAGACGTGGCGCCGAGGTAGCGGGCGAGGGTGCGGGCGAGGGCTTGGCTGTTTTTTTTGTCACCAAACGCGGGAAGCTGGTGGCGTTCGCCCCGGTTGTCGGTGAAGACGATGTAGAACTTTTGGGTTTCGTGCTTGACACCATCGGTGGTGTACGAATGGCGGCGTACCTTCATGGCTTCATCTGGTCCTTTCCCGTGGGGACCTGTGCGGCCGGTGCGGCCGGGCGGATTCCCGATTCCGTGGTGATCATCTTACCGGGGCGGCGGGATGATGTCAAGAAGAAAAGCGGGGTGATGGTGTGATGGGGCGGTGAGGTGAAGGGAGGACGCGGGGATGGGAGGAGAGGAAGCCCCGCCGGTCGGGGTGTGGCCGGCGGGGGTGGGGCGTTAGCTTTCGCGTGTCAACTTTTCCGCGATCGCCTTAAGGCGTTCCTTCAGGTCACTGTCTACGGCACGGTCCGCGTCGGCCTGCAGGCTAGACGTGGCAAGCGCTGCACTGTGGCCATTCCACGTGCGGCCTTCGGGAGGCTCTGCCTCCAAGGTGATCTCGCTTCCTATCATAGAACCGTCTTCGTACGGGTTGCGGACGGTCTTGGTGGCCTTCACGACGATCTTGGTGATGTTCACGTCAGTGAGTCCTTTCGTTCATCGGGTCCCGCCGGCGGTGAGGCCAGCAGGGGGCCTAACGTGCAGTTAGTACATGCCGGGGAATTCCACGTTTTCCGCTTGTGAGATCGCCTCCTGAATTTGCTGGGTGAATTCCTCTATGGCAGGCATCTTTTCCTGCTCCGCCAGCTTGTCGGAAACTGCCTCCAGGATCGCGCAAGCAGCGTCCCTCCGGGCGGACCTGCTTGTCGTATTGATGGTGGGGAGAAAAACCATTTCCAGTTTGGCGACTGCTACGGGAGCTTCAGGGCGCTCAGAGTCAATCTCTTCCAGCATGGAGGCGGACTCGTCCAGCGTGGATCCCTTCTCCCCATCCTGGAACGCTTCCGGGAGATTCTCGTACCAGTCACGGAGTTCCTGTCCCAACTCCTGAAGCTCGTCCATAGCCGAGGACACAAGGTCTTCAACTGTTGAGCGGAACTTTTCATTCCTCATTTCCAGATACCGCTCTTTGCTGGGGAGTGTGCCGATGACCTCGTACTTCACCGGGACCACGTGCTTTTCATCCTCTACCGGGATGATGATGTCCTCTTCCAGGACTGCCAGTACGTAGGGATCGTAGCTGGACACCAGCTTTCGTTTGCTGATGACCGTGTTCTTGTTCTTTGGCGTCTTGCTCATGTGTGTATCCTTTTCTTGCCGATTGCCTATCCCGGAATACGCCGGGCCGTCTGTGTGCCCGTGGCACTGTGCCAGGGCATTCTACCTTCACGGTCTGAAAACGTCAAGCATTCATTCTGCTGCCCGAGGGCCTGCGCGGGGATCCGTGGAGGCCCTGGGCGTGCGGGCTGTCAGTCGTCGTCAAGCGGCCCCTGTGCGATGTGGTAGTAGGTGACTTCGCATTCGGCGTCGTCGGGAATGCGGCCGGGGGTGCCGGTGGCGTCGGTGGTGGACCTGGGGGCGATCAGGAACACCATCGCGAGAATGAGTACCGCAAGGCCGGCGGCGAGGGCGATCAGGTCAAACATGGCGGTGGTCCTTTCCAGGCGGGTGATCCGCCCTAACAGGCTGCAGGGCCGCAGCGGCACGGACAGAACACGGACAGAGCACGGACGGGCGGAGGTGCGGCCGCCGCTACCATTCCCAGCCGCCGCGGGTGGTGAGGCGGTCAAGCCGGTTCGTCGTGCAGGTCCATCACGGCGGCGGCGTGGGCGAGCTGTGCATGCAGGCGCTCCGTGCGGAGAACGTCGTCGGGCTGCTGGCCGGCAAGGTGCCGGTGCAGGGCGAGGAGGCGGTCCAGCTCGGTGCGGGCGGCGGTGATCCGTGCGGACGTGCCGTCCGCGGCAGACGTGGCGGCGAGCTGTTGGACGGTGGTCACGGTGCGTTCCTCCTTTCGGTCTGATCGGTGGCGGGGAGGCTGGTGGCGGCGGCGAGTTCGGCGTCGGTGATGCCGAGGCCTTCCTGGGCAAGGAGCCAGCGCAGCACGGCGTCGCCGCTCCTGACGCGCAGCTCGGTGAGGACCTTGCAGAGCATGAACACCTCGTCGGCTTCCTCGAGCAGGCGGACGCGGGCGGTGAGTTCCTTGGCGTCCAGCTCGCCGTGATCGGCGGCGGTGGCGGCGAGCCGGGCCTTGATGGTGTCCCGCTTCAGGGCCGCGTCGTACAGGCGGCGGATGCCGGCGGCGTCAAGGCCCTTGGGCGATCGGAGCACGACTTTCTCGAGGTACTCCCGGAACAGTTTGCGGTTGACTTTCAGGAGGCGGGGCGGTAAACTGAAGGGCGTGGAACCGCCTCCTAGCGGGGTGGTCTGTTGGGGCGCCCGTGACTTACCAGGCCTGGGCGCCCCTTCCTTTTTTCGTCTCACTTCTTCTTTCCTTTCTCGGGTCGCTTCTTTGGAATGTCCCAGGATGCGGATTTGCACTTCGGGCAGATGCGGGGGCGATCCTGACCCCGCTGCTTCCACGTGTGCGCGCACCGTTCACATTTCCAGCCTTCGTACTTCTGCACGATCGTAACTCTGGCTGCCGTCATTCGGTCTCCTTTCTCAGCCCATGTCGGATTTCCCTACGCTAAGTATACCGATCTTAGGTAAACGTGTCAAGGGAATTTTTCCAACAATTTTTCGGGCGAGCTGAGAATGACACCGGGGCGGACCGTCGCGGCGGCGATTGCTGCCCATCCTGGACAGCCGGTCCGGCCCCGGCACTGTGCGCTGTTGGTGGCGATTGGTGGTAGTCACCGCGGCCCCTGGGCGCCGACTGATGGGGACGGCGCCCGGAGCCGGCGGGCCGGTTCGACAAAGCTAGCGGCGGTCGCTTTGGAAGAAGGAGGATGCCGTCGCATTGGGGCCTTCGTTTCCCACCGGTCCGGGCTGCCAGGAAGATTTGACGCTTACGAGACCTGGCGGCCGTGAATTCGTTGCATCATTTGCCTTCAGGAGGCTGGCGCCTGCGTGAAGATTGGCGGTCGCGCGGGCGTGTTTCGGGCGGTTCCGGTGCTTGGGCGGCCGTGCCGGCGGCGTGTGCGGCCGGGGCGATCGCTTGCCAGCTCGCCCACCGGGCGGCGAGCACGTCGCACGATTTCGCATCTGTCATGCCGACGAGCTGCCTGCCGGCGATCTCACATTCAAAGAGGGAATCGGTGTTGCCGCAGAACGGATCAAAGACGATGCCGGTGCCTTCGGGGACCGGGCGGAATCCGCCGTGGTAGAACAACCACACGGCGGCCAGGCTGCCGTGCGTGGCAAGTGCGGCCCGGCAGCGGCGGACCGTTTGGCCGCTTGTGCTGATGTCGTCAACGATCAGCACGAGCCGGCCGGGATCGCGGAGGAGCTGGAGGGGCGGTGCGTTGAGTGACTCCTGGACGCCGTGGCGGTGCTTGCCGACGATCGGGGCGAAGATGACGACGAGGTCAAGGTCCAGTGCAGAGGCAACGGCACGAGCCAGGAAGCCGGCGGCGTGGGGGCGGCCCTTGGCATGAGAGCTGCCGGGCGGGGGTGTCGCCATGACGGCGTGCACGTCGCGGGGCCAGGTGCCGGCGGCGAATGTCCACGTGAGCATTTCGGCCAGCTCGGCTGCGAGGCGGTTGGTAATTTGCGGGTAGAGTTCGGGGGCGAGCTTCCATGCCTTCACCTGGGAGAACTCGGCGGCGGTCAGTTCACCGGAATCGTGACAGCCGAGAACAACGGACGCCGTTTGCTGCACGTGGCCGAGTGCGTGATGCAGTTCAAGCGGCGGGCGCACGAAGGGCAACAGGTCCGCAAGGAGCGGCACGTCGCGGCCGGCGAGAAGGCGGTCGACGTCGGCCGGGGTGGCGGGATCGCCGCAGAGGATCCGATGGCGGCCGAGGTGGAGGAGCTGGCCGGGCCGGGTGGTGGCGGTGCGGGGCCGTGCGATCGCGGGCGGGATGTTCAGGTCCTGTTCCATGCCGGCGATTTGTGCGCGGAGTTCTTGAAGGCGGAGATCAAGGACGGCCTGCGGGAGTTCTTTGCGGAGCTGGTCAATCAGCGGCCCCAGGTCGGCGGTGAAGGTGCCGGCGATCGCGGGAGAGTTGAGGGCGAGGTTGGCGGCCTTCTCGGTCGGCTCGTCAAAGTCTACCATCACCGCGGGGGCCGTGGCGACGCCGGCGGTCTGAAGAATCTTCAGCTTCTGGTGCCCTGCGATCAGGTTGCCGGTGCGCTTGTTCACCACGAGCGGGGCCAGGAGGCCGAACTTGGCGAGTGATTCCTGCAGGCCGGCAAGGGCGGCGGGTGTGATCTGGCGCGGGTTGTACGGAGCGGGGCGAATTTCCGCCAGGGGGATTTCCGCTATTTCCGGTCGGACGTTGATCTGGGACATGAGTTCTCCTGACGCGAAACACTGGATTCGCAGCCGCCGGCGGGGGGCGTGGCGTTTCGGGTGCCGGGGGTGACTTTGGCGCATAAAGCGGAAGCGGAAACTGGATTTTCAAACCTGAAATCGCCCGGCCAACAACATACACCAACCCGCAGGCCGGCACCGCCGGGTAAGGACCCACAATGCTCTATGCCCGGAGCCTGTGCCAGGCGGCAGGCAGCAAGCGGAGGTTCTCAGGCGCCCACGTCACGCGAAAACCCGGGTCCTCGGACCGTTCATAGGAGAACCCTCTGCGCGGCCGGACGTGATCCACCACCAGCCCGCCCAGGTCCTCTACCCTGCAGCCTTCCGGCAGCGTTGCCAGCAGGTGCAGCCGCACCGCCTCGGCGGTGTAGCCGAATCTGTCACGCCAAACCCTGCTGAAGGTCTTGCCCTCCAGCGCCCTCCGCACCGCCATTGCTGCCAATTCGTCAAGGTGATAACGAGCGCCTTGGCGGTATCGCGCCCTTCGCGCGTGCCGTGCTTGCTTGCCCGCTGGTGATCGATCATACGCCCCCACCCGCTGCAGCTCGGTGCTGCGGTTCATCGCGTAGCGGCGGCGGTCCGCTGCCTGCATCCGCTCCCGGACCTCGGGTCGTTGCCGCCTTTGTCTTTCCTTCTCACGCAGGTGTTCCTGATGACGATGGCGGTATGCCTTCTTCCGCGCCTTCTCCTTCTCGCGAACATCCGGCCGCTGCCGGCGCAGTCGCCGAGCTTCCCGTCGTTTCGCTGCCACATCCGGCCGATGCCGGTAGTGCCACGCGTAGAACTTGACCGTAGGTCGCTTCCGCCTGCGCCGCTCGTACTTCGCGATGCACTGACGGCAGCGCGTGCTGAACCCGTCGCGGCTCGCCGCTCGGTGTCGAAACGCGGACACAAGCAGGACCTTGCCACACTTCGGACATCGCTTCACCGGCTGCATTTCTGTTTCGATCATCGTCTACCTCACCTTCAACGGCCGGGCCGCCGAGGCAGTCGCCGTCGGCTGCCTCGGCACGTCACGCCCAGCCGGTCACCAGCCAGTGTCGGAGGAGAAACGGCACCGGCACTGCGATCAACTCACGTCGGCTTTGGTTCGCCCAAACAACTCGGGCCGGTTGTTTTCGATCCATTCGAGGCGAGGCCGGCACTGCCGGATTTGTTGCCAGGCATTCGCCGCTGTGGTTTGCTTGCCGTGGGCGTCTTGCGTTTTTTCCTCGGCCGCGAGCTTTATCCGTTTTTCTTCCTCGTCCGCCGCCGTCGACTCGGCGACCGCCTCCCGCACCGCCTCCTCTGCAGCCCCCTCGCCGGCGAGCTGCCTCGTCAGCTCCGCGTGTTCGCGGAGGGCGTTCAAGTCCTCGGCGACCTGCTCCTCGGTGAGGCCGAGCCGCTCGACGACCTGCAGCAGCTCCGCCTCGTCCGACTTGCGAACCTTGCCTGCCAGCTCGCGCCCGAGGATTTCGCGGTATGCCGTCCAGGCATTCTGCGCCGACTCTTTTCTCTTTGCCCGTAGAAAATCCAAGATCGCCATTGTCAATCTCCGTGTGGCAGCTCGGCGCCGCCCGAGCCGCCCGTGTATGTTCGTCTTGCCCGCGTGCCCGCGGCGAGGCACACGTGCCTTATCACCATCGCCGGCACATTGCCGGCGCAATCATCATCGCGATCCATCTCGCGTGAAGCCCCGTGAACACTGTGAAGGCCATGTCAGTAAGTTTTCCATGCGAGCCGTAACTAGAAAAAGTTACCAACTTCGCCTTCACGGGGTGCACAGGCTTCACCCTATGCCCACTCGCATTCAGCGATCAACCTGATTCCGATGTAGCAAACGCCGTGCCGCGTCTTGCTTTTCGTGAACTTTGCCCCCATCCGCCTCCCGAATTCGTTCCAGCTCACCCCGCCCCTGCTTCCACTAAACTGCCCGTACGCGTCCCACAGAGCTTTGGCTCCGACCGTGTCGCCGGGGTTGCCGGTGGCCTCGATGCAGGCGGCGGTGAACTCGGCAAGCGGATCCATCTCTCGGCGGTAGGCGTCGGTTGCGGCGAGGACCTGCCGGGGCGGATGCAGGCCTTGACACTGCCAGGCAAGGCAGCCTTGGATAAGCCAGGTGAGGATCGCGGATCCGGACACCGCGGGGTTGGTCAGGGTGCGCTTCACCTCGGGGTCGCGCCGTTCAGCCGCGATTTGCACGTTGAATGGCAATTGAAGGATTCGGCGCCAGATGCCGTCGCGCTCGTCGTCGCTGAGCTTGGGGCGATGGTTCGCGGCAAGGAAGAGCTTCCAGCTTGGGCGGAATTCGACGCTCTTGGAGTGGAGGTCGCGGGCGCGGATTCGATCGCCGCCTGACATCGCGTTCAAGATGCCCTCCGCGAGCCGCTTGCCTTTGTCCACTTCCGATGATCGCACGAACCGCGAGCCGACGAGTGCGATGATGCTGGATCGCGTCTCGCGCGGTTGCCGCTGGTGGATGAAGGCCTCGAAGTCGGCGGTGCGTGCGTAGTCGCCGAGTGTGGCGCCGATCGCCTCGAGCCAGGTGGACTTGCCGGTGGCGGGCGGACCGTACACGAAAAAGAAGTGCTCGTCTGGATTCTCGCCCACCAGTGCCGAACCGGCCGCCTTGGCCAGGAACTCGATGAACTGGAAGACATCGGCCTTCGTCCCGTCGGTGGCCGTCTCGCCGCCGGCGGCGGTCCATAGAAACGAATTCCACAACTCGCTGGTTGCCTGGGGTCGGTATTCGACCGGGGCGAGCTTCGTGATCATGTCATGCGGGCGATGCTCACGGAGCGTGCCCGTCTTCAGTTCGATGGTGCCGTTGAGGCAGTTCAGGATCCAGGGATCCGGGTCGAGCTCGTTGATGAGAACGGGGATCCCGGGCTCGGTCTGTGCCAGGGCGACCATGGCCTTGATCGCTCGCTCGCTTTCGGATCGCAGGGCGTGCTTGGCGATGGCTGCGCGGAGCTTGTCGTCATCTGTGATCCTTGATGCCTCGGCGTAGATCGCAGCGACCGTGGCCTTGGCGAGCCGGAAGATTTCGCCCGTCTCATCTTCCGCCCATCTCGTGCCATCCCAGATGATCCACGTGGCCTTTCCGGCGACGTATCGAATCTTCGAGCCGTGCTCGGCAACGAGCCGCCGGGCATTGCCGAGGTCGGTGAGATGTTCGGGGGTGAGGCTGAATGCGGGGCGCGTAGTTACTTCTTTCGGTTCCGGGAACTGCTTCCTGAAGGTTCTGGACTGCGCGCGAATCGCCTCCTTCGTCGCCCCGGTCTTATCCTTCAGATAGTCCTCGGCCTCCGCCACGTCCACAGGATCCATACTCGCGAGGTAACCTACGGCCACTTTGACGGCGTCCCGCGGATCGC
>Ga0307378_10005941_pt1 | contig 16832 bp, 13 predicted proteins | sample UN1MG_FD_202238 | JGI IMG/M metagenome (GOLD analysis project Ga0307378, IMG submission 202238) | Soil microbial communities from Risofladan, Vaasa, Finland - UN-1 | ecosystem: Environmental > Terrestrial > Soil > Coastal area > Acid sulfate soil | place: Finland: Risofladan, Vaasa | collected... | reverse complement strand
GCGCAGGGTCTGCTCGATGTCGGCGGCGATGGGCTCGATGGGCGGCGGCAGGCGCTCGGCCTTGGCGAAGTCGGCCCGGTCATCGACGACGACGACCTTGAATTCCAGGCCGGCGGCCAGCTTGGCGAGTGCGGCGCCGACGTGTCCGGCTCCGGCGATGAGCAGGGTGGGCTCGGGCTCGAGGTTGACCCGATATTCGACGAGCTGGTCCTGATGGAGGACTCGCAGGGGGATGGAGGCGCCTTCGCCGGCGCGGATGTGGGCCAATGCCCGGCGGAAGGGGACGGTCTCGTCCGGTTCCCGGATGGAGAGGACGGCGATGTCCATGCCTCCGCCGCAGATCAGGCCGTCGTCCCAGCCGAAGTCGTGATCGAGCTGGAAGCTCAGCAGGCTGGACCGTCCGGCCTGGAGCAGCTCGAAGGCCTGCTTTCGGACCTCGGCCTCGACGCATCCGCCGCCGAGGGTACCGGCCGTCTTCATGGCCTGATCGACCAGGAGCAGGGCGCCGGGTACCTGTGGCGCGGATCCTCGGGTCTTGACGACGGCGCAGAGTGCGACCGGTCGGCCGTCGCCGACCTCGGACACGATGCGCTCGAACAGCGGCTCGTGCAGGATCACCGGCACCCCCTTTTTGTCCGACCTGTGAAGGCATGGTATCGCTGCGGGCGGGCGTTTTCCACCGAGACCCGGACGAGCATAGCTTGAACTGCCTTGGGCGAAGCCGCATGCTATTGTAGTGTCTCAGGATTACCGCGTCGTTCGATCGACGCGAATCCGGGCGTCACCGCCGTTCTGGCGTCCGCGCGAACTGAAGTTCGCGGCTCGTTACGATGCCGCATCAATGAGACACTACACTATGGTCATCGGGGCGCAGGCTTGAAGGGCGATTGGTGACGGAGTTGATGCCATGGGCAAGATGCAAGGTCCGCCGTTGAAATTGGAACGGATCGATGAGTGTCGATGGCGCATCCCGAAGTCACAGCGGGCCGACATGCGCGTGGACGGGATCGTCTACGCTGACGACACCCTGATCGAGCAGATCCGCAACGATCAGTCGCTGCAGCAGGTGGCGAACGTGGCCACGCTTCCGGGGATCGTGGGAGCCAGCCTGGCCATGCCGGACATTCACTTCGGCTACGGCTTCTGCATCGGGGGGGTGGCCGCCACCGACCCGGCCCAGGGCGGCGTGATCAGCCCGGGCGGCGTGGGGTACGACATCAACTGCGGCGTCCGGCTGGTGCGCACCGATCTGACGGAGCCGGAGGTGAAGCCGGTGATCCGGAAGCTGGTGGACCGGCTGTTCGCCACGGTGCCCTGTGGTGTGGGCGTCAGCGGGAAGGTCAAGCTCGACCGGCGCGAACTTCGGGAACTGATGGCCACCGGGTCGCCGTACGTGGTCAAGCGCGGCTTTGGTTGGGAGTCGGACATCGAGGCCACCGAGGCGGGCGGATGCCTCAAGGGCGCCGACCCCGACTGCGTTTCGGAGAAGGCACTTCAGCGCGGCAACGACCAGTGCGGCACGCTGGGCTCGGGGAACCACTTCGTTGAGGTTCAGGTGATCGAGGAGGTGTACGACGAGAAGGCGGCCGGCGTGCTGGGGCTGGCGAAGGGCGGGATCACGGTGATGATCCACTCGGGCTCTCGCGGGCTGGGGCATCAGGTGTGCGAGGACGCGATCCGGAATCTTCGCGGCGTGCCCGAGCGGTTGGGGATCGAACTGCCCGATCGGCAACTGGTCTGCGCCCCGGTGCACTCGAAGGAGGGGGCGCATTACCTGGGTGGGATGCGGTCGGCCGCCAACTATGCGTGGTGCAACCGGCAGATCATGACGCACCTGGTGCGCAAGGCGTTCATGCAGGTGTTCGAGACGGCGGCCGAGAGGCTGGGCATGAGGATGATCTACGACGTGGCCCACAACATCGCCAAGATGGAGATGCACGAGGTTGGCGGCAGGGAGGTGCAGCTCTGCATCCATCGCAAGGGGGCCACGCGGGCGTTTCCGCCGGGGCATCCGGAGGTGCCGGCCAGGTACCGCGAGATCGGTCAGCCGGTGCTCATCCCCGGTGACATGGGTCGGTCGAGCTACCTGCTGGTGGGGCAGCCGGGGGCCATGGCCGACACGTTCGGCAGCGCCTGCCACGGCGCCGGGCGGCAGATGTCGCGCACCGCGGCGGTCAAGGCCGCCCGGGGTCGATCCATCAGCCAGGAGCTGCTGGACCGCGGGGTGGTGGCCCGTGCCAAGGGGCGCCGGGGCCTCGACGAGGAGCAGCCCGACGCCTACAAAGACGTGACCAACGTGGTGAACGTGGTGGATAAGGCCGGGATCAGCAAGAAGGTCTGCCGCATGCGTCCGATCGGGGTGATCAAGGGGTGACACTACCCTGGCATGGGCGGGAAAGGCTTGCTCGTGCCCGTCACCACCAGGGGTCCTGCGGCGGGGGGCGCGGCGGGCGGCCTCCAGCGGCTTGAATCCGTGCCGTCTCGATGGCCAGACGAATGTGATCCGCGGGCCGGGAGTCGAGGATTGTCGAAGAAGCGACAACGGAAGAAGCAGGAGCGATCCCGTCGGGCGAAACCGGGCCGGGCGAGCGCGGGAGCCTCGAAGCGGGGGCCTGACCTGGAGTTGCTCGAAGCCGCGACGGCCAAGGCAAGGGAGGACGCGGGCGAGTTCCTGCGGCGGGATGATCTGGCCGCTCGCGTCGTTCAGTTGGCCGACGGCACGCGGGAGCTGGCCCTGCGGGTGATGCGGCAGTCGCCGCTGGAGGGGAAGCACGAGTGCCGGGCCGGCTGCGGCTTCTGCTGTCACACCGCGATCACGGTGGCGGCGCCCGAGGCGTTCGCGATGGCTGCGTATCTCAGGGAGCATCTCTCGCAGGAGGAGCTGGCGGAGGTCCGCCGGCGTCTGGATGAGAACGCGGCGCTGGCCTCGAGCATGAGCCGCCAGGAGTACATCACCAGACTGCCGACCTGCGCGCTTCTGACGGCCGACGACAACTGCCGGGTGCACCCGGTGCGTCCGATTGCTTGTGCGGGTTTCTTGTCCACGTCGCGGTCGAAGTGCGAGGCGGAGTACAACCGCGTGCCCGGTCGCGACCCGGTGCCCTCGGACAAGTTCGCCATGCTGGCGGGGCTGGCGGTGTCGAACGGCCTGATGGAGGCGTGCAAGCGGGCGAAGCTGGACGGCGAGTTTTACGAGCTGAACCACGCCCTGCGCCGGGTGCTGGACACGCCGGACGCGGCCGATCGCTGGGCCCGCGGCGAGGACGTGTTCAGCGGGTGCCTCAAGTAGGTGGGTCCCCAAGCCCCGAAAGACCGCATGCGCGGATGGCGGCACGCGGCTGCCTCCGAGCTGCCCCGCCAGCATGTCTTGATCTTGCTATTCCGACGTCCGGTGAGCGAAGTCGAAGACCCCTTGGGCGTCCAAGGCTGGCTCTGTCTCAGCCGACGGGCCCGCAATGCGACAGGGAGCGCTGGGCAGGTCCGGGTTCTTGCACCGACACGCGGTCAACCGAATGCCGAAGCAGCCCGCCAACGCCTCGATGCGGGCGAAGCGAAGGGCGCGCTCGCGGTTGGGGATCATTCGGCCGCCGCCACAGCCATGGACGAAGCGCTGATACTCCCAGGACGCGTGCTCGCAATGGGCGACGGCTCCGCTCCGGGTGTCCAAGGTGGCCTTGGCCGCGAACCCAGGGCGCAGGAACAGGTAACTCGCCGCGGCGCTCCGTACGCCGACATCGCGAAGACGCTCCAGTAGGGGGATGAGGTTCTGGTCCGTGTCGGTAACGTCGGGGATGAGTGGGTCAAGTCGGACGGTCGTTGCGACACCGGCTTCTCGGAGGGCGCGGACGTACTCGATCCGCTTGGAGGGAGGGGCGGTTCGCGGCTCGAGAGACTTCCAGAGGCCCGCGTCCAGAGTCGTGATCCCCAGTTGCGCGAAGACCAGAAGGGGGGCGCTGGCGAACAGTCGAACGAAACGGTCGGTAATGAAACCCTTGGTCAGGAACGAGACTTCGATGCCGGCACGGAGAAGGACGGCCATCGTTGCAATGCTCACCTCTTGTACCTGCGGCAGGTACTGGAACGCGTCGCTGGAGGGGCTGAAGTACACGCGGGAAGGCAATCGGCGCCGGCGGCGGAGCTCCTGCTCGACCAACTCTGCGGTATTGTCGAAAAGGACGACGCAATGAGGGCCCGGGTAATGGGCGTAGCCCTGGATATAGCAGTAGACGCACCCTGATGCGCACCCCTCTGTAATGTTGATCGTGGGCAAGTGACGCAGGCAGGGAATGGCTGATGGCGTCAGAATCGGCGGCTTGCGTTTCTTTCGCAGGACTTCTACCAAAGCCGGACTCCGCGAAGCTTGCTTCCCAGCGTTTCCGTCGTCACCACATAGTGCTGAACCTCGGTGGTGAATCCGTCCGAGACGCAATGAACCGCTGCCGTCCCGGCAAGGCCGAACTGCTCTCGATGAGCCTGGAGATGCTTCGGCATCAGGTCGAGGTCCTCGATGATGATCGCCGTGGCGACCTTCATGAGCTGCCCGAGGACGCTCTGTCCCGCAAGCGTTGTTAGAGAAGCCGGATTGAATCGCCGCACCGGAAGATACCATGAGCCGGGCTCAGTCACATCCAGACTCTGTGCCATCACGGCGCGCATAGCTGCGAAGTACTCCGAGAGCGAGAACTGAGGCATTGTCGTGCCCCCGCCAGCCGCTCGACGCACTGTCCGCACGGCCACCTCCCTCAATGCCCGCGAGTGGCGGTGCGGTGCCAGGCACCGGTCGGGTTGGCATTGAGAACAGTTGCCCTGCCACAGGCTCCTGGCGCCCTCTATCCGTTCGATCGCGAAGTTGCTAGCGTTGTCAAGCAGGCGGCACAGGAAGACCCAATCGAACGGACCGTTTGCCCGAAGCCAGTCATCGTCGTCCAAGAGCGACCTATAGTCTGCCTTGGTCCACTCGACATGTGCGAGCCCCTCGCCTTCGCGCGTGACGCCAAAGGATCGCCCGAATGTCGGCCCTGCGGCGTCCATAAAATGAATGGCTGCAGGAGGCCGGTAGGTCGAACACAGAGAACTACGAAGATAGCGCCAGGCCCTCGCGGCAAGATGGCCTGTGCCCGCACCGAGGTCCAGCATCGTTACCCCGACGGAGTTGTTTGGTTTCCGATCACCCTTTCTCAACAGGCGGAATAGCGGAATCAAGACGCGCTGTGTCAACACCCTGGCTCGTGGCTTCCAATAGGGGTCGGGTTTGTCGCTCGCCAACCGCGTGAGCCGGTCAATAGGCTCAAAGCTCTTCAGTCGGTCGCGGAGGTCTACGGAAGGACAGAGGAGAACTCTCGTGTCACGGCGGTTGTCCAAAAGAATCTGGCGATAGTGGTAATGTGGGCATTGCCGGTCTAGCGGCAACACCAATGGAACGTGCCGTGGCGTTGGCGGCGGGCAGTTCGGTGCAAGTCGGCCAAGAAGGTAAGGTGCATGTGTGATGCTCGTCAGGCCAGCGGCCACACCCGGCGCGCCCCGTACGTCGATGGTGAAAGCCCCGCGCCCGAGGATGCGCCGCAATGGCTGCCAGGGCTCACCGCGCCACGGTTCGGCCCGTGCCAGACGCAGAGTGTGGTGAAGCAACCCGAAATATCGCCAGCAATACGCCAACTTGCTCCGTCTGCTTCTGCGTCTGCGAAGTACGTCCTGCCACGTGGCCTTGAGCCGATTCAACCGGTGGACGAGCCGTGAATCCGCCTCAAAGAATCCCTGACATGGTCGCCAGTACTCATGCCAGGACCTGGATATCGCGACTGGGCTTGATCCCTCAATCACCAATCGAACGATGACTTCAGGCTTGCGAAAGACGGATGCGAGCCGCCGACGGTTCCGTTGCCGTGCTGTTCCCGCTACGATCAGCATATGGTTCCCTTGGAGGAAACCTAACAGATTCCTAAAATAGTGTCAACCTCGTCGGCGTTCCCGCCAGGCCGAACGCATGGGTGTTGGGATTGTAACTTTATTTTCAATAGGCACTTACGAAGTCGGATCGCGGGTTGGCAGGGTCTGACAACCGTCTACGCTTCCGAGTTTAGCGGTTGAGGGACTGGGAGGATCCGCCGGCGAGGGGGAGGCCGGTGATTTCGGCTTCGAAGACGAGCTTGTCGTTGACGACGGCCTGGCAGTCGGCGGCGATGCGCCGGCTCTTGTTCTCGATCTGATGGCAGATCATGTAGATGCGTGCGGGGGGGATGACGGCGTCGCGGAACTTGCAGTTGTCCACGCCGCCGAAGGCGACGAAGCCGCGGTAGTCGTAGATGTACTTGGTCATGAAGGCGGCCAGGTGAGCGGCGGTCTCGAGCATGAGGACGCCCGGGAAGATGGGCTGTCCCGGGACGTGCCCGCGGACCCACCATTCGTCGGTGCGGACCTCGCGCAGGGCGATTGCGACTTCGGCCTCACGATCGACGTGGACGATGGCGTCGAGGTGCTGAAACTCGAAACGGTGGGGCAGCTTCGCGTAGATCTGTTCGCGGGTGTAGAGGCGCTGCGTGAGGTCAACGGCATTCAGGTCGTAGAGCAGTACCGGCGGCACGATGGTGGGCCTCGAAGGCTGCGGATCGCAGGGCGAAGGGCCTGCGGCCTCGGCAGCGGATGCAGAGGTTAGGATGGGGCGAGCGGGTACGCGGCCGACCGGGCCGGGGCTACCCTTCGCTCGATCGCACCTCGAGGATCTTTTTGCGGACCTCCTGAGCGGTGGCCTTGATGTCCTGCATGGCTTTGCGGACCCGGGTGCCGGCTGCCTTGTTGCCGCCCGTGGCCTTGGCCACGTCCTCGGCCACTGCTTCGACTAGTTCCCGCAGCTTCTGATAATCTTCCATTACAGAGACTCCTCGCTGGGCGATGGGAAACGAGGCACGCATGGTGCGGTTGCCCCGAAGGGTAGCGGAGTCTATCAGCGCTGGTGGGTCCTGGCAAAGCAAAAGCGGCCCAAAAACCGCCCTGCGGGCCAAGAAACGCGGTTTCTGCTGCGAGGTGTGGTCCTGTAAAGCAACTTTTCAGATCGATCCGGGCGGACGCTCTTGGGTCTAATCTATTTTCAAATAAAGGGTTAACCCTCGATGCGACGCGGCTTCGACCGTTCAGCCCGGGGACGAGTCGAGTCGCCTGGCCACGAGGATCAGCGAAAGGCCGACTGGCAGCGGGAATCGTCCGAGGACATGGCGTTCAGTCGCATAGAGCGCCTCGAGGGCCTTGTTCATGGGTCCGGGCGGGACCTTCAAGTCCGTGGACTGGTGGGACGGAAGCAGGCGGCTGGCGACTCGAACGGCCGCCGCCGGTGGGAAGAGGAAGGTGTTGCAGAAGGAGAGCAGCTCGACTCGGGCCGGGAGCCCGTCCATCAAACTTGCCAAGGCCCGGCGGCTGTAGCGGCGTTTGTGGTGGTGGGCGGCATCCCGCCGGGCGTAGAGCCACTGACCGGCGGGCACGGTGGCGATGAAGACGCCGCCCGGTCTGAGCAGATCTACGGCCGTAGCGGCCGACGCCCGGTCGTTCTCGATGTGCTCCAGCACGTCGGTCATGACGACAGCGTCGAAAGAAGCGGGAGCAAAGGGAATGCTGCTTGGCAGCTCGGCCAGGCAGATGCGCGGTCCGACTCTGTGGCGGGCATAGGCGGCGGCCGCGGCGTTGGCATCGGCCCCCCAGGCGTCGTAGTGGTCTCGAAACGCGGCCAGGTTGGCTCCGCAGCCGCATCCCAGGTCGGCCAGCCTGGGTCGGCGGCCGTTGGTGTGGGTCACGAATCGCCGCAGGAGATGCAGGACGATCCGCCGTCGGGCACGGAACCACCAGTGCCGTTCCTCGAGGGCGAACATCTCGTCGTAGACTTCGGGTTCCACAGCGCGGTTCCCTCAGGGTTGCGGCTTCGGTCGCTATTGTCGGTTGGAGGGGCACGAAACCCGTAGCGGCAAGCCGGGCGCCGGCGCGCCCGTGCCCGGGCGCGGCACCACCAGCACTGGTAGGCCGGATTCGGCCGGTGGGCCCGCCCGGCGAGGTCGTTTTCGTCAAGCATGGTCTGGGGCCGGCCCGATATGCCGTAGCATGAAGGAGGTCCGCTCGACGCCATTCTGAGCGTGCAGAAGCATGGTGCACAATTCAGTGAGGCATGGATGCCTGTTGCTTGTCGGGGCCTGGATGCCGGTCGCGATGGCCGCTCCGCCTACGGACGGACGGGTCGCACGGGTGCGGTCCCGCGTCTTCGACGTGGAGTACCACGTCAACCCGGCGGCGGAGCCGCTGGAGTCGGTGCGGTTGTGGTACACGCTGGACCGGGGCTCGACCTGGCGACTCTACGGGCAGGACGAGGATCGGCAGTCGCCGCTGTGTTTCAACGCGGCCGAAGAGGGTCTGTACGGCTTCTACTTCGTGGCCGGCAACGCAACCGGCACGTCGGGGCGGGAGCCCGCATCGGGGTCGCCGCCGCAATACTGGGCGTACGTGGACTACACGCTGCCGGTGGTCCAACTCCACCCGCCGCAGGTGGATCCTCGGGCGTCCAGCACTGCCGTGGTGTCGATTCGCTGGACGGCCATCGACGCCCATTTGCCTCCGCGTCCGGTCGAGCTGGCCTTCCGGATGGCGCCGGACGGGCAGTGGCGTGCGATCGCGGACAACCTGGCGAACACGGGTCGATACGACTGGCGGGTGCCCGAGGAGGTGTCGGGGCGCGTGGACCTGCGCATCGCGGTGGTGGACGAGGGCGGCAATCGGGCCGAAGCGGTCCGGGCGTACGACCTGGCGCCACTTATCGCGACACCATCCGGGATGGAGGTGAGCGGCGAGGGCGATGAGGTTGTGGCCACACTCACGGCCAGCTCGCGCGTCATCGATGAGGGAGCCCGCCAGCGATCGCGGAAGCTCTACGAACAGGGGATGCGGCATCGCGACCGTGGAGAGCGGAAGCTGGCCATGGCCCGCCTGCGTGACGCGTTGAAGCTGGACCCGGGATACTCGATGGCGCTGGTGGACCTCGGCGGGCTGTTGTACGGTGAGGGGGATCAGGAGGCGGCCCTGGAAGCGTATCAGTTGGCGCTGGAGCAGGACCCGTATCTGCGGTCGGCCGTCGAGGGTGCCGCCAAGGTACACATTGCCCGGCGTGAGTTTGACGAGGCCGGCGAGCAGCTCTGGCGGATTCTCCGGCGGGACCCGGAGGACGCGGAGTTCTGGCTGAACCTGGGCGACGTGGCGATCTATCGCGGCGACGAGCTGTCGGCCCGCGAGCACTACGAACGGGCCGCGAACCTCGATTCGACGGCGACGGAGATCGTCGAGCGGGCCCAGAAACGGCTGGCGGATATTTCCGGGCTCCGCCGGCGATACCAGCAACACGGGCAGGCCAACCGCAGTCCATGACCTCTACCGAGCCAACCCTCCATTCGGTCTACGCCGTATTCGGGAACGATTCGTTCCTTCAACGGCAGGCGGTCGAGCGCATCGTGGCGCTGGCTCTGCGCGACGAGCCGGAGGCGCTGGGACCTACCCGGATCGACGGCGACTCGGCCGAGCTGGCCGATGCCCTGGATGAACTTCAGACCCTTTCGCTGCTGGGGGGGCGGCGGGTGGTCATCGTGGATCAGGCCGACGCCTTCATCACCCGGTACCGCAAGCAACTGGAGGCGTACTGTGGGGCCCCGGCGGATTCGGGCTGCCTGATTCTGATCTGCCGCTCGCTTCCGCGGAACACCCGGCTGCACAAGATCATCGCGGACTCGGGCGAGGTCATCGAATGTACCGCGCCGAGAGGTCAGGCCGTCACCGGCTGGATCACGCACCGAAGCCGCGAGACGCACGGCAAGAGCATCGACGGCATGACGGCGGTCCAGCTTCGCGAGCTGATCGGCAGTGACCTGGAAACCCTGGACAATGAGCTGGGCAAGCTGGCCATCTACGTCGGCGCCCGGGATCGAATCACAGCGGCGGACGTGGAGGCCCTGACCGGTCAGCACCGTGAGGAAGCGGTGTTCCGCGTGACCGACGCGATGTCGGCGGGGGACGCGGCCGGAGCGCTGCGGGCCTGGGAGCACGTTTGGACGACGGATCAGGCCGCCCCCATGCGGGCCATCGGGGGGCTGGCGTTCGGGATCCGCCGCTTGCTCGAAGCGAAAGAGGCGGTGGGGGCGGGCCAGTCTGTGGCGGCCGTCGCTCGCCGTTCGGGCATCAACCCGGCGGTGCTGGAGAGGCGAATCGGGGGCGTCAGCGTCGAGCAGCTTCAACAGCAACTGATCGACCTGTACGACGCCGACCTGGCCACCAAGACCGGGCTGGGCGACGTGGCCAGCGCGGTCGAATCGTTCATCATCAAACACACCGTTCCCCACGGCCGGCCCGCGGGCGCGCCGGCAGGAGGAAGAAGATGATCCGTCAGCGAAGGTTGGCCGGATTCCTGGTTTTTCCCGGGCTGGTTCTAGTGGCGACCGGCTGTCAGGAGTGGGCGGGCAAGGACTTCTGGCAGCAGCTCGGTGCCAAGCCCGTGGCCGCCGAACCCGCGCCGGCGGAGGAGCCCGTTCAGACGGCGGATTCGGATTCGGACGGAGTCGCCGATCCTCACCAGGAAGAAACGGTGGGCCAGGTGATGGACTTCATCGGACGGCTCGACCGGCGCGATGCGAGCAGTGAGCCGGGCAGGGACGAAGCCGAAGAGGAGGAGGTGCTTGCGTCGTCGGCGCCGCAGCCTCGAACGGAGGCGAGTCAGGTCGCGCTGACACCTCGGGCGACGGCACGGACGAACGAACCGTTGGACGTCACCGCGGCAAAGGAATCACAACCCGACGTCGCGGAGGAGCCCGTTGCGGCGCCGCCGGACAGACCGGTGATTGAGACGGTGTTCATCCGTTCCGCGGGCCAGGTCGAGGCGACGGCGCCGTCGGCCGATGTCTCCGGTGCGGCCAACAACCCCCGGTCCACCGATGCACCGATGCGGACCCTGACCGTGGAGCAGATGCTGGAAGCCCTGCGTGCCCGGGTGGCCGAAGCCCCCGAGGACACCGCCGCCCTGTGGGAGCTTCGGATGCTGCAACTGGCGGTTGGTGACGATCAGGCCGTCCGCGAGGTTCCGGCCAGTGTGTCCGCGGAATACGCGGGTCTGCTGGGCGGGTTGACGGAGGTGTTGTTGGCGGGTCGGGCGGCGCTGGACAATCCGGTGACGGCGTCGAACGCGGCGCTCGAGGCGGTGAATGACCTGCGCAACGTTCTGCGGGCGCGGAGCGATCTTCTGATTCCGGTAGTGGCCCTGTGCACGCGGGTGCAGACGTTCGGGGTGTACGAGGAGCTGCCCGCGGATGCCCTGCTGCCCCACCGGCCCAACCGGGCCATCGTGTACGTGGAGATCCGCAACTTCCTCTCGGAGGAATCGAGCAACGGGCAGTACCGGACCGTGCTGTCCGACGAGCTGGAGTTGCTGACCGCGTCGGGCCAGTCGGTGTGGCGGCACGAGGAGCCGGAGATCGTGGATTTGTGCCGGCGGCAGCGTGAGGACTTTTTCCTGGCCCAGATGGTGACACTGCCGGCGACGCTGGGTCCGGGCGAGTACGTGCTCAAGGTCACGGTTCAGGACGCACTGTCGGGCAAATCCAACCAGGCCATGCTGCGGTTCACGCTGAACTCGACTTCCCTGGCGGCCGCGGGGCGGTGACGCGTCGTTGTCGCACCTTTCAAGTGTGGGGGACTCGATCGGCGATTGCCGGTCGCTTCGCGATCAGCCTGGGGTGGCGGGACGCGGGGCGGCGGGTTTGCCGCGCTTGTGGCGTGGCGATAGGCTCTTGAAGCGGCAGGGCGATCCGGATGACGTGACTCCCGCGAACGGCTCAGGCAGCAGATGGAAGATTCCACGAGAGTCCGAAGTTTTCCCCTGGTGTATCTGGGTCTGGTGGCGGCCGGAGTGCTGATCCGGCTGTTGTTCCTGCTCTTGGCCGGCGAACTCGAGCCGTACGCCGACGAGAATTTCTATCTGTATCATGGCTTGTGCATGGAGCGTTTCTCGTTGTACCAGGGGGGTGTGGCTTACCTCTGGCCGCCCGGCTACCCGTTCTTCCTGGCCGTCTTTCTGCGGCTATTCCAGGGAGAAGCGGTCTTTGCCGCCAAGTTGTGCCAGGTTCTGCTGGCCGGCGTAGTGGGCTGGACCCTGCTGCTGTTTGCCAACCGCTTGTTCAGTCGGCGGGCGGCGTTTGTGGCCGGCGTCGTGTGGGCCGTGTATTTGCCGTTCATCGGGTTCACCCACTATCTCTGGCCGGAGATGCTCTGCCTGGCGGTTTCGCTCCCGGCCTTTTACCTGCTGTTCACGTGGTGGATGGACTCCGAGCGTGGGGTTCCGGGCAATGGGCGTCTGCTGGCGGCGGGCCTTCTGTTCGGGGTGGCGCTGCTGATCAAGGAGGTGCTGCTCTACTTCAGCCTCGTGATTGCCGTGCTGATCCTCTGGCGCCACCGGCGGTTCTCGTGGCGCGGAGGTTTGTCGCACGTTGCGCTGTTTCTGCTGTCCGTGATCGTGGTTGTGCTGCCGTGGTCTCTGCGGAACTACGAGGTCTACGGGCGAGTGGCGCCGGTGGGCATCACACTGGGGGCGAACTGCTACCAGGGCGTGGTCCGCCCGTACGCGTGCTTCGACTATCCACGGATTGACTACACCGAACTCTGGGATGAGGAGAGTTGGGTGTACCGCCGGTTCATCGTGCAGCCACCGGGCTGGCCGGCAGAGCGGGTGCACGCGCCCAACATGTGCGACGAATCCACCGCCAACGTGAAGCTGGCGATGGGTCTGACTATGGAGCACCCCTGGTGGTTTGCCCGCAGCCGCATCAAGCGGCTGGCGAACTGGTTGGCGCCGTGGTCGTTTTTTGTCCGCCACCACGGGTTGGGTCGATACCACGGGCTTCTCAACGAGGCCCCGGTGCGCGACGTGCTGGTCGTGCTGTGCCTGCTGCAGACGGCGGCGATCATCGCTCTGTCCGTACCGGGCTTCCTGCTGTCGCTGCGCCAGCCGATGGGGCGAGCGCTGCTCGGCTGGCTGTTGCTGTACGGTTTGGCCACGGCGCTGCTGGTAGGGATGTCGCGTCACCGAATGGTTGTGGAGCCGTTTCTCATCGTGCTGTCGGCGGGGTTCGTGACGGGTGCCGGGCGGCCGTGGCGTGGGCGCCGGTTGGCCGTCGGAGTGGTGGCGGCCTATTGGATTGTCCTGGTCTTGTTGTGGAGCATCAACCAGCCGGAGATGAGCACGTTCCTGGATCGAGTCTGGCACAGCTGAACAAGAGAGGCCGCGGAAGGCAATGGCATGGTCTGACTGGTGGCGCAGGTATTGGCTTCACGGGCTGCTGCTGGGCATCGTGGTGGCGGAGTGCGCGACGGCGTGGGTGCTCCACCAGTCGGACGAAGAGCTACGTGGAGCGCTGGAAAGGGGCACTCCTTTCCAGCAGGCATTTGCGGTTCACGTTCTGTCGCGTCGCGACGACCCCCAACCTCCGGACGAAGAAGTGACGCGGCGGATGCTGGCGTCTCCCAGCGTGCTGGTGCGCGAGATGACCGTGACGAAGAACTTCAGGCTGGATCGTGAGGACATGGGGCAGAGCAAGTACCTTGAATCTCTTGAAGACCCGTCTGAGCGGGTTCGCTGCGAGATTCTCCGCTTCTCCGGGAAGGGCGTTCGTCTCACTCCGGAGAAGCTGCGTCGGTTCTACGCCACGCTCGAAGACCGGTGAAACGGGCTTTGCCTCTCGTCCACGCGCAGGGAGGCGGGGTCGGATCAAGTCACGGAGAACTGATAGACGGTCCCGCCGACCGGGATGGACACATTCTCCCTACCCGACGGATCGGTTCCGGTTCGGACATAGTCGACGGTCACACCATGGGGCGCAACGGACAATCGGGTGTAGCCGACGGCGAGGTGGAAGTCGTGCGGGTTGCGGGCGGAGGCTTCGCCGTAGGCTTCTTTCCAGCCCGGGGTGCTTTGCATGCGGTCGGGCATCTTGGTCGGGCGGCCGCAGCAGACGAAGTGGATGCCTTCGGCCTGCTGGTGGGCGAAGACGTGGTCGTGGCCGTAGAGAAACATCTGTGCGCCGGCCCGATTCATCAAGTCGGTGATGCGGGCCTGCTCGCCGACGCGGGCGTATCGGGCCCCGCCGCGGGCATAGGCGCTGGCCTCGGGCGGGCGTTTGGTCCCTTCGCGGCCCCAGTTCCAGCCGCCCATCAGGTGATGACCGAGGACCAGCTTCCATCGAGCGTTGCTGCCGGTCAGCACGCGTTCGAGCCATTGGAGCTGAGGTTGGCCCAGCGTCCAGTCGTCGGGCGACATGGGGAAGCCCCTGCCGACGTTGGTGTACCGCTGAACGTCGAGGACGACGAACAGGGCATCGCCCCAGGTCCAGGCGAAGTAGTTCTGCAGCGGTGAGCAGTTGCCCTGGTCCGCACCGCCAGTGGGCTCGGAGTTCTGGTCACCGCGCCAGCCTTGGTCCTCTCCGCCCTCGGGGTAGGTGTCCGGCAGCGGGTTGGGGTAGTACGTTTTGCGTGCGATGGTGGCCCATCGCTGCAGGGGCCAGTGCCCGTGCAAGTAGATCTGCTGGTACCCGGCCTCTCCCTCATGGTTGCCGATCACCAGGTAGCTGGGGACTGCCTGGAGCAGCGGGACGTAGAACTGCCGCCAGAACTCCCAGCGTTCGCAGGTCAACTGCTGATTCATTTCCCGATCGGCGGTGTACCACGAGGTGGTCAGAGGCTCGTCACCAAGGAAGATGACGAAATCCGGCCGGTCCGCCAGCACGCGTTCGATGGTGGCCTTGAGGTTCTGGCGGGGCTTGTGCTCCGTCTGTTGTTTGCGCTGGGCCATGGCCAGGTGCGTGTCGGCAATCAGGGCGACTTTGTACGCACTGCCCGGCGGCCGGGCGGTATGCATGCGCCGAACCGGGCGAGCCGTCCATTGGCCGTTGCCCTTGCGACGGTATCGGCACTGATAGAAGAGTTCGGCGTCGGGCGGGAAGCCGCTCAGTTGCACTTGCGTGGGGTCGGTGGATGCCAGCTCGCGGGCGAGCTCGAGCTTGGACTCATCGGTCCCGGCCAGGACCTGGACCTCCACCTGTCCACGAGGGACCCAATGCAGCGTGCAGCCGGAAGCGGTAGGCCGAAACACCGCGTCCGGGGCGGCCAGGAGTTCGCTCAACGGATCGGACTCCCAGTCGGTGAGCAGGTGCCGGGCTGGCGGGTCATGAGGCACTTCCCGGCGTTTGCAGGCCAGTTTAGCGGCTGCCAGGCCGGTGACAGCCGCTGCGCCGGCCGTCTTGAGAAACGTGCGCCGTGTTGTCTTGCGTTCTTCCATCACATGCCAGATCGAGGTCGCCCCAGGGGAACCTGCCCATGGCGGCAGCACCGGCTCATGGTTCGGCGCCGCGCGGAGGCCCATCAAGAGGTACTGACTGCATGTTAGCGGCCGGGCGCACGTGTTTCAACGCCGGCACCTCTTCGCGGTGGTTCGCGTTTGCCCTGCGTCAGTACCGACGCTAGGCTTGGGTCGCGATCCGTGTTGAGGAGTCGGTGCGGCGGTGCGGGCCTACGGAACAACCTGCGGTGTTCTGGCGATGCTTGCCGTGCTGGCGGGAGGCGGATGCTCCCGGGACCAGGACGAGGGGCGCTCGGATGTCCCGTACAACGTCGTCCTGGTTACTCTGGACACGACGCGGGCGGACCATCTGAGCTGTTATGGACACACTACCGAGACGAGTCCCAATTTTGACGCGCTGGCCCGGGAAGGGGCCCGTTTTGACTCTGCCATCGCCCAGGCCGCTTCCACGCCCGTCTCTCACGCGTCGATCTTCACCGGGCTCAATCCGTATCAGCACGGGGTGCGGGTGATCTATGCGGCCAGCGGCTACCGATTGGCCGGCTCGATCCCGACCCTGACCACGGTGTTGAAGGAGCGGGGCTGGCACACGGGGGCCTTTCTGAGTTCGTTCACGGTCTCCGAGTTTAACGGTTTCGACCGCGGCTTCGACGTGTTCGACAACGGGCTCCATAACCCGGCCGACCAGGTGCTCACCGAGGGAGAGGAAGGGAACTACCGCTGGGATCTGCGCCTGAATCAGCGGCGGTCCGATCAGACGACAGCGCGGGCTGTGGAATGGCTGGGCGAGGCGAAGCGTCCGTTCTACCTGTGGGTCCACTACTGGGACCCTCACGACCCCTACGAGGTGCCACCGGCGGAGGTCCTGGCCCGGTTCATGCGTGCCCCGCGCGGGAGCGAGGCGGGCCAGCGGCAGCGGTACGACGCCGAGATCTTCTTCATGGACGCTCAGTTCGGCCGCCTGGTGCAGGTCCTGAAGGAGATGGGCCAGTACGATCGGACCATCATTGTGGTTGTCGGCGATCACGGACAGGGGCTGGGCGACCACGGCTGGGACCAGCACCGGATTCTGTATCAGGAGCAGCTCCACGTTCCTTTGATCCTGCGGATTCCCGGTGGGGCGAGGGGACGGGTGGTCTCCCAGCTCGTGCGGACCATTGACATCTTTCCCACGGTGCTGGAGGCCCTGGGGATCTCCACCGGCTCCACCATCGAGGGTCGGAGCCTCCTGGGATTGATGGCCGGCGAGACGGATTCGCCGAGGATCGCCTACGCGGACGCACTGAACCTGTACGACCTGAACGCCAAGTCCGTGCAGACCAAGCGGCCGCAGGATGATCTGGTCTACTGTGCCATGGACCGGCAGTGGAAGCTGATCTACCGGCCGCGACATCCGGACAAGAACGAACTCTACAACCTCCGGGACGATCCTGGTGAGCTGCACAACCTGTACGGCAGGGAGTCCACTCAGGCG
>Ga0307378_10005936_pt1 | contig 16844 bp, 15 predicted proteins | sample UN1MG_FD_202238 | JGI IMG/M metagenome (GOLD analysis project Ga0307378, IMG submission 202238) | Soil microbial communities from Risofladan, Vaasa, Finland - UN-1 | ecosystem: Environmental > Terrestrial > Soil > Coastal area > Acid sulfate soil | place: Finland: Risofladan, Vaasa | collected... | reverse complement strand
AGTCGTTTCATCGAAACCCCCCATCCTCTGGTACCAGTTTGGTGAGCGCGCCCCCTCAAACGCTTCCCGAATTGAAGCACGAAGGTCTCCGCGGTGGAAGCGGGACCGGAGAGGCCGTTGCAAACCGCGGGCTTCAGTCGCTGCGGGGATTGGCCTGGCGCCATTGCGACGGCCGCTCGAACGTGCCCCGCCAGATGCCGCGCTTGGCGTCGCGGGCTTCCCGCTCGGCGTCCGCATAGGGGTTGCCGAATTTGGGGCCGAGGTCGATGGCGTAGCCCTCGCGCACCATGGCTTCTCCCAGGTCCGGCACGCCGCCGGCGCTGCACACCGCGACGCTGCGGCCATAGCGGTCGGTGTTCTTCACCGCGCAAGCCACGGTGCCGCCTGCAATCAGTTTGGTGAGCTTCACCTTGGCCGCGCGGCCGCAGAGCCATTCGCTGCCGTTCGCCTCTTCGCAGGCCTGGTGCAGCTCCGGCGCGTCGATGCCGAAGATGCGGTACTCATCGCCGTTGCCGGCGCGTAGGCTGTCGCCGTCGATGGAGACGATCTTAGCGTCCGGCCCGAACGGCTCCGGCTTCACGCTGCAATAATGCTCGATCAGCAGTACGAGACCGAGCACCAGCACCAGCGCGATGACCTTGCCGAGACCGTTGGCGAGCGTCTTGGTGGGCGATTGGGTGCGCGTGCTTGCCGGTTGGCTCCGGGTGCTGGTGCTTCCCCGGCGCCCGCGCGTGGGCTTGCGGCGCGCCATCAGCCGCCGTCGATTTGCCGGCCGATAATGGCGATGGCCTGCTGATAGACGCCCGCGGCGTTCCAGCCTTGGATCGCGACATAGCTGGGCTGGCCCGGCTGATAGCCGGCGCCCGGAACCCAGCCGTGCCCGCGCAGGAAGTTCGCCGTGGAGGCGAGCGCGTCGGCCTTGGAGTTGAGATCGACCCGGCCATTGCCGTCGCCGTCGACGCCGTAGAGCAGGATGGATTTGGGCAGGAACTGGGTCTGGCCGACCTCGCCATGCATGGCGCCGCGTTGGCCGGGGCTCAAACTGCCACGGTCGATAAGCTGAAGCGCGGCATAGAGGTGCCCGGTGAAATACTCGGTCCGGCGGCAGTCATAAGCCAGCGTGGCGACGGCGGAGATCGTGTTCTGGTTGCCCATGAAGCCGCCGAAGCCGGTCTCCATGCCCCAGATGGCGAGCAACGGCCCGGGCGGCACGCCATAGCGCTTCTCGATCGAGGCCAACAGCGCGGCATTGGCCGCCTTCATCTTCTTGCCCCTCGCGGCGATGGCCGGCCCGCCGCGCTTTTTCATGAACTGGTCGAGGGTCAGCTTGAAGCTCTTCTGGCCACGGTCAGCGCGGATGGTGCCGGTGGAATAGGTCGTGCCCTTCAGGGCCTGGATGCCGCGCTGGCCGACCCCGTTGGCGGCGGCTTCTTGCGCGAAGGCCCGCTTCCAATTCTCGAAGCCGGCGGAGTTGTTGCCGCACGGGGCCGCATATGCGGGCGCGGCGGCGAGGAGGAGGAGGCTTGCGGCGGCGAGCGCCATCAATTGGCCGTGCAAGACAAGCGTCCGCGCTTCGAGGATCTGCGCCATAAGGGCCTTCCGGTTTAGGGAGGCCCGGGCCATGAACATGCGCCGAACCGCCATCCTTGAGATGTTTCTCGCCTTGGATGTCGCCCTTTGAGGTCAGCCCTTGGGCGCTTTCGCCCTCAAGGATGCCCCGTCCTTAAGGACGCGCTTTGTCTCCCCCGCTAACGCCTTTGTACCGTGAGGATTCGGGGATTGGCAATCGGTGTTGGGAACACGTCCTTTCTGGCTCTACGAGCGGCGCGGCGCTAATTAGTCCGCCGGTAACGGCTCCGCTGGATCGGTGGGCCTTAACCCGAAGCCAAATCCCAACGAATCAGGCATGATTCTGCCCATGGCAGATCGATCCCGGCTTGCGACCGAGCGCATGGTCCTCAGCGTCGTCCGCGTGGACAGGAGCCCCAAGGCGCCCCGCGTGAAGTTCTGCGTGTTGGAGGGGCCCATGCTGGTCCTCATCGAGGCCGACAGCGAGGACGAGGCGCTCGCCATCTGTGCCGAGTCCGGGTTCGAATTCGTCGGTCTGTGCGACGACTGAGGCTTCCGGCGCGCGCCATGGCCGGGCGTTCGCGGCTAGCGGCCCGCCGAAATCTGTGGCTTAGTGTCATCTTATTGTCTTCAGTCCGGTCACGCGCCGCGCGGCCGGATTTTTACTGCAAGGAATCTCATGTTCAGAGCCTGGATGGATCTTGTCTTCGCGTCGGCGCGGCTGTGCCAGGAGGCGCAAGAGGTCATGACCCTGCGCGCCATGACGCTCGTCCGTGGCGACCTCGCGAGCCATCACGAGGCGCAGCGCATGATGACGGAGAAGGGCTTCGCGCTCGCCGAGGCCATGGGCACGCTCGCCACCGGCGGCTCGATGCACACGGTCGTCGGCCGTTATCGCAGCCAGGTCCGGGCCAACAAGCAGCGGCTGTCCCGCTAGCCAAGTAGAGCGCGCATTCCATGAGCTCGGGCCTCATCCTTCGAGACGGCGCGTTCCGCGCCCCTCAGGATGAGGAGCGGCGCCCTGCAAGACGCTGATCCTCATGGTGAGGAGCGGACGAAGTCCGCATCTTGAACCATGTAGGCCAAGGCGGCGCGCGGCGCGCCTCTCTTCGTCAAGCCGGGCGATGACAAGAGGCTGGTGCGGCGAACAGGACCGTTCCCGCCCTCTGGTGCTGGGCTCCAGCGGACCTTACCTTCTCTCGCGCGTTGCTTGCCCTGCCGTATCCCTCCTGCCGTATCCCTCTTGAGAGGCCGCCTGAAAATGCGAATCGTGTCTATAGCTTGGCGGCATGGGTTGATGCCGTGGGCGGTTGCGATCCTTACGTTCGCGCCGGCGCGGGCCGGCGACAGGGACTAACGATGCGGACCTTTTCTTGCGTGTGCGGGCAGACGCTGTTCTTCGAGAACACGGGGTGCGAGGCTTGCGGCCGCGAGGTGGGCTGGTGCCCGTCCTGCCGCGCCATTGCCGCGCTGGAGCCGCGCGGTGACGGCACCCACGCCTGCGCCAACGCAGGCTGCGGCGCCACCCTCGCCAAGTGCGCCAACTATGCGAACGAGAATGTCTGCAATCGCTGCCTGCCGGCCGCCGCGGTCAATGGCGGGCTGTGCGATGCCTGCCGGTTCAACCGCACCATTCCGGATCTGTCCATCGCCGGGAACCGCGAGCGCTGGGCTGAGCTCGAGGCGGCGAAGCGGCGGCTGCTTTACACGCTCGATTTCTTGAGGCTGGCGTATGGCACCGCGGCGGACGGCTTCTCGCCGCCGCTCGCCTTCGACTTCAAGGCGGATATCATTCCTGAGGAGGGGCTATGGCGCTGGATGGGCGCGGGCGAGCGCGTCTATACCGGCCACGCCGGCGGTAAGATCACCATCAACATCCGCGAGGCGGATAGCGTCGAGCGCGAGAAGCTGCGCGTCGATCTCGGCGAGGCGCACCGCACGCTGATCGGGCATTTCCGCCACGAGATCGGCCATTATTATTGGGACCTGCTCGTGCGCGGCCGGCACGAGGACGGCTTCAAGCGCCGGTTCGGCGATCACGAGACGCCGCCCTACCAAGAGGCGATGGCCCGGCACTATGGCGAGGGCCCGCCGCAAGACTGGAAGGACCGGTTCGTCAGCGCCTATGCCACCATGCATCCGTGGGAGGATTGGGCGGAGACTTTCGCGCTGTATCTCGACATCACCAGCGTGGTCGACACCGCCGTCAACATGGGGCTGATCGGGCCGGTCGATTTCGCCGATTTGCACGCCATGGTCGGCCGCTACCGCCAGCTCGGGCTCGTGCTCAACGAGCTCAACCGGGAGATGGGTCTGGTTGACATCGTACCCGAGGTCCTGCATGCGCCCGTGGTGGAGAAGCTCGGCTTCGTGCACGGGCTGGTGCGCCAGACCGGCGCCGCAGGCTAGGCGATATCAGGCTTTCGGCGTCTTCGCCTGCATGTTGCGGAAGGCGTCCGCCATCAGCCAAGAGAGCTGCTGAGCCTGAATGCCGAAGGTCTGCATCTGGGTCTGCACGTAGCGGCTTTGCAGGGTCACCACCTCCTGCATGTCCTTGGCCTTGGCGATCTCGCTGGCGAGCCCGAAGGAGCGCTCGGCGTTCTCCTTGGCAAAGGCGATGGCCCGCTCCTGGAGGGCCTTGAAGTTGCCCGCCTCGGGGCCGCCGGAGGACGACCAGGCGTTCATGGCCTGGCTCATGAACTCCATGAATTGGCCATAGGCCACGCGCGCCTGCTCGACGTTCTTTTCGGCAAGATCGCGCATCTCGGTCGGAAATTCGAACATTTGCTTGTCTGACATGGGTTCCCCTTCAGCCCGGTTTTCCTAGGCAACGGGCCTGGCCCGTCTTGGTAGTGGCTTTAGATTACGCATTTCTTGCCCGGGGCGCCATTAGCGGCGGACCCTTAGGTCAAAGGCCGGTCAACCAACCGCGCGGGCGATGGCTGAAGGGGTTGGTGGCGCTGCGCGTTCGTGGCACGAAGCGCGGGCATGACCCTCACAATTGACCCCATCGCGCCACCAGACCAGCGCGAGCTCACGCCGCGCGCGCTTGCCACCGGCATGATCCTCGGCGCTCTGCTTGCGCCCTGTAACGTCTATTCGGGGCTCAAGATCGGCTGGTCGTTCAACATGTCGATCACGGCGCTGCTGCTTGCCTTCGCGTTCTGGGTGCCAGTCACGCGGCTTTTCGGCTTGGCCCCTTGGGGCATGCTCGAAAGCAATATCAATCAAACGGCGGCCTCGTCCGCGGCGTCCATCATCTCGAGCGGGCTGGTGGCGCCGATCCCGGCGCTGGCGATCATGACCGGCGGCAATCTGCCATGGCCGATGCTGGCCGCTTGGGTGTTCGCGGTGAGCTTTCTCGGCATCTGGGTCGGCTGGTATTTGCGGCCGCGCCTGATCGTGCAGTCGGACCTCGTGTTCCCGGCCGGCATGGCGACGGCGGAAACCATGCGCGACATGTTCAGTCACGGGCGCGAGGCGATGAAGCGGGTGGGCGTGCTGATGTCGAGCTTGAGCGGCGCGGTACTGTTCAACGTGATCGACGATTTTGTGTGGCAGATTCCGCGGTTCGCGCCGTCGCTGACCGCCAAGAAGCTAACGCTTGCCTTCGACCCCTCGCTGCTCCTGCTTGGGTTTGGCAGCATCATCGGTCTGCGCGCGGGGCTTGGGCTTCTCGCCGGGGCGCTCATCGCCTGGGGCGTGATCGGCCCTGAGCTGATCGCCCGCGGCATTGTGGATGTCTCCGGCGCGGACGAGAACTGGTTCCAGTCGCTGGTCGGCTGGTTGCTGTGGCCCGGCGTCGCGATGATGGTGGCGGCGAGCCTCACCAGCTTTGCCGCCGCGCTGATCGGCACCATGCGCGGACCGCGCCGCGAAGCCGAGAAGCCGCCGCGCGAGCCAGGCTCGCTCACGCGGCTCGGCGGCTTTGCGCTGGCCGCGGCGCTCACCGTGGCGCTCCAGATCGCGTTGTTCGACATCCACTGGACCATGGCGATCATCGCCATTCCGATGGCCTTCGTGTTGGCCACGGTCGCGGCGCGTGTTGTCGGCGAGACCTCCGTCGCGCCGATCGGCGCCATCGGCAAGGTGTCGCAATTGTCGTTCGGGGCACTCGCGCCGGGCCAGCCGATCACCAATCTGATGACCGCCAACGTGGCGGGCGGTGCCGCGGGCCAGAGCGCCGACCTGCTTAACGATTTTCGCGCGGGCCACGAGGTGGGCGCGAGTCCCGCGCGGCAGGTGGTGGCGCAATGCGGCGGTGTCGTCATCGGCAGCCTTGCCGGCAGCCTCGTCTATCTCATGCTGATCCCCGACCCCAGGACCCAGCTCTTGACGCCGGAATGGCCGGCGCCGGCCGTGGCGACGTGGAAGGCGGTGGCGGAGACCTTGAGCGTGGGGCTTTCCGGCATCCCCTCATCGGCGCTGGCGGCGATGGGGCTTGCCGCGATCGTCGGCGTCGCGCTCGCGCTGATCGAGCGGCGGATCGCCGGGCGGCATCTCGTATTGGTGCCGAGCGGCGCCACGGTGGGGCTCGCCTTCGTCATCCCGGCGGGCACCTCGATCACGCTGTTCTTGGGCGCGGCTCTGGCGAGCGTGCTGCACCTGCTCGCGCCGCACTGGGCGGCGCGGTTTCTGCTGAGCGCGGCCGCCGGCCTCGTCGCCGGCGAAAGCCTCTACGGTGTCGTCTCGGTCTGGTTTTGATTTACTCGGCGGCTTCGCCACGCGTGGCTTCGGCGACGTGATCGATGCCGGCGAGATGGCGCTCGACGTCGAGCGCCGCCATGCAGCCGAGACCTGCGGCGGTGACCGCCTGGCGATAGACGTCATCGGCGACGTCGCCGGCGGCGAACACGCCCTCCACGCTGGTGGCGGTCGAGCCCGGCTCGGTGAGGATATAGCCGCCCTGCTTGAGCTCGATCTGGCCCTTGAACAGTTCGGTCTGCGGCGAATGGCCGATGGCGATGAAGACCCCGTCGATGGGCATCGTCGTTTCTTCGCCCGTCTTCGTGTCCTTGAGCTTGGCGTGGGTGACGCCGAGCGGATCGTCGACGCCCAGCACCTCCACGAGTTGGTGGTTCCACATCATCTCGATCTTCGGGTTCTGGAACAGGCGCTCCTGCAGGATCTTCTCCGCGCGCAGCGAATCCCGGCGATGCACGAGGGTGACCTTTTCCGCCAAATTGGCGAGGTACAGCGCCTCCTCGACGGCGGTGTTGCCGCCGCCGATCACGATCACGTTCTTGCCGCGATAGAAGAAGCCGTCGCAGGTGGCGCAGGCCGACACGCCGTAGCCTTGGAACTTGTCCTCCGACGGAAGGCCGAGCCAGCGCGCCTTGGCGCCAGTGGCGATGATGACTGTATCGGCGGTGTACTCGGTGCCGCTATCGCCTTTGAGCCAGAACGGGCGCCGCTTGAGATCGGCCTCGGTGATCGTGTCGGCGATCATCTCGGTGCCGACATGGGCGGCTTGCGCGCGCATCTGCTCCATGAGCCAAGGGCCCTGGATCACGTCGGCGAAGCCCGGATAATTCTCGACGTCGGTGGTGATGGTCATCTGGCCGCCGGGCTGAATGCCCTCGATGAGGAGCGGCTTGAGCATGGCGCGGGCGGCATAGATTCCGGCCGTGTAGCCGGCAGGACCGGCGCCGATGATGATCACCTTGGCGTGGCGGGAAGCCATGACGTGCCTCTAGAGATTGGACGCGGAAGCGAAGAGGTAAGCATCAGCGCGCTTGTGTGCAACCCGCTTTGGGTCGCGCGCGTTTTAGGCTTTGGTTTCAAGGCCGAGGGCCCGGCGGATGGCCGCGGCGACAACCTCGGTGTCGTTGATCGGCGCGTAGCTCCACGATTCTAGGTGGCCCTCGAAGGGCCTTGTGGCGCCACGTTCGCGCATCAGCGCGTGGAAGCGGGAAAGCCGCGTCGAGCGGCCGGGCAGGGACTGCACATAGACGGGCTTGCCGGTGCCGGCCGCCTCGGTGACCATGTTGACCGAGTCCTCGGTGGCGACAATGGCGTCGGCGAGCGACAGAAAGGCGAAATAGGGATTGTCGCCCGTGCCGTCCCAGACGAAGTGCGGCGTGCCTTCGATGGCGGCGGCGAGCGCGGCCAGAGATTCCGCCGGGGTGCGGCGCGAGGGTGTGACGAGGAGCGAGCCCCCGGTTTCATGGGCGAGGGTCGCGAGCTTGGCGCCAAAGCCGGTGGCGGTATCGGGTGGGAAGCTGAACGCTTGGCTCTCGCCGCCGAGCAGGACGGCGATGCGGGGATGGGGCAGGGCCTCGATGCGCGGTGCGAAGCTCATGCCTGCCTCGGCGAGGCGCTCCGGCGTGACCCCATGCATGGCGCCGAACGTGGTGATGACGTTCGGGCCGTCGAAATTGTCGTGGGCCGGAGCCGCCACGAGATCGAACAACCGCGCCGGCACCTTCGGGTTCTGGATGTGCAGGGCGTAGGCGCCAGAGAGCCGCTTGACGGCGAGCGCCATGGGAACGCTCCGGCGGCCGATGGAGATGACGAGCCGCGGCCAGGGGGGCTCAAACGCTTCGTTCGTATCGATCGAGCGCAGCACCGCTTTGGCGGGCACGAGGAGCTGGAGCGGCGCCGGGAGAAGCCGCATGGCCCCCTTGGGGCGGACCCGTTTGAGGGTGAATGGCAGGCCGACGGCCTCGGCCACGGCGATGCCTTGCGCCTCCATGCCGACCGAGCCGTCAGTGACGATCCAGGTCTTGTCGGCGCGGGTTTTGCGGCTCTCGGCGATCAGGGCGGCGGCACCGTCCGCAGGCTTAAGGGGCTCGCCCTGGGTGCTGCTAAAATTTCCGGAATGGAAAGCGCTCAATTTCTTTTCGATTCTTTTGCCTGGAAGACCTAAAGTTGCGCGAAGCCGTAATGTCCGGAGTTCGGAGGCTCTCCATCCGCCTTCTAGCGCGATGGGCCTGTGATCGTCCAGGGAGCAGAGACCTATGCGCAGCGCCCGCCTCGATGCCACCGACTGGCTGATCTTGCGCGAGCTTCAGGCCGATGGGCGCATCACTAATGTGGAGCTGGCCCGCAAGGTCGGCATCTCGGCGCCGCCTTGCCTGCGCCGCGTGCGGGCGCTGGAGGAGGCGGGGATCGTCGAGGGCTTCACCGCGATCCTCAATGACCGGGGGCTCGGCTTCGACGTCAACGCCTTCGCCATGATCAAGCTGCATAGCCAGGCGGAGGCCGATCTGATTGCCTTCGAGGAGCGCGCGCAAGCCTCACCCATCGTGCGTGATTGCTACATGCTGTCCGGCGAGATCGACTTCCTGCTGCGTTGCGTGGCGCCGGACTTGAGCGCGTTTCAGGATTTCATCATCCACCAGCTCACTGCGGCGCCCAATGTGGCGAGTGTGAAGACGTCTCTGGTGATCCGCGCCTCGAAGCATGCGGCGGGGGTGCCGACGGAGCTTGCAGCCAAGGGCCGACTGGCGGGAAGAGTGGCTGACCGTGCCGGCTCATAGTATCTAGCCCCGTGATCATGGATCCCATCACCCAAAATCCGGTTCTCGTCGACGTCTTCCGGGGCGAGCTTGTCGAGAGCTGCCATCGCGGCGCCATCGCCATTGCCGATACGCAAGGACGCCTGGTGCTTGCGCTTGGCGATGTAACGCGTCCGATCTATCCGCGCTCCGCCGTCAAGGCGTTCCAGGCCATTCCGCTGGTGGAGAGCGGCGCGGCCGATGCTCTCGGGCTCAACGCCGAGGAACTTGCGGTGGCCTGCGCCTCGCATAGCGCCGATCGCGTTCATCTCGATGCGGTGCTCAGTCTGCTCGCCAAGGCAGGGCTCCACGAGCGCTCTCTGGCGTGCGGGGGGCATTGGCCCGTAAGCGAGGCGGCGACGCGCGCGCTCCTGCGCACGGGCAGGCGCCCCCGGCCGATCCACAACAACTGCTCGGGTAAGCATGCCGGGATGCTCGCGGCCGCGGCTCATCTCGGCTTCGATCCGAGTGGGTACGAGCAGCCGGGCCATCCGCTCCAGATCATGATCGCGCGAATCCTTTCAGAGACTTGCGGTGTCGCGTTGGACCCTGCGCGCATGGGCAACGATGGCTGCTCGTTGCCGACTCATCCGCTGCCGCTTGGCGCGTTGGCGCACGGGTTCGCGCGGCTCGGCACCGGGGCCGGACTCCCGCCACCGCGCGCCGCCGCCGCCCAGAGGCTGATGCAGGCGTGTTTCGCCGCACCCGTCCTCGTCGCCGGCGAAGGGCGGTTCGATACGATTGTCCTTCGCGGGCTCTCAGGCGTGGCGTTCACCAAGGGTGGCGCCGAGGGGGTGTACTGCGCCGCGCTGCCGTCCCTTGGTCTTGGGCTCGCGCTAAAAATCGACGACGGCGCGAAGCGCGGGGCGGAACTGGCGTTGAGCGAGGTGCTTGCCGCGCTCTTGCCCAAGGCACGGGAGGTGCTGCGGCCACAGCTCGAGGGTGTGCTGCACAACTGGCGCGGGCTTCTCGTGGGGCGGATGGCTGGGAGCACGGAACTGCGACACGCGCTTTCCGGTCTCGCCGCTGCGGCGGGAAACCGCGCCGCCGGTTGACCGGTCGTGCTCGTTCCAGCGCGCTGCCTAGCGGGCGACGTTGGTGTAGACCGCGAGGTTGCGATAGGCCTCGGCGCTGTCGCGCGCGAGGTCGGGTCCAACAGGCGTCGGCCCGTTCATGGCGCGGATGGCGCCGTCCTTGGCACCGGTGATCAGATTGTCGGTGATCAGCGCCGTGCCGGCTGACGGGCTCACCGAGACGCCGATGCCGATATGGCATTTGCGGATCACATTGTCGGTGACGCTCACATCGCGGAGATAGCTGCGCCAGCCGACCAGAATGCCGTAGGCGGGCGCGCCCTCGATGACATTGCCACTGACCACGCTGTCGGCCTCCACGCCGATACCGATGCCGCGGCTGTCGGCGTCTTTTCTGAGAAACAGATTGCGGATCAAATTGCCTTGCACGACGGCAAGCCTGCCGCCTTCCTTGAAGTTGGTGACCGAGACGCCCATGGCCGCCGTATCCACGATGTTGTTGGCGATCACCGCCCCCTCGAACGAGTACTCGGCATAGAGGGCGACCTCGCCGAGGCGGGTGCAGGAATTGCCGATCATCTGGCAGTTGGAGCCGGAGTTGGAGCGGATGGCCGAGAACGCGCAGTCGGCAATATGGTTGCCGTTCACAAGCACCGAGCCGGCGCGGAACACATTGATACCATTGCCATTTTGTCCGCTGCCGCCGCTCTTGGCGGCGATGCGGTCAATGCGGTTGGAGGTGACGATGGTGCCGTCCTCGCCGACGTCCGATCGCCACACGAGAATGCCGTTGTCGCCGCAGTCGTGCACGTGGTTGTGCGCGATCTGAAGGCCCTTCGCGTCCTCGCTGAACAGCGCGGCTTTGCGGATGTAGCCGATCTCGCAATCGGCGATGCGTCCGGACACCTTGTGCAGCACGACGCCATCCTCGCCGCTGCCGATGAACCGGCAGTCCGTGATGTCGAGATGGGTGGCCTCGGTCGCGATCAGCAGGGCGCCGTTCTCGCCGAGGGCCTTGTCAGCCCCGTCGAGCACAAGTCCGGACAAACGGACATTGTCGGTCCCTTCGGTCTCGAGGATCGCGCCGCCGTTTGAGTAGCGGAGGATCGTCAGTCCCGGCACGCCGTTGATGTGGGTCCCAGGTTTCAGGGTGAGCCGTCCGGTCGAATAGGTGCCGGCAGGGAGATAAAGCGGCGTGCCGGACCTGGCGGCCGCGTCGGCCGCCTCTTGCAGCGTCGCCGTCTGATCGACGACGCCGTCGGCCGGCACCACGTCGTAGGTGCTGAAGGGTTGAGGCGTGTCAGCCTCGCGGGCGCCTGCCATGCGCGGCCCCGCCGCTCCAGCGAGGCCGACGCCTAGGCCGGCCAGCATCAACTCTCGGCGGCCAAGGGTCATCGCCGCGCTCCCTCGATGTGTGGGGCCGGGCCTGGAGCATAGACCGGGCGGGCTTGTTGCGCGGCGAAGTCGAGGACGAAGCGGAGGGTCTCATGCCCGGCGTGCAGCAAGGCGTCTTGGCTGTAGGCGCCGCCTTGGGCGTGCGTCAGCGGCACGTGAACGAACAGGGCGTCGCCGCCATTCGGCCGCGCCCATTCGAGCGACCGGTAGTAGAGGAAGTTGCAGAGATAGCGCCCGCAGGAGCGCGAGGCGGCGGCGGCGTGGCCGTTCGCTCTGAGATGGGCGGCAAGCGCGGTGACGGGCAGGCCAGAGTCGAGGCGCATCGCTCCCTGGGGCGAGATCGCCGGCGTGGCGGGCAAGGCGCCGCGCGCGTCGGCGCGGGAAGCAGCGCGGTTGTGGGCCGAGCGCTCGATGCGCAAACCCTGGGCGCGTGAGCTGACGCCAAAGTGAATCATAACATGCGGTTGCAGATCGGCGTGGAGACGCGGCGTGAGCGCGGCCACGGTGTCCCACTCCGTGGGCAGCACGCGTCTGTGGATGTCGCAGTCGGTCGACCCTTGTGCCGCCAACGCCTCGACGAGCCAGCCGGAGGGATTCTCGGCGACGCCCGGAAAGGGGCCAAAGCCCGTAAGGAGGACGCGGGACCGTGCCATGTCGTTGGCTTACAAGCGGTCTGCGCGCGAGGAAAGGGAATTCGCGGGCGTGGTTTACTTGGCCTCTTTGACTTGGGCTCTTTACTCCGGCTCTTTGAGCCCGACCAGGCGCCCAAGCTCCTCGGCGGCGGCGGCCGGCGTCAGCTCGCCAGCGCGGACCTTATCCTCGAGCTCCTGATAATGGCGGGCGGCGCGGCGACCGCCCTTGAAGGCGGCAAGCAGGCGCTGCTCGAAGATCTCGCGCATCCAGGACGTGGCCTGGTCGGCCCGCCGCTCGGCCAGGACGCCGGAGTCGCGGAGTGAGGCATGGCGCTCCTCGATCTTGTCCCACAGCGCGTCGAGGCCGCGGTTGTCGCGCGCCGACAGGGTCAGCACCACGGGCGACCAGCCCGCGTGCCCCGCAGCGAGAATGTGCAGCGCCGTCCGGTACTCCGTCGCCGCGCGGTGGGCGCGCTCGATATTATCGTCGTCGGCCTTGTTGACGGCGATGATGTCGGCAAGCTCGAGCAGGCCGCGCTTGATCCCCTGAAGTTCATCGCCGGCGCCGGGGATGGCGATCACCACGAAGACATCGACCATGTCGGAGACAGCGATCTCCGACTGACCGACACCCACGGTCTCCACCAGCACGATGTCGAAGCCCGCGGCCTCGGCCACGGCGATGGTCTCGCGGGTGGTCTTGGTGACGCCGCCAAGGCTCGCGCCGGCGGGCGAGGGCCGGATGAAAGCGTGAGGCTCGGCGGCGAGCCGGCTCATCCGGGTCTTGTCGCCGAGGATGGAGCCTCCCGTCCGCGACGAGGTCGGGTCGACGGCGAGCACCGCCACTTTGTGGCCCTCGGCGAGAAGATTGACGCCGAGCTGGTCGATCAGGGTGGACTTGCCGGCGCCGGGAACGCCGCTGATGCCAATGCGGATGGCCTTGCCGGTGAAGGGAAGCAGCACCTCCAGCAGCTCTTGCGCGCGGACCTGATCTTCCGGCTTGGCGCTCTCGACCAGGGTGATGGCGCGCCCCAAGTCCACGCGGTCTCCGGCGCGGATGGCCTCGGCCGTGCGGGCCAGATCGGCGGCCGCTTTGTCGGTATCGTTCATGGCATGCGGGGTAGGGGCAAACCGGCGCAAGCGCAAGTTGGATGTGGATGAGGCCCGGCGCGCTACTCGGCCGCCGCCTTGGCGCCGGTGACGCCAAGCTTGCCGAGGATGTCGATGGCCGCCTCGGCGATCGGCGTGCCGGGGCCGAAGATGGCCTTGGCGCCGGCCTCGTAGAGCTCGGGGTAGTCTTGCGGCGGGATCACGCCGCCAACCACAATCATGATATCGCCGCGGCCTTGGTCCTCGAGCGCCTCGCGCAGCGCCGGCACCAGGGTCAAATGGCCGGCGGCGAGCGACGACACGCCGAGGATATGCACGTCGTTCTCGACCGCCTGGCGGGCGGCTTCGTCCGGAGTCTGGAATAGGGGGCCGATATCGACATCGAAGCCGAGATCGGCGAAGGCCGACGCGATCACCTTCTGCCCACGGTCATGGCCGTCTTGCCCCATCTTGGCGACCAGGATGCGCGGCCTGCGGCCATGCTCGGTCTCGAAGCTCTCGACCAGCTCGGTGACACGGTTCATGTTTCCGTCCTTACGGCCCATCTCCGCCTTATAGACGCCGGTGATTGCCGAAACGTTTGCCCGGTGGCGGCCATAGACCTTCTCGAGGGCATAGGAAATCTCGCCGACGGTCGCCATGGCGCGGGCGGCTGCGACGGCGCCCTCGAGCAGATTTCCTTTGCCTGTCTCAGCGCTTTCGGTCAGCGCGTCAAGAGCGCGGGTGACGGCGTCCTCGTCGCGCTCGGCCTTCAAGCGCTCGAGCTTTTCGAGCTGCTGGCGGCGCACGGAGCGATTGTCGACTTTGAGGATGGCGATGTCGGCCTCGCTGTCGGGCCGGTACTTGTTCAAGCCGACAATGGTCTGGCGGCCTGAATCGATGCGGCCTTGGGTGGCGGTCGCCGCCTGCTCGATCATGCGCTTAGGAATGCCGGCCTCGATCGCCTTGGCCATGCCGCCGAACTTCTCGACCTCGTCGATATGCTGCATGGCGCGGGCGGCGAGATCGTAGGTCAGGCGCTCCACATAGAAGCTGCCGCCCCACGGATCGATGATGCTTGTGGTGCTTGATTCCTGCTGCAGCATGAGCTGGGTGTTGCGGGCGATGCGGGCGGAGAAATCGGTCGGCAGCGCGAGGGCCTCGTCGAGGGCGTTGGTGTGCAGCGACTGGGTATGGCCTTGGGTCGCCGCCATGGCCTCGATGCAGGTGCGCACCACATTGTTGAACACGTCCTGGGCGGCGAGGCTCCAGCCGCTGGTCTGGCAGTGGGTCCGCAAGGCGAGCGAACGCGGGTCCTTCGGCTTGAACTCGTCCATCATGAGTTTCGCCCACAACACGCGGGCGGCGCGCATCTTGGCGATCTCCATGAAGAAGTTCATGCCCGTGGCCCAGAAGAACGATAGCCGCGGCGCGAACGCATCTACATCGAGGCCGGCCTTGATGCCGGCGCGCACATATTCGATGCCGTCGGCGAGCGTGTAGGCAAGCTCGAGGTCGGCCGTCGCACCCGCCTCCTGCATGTGATAGCCGGAGATCGAGATCGAGTTGAACTTCGGCATTTGCTTGGAGGTGTAAGCGATGATGTCGGAGACGATGCGCATCGAGGGCGTGGGCGGGTAGATATAGGTGTTTCGCACCATGAACTCTTTGAGGATGTCGTTCTGGATCGTGCCCGAGAGCTTGTCGTGCGGCACGCCCTGCTCCTCGCCGGCGACGATGAACAGCGCTAGCACCGGCAGGACGGCACCGTTCATGGTCATGGACACCGACACCTGGTCGAGCGGGATGTGATCGAACAGGGTGCGCATGTCGTAGATGGAATCGATGGCGACACCGGCCATGCCCACATCGCCGGTCACGCGCGGATGATCGCTATCGTAGCCGCGATGGGTGGCCAGATCGAAGGCGATGGAAACGCCCTGCTGGCCGGCGGCGAGGTTGCGCCGGTAGAAGGCGTTGGAATCTTCCGCCGTCGAGAAGCCGGAATATTGCCGGATGGTCCAGGGCCGCTGCACATACATGGTGGGGTAGGGGCCGCGCAGATAGGGCGCCACGCCGGGCATGCCATTGAGGAAGTCGAGACCGTTCAGGTCGTCCGGGCCGTAAACCGCCTTCACCGAAATGCCTTCCGGCGTTTCCCAATCAGGCGTCTCGGATGCCAGCGACGGCTCGCGCGGCTCCTGGAATTCGATGTCTGAGAATTTCGGAATCCCAGTCACTTATCGTTCCTCTTCAGCCCCAGCGTAGCATGGGCGTCGTTCAGCACCGCAAGCATGTCGGCGCCGGCAAAGATGATGGCCTCAACGCCGGCGGACTTCAGCTCGGCTTCCAGGCCGCCCAGTCTGCCTGCAAGATAAATGTGTTTGGCCCCGGCCTCGGTGAGCGCTTTCGCCGCCCTTGCGCCCTCCGCAGCATAGACCGTGTCGGACGAGCACAGACAGGCGAGCGCCGCACCTGACGCCTTGAAGCCCTGCACCATATCGTCGAAGCTTTGCGTGCCTTCGGGCGCGAGTGCCGCGATGCCGCCCGCCTCGAACAGGCTCTTGGCGAAGCTTGCCCGCGTGTTGAAGTCGGCGGCTCTCCCCAAACAGGCGAGGAAGATCTTCGGCCGCGCGCCGTGCGCGGCGAGATAGGCATCGCTGCGGTCGCGCAAAGCCTCGAACGGCTCGGCGAGGCGCATGCGCCGCAAGGGTTCGGCTGTCTGCTCGCTTGGTGTATCGCACGCCACGGAGGGGGCTGCGTCAAGCACCGTCACAGGCTCCTCGGCGAGATCGGGGAAGTCGCTGGTACCGACGAGCGAGTCCTTGCGCCGCGCGGCAGCGGTCTCGCGCGAGGCCCGCACCTTGGCGACCTCGCGTGGGATGAGCCCGGCCCGCAGCGCCTCCGCGGGGCCGCCAGCCTTTTCGATCTCTTGGAAGAGTGTCCATGCCGTGGTGCAGAGTTCGTCTGTCAGGGCCTCGATGGCGCCAGACCCCGCGGCGGGGTCGGCGACGCGATGGAGGTTCGCCTCCTCGACGAGAATGGTCTGGGTGTTGCGGGCGACGCGGCGGGCGAAAGCGTCAGGCAGGCCGTGGGCAGCGCTGAACGGCAGCACCGTCACCGCATTGGCGCCGCCAATCGCGGCGGCGAAGGCCGCGATGGTGCCGCGCACGATGTTTCCGTGGGGATCGCGCTTGGTCATCATGCGCCATGCTGTCTCGGCGGTGACGAAGGCCGGTTCGGGTTCGAGCCCGCAGGCTTCCTCCACGCGGGACCACAGCTTCCGGATGCTGCGGAACTTGGCGATGGTGAGGAATTGGTTCTGGTCGGCGGCGAGGCGGAAGAAGACCATGCGCCGTGCGTCGTCGAGCGGAATGCCGCCAGCCTCCAACGCACGGAGATAGGCGACCGCTGTCGCGAGCGCGAAGGCGAGTTCTTGCGCCTCCGAACCGCCGGCCGCATGCACGGGCCTGCCGTCACCAACTGCAAATGGGCCCGCGAAGCCTTGCTCTTTTAACTCCGCAAGGAGGCCCGCGAAGACCGGCGCCATGTCGGGCCAGACGATATTGTTCCAGCCATTGGCGGCAAGTACGCCGATCGGATCGAAGCCAAAGCGGATGTTCACT
>Ga0307378_10005935_pt1 | contig 16847 bp, 14 predicted proteins | sample UN1MG_FD_202238 | JGI IMG/M metagenome (GOLD analysis project Ga0307378, IMG submission 202238) | Soil microbial communities from Risofladan, Vaasa, Finland - UN-1 | ecosystem: Environmental > Terrestrial > Soil > Coastal area > Acid sulfate soil | place: Finland: Risofladan, Vaasa | collected... | reverse complement strand
GATGAAAATACAATCAATGATGTAGGAGCTTTTGCTAATACTAAAGTTGGAGACCTTGTTTATAACAATGATTTAACAGCAGTAAGTTATGTTACCGCTGTAACAAGTGATGATAGTATTGAAATCTATCCTCCACTAACAGGACAAAATTCCGGAGACACAGGAGAAATTAACTGTGTGCCTGTTATAACAACAGCCTCCGATAAAGTTTATGTTCCTATCGTGTTCTTATTCAAAGAATCAGATGGCTCAACATCAGCAGAAATGCAATATGTTGCAGATATTTACTCAGTAGTTAGAGTAAGAAATACATCTGATGCCACAATAAAAATCAAAGGATTTACTGCCGCCGTTACAATTGGTACGGGTGGTGGTTCTTCAAGTGCAACAAGAATTACTAATACAGTATACGGGAGCTAATTAATTATGAGTGAGCCAATGGTGGTGATTGACGGTATAAAGGAGCTTATTGAAAGAGACTTAGAAAACCATAAGTTTGAGCTTGACAAAGCTAAAAGAGAACTACTTAGCTTTAGGGAAGCACGGTCTCACGAAATAAAGAAAAAGAAACATTACAAAAATTTAGTTGGTGGTGGAAAATACAACGACGAATCTCTTGAAAACTCAATGGTTGATATTGCAATTAATATTCGCCACATGAGTGACAGATGTGATGAAAGAGTTGAAGCTATTTCTCACCATCAACTAATTGTAGACACACTGACTGAACAGTTAGCAGATCAAAATTATCTGTTAGCTCAGGCAGAACTATATTATCAAGAGCACCCAAAGGAAAGACCTAATGGGAATAGCAGTAGATTATAATGCTAAAGTAATAAACATTACTTCTCCAACAATAGCAATTTCGGCTCAAGACTTGCATGATTTTATAGAAGATGAAAGAACTATGGCTTCTCCAGAAGGATTAGGATATGATAATATACTTAGTCCAGAGGGAAAAATTGAAGACCCTTCAAACCCAGGAGTTTTCTCTCAAATCATTCTAGTACTTAATAGTCCTTGGCAAATTCAATTTTGGTCTGGTAGTGGTTATACTAGAGTCTATGGTGGTAAATTGGTAGGCGGTTTAAATGACCAACCAATTAAAGCTACTGGTACAGCTGGTGATATAACCGTTCTTGAAAGTCCTGTAGACGGTGTTACTATAGCTGTTCCTGCAACTGTATCTGCAACAGAAGTTGCAGATGCTGTTTGGGATGAAACAGTAGCTGAGCATCAAACTGGTGGAACTTACGGAGCAGAACTAGCAACAAAAGCAGACATAGCAGCTTCAGCATCTACAGATCAAGAACAGGCAGGTTCTGGAAGTGTTGTATATGGAACAGAGACTTCTGGAACATACGTATCAACAGCAGTAAGAGATGGAACTTATTGGCAAATTACAGAAGATGCCACTAATGGTATTACTGTAGAGATGACTTTCAATCTTCCGTCAATAGAACACAGACCTGGTGCTTTTTCTACGTTTGGAAGATACACAGGATTTCCAGCTTTAACTCACCACATTGAACTTTATGCTTACAATTATCAATCTTCAGCGTGGGAACAGTTGGTTGAAGACTTTATGCCTGGGGGAAATACTTCAGATGAAGCATATACCCATGAATATTTTGAGAGACATATTGATAGAGATAACAGCAGCGAAATAAAAATAAGATTAGTACATCATGTTACTTCTTATAATGCTACCCATAACTTATATCTTGACTACGCAGAAGTTTCTTCAATCAACGTAATTACTGGAGCAGACATCGCAGATGCAGTTTGGGATGAGGACATTACTGCTCATACAACTGTTAACAGTGCTGGTGAGGCTATAGGTCTTGTAGAAAGCCCTGTAAGTGCTTCGGACATTGCAGATGCTGTTTGGGATGAAGTCATAGAAGATCATCAAGTAGTTGGTAGCTTTGGATATACAATAGTTTCGCTATTAGGAGTTTCTGGAGAGAATGTACACTGGACAGGAATGACTTTCGATTCAAACAATAATATGACTGGAGCAACAATTACTCAATTCACTGACAAGACTTTGGTAACTCCTAGAAAAGTATGGACAGTAACAGCAACATATAATGCTAATAGTGAACTGACAGATTACCAATTAGTAGAGGTATAACCTTATGACAGGTGCTGTGAATATCGCATCACATGGACGGGCAGGAAAACCGTCAGCAATATCAATAGCCTCTCATGGTAGACTGCTACAAAAGCTAATAGACCTTATACAGTCAATAAGTTGTAGTCTTGGTGTAGTTCTTGGAGAACCAATTACTAGAGCAACTCTAGGATTTCCTACAGGGTTTCATGCAGTACTTACAATACCAGATGGTTCTCATGCAAGTTTAAATGTTCCAGATGGACACCATGCTACTCTTGAAGAACCAACTGAATCTAATGTAACGAAAGGAAGTGATTCATGTTAACACACATTATAGATGATATAAGAGGATTAATAGGAAGACCAGTAGCATTCCATACTCCTACATACTCTGGATGTGGTACTTGTAGCTTAGACCCAGTATCAAATACTTCTACAGATTCTTTTTGTATTACCTGTGGTGGAGTATATTGGATACCATCTTATACTATAACTACAGTTACTGGACATGTGACTTGGGGTCCAGCAGATATAATGAACTGGTATACTGGCGGAAAACAATTTGAGGGGGATTGTAGAGTTCAAATAAAATACCAAAATACAACAAGAGACTTACTTGACAACGTTGAATTTCTTGTAGTAGATGGTAAAAGCTTAGAGATAACCTCTGAAATTTTACGAGGTGTTCCTGAGATAAATAGAGTTTTACTCGATTGTATAGAAAAGGAGAAGGCAGCATAATGGAAAATAGAGAGGGTGTTGTTATAACTGGACTCGACGTAATAGATATTATGAGAGTTGCTGATAAGAAAAAAAATAAGTTTATTGCCTTAACACTACAGGCTATAGAAGAACTTGGACTAGAAAAAGAAGAGTTTGAGATAATTAGAAAACTAGTCTTGGATGGTTTTGGAGATTACTCACGCTCATTAATGAGAGCTCTCTTAGGAGACATAGAGATACCACCATATAATGGCTAGAATAACAAACGTAACACAAGAATGGTTAAAGGATTTAGAGAACCTAGATAGAAACAAAGATATAATTAAGGCTGCTTTCTATAATGTTTGGTCTCAATATGCAGACGAACTTCATACCATCTTAGTTAGTAATTATTATTCTGCACTTGACCAAGCACCGGAGTTTGCCATTCCAGAATTTAGTGATCCATTAGTAGAAGCAATTTGGGATGCAGAAACAATTCAAGCTAGACTAAATGATAGCTTTAGAGTTATTGTAACAATAGATTTAGATACAACCGCTGGAGAACTTTCTGATTATGCTCAAGCTGTAGACCTAGCTAGAACAAACTATAATGTTGGTGGAGATATAGGTAAGGCTTCTCGGTATTGGCAATTTGCAGTTTATGGAAGTGAAGAAAAATATGGTATGACTCTTCAAGATAGATTTGCAGCTATGGAATCACCAGCTCCATATTGGTCATTGATAGAGTATGGAAATGTAGCTGGAGGAGCACAACTTTCTCAAGGGGGTATAGCATATCCTCAGAATCCACCAACTGGATTTGTAGCTCTTTCTGAAAGAGAAGGACAAGACTTTTTAGAGGCTAGACTGAGTGATGAAGTTAGAAAAATAATGGCTGATCTTGAAGCTGAGGTGTATGGTGGAAGACAAGTAGTAGAAGATGCATTTAAGGTAGTTGAAGAACTTGATTTTAATGATGCTAGACCTTATACTCCATCTCCAGTAATTGAAGAGATAAGAACCGCATCAAAATTTTATGACGCGGCAGCTAAAGTAGGAAGTGTTATTGCTGGTGCTTTCAAAAATATCTTCGGGAGAAAATAATGTATATAGAAAGAAAGCAAGACCTAAGTGTTTACTATCTAATAAAAGCTACATTTACTCCATTAAATCCGTCTATTACAATAGTAGATGAGTTTCCAACTGGAGAACTTGCGTTACCAACTATCTCTATTGAAAATAGTACCTATAGAGTTAAGCCTTTGGAATTAGGAAATAGAATGGGAATAGATATAAGGAAATGGAATATCAATATTTTTGCCGATAATAAATCTCAACGAGATGATTATGGCTACTTGATAAAAAATACCGTTCAAAACGGAATAGCTGTATATGATTATGATGAGGGTTTCCCGCCCGACGTAAGTCCCACCCAAATCGGAGCTATGCACATTCTTGAATTGAGCGTATCCCCAATAAGGATTTTCCCACAACTTGTGAGCAAACTTTATTGGCGGGGTCAAGTTAAACTAGTAGCGCAGTACAATCAAACCACCTAAGTAGGAGGAACTACATATGGCAAAAAGATTAGCGATTCCTTCGAAGGAAACCGAACTAAAGATTGTTGGGCCGATTGATTCATTCATGGCAGCTCGTGTACAAAGAGTTCAACTCAATGACGAAGTACCATCAACGTACATTGATGAGCTTGGAAATCCACGCCATGCAGGGCAGTCAAACAACATTCCAAACGTATCGGTATCTTTCTCCGCTATGGACGTTGGAATCAAAATATTTTCAGTATTAACTGGAACAAATCCTGCCGCCTACCCTGGTGCTGGAGTTGATATTTCAAACCTCTCAGAAGTTGACGCTATTATCTACATCAAAGATGCAACAGCAGCTGACTATATTAAAAGTGGTCACGCTAGAAGATTACAGGTACGTGACTTTACCTTTAACTACTCTGTAGATGGTGAGTCAACAGAAGACTACAACCTTGTAGGCTCTGAGAAACGCTGGTTTAAGAATGACGTAGTTGTTGATAAGTTTGTAACAGGTACTACTTCTTTCAGCCTAGCTGACACTCCGCTTCAACTAAACAATGGTAGAAAATTACTATCTGTTATTTTAGATGGAGATTATCTGGAAGAAGTAGCAGCAGCTCCTTCTACTGGACAGTATAGTGTTTCTGGTACAACTCTAACAACGGGAGATAGTCGAACTGCACAAGTGTTGGCAGTATATCATGCGAATCCTGCTGGTTCAAATTGGTCAGATATTTCTGATACATCAGTACCAGCTGCGATTCATGGTAAAGATGTAGCCATTGAGATTAATTCTCTAGGTATTCCTAGAATTCAATCAGTAACAATCAATGGTGCTCTTCAACCCCAAGAAGTTCGTGAAATGGGTAACAGAGAAACCGTTGGATACCAACGGCAAGTTCCAACTGTTGAAGGTACAATAACTGTACTTGATACAGACACAGAACTACTAGACCTTTTCTTAAATGGTTCTATTGCTTCTGGAGCTACTGAGTTTCAAATTGGACAAGGATGTGTTGTGTCTGGTGTTGACTTAGAGATTATTCTAAGAGACCCTTGTGACCTAACATCTCCGTACATAGTTAAGAAAACAGTTTATGTTCCAGACGTTAGCATTGTTGGAGAAGGCTGGCAGTCGAATGTAAACAACAACGCTTCTACCACATACAACTGGAGAAGTGTTGACTCACAATGTATTGTTTTCAGTGGTGCTAGAGTTTAATAATCTAGTAACTATTTTTTAGAACAAGCCATAAAGGACAGCAAAAACGGGGCTACAGATATTCTAGAGTTTATGACTCATAGTTCTGTAGCCCTTTTAATTTAACTAGATCAGGAGAGGAAGATGACACTAGCAAATATAGAAAAAAATGACGTAGATTTAAATGTACTTTTTAATTATACTACTGAAGTAGAACTGACTTTGCCAAACGGTAAAGATACTATTAAACTCTATCAACGAGTTATTGGCGATGAAAAAAATAATCAGGCTCAAGTACATGCATTAAGAGCTAGTGGAGAACTTCGAGCTAAATTTAAAGATACGAAGTGGGAAGATAGGATTGCCTTTGTTCCAAAACTGGATAACAGATATAAAAAAGAAGAAGTAGTTGAAATCATCTTGGCTTTACTTAATCGTGAAATAACAATAGAAGCAGTAAATGAAGTAAACATTCCAACTAGAAAAGAACCAGATGAAGATTCTACATTAGAAGAAAGAGAAGAATATCAAACATATGTAGATAACTATCCAATTGAATTTAATACGGCAGTAGCTGAATTACTAAAAAAGAAATTTATTGAGAAAAGAAAAGAACTTGGAAAAATAAATAAAGATATTCTAATAGACATCTATCAAAAGTCTTTAATAAATACACACGTTCAGCAACTATTTGAAAAAGAATATTTACTAATGTCAACATATTTTGGAACGTTTCGTGATAGTAAGTTTACAGTACCAGCATATAAAACCTTTGCAGAATTTAAATCTGCACCAACACAAGTAATTGATGCGCTTACTACAAGCTATAAAAGTATAGAAGTAAATTCACTAGAACTAAAAAAATAGCACGGAGTAATGCAATTGCTAGTATGTGGTCGTCTAGCAATTCATTACAACTTCCGTTAGACCCAAGTATAAAAAGCTCTAGGGAACTTCCTTATACTATATCATATGTGATTAGAAAAAGATTACAGATAGATAGCCTTATGGAATTACCAAAAGAAAAGCGACCACCAGATAATATTCTCTGGTCAAATGGCTCTAAGAAATTAGAACAGTGGCTAGATAATGTACTTCGTCCAAACAAGAAAGAAAAAGTAAATGAACATTTACACATTCCTATAGACCAAATAGAAGGATAAAAATATGGCAACCGGAAATGAGATTCAACGAATTATAGCAGAGGTTAGAGAGCTTGCTCAAACTCTTGGAATTGCTGAAACCAGAGTAGAGGAGTTTGCAAGAAACTTTGACAAACTTAATAACATCTCTGGAACATCTAAGATTAAGCAGGAGCTTCTTGATATTACTCAACTGCTTGCTGACCTATTCACTGGAAAGGATATGGTTAGTGGACAGTCAAGAATTTATACACAAATTCATACCCAAATCATGGGACTTGAATCAGCTCTTAGGTCTGCAACAGAGGCACAAAAAGCATTCTTTCAATCAATAAATGCTAATGCTCCTTCCGGTATAGAAAAGGCAGGACCTGAACTTGCTCCACCTGCTGGAGAATCTGCAAAAAAAACTTCAGCAGAAGTTAAAGAATCTACAGAAGAAATACAACAAAGTTGGGCCCGTATGGGAGAACTTGTTTCTAAAAATAATCCTTTTATTACTTCTGAACAAGCTGCTGCAAAACTTCAAACTACTTTTAAAAGTTTAGGAATAAATCTCGATACCCATGTTATAAAGGGATTTAGAGATGGTACTACTCAGATAACTAGATTCGTTGCATCAACAAAAGATGGCGGACCCAATATAGATAGCTTTATACTTAACGTAAATAGGATTGGGAAAATTACTGCAGATGTTTCAGATAAGCTTAATACATTTACTGGAAGAGTTACTAAGAGTATTGCACAGTTTACTCGTTGGTCAATAGCCGCAGCGTTAGTTGCATTACCAATGAGAGTTCTTGGTCAAGAGTTTAAAAGACTTATTCAAAATGAATCAGAGCTTGCTAATATTGGAATCATTCTTGGTAACTCTCAAGACAAGTTAGCAACTGCTTTTGAAGCTGTTGCTGATGCTGCCTACCTATCTGGTGAATCAATTGAAGGAGTTCTTGAAGGATACTCACAGGCTCTTCGTGCAACTGGAAACCTAGAAGGAGAATATTTAAGAATCTCTGTAGCGAATGAACTGCTAACAGATTCTCTTGTGCTATCTAAGCTATCAACATTCAACCAAGCACAGGCTATGGATACTCTTGTTGCTTCTCTAAGACAAGCTGGAATCCCACTAAGTGATGGTGTAGAGCTTCTTGATATGTGGGTAGCTACTACAAAGATTGCAAACGTAGACCTTAGAACCCTAGCAGAATCTTATGCTATTGTAGGTAGTGTTGCTAAATCAGCTGGTATTGAAATTGGTGCTACTGGAAATGAGCTTGTAGGTCTTATTGCCGTTCTTGCAGAACAAACACAGCTTACTGCTACTGAAACTGGTAACGCTCTTAGAGCTGTTATTACAGGTATTAGCACTTCGGCTGCCGCTGATGAACTTCGTTCTTTTGGTGTTTCTGTTACAGATATTAATGGAAAGACTAGAGAGTTCCTTGATATTTCAGAAGACATTAGTCGTCTATATAGTCAAGGATTAATTGATGATGCTCAACTTTCTGCAATCTCTAGAGCTATTGGTGGTGGTACTCGTAGACAAGCACAGGTAGAAGTTGTACTAAAGAATTTAGCTAGAGCACAAGAAATCAATGCCGCTTCTGCTAACTCCAGTGGTGCTGCTTATGAAGCTGTAGCTATTCAAGTAGATACACTACAATCTGCTATAACAAATCTAGGAAACGCCCTACAAGAACTTATGTTTACTTGGGGTGGTGAAGGTGGCTTACTAGAAATAGCAGAAATGACGGTAGAGATTTTAACTGGATTAGTAAAAATAGTTGAAAGTCTAACCGGAGCTATGGGTCCAAGCTTCTTAGCTTTGCTTGGTGTTGGTGCTTTTGCTCAATATGGTAAATCTGGAAAAGGTCCATTCGGTCCAGCAATTACTAGCACTGCTGCTAACAGTATGTTATTCTCTCCCGCTGGAGGAATTGTTCCTGGACAAAGAGCAGGGCTAGCTTCTTCTGCTGGTAAATTTGGACAACAAGCACTACTTGGTGGTTTAGCTCTTGGTGCTAATGTTGCTGCTCCTGCACTTAGAGGAGATACCGATCAAGCTGTTGGTGGACTAGTTGGTACTGTTGTTGGTGGAATTATTGGTGGATTGTCTGGCCCAGGTGGTGCTGTAATTGGCATGTCCATTGGTGGTTCTATTGGTAATGCATTTATTAATTTCCTTGAACTAGAAAGTGGAAAGCTTATAGACATTCTTAGTGGTGCTGATGATACTGAAGATATAACTAAAAAGAATGTTCGTGAAGCAGAATTATCTAAACAGATTGCTACTGAAATTGGTGGTGGTAGTGCTTTTCTTGGAAACCTAAAATCAACGCTAATTACAATGGGAATAGAAGTAGCATCTTGGGGTTCTAAAGTAGGACTTTATAATAACGTTCCTTCTGAAATCATTAGCCTTGCTTCTGGAGATGCTACACAAGAAAAGGTAGCTCTGCAAAGACTTCAATTAGTTAATCCAACAATGTATAATGAATTTCAAGGAGAGTTTGATCCAACTAAAGCGGATACAACTTTTAATAAAAGCTCTAATGAGTTCATGGCTCTTTTTGGACAAGAGCTTGGTACTCTTCAAAAAGAGTTACTATCTAGTACAACAGAGATGGCAACTACTGGTGAAATTTCTGGAAGAGAAGTTGAAACAAGACGTACAGTAATTTCAGGTCTTGATGCTACACTAAGTCAAATCTTTGGTATTTCTAAGTCCACTAGTTCAGGAGTTAAAATAACTCCTGAAAGTATAGAGTCTGTAGCACAGACATATATAACTGCAACAGCAGAACAAAAAGATACTATCAACTCTATGACTAATACTATTCAGAATTATCAAACCCTAATGGACGATGCTATAGCCTCTGGAGAAAGAGAAGTAGCTGTTTCAGATAATGTTACTTATTCTTTAGCAGAACTTGATAAAGAAACCAAAGCATTAGCAAGCGCACAGGCTGCTTATATAGAAGACCTTAGACGGTCACAAAAATACGAAACCTATGATAAGCCCTCTATCGTTAGTGCTAATACTGGTGGCTTTTCTAAAACCGCTCTTCAAATGATTATGGCTAGAGCACAGCAGTATGAACGTAAATATGAAGAAGGAATGTTTGGTGGTGATGATGAGCTAATTGATTCTTATAGAGAGACAATTAGTGATGTTGTTGTTGAATTTGAAAATGGAGTTATGATTCCACTTTCTCAACTATCTGATGAACTTTATGACCTTCCTGCAAGTGCTCGTTCATTTAGAAAGGCAATAGAAGATGCAATAGAAGAAGGCTTTGTGATTGAAGATAATAGAGGGAACGCAGGTTTCCTTGATGTTCCATTTACATCAACAGACCCACTTGGACAATCTATTCTTGGTGGAAGTCTTTATCAACAACAGTTAGCAGAGTTATCTGAAACCGAAGTATACGAAGAAGACCTATCTAATGTTATAGTTACTTACTCTGATAAAACAATGGAAGCAGCAAGACTCGATGCTACAATTATTCAGATGCTTCTTGGTAGTATCGTAGATAATACAGAAGACATGGTAGATGGTATTTATAACTTGCCTACAGATGGAACTTTTTATGTTCCGTTTGCTGGATACCAAGTTGGCTTTGCTAATTCTGGTGGAATTAATATGAGCGATTTACTTGGCTACCTAACACAAAATATAGGAGCACCGCTAAATCAAATAGTAAGCAACACAGCAGAACCTGTAGTAGTTATGAGTTCAGCTGATACTGGTTATGAAATGAGATCAGTACTTGATGATGGGTATTCTGGACTTTCTGAACCATTTGAATACGACCCAAGTTTATATAAATCTGGTCACTTACAATCGTCCCTAATTCCTGGAACTGCTGCATATGAAGAAGCACAAAAACCAGATGAATCTTTAGGGGAGTATCTAATGGGACCTTTTGATATGCTTAGAGAATTACAAACTTGGTTCAATAGTCTTTTTCAATCAGATAGTCACTCAAAAAGACTTCAAAAAGATGGAGATTTTAATCCAAAGGGAGAAGCAACAAGCATAGAAAGCATTCTAACATCAAGTCTAGGAACAATGATGGACGCTCTAAATAGCCAACCAGTCGAAGTAAAGATAGATATTACTGCAATGTTTGAAACTTTCTTAGATGGAGAAAGTGTTGCAACTGTATCTAAAAAATATATTGCAGATGAGTTAGTTCGTAAAGGAACATCTCAAGGTGTTAATATATCCAGCGTAGTTTAGGAGGCCCTTATGGGTTGGAAATTTAATAGTACTAGAATTTATGTACAGCAATTAGAAACATCTAATGAGCAGATTATAGCTAGACTTCAACCACTAGATACTGGAACAGTTTTACATATCTTTGGTTATGATTCTGAAAAGTTAAATCTTGGTGGACTTATAATTACAACTACAGATGAAGAAGCTTTAGTAGCTCTTTCAAAAACAGGGCTTTCTTATACGTTGAGTGGTCCAGAAGGAAACTTAGGAGATTGGTTTGTAAAATCAGTAAAAACAAAAAGGAACGATTACTCGTTTACTAAACTTTTTGATAGACCACTACTAGGTTGTGAAGAACCAACATATCAATTACAAATGGAACTTTATATAGATGAGTAAAAAGCTTTATGCCTCTATTACTGGAATAACAAAACCAATAAGTATCAGTGTATCCTCTGCTTATACTAATGCATCTGATGTAGCAATAATAAAAGCAGAGTCTACCACACTGTCTATTGGAGATGCAATAACAGTTGATATGGGGTATACAGATGACCACGCTATTTTATTTACTGGTTATGTAAAAAGAGTAGAAAGAGTTTATCCAGATAATGTTTATACTGTTACGGCTTATGATGTAATGACCCGTGCAGTAGATTACTTTATTGCTTCTACTAATCCAAATGCTCCATTCAAACGTTCTAAGATTGCTGCGGAAACACTAATAGGAGAAGTACTAGCACTTGCTGGACTAACTAATTATCAAGGGGATGCTACAAACTTTATCTATGGTTGGACTGTTCCTGTAGAAGTAAACTTAATTGGTGCGTATGATTTTTGTAAGCAACTATCAGATTTAGTTGCTTGGCACTTATATGCAGATGTAAATGGAAAAATTTGGTTCGTAGATAGAAAACCGTATGCAGAAGTTGGTGATACACCAACATATACTTTAAACGAAAATAAAATTATAACTGCTACTCGTAGCGACTCTGATGATGACCTAAGAAACAGAATTGTAGTTTATGGAAACAATGGAGTTTTTGCAGAGGCAAAAGCAAGTAGTCCTTATTTACCATCAGGATATTATAAAACTGCTGTAATGTCAGCAACTTTTGTAGACCAACAATGGGTAGCTGATGATGCTGCAAGCTATAACTTATCAAAGTGGAATCGGCTACGCAATTCGTACAACATTTCAGCTTTAGGAAATACTAACATAACAGCACGTAAGATTATAACTGTAGAAACTACACCAATTGCAACACAGGATGATTGGTTTGTATATTCAGTTGAACACCTTTTAGGAACTTCTGGATATACAACAAACATGGAGCTAAGAATATAATGCAAAATTTAGGAGTAAATATTACACTTGAGGGAAATAATATAAACACACATGTTATTTCTTATACTCGAGATGTTGATATTTGTAGCGGAGTGGGAACACTACTTATGGTAGTAGACAAAAATACAACTGTATCTATTGGAGATGCAGTTAGAATATTTGAAGGTGGAACTAAGGTAGGAACATTTTATATTGGTACTACATCTGAAAGTGTTAAAGATGGAACGATTTCTTTAAACTGTCAAGACATGTCTAAGTATCTTCAATCCTATTTTATTGCTACTATGCATAATGTTGGTGGCGGTAGTTCTAAATATTGGATAGAACAAGTTCTTACTTGGGCTAAAGTATCATATAACTTCACTACAGCAAGTAATGGCTATGCTCTTCCACCTAATACTAAAATAGGTTTAGAGTTTGGTTACAATGTTGTACTAACACTTTGTCAACAAAGTGGTTGGTACTTTTATTTTGATGGAGAAGGTGTTTGTCAAATAGGAGAACTATCTACATCTTGGAGTAATCCACAATTTACTTTAGCTGAAAGTGGTGGACTAATCCTTAGTGAACAATTAGTTTCAGATGATTCACAACTTAGAAATAGAGTTGTGGTTTGGGGTGGTTCTGTTCCTGGTGGAACAACTCCATATGAAGTATATACAGAACTAAATGTAACAACTCCTTGGGATAGAGATGCCAACGATAAAAGAACAATCGTATATTCTAATAACTATATTAGAAATACAGGTACTGCTTGGGCTTTAGGAAAGAAATTATTAGATGAGTACTCAAGAACAGTTTCATTAAAAACCTATGAAATAGCGGGAGCATTTGGTGAAACTATAGGAACTATAGGATACTTTGATACTTATATTTATAATGGTACTGGAATAGTAACATCTCTTTCAGCATCAGTATCTTCTAAAGGTTTTGTAACTACTATTTTTGTAGATGAAAGATGCCCAAGACAATTCGGATATTGGTCTCTTGGGGCTGAATATGTTTATGTTGGAACAAATGGAAATGGAATTTGGAGAAAATCTTTAGATAGTTCTACTTGGTCTGACTGGAGTACCGGACTAACAAATCTGTATATAAAAGATTTAAAGATAAAGAGTGGATTATTTGCATGTACTTCAAATGACTATCGAGTTTACTATAGAAAAATAATTGATAGCTCTTGGACAGTATTCTCCCCAACTGGTTTTTTTGATGGCGACTTGGTTGAGTATGAATTAGATACTTTATACTCTGCTGGTTGTGGAATAGATGAAACTATAGGAAAGATTATCTATGGTTTTACAGATAAAACAAACAAAAAATCTTGGATAGTTACTCGCTATCCTTCTGGAGAATACTCAATTACTTTTGTTACAGCAGAGAATGGCGAAGACAGATATATACTTAAGGATGTAGATACAAATACAGTACATACTGTTGCCACTGCTCTAACAATTGTAGATGTTCTTGACCCAACAACAACAGCTTTTGAAGATGCAGAAGGTCTTCCTCAAAGTGTCTTTCAACCTATTACAGAGACTTATTCGATAGACCCAAGATTAGTTTCTTTGGGCCCTAAAGATACAGGAAACGTAACTGTAACTTCTGAACTAACTCTTTCTCAAAGTTTAGCAGTACACTATATTCCTGATGGGATTATGTATGCACTAACTAAAAGTGGGTTATATATAAAGAACTTAGACACAGGCTCTTTATCTTCTTATGCTCATGGTGGTTCATTTACGACAGCAAAAACTTATATTTATCCAGAAACTGATGATTTCATCCATATTATAAATGGAGTAACTCACTGGACATTTGTACCCTCAACACTTACACTAACCAATATATCTTACTCCGCAGTAGGTAGTAATAATATGATGGTTGGAAAAATTGTCTTTCATGCTTACGGAAGTTCAATAGTAGGTGATGGCACTGCTCATCTAATTGCTTACGATGTGACTACACAAACTAATGTGGATGTACAAACTTCTACCCTTTTTGTAGAAGCTACCCCATACACAACTACAAGCACAAGTGTTCCATTTGTTTGTGGTGGAAAAGTATATGCTGGTTCTGTTGGTATCTCCTACACGGATAATGGTAGTGACGTTGATATATCTATAGTTAAAGCAAAAATGTATATGAACTTAGATGGAAGTAGTGGGGGATATACTACAGAAAGTATAATAGCTGAAAACTTTGTTGGTTATAATCTAAGTGCTTCTGGTGGTGCTTCTTATCTAACTAGAAATAAAGGCAACGATGCTTATGTTTATGAGGCTGGAGGGTATTCTTATGCACCAATTCCTTATCTTGGTGTAACAAATATTAGAGCAGAGGCTAGGGTTGCTAACTGGTATACTGGAGGCTCTTCTGAAATTTCGTCTCAAACTTTTGATAGCTCACAGGCAACCGGACTTACTACGTGGGAGTTTGCTCACTGTGATGGAGCAGGTGGTATTAGTTTTGGAGGTGGTGGAGGAACATCTTTTATTGGACGTACTTCTGCACTTGTAGTAATTTCTCACTCTACCGATTTAGTAGCAACATCAAAACATGCTTATGATTTAAAAGGTGGTACAAACTTTAGTGTGAATAGTTGGTTTGGGAGTTATACAAGATATAGTAAGACTATCAACGAATATGATGGAACAATTCTTGCACAGAACGGGTCTCTTGCAATTAAATCTTTAGATTTTGGTGGTAATGAAATAGCTACTCTTGTAGGTGCTAGTTATAACCATGACACTTATGTACACCTTCCAGAACATATTATTGAGTTTGATTTAGGTGCTACTTCTCGTATCTATAGTTATGCTAATCCTGTAACTCTTGGAGATTTACCAGGACCGACTACTAGTGGTGTTGGTGGAGTTGTACTAAGAGCTAATCCAATAGTTGCTTCTGGAGATACCTTTGGTGCAGTAAAGTTTACTACTTACCCACTAGAGATAGAAGTATCAAGGGAAAGTCCCTTTGTATTTTTTGGTGGAATAGTTACAACTTCTGGAAATCCTGGTGGTACAGGAGAAATGTGGTTATCAGCTTATGTAGCATCTGGAAGTTTTGTTTCTGTAGGAGACTTTATTGGATTACCTTTAGACACTATGGGATACTATCCAGACGCTAGAGTTGGAGATGTACTTGGACTTAGCAGTACTTCAACAAGTGGTTGGACGTATGCACAAAATCCAAATAGCTTTGCTAGATATATTTATTCATTGCGTCCATATAGAAGCATACAGCATAAGAGTGGACTCTACTTTAGGGAAGCGTACGACTATTTTGATTCTTGGAAATATTTTGAAGGGTTTCCAGGAACACTTCATAAATGTGAGTTATCAAACTATAAGTTTTCTTCTCCTTATACATTTGTAAGTAGTAGTGGATACCCCTCATACTTTTGGCAACTAAATCCAGGATACGATTCTTCTTTTGTAGAGTATTCAACAGGATTACCAAATGGAAATATTACCGTTATTAGATTGGACGATAGGATATAACTATGCCAGTAACAGATTTTTCAAATGTTTTTTATAATGAGTTTGCAAAACTAAAAAGAACTCTTGAGATACAACCAATTAACTTAGGCGGTATTATTGGTTCTGGTGGTGGAGTTGATGGAAGACCTGGAGGATTTTTAGGAAGACTTCCCCAAACTCGTATTACTTATGATACAAGTGAACTAGCTACTCTTGGTAGTGCTGGTAGTCCAACACTATTAGATAATTTAAATCATATAAGATACAGATTAGGAATTGTTGAAAGTGGTGGAGTTTCAGGACAAATCAATGTAGCTAATAATGGATTTATTGTAGCTTCTGGTATTACTATAATTGATTTTAGTTCGGACTTTAATGTTACAGAGTCACCAGCAGGAGAAGCTAATGTTACTTTTGCTGAAGATAAAGTAGCTATCACTGGCGATTCAATGACAGGCATGTTAAAGATTGATAATACTGGAGTAGAACATGCTCTTGAAGTATCAAACTACGATACTGCCGCCGCTTTTCAATTCACTGGAATATATTTTAATCAGTATAATGATGCTGGTACTCCAGAAGAAATTTCCTATGCAAAAATTTATGGGGCAACTAATGTTGTAACTGATGGTTCTGAAAGTGGTGTTCTCATAATGAGAGTAATGGCTTATGGAACTGAAAGAGAAACTCTTAGAATGGCTAACAATGAGAGTGTTTTTAATGAGGGTGCGACAAATAGAAACTTTAGAGTTGAGGGTGTCAACGATGCAAATAACTTCTTTGTTGATGCTGATGTAAATAGAATTGGTGTTGGTACAGCCACTCCTACAGCTAGAGTTGATGTTGTTGGTCGTGCTGATGAAGTTCAAACTCTTATAAAAGGATACTCAACACAGACAAGTAATATTTTTGAAGTAGTAAAAAGCACTGATATTTCTGTTCTCAATGTAACAAATACTGAAGTTATTATTAATGATGATAAAGCAGTTAGCGCAGACTTTGTGGTTAGAGGAAACTCAGACGATAGTCTTTTCATGGCTGATGTAAGTAACAATACTTTATCTATAGGAGCAGT
>Ga0307378_10005934_pt1 | contig 16853 bp, 13 predicted proteins | sample UN1MG_FD_202238 | JGI IMG/M metagenome (GOLD analysis project Ga0307378, IMG submission 202238) | Soil microbial communities from Risofladan, Vaasa, Finland - UN-1 | ecosystem: Environmental > Terrestrial > Soil > Coastal area > Acid sulfate soil | place: Finland: Risofladan, Vaasa | collected... | reverse complement strand
ACGAGGAAATCCAGGCCGTCCTCGTGACGGGCGCCGATGACGCCATCGAGCAGGAAGTGACCGTGGAGGAAGAAGTGGCCCTGGATGCGCTCCAGGTCGAGGAACCGCCGCCGGTGGAGGCGGCGCCCGCCGTGGAGGCCGAGCCCGCGACGGAGGCGAACATCGAGGACTCGCTGCTCGATGCGCTGCAGACCGGAGGGGAGAGCGCGGCTCCGGAACCCGCAGCCCCGGAGTCCGAGGAAACCGAGGAAATAAGCCTGGAGGCCCCCGCTGACGAGCAGACCCAGGAGGCCGCGCCGATGACCGAAGCCATCCTCGACCATGGCGCCGAGGCCCCGCCGGAAGAGGTGGCCCTGACTCCGGAGGAGGAACGGGTCCTGGGATCAGTGGACCAGCCTGAGGAGGCCGCCGCTGAAGAAGGGCCTGAGGTCGAGGAAATAGCCATGGAGGAGCCGGCGGTGACAGCGCCCGCTCCGGATGAACGGGTGGAAGAGACGGACGCCGGAATGGCCGCGCCGCCGCCGGTCGAGGTCCCGCCCCCCCCCATGGCGCCCATGCCGGTCCCGCCGCCCGCCGAACCCCCGCGGCGCGCCGCACCCCCGCGGCCCCCCGCCCCGCCGGCGCGGGCGGCCATGGCGCCGCCGGAGGGCACGGAGGTCTCGGAAGAAGACCATGACCTCCTGGCCCGCTTGCTGGCCATGATGTGAAAAGTGCGGGGCGGAGATTGTCCGTCTTGGGTTCAACGGCGGCGGGCTCATGCGCGTGCTGATGCGAGGTGACAAGATGAAGATGAATTGGAGAAAATGGGCGGCCGTCTCATTGGCGCTGGCCATGTTCGTGCCCGGGTGCGCGGACAAGAAGAAGCCGAATCCGTGCCGCAACCCGAATTACGTCAAGGCGCTCAAGGACCAGGCGGCCGCTTTTTACGACAAGGGCGATTACATCAACGCGCTCAAGACCATCAAGGAAGCCGAGTCCTGCAAGCCCAAGGATTCGGGGGTCTATTACTGGATGGGCTTGATCTATTTCCAGCGCGAGAAATATTACGACGCGATTGACTGTTTCAACAAAGGGATCGCCATCAACCCCAAGGACATGGAGTCGCACATGGCCCTGGGCTTCACCTATCTGCAGCTGGAACGATGGGACGAGGCCATCAAGGAATTCGAGCTCGCGGCGCATGACGACTATTTCGAGAGGCCTTGGGAGGCCTATACCAACATAGGGTGGGCCTACATGCAAAAGGGGGACCTGGCCATGGCCGAGGTCAATTTCAACCAGGCCATCCATCTCAACGCCAATTATTGCATGGCCTATACCAATCTGGGCGAGCTCTACGGGAAGCAGGACGGGCATGAAAAGGCCATCGCCAGCTACCAGAAGGCGATCGCGCTGTGCCCCACCGACTACGCCCGCCCCCATCTCCTGCTCGCGCTGGAGTACGGCCATTTCAATTATTTCAACCAGGCCTGCGTGGAACTTTCCAAGGCGGCAAGGGGCAAAGACGCACCGGAAGCAGCCAAGGCCATCGAGTACATGCGGATGTATAACTGCCCGGACGTGGTCAGCGCCCCTCCGGGCCAGTGAGGGCGGCCGGCGTCGCCCCCGCCAGGGCCGCTCCGAGTAAGGACCTGGGTCAGGAACCATCACGGACTATAATCATGGCGCCGACGAATGAAAGCCTGGAAAGTTTCGGCTCGTACCTGAAAAGGGAGCGCGAGTTCCGCGAAATCACCTTGGAGGAAATCGCGGCCTACACCCGGATCAAGCTCCGCGCGCTACAGGCCATCGAGAACGACGATTTCGCCTCGCTGCCGGCCCTGGCCTTTGTCCGCGCCTTTACCCGCTGTTATGCTGATTATATCGGGCTCAACGTGCCCGACGTCATGCTCCGCTTCGACGCCTTTGTCCAGAACCGATACCCCGAGCTCACCGGCGAGGTCCCCATCCTTCCGAAGAAAAGACCGCCTCGCCAACGCTACATTCCATTGGCCTTCGCGGTCCTGGCCGTGATCCTGGTCGCCCTGTATTACTGGCTGCCAGGCGGCCAGAACCCGAAGAAGCCGGAGCCGCCGTCCGCCGGCCAGCCCGCGCCGCCGGGAGCACAGAGCCCGGGCGGGACGTTACCGTCAACCTCCGAGCGGCTCGGACTCACCGAGACCTCAACTCCCGGCCCGGCCCGGCCGCTCCCGGGCGCCGATTCGACGGACCCGCCGGCCACCGTGCCCGCCGCGCCGGACAACTCCCGCGGGCTGCCCGGAGAGGCCGCGGACGACGAGGCGGGAGAAACCGCCCGGCCCGCGCGGACGCTCTGGACCTCGGCGTCCGAACAGCCGCTGGGCCCGCCCCGCTCCCTCGCCACCCTGCCCTCCGCCGAGGCCGGGGAGAATGCCGCACCAGCAGGCCCGCCTCCCCCCATCGCCCATACCCTGACCATCACCGTGGACCAGCCCTGCTGGATCCAGTACCTGATTGACGATGACGACCCGCGCCAGACCATTCTCCAGCCCGACCAGACCGTGACCTTTGCCGCGTCATCCCGGCTCCGGATCAGCTTCGGAAAACCCGAAGGCATAAAGTCAATCGTCTATAACGGCAAGCCCTTCAACACGGGTCCCATCTGTTTCCCCTTCTGGATCACCATTCCCCCGGACCCCAACGACAAGCCCTGCCAGCCCGCAACCGGCGGCTGAAACCGGCAACCATGCCCGGCAAAAACCATAAAACCGGCGCCTTCGCCGCCATCATGCTCCTGGCCGCGGGGGCCGCCGCCATCATCGCCGTCCTGGCCCTGAGCTTGTGGCCCACAACGAGCGGGAAGCCGGGAAGCCCGCGCCCTGGCCCCTCCCCCTCGAGCGGAGCCCCCCGGACGGACGCCCGGGCGCCCGCTCCCCGTTCCGGCCCGGACGCCGGGACCACGCGGCCGGCGCCGCTCAGACCGCCGGCGCCGCCGGACCCGGTCCTCGCCCGGATCGCCGCGCTCCGCAAGGAGGCCGCGGAAAAAATGCGGGCCGGAAACGTGGTGGCCGCGCTCGAGCTCATGGACCGAGCGCGCGGGCTCAGCCCCGACGACCCGCAGGTGAAGCGGGAGTTGAGCCACCTCTACGCGCTCCGGGGCTGGCGGACCTTCGACGCCAAGGATTTCGACAAGGCGCGGGGCTTCTTCGAGGAGGCGCTTTATTATTGGCCGGACAGCGAGGAGGCCGCGCGGGGCATGGGCTTTGCCCGGTTCGAAGAGCGCGATCGCGCCGGGGCCGAGCAGTGGCTCAAGACCTACGTCGGGCTCGGCGGAGGCCGGCCGGACGCGTACAATCTTCTCGGCCGCATCTGCTACGAGTCGGGCCGGCCGGACCAGGCGCTCGGTTATTTCGAGAACTCGCTGGCGCTGTCGCCGGAGCAGCCGGCCATTTCCGAACTGGCCGCGAAGATCCGGCGCGAGATCAAGGTGGAGGCCGGGTTCTTCGAGTCCGACAGCAGCCACTTCACCATCAAGTACGAGGGCAAAGAGGTGCCGGACGCGAGCCGGGTGGTGATGGTGATCTGCGAGGAAGCGTATTTCTCGGTGGGCCGCCGCCTGGGCTGCTATCCGGACGCGCCGGTGCCGGTGATCCTCTACACCGATGAGCAGTTCCAGGACGTGACCCGCTCCCCGGCGTGGGCCGGCGCCATCTTCGACGCCAAGATCAGGATCCCGGCCAAGGGACTGCGCCAGCGCACCGACGTGCTGGAGCGAATCATCTTTCATGAGTACGCCCATGCGGTGGTGCACGACGTGAGCCGGGGCCGGGCGCCCCTCTGGCTCCACGAGGGGCTCGCCCAGATGAGCGAGGAGCAGCCGATTGACGCCGCGGCGCTCGCGGCACGGGTCACGGCCGCGGGCGGCCCCATCCCCCTGCAAAAATTGGAGGGCAGCTTCCTGGGCCTGCCCAAGGCCCAGGCCGAGACGGCCTATGCCGAGAGCCTGCTCGCCGTGCAGTACCTCTGTGACCACTACGGCCCCTATGCCGTCCGCGAGCTGCTGCGCGGCCTCAAGGAAGGCGACAATATCGGAGGCGCTATCAAGGGCCTCACCGCGCGCGATTACGCGGTGTTTGACCGGGAGTTCCAGGACTGGGTGAGGGCCACGGCCGAAAACCGGTAAGGCCACGGCCGGCCCCGCCGATCGAGGAAACCTGCGGGTCCTATGCCAACAAGCACATCCTCGATGTCCCGGCACGGAACCGCAACATGGGGCAGGCCATCGAGCTGGTCACCGGCAAGGACTACTCCGAGTTCGACGGCGATTTCCGGCTCTGGCTGATTGACCAGGCCGAAATCTAGAGCCGGTTTCAGTGCTGTCCAAAATAAACGGACCGGAGAACCGCCAAGACGCCAAGAGCGCCAAGGATTATTTTTAAACACGATTTTAAGAGAGCTTGGGTGCGAATGTTTCTTGCTTGGCGCTCCCGTCGGCCGGTTCGCCAAGCCGGTTGGGGCCGACGTTCCGGAGCTGTTCTTTGCCGGGCCGCGAAGAAACATCATGATTTACTTGGCGATCCTTGGCGCTCTTGGCGTCTTGGCGGTTTTCTTGCGGCCTATTTTGGACAAGAGTGTACTATCTACTATCTTCTATCTACTTCTTCCCCCACCGCTCGGCCATCTCCACCATCCTTCCGATCTTCCCTCCGGCCTCCGGACGGGTGAGGCCCTGTTGGATCACCTCGGGCGCGTAGTTGTCGGCGAGGAACTGGCCGATGTCAATCTTGGTGGCCCAGCAGTTGATGATGACCCAGCAGAAGGGCGACCCCGAGGTGCGGCAATACTTGAAGGGCACGAAGTCGCCGATCCGCGGACAGCGGGTGACCTGCTCGTCATGTTCTTCCATGGACATGAAATTATTTTAGCACCGATCCCGGGGGAAAAGGGAACCGGCGCGGGTCATTGGCCGCGGCCGCCGGTTGGCGGTGACGCTTTCCCGAATTCGAGCCAGCCCAGGACGGAGAGGATTTTTTCGATCTCGTCGGCCGCGGCCTCCTGGCCCCACGGCCGGAAGTGCGGGTCATAGTCCCAGTACAGCGGCCGCTCGCGCCTCGCCCGGAGCGCGGGCAGCAGGTCAACGCAGTTAATGTCCAGCTCGCGGCAGTAGCCCATCACGATGCGGTCGGGCCGCGCGATCTCGACTTGGGGCGGCAGCCGGTCCCGGATCAGATCGAAGTACACCTGCTCCTTGAACGGAAACAGGATGACGAGCAGCCGGCCCCCGGCCCGCCCGCCCGCCAGACCCTTGATCTTTGCCAGGGCCCTTCGCGTTTCCTCCATCCCCACCCGCACCCCCGGCTCGTCGCCGGCCAGGCAGTACGCCAGCCCCAGCTTGTTCCGCGGAAACAGCGTGAAGTTGCCGTAGCGCGGGTCCTGAAACCCGAGCCGCTCCGCCTCGTAGAACAAGGACTCGCGCGGGTCCGCGCTCTCACGGCGGAAAAGGCCGCGCGCCCGCGCGCCCAGCTCGGTCAGCAGGAAATACAGCTTGCTGTGGAGCGCGATGCGCTCGGAGCGATTCAGATCGTGGAGGTTATTGTCGGTGTCGGGCAGCCCGGGGATCAGTCCCTCCCGGATGCGCCACGCCATCCAGTTGTCCCAGAACTCGTTGCCGAGCCACATCTCGTAGATCACCGCGTGATGGGGCACGGCGGGCGCCACGGCCTCGTAGATCATGGCGAGCTTGGCGAGGCCCCCGGCCTGCGCCACGTTGACCAGGTTCAGGCCGGGATGGCGCGCCTCGATCCGGTCCACCCAGATCTCCGGCCGCTCCACCGCCGCGCCGAAGGTGAAGGAGTCGCCGAGCGCGATGATGGTCCGCGCCGCCGGGTCCGGCGGGTCGTCCCGCATCCCGACGCGGGGCAGGCCCGGGACCGGAACGGTGCGGAACCCGACCCGGACCGGGACCCGTTCCAGCCCGGTGAAGTCCCATACTCCATCGGCATGAGGAATGAAAACTATACCGTATTGCGGGTCGGCCCGGGTCAGCGCCAGGAAGTCCCGCCTCGACGCGAGCTGGCCGTAATTCCGGCCCGCGGGCAAAAGCCGCGCGATCCCCTCCGCCAGCGCCGCGCCCGCCGCGAGCCCCGCCAGGAGCAGCAAAATATTTTTCCACGGCCTCCTCAATCCTTCACCTTCATTGCCCCGCGATTATAACACAAGGCCCCGCGCCCGCGCGCGAAGATGCGGGCCGCGCGGTTTCTGTTACAATAGGGCAGGCAATTGTATGGGCGCATCCGAAAAAATCCCGGCCCTGCTCCGGTTCCGTCCGGTTTACGAAGGCGGCCCCGGCGCCGGGCCGTGGCTGATCAGCTCGCTGGGCCGGCCCGGGCTCGATCAGCGCGACGCGGCGGCGAGCATCGAGTTCTCGCAGGACCCGTCCCGGCCGAGCGCGGTGCTGGAGGGGCCGCTTGCGGGCAGGAGGGTGATCGGACTGGCCGCTGATTTCGGCGCGGACCTGGTGGGACCGATGGGCCTCTCCCTCATCGAGCAGGGCCTGGCGTTCACGGCGCGCCTGGTGGCGGCGGACGCGGCCGACTTACCGCTTCGGCTGCTCCGTCCCGCCGCGGCATCCGCCGGCGCTGCGGAAGCGGTCCCCGCCGAGGCCGTGGCGGTCCTGGAAGCGAGGCCCGGGGCCATGGTCTATTACGGGCGCCGCCGCGACCTCGGGGCCGGCCGCTTCTCGACCCTGCTCATGAAGAACCCGGGCGCGGAGATCCTGGAGGGCCATCCCGCCCAGAGCGGGCAGGCGTTCGCGGTCCCGGCCGGAATGCCCTATGTGCTGGGCCGCGGCGTCATGGCCTACGTCGCGGGCGTGGAGGCCTCATCGGGCAAGGCCGTCAAGGCCGGCGCCGGCCTCATCACCGAACCGGCGCCCGTCTCGCGCGTTTTCATCCGGGGCCTGGGCTTCCTCGACGGGATGAACGCGGTGACGTGGCTCGTGGCCGCCGGGCCCCTGGCCGTGGCGCGGCTGGATTTGCGAGCGGAATGGGAGGACGAGTGGAAGGGCGGCGGCCCGCGGCCCGGCTTCGTGCTCCTCACCGGACTCTCCGGACGCGCCCTGCTCACCGGGGCCGGGGAGACCGAGACCATCGCCCGCGGCGTCACCGTGATGGCGGCCGCCTCCTGCCGTTGCTTCCGCCTCAATCCCGGCCCGGAAGGCGCCTCCATCCTCAAGACCTGGCTCTCCGACCGAGCGGCCGAGATCGAGAGGCCGCTTTTACAAAGGGGCCTGACCAGGAAAGAGATCGAGGGATTGTACGGGGCAAACGAAAGGAAGCGAAGATGAACGCCAAGACGCCAAGAACGCCAAGCTTGAAAAATAAAAAAAATCTTGGCGTTCTTGGCGTCTTGGCGATTATCTTCGCCTCCCTTTCCCCGCTTGCTACCGCGGCGTCCCTGTGCTAAATTCGTGCTCGTGGGGCAAAGGAGGGTACTGACATGCTAGGCGGCATCGGTCCTTGGGAAATCGTCGTCGTTCTGCTGGTCTTGGCCGTCATCTTCGGCGCGAGCCGCATCCCCGAGATCGGCTCCAACCTGGGCAAGGGCATCAAGAACTTCAAGAAGTCCTTCAGCGAGGTCGAGGACGTGGAGGATAAAAAGAAGGAGCTCAAGGAGAGCGGGGGGAAATAGCGCCCGCGAAACGCTGATCGTTCCGCTTCCAAGGAGGGCCGGCCGCCCTCCTTTAATTTTGGCCACGTGCCATCAGGACATGAACGCCGGCACATGGCAGTAGCGCCGCCGGCATCGCGGAAAAGCAGGGTTCTTGGGCTGCTCACTTTTCTAACGTTGCCGCATTTCGTCGCCTTCGGCTGACAATTTTTGACAGTCCTCAATCCGTGATGCACCATCATTGCGGTCCAAAATATTTCCCCGAAGGGGACTGACGTGAGTAGCCGGGAGGTGAAACCCCCGGAACCGCGCGCAACGCCATTCCGGCCCTGAAGGGGCCGCACCTCGCCGGCGCTTTTGGTTCAACATCTTCAGGGTTGAGGACCAAGGTGTGCGCTTTTCCGCAGGTTGCACCTGCGGCTACTCACATTGCCGCCCCTTGCGGGGTATCGAAGCCGGTTGCCAGTATTATTTTCACAAAAAACAGGAGCGGCCGGGCCGCTCCTGTTCTGAGCTCTGGTTGGGCCGGCTTGGGCCAGCGGGTGATTAGTGCATGTGGGGTGCGCCTTCTTCCTCGTCGTCGGCGGGTTTTTCAGCGATCATGCACTCGGTGGTGATGAGGAGTCCGGCCACGGAGGAGGCGTTTTGGAGGGCGATGCGGACGACCTTTTTGGGGTCCACGATCCCGGCCTTGATGAGGTCCTCGTAGGTCTCGGTGGCGGCGTTGAAGCCGAACGCGCCCTTTCCGTTCTTGACCTTCTCGGCCACGATCGAGCCTTCGATCCCGGCGTTCTCGGCGATGGCCCGGATCGGCTCCTCGATCGCCTTCTTCACGATGTTGATCCCGAACTGCTCGTCGTCGTTGTCGGCCTTGAGTTTTTCCAGGGCCGGCAGCGCGCGGAGCAGGGCCACGCCTCCGCCCGGGACCACGCCTTCCTCGACCGCGGCCTTGGTGGCGTGCAGCGCGTCCTCGACCCGGGCCTTGCGCTCCTTCATCTCGGTCTCGGTGGCCGCGCCGACCTTGATGATCGCGACGCCGCCGACCATCTTGGCCAGCCGCTCCTGGAGTTTCTCGCGGTCGTAGTCGGAGGTCGTTTCCTCGATCTGGGCCCGGATCTGGTTGATGCGTCCCTTGATGTCGTCCTTCTTGCCCTGGCCGTCCACGAGGGTGGTGGTATCCTTGGTGAGGACCACGCGCTTGGCCCGGCCGAGCTGCGCCACGGTGATGTTCTCGAGCTTGAGTCCCAGGTCCTCCGCGATCATCTCGCCGCCGGTCAGGATGGCGATGTCCTGGAGCATGGCCTTCCTGCGGTCGCCGAAGCCGGGCGCCTTGACCGCCGCGGCCGAGAGCGTCCCGCGCAGCCGGTTCACCACCAGCGTCGCCAGCGCCTCGCCCTCGACGTCCTCCGATATGATCAGGAGCGGCTTGCTCATCCGCGCGATCTGCTCCAAGAGGGGCAACAGGTCCTTCATCGTGCTGATCTTCTTCTCGTTGATCAGGATGTAAACGTCCTCCAGCACCGTTTCCATCTTCTCCGGGTCGGTCACGAAGTAGGGCGACAGGTAGCCCTTGTCGAACTGCATGCCCTCGACCACTTCCAGGGTGGTCTCGATCCCGCGCGCTTCCTCCACCGTGATCACGCCTTCCTTGCCCACCTTGTCCATGGCCTCGGCGATGATGTTGCCGATCAGCGAATCGTTGTTCGCCGACACCGTGCCCACCTGCGCGATCTCCGCCCGGTCCTTGGTCGGCTTGGAAATCTTCGCGAGCTCCTCCACCACCGCCGCCACGGCCTTGTCAATGCCGCGCTTCACGCCCATCGGGTTCGCGCCCGCCGCCACCAGCCGCGAGCCCTCCTTGTAAATGGCCTCCGCCAGCACGGTCGCGGTGGTGGTCCCGTCGCCGGCCACGTCCGAGGTCTTGGAGGCGACTTCCTTCACCATCTGCGCGCCCATGTTCTCGAAATTGTCCTTGAGTTCGATCTCCTTGGCCACGGTCACGCCGTCCTTGGTCACATTGGGCGAACCGAACGACTTGTCCAAAACCACGTTGCGGCCCTTCGGACCCAGCGTAACCTTCACCGCGCGCGCCAGCTTGCTTACGCCCGCAAGAATGCTCGTGCGCGCGTCCTGTCCATAAGTCAACTGCTTTGCCATGTTCCCTTCCTCCCTTGGGTTCCTATTGATACTTGTCCCGGATCATGAATCGCTTATTTCTCGATCACCGCGAGGATCTCCTCCTCCCGCATGATCATGTATTCCTCGCCGTCGAGCTTCACCACCGCGCCCGAGTACTTCTCGAACAGCACCCGGTCGCCGGCCTTCACGCCCAGCGGCTGCACCGTGCCGTCGTCCAGCTTCCTGCCGTTGCCCACCGCCACGATCTTGCCCTGGTGCGGCTTCTCCTTGGCCGTGTCCGGGATGATGATCCCGCCCGCGGTCTTCTCCTCCTCCTCCAATTGCTTGACCAGAATCCGGTCGTGCAGCGGACGAACTTTTACTGCCATCTCCGTTCCCTCCTTTTCGTTATCGTATTGATATTATTCGACAAATCTTCTCGGCCCCCGCCCCTTGCCATAACGGGCAAGCCGGTCTCGACATATATTTTATTCATGATTTCCGGGCTGTCAAGAGATTTTTAGATAAAAATTAGCACTCCCTTGCCTTGAGTGCTAAAAACAATATATCAAGATTTTCGGATTTTGCAAATTTTCTGTTCGGACGCATGAGGATCGGGCTGGGGAGGCCGGTTCACCGGCCTTATGCCTTGGTCCAGGCCCGTGCTTTAGCGCGGGTAGGCGGGATGCCGGTTGTCGGCTCCGGACCCCGTTTTAACGGGGTTCTCGAAACAGAGGATTTATCCGGCGGCTAACGCCTGCGCCCAACAGGCATAATAACGACCCCACGCTGACCCACAGCCCCACCCGGAAGCTTTGCGGCTGATAGGCCATGCTGACCCGGTGCACGCCCGGCCCCAGGGGCAGGCCGCGGAAGGCGTAGTCCGCCGCTAATATCCGCTCCTCCCTGCCGTCAACCCACGCGCGCCAGCCCGGGAAGTAAACATCGGTGAGCAGCAAGAGACGCGGAGCGGCCGCCGCCGCCGTAAGCTCCACCCGCTCCGGAGCATAGCGGTCCACCCGCACGCCCTCGCCCTCCCCGAGCCCGTCTCCCCGGATCTCCGGAAGCGGCGGCCCTTCCACCACCGCCTGCTTGCCCGGATCGAACGCGGGAGCGAGCAGCTTGCCCAACACCTCGTCGCGCCGCGCTGTTTCCACCTTGCTCACCAGGAACGCCGCGGCCATGGCGCCGGGGTTCTCGAAGATAGTAAAGCCCGGGCCGGCCAAGGCCGTTTTAAAGTATTTGGACCGGTTCACGATCCTCGGGTCCCGGAGCACGGCCTCGGCGTCTCCGCCCTTGGCCGGGATGGCGGCGAAATATAGTGTTGTAGTGCGGTCTCCCCTCTTACCGAGATCAATGCCGGGTTCGGAAAGCCTCGGCCCACGACGGAACCCGGCAAACTCCAGCGCCTTCACCTTCTCCCCCACTCCCGTAATTACCGCAAGCCACTGGCCCGGACCGTGGTCCTCCACCTGAAATAAAAGCCGGTCACCCGGTTGAATGAAAATCGAACCGGAGACCTGGCCGAAAAAATGGAGCAAATCATGCGCGTGAGAGCCGCCCACGTCCAGGCGCTCGACCTCGGCCCCGTTCCCCGACGCGAGCAGCGGCGAGTCCGGGAAAGCCAGGAAAAAATGGTCCGCGAACTTAAGGTTGCGCTCCTCAGCCGCCAGGTACTTGATGCCCATGAGGTCCAGGAAGCGGATGTTTTTGTCGGTGACGAACGCGCCTTCCTTGAAGACCTTGGTGGCCTCCAGGTCCGCGATCTTGTGGTCCACTTCGCGGAACGTGCCGGGAATGATGGCGTTCAAAAAGCGGGTGTAGCGGTCCACCGACACCGTGATGAAGCCGTCGGCCGAGCGCGTGCCGTAAAGGACCCCGGTCTGGAGCGGCACGCTGATATTCTCCCAGTGGTCCCAGGGGTACATGGTCTGCACGCGGTGCAGACCCGGATGCTCCTCCATGAACCGCGCGTATTCGGGCGGAAAGTGGAAGGGGTCCAGATCGTTCCGCGGCATGGTGTACATGACGGGCAGAGCGTAGGTGCACAGCGCGATGGCCATGAACGCCCACTGGGGCCACGCGGGCCGGCGCGTGAAGATGCGCCGCGAAAAGATGAGGAGCGCGCCGATGGCCGCGGCGGCGATCATGCCGGCGCTCATGGCGTGGCCGAGATTTTTGAGCGCCGGCTCCATGGCGGGCTCGGCGTACACGGCCAAGAGCTCGGGCCGGCGCGCGAGGAACCCGAACCAGACGGCCGCGCCCATGATGCATAACGCCCCGCAGGCTCTGAGCCATCCCCGGCCCTTCGCGGCCATGACCCGGTCCGCGCCCAGCGCGATCATGGCGGCGATGATGATCCCGGCGTGGAAGATTATGCGCGAGTGGGCGAGCAGGTCGCGGAGCAGCGGGACGCGGTAGAGGACCCAGAGCGCGCCGAAAAGGTCGTGGATCAGGCACAGGCAATAGCAAAAGAGCAGCGCGCACAAGAAAAGCACGGCTGACCGGCGCGCTCCGGCCACGGCCGCGGTGAACAGGGCGAGCACGAGTCCGGAGGCCAGGTACTGGGTCCAGGTCGCGGCCCCGGCGTTAAGCGATGACCAGATCTTGAAATAGCCGTAGGTCAGGCCCTCGCCGCGGATGCTGAAATGGGTGAGCTCGAGCGTGGGCAGGGCCTGGACCTGGGACAGCAGGTATCCGATGATGAAGGCCGCGGTAAACAGGACGTAGGCCGCCGCCACCTTCCGCCACTCTCTCCGGTAATAAATTCCGGCCGCGATCAGCCCGAGCGCGATGAGCTCGTAGGCGAGCCCGGTAAGCTCGACGTGGCCGCCCAGGTACATGACCAGGTTCGCGCTAACGAAGCCGACGAGGTATATGAAGCGCCGCTCCGTGACGAGCCCGATCACGCACAGGAACAGCCATGGCGCGACGCAGCCGGTCCGCAGGGTGGGCGCGAAATTGCCCAGGCCCTCCAGGATGAACACCGCGCCCTGGATGACCACCGCGAGCATCGCGGCCCATCCGCTCGCCCCCAGGCGGCGGATGAGGTAGAACAGGCCCAGCGCATACACCGTCGCCATGATCCACTGGCTCACCCACACCGCGCGGCCGAAGCTCGCCGCCGCATAGACCAGGTCGAGCGGGTACAGCGCGGCCGAGTGCGACCAGGCCAGGAAGGGCATGCCGCAGAAAAGGTCCGGGGTCCACAGCGGAAAGAAGCCGCGGCCGTAGCTGTCGTTGATGAAGCGGTGATACAAGAGCCACTGCGACTCGTCCTGGTACGACGGCAGCAGCGTGGTCAGGCCGTTAAAAAGGCAGGGAGCGTAGAAGGCGGAAACGTAGGCGATCACGGCGAGCGCCAGCCCCGCGTTCGCGCGCCGCTCCAACCGGCCGCCGCGCTTTCCGTTTTCTTCGCTCATTCGAGTTCCCGCCCGCCATTATATTAAGGCCGGCGCGGGGCCGCAACCGCGCGAACCGCCGGCCCTTGACGATCCGCCCTGCTTGGACTATATTTTATAGTCCGGGATGGGGCCATTCATCCCCTCGCGCCCTTAGCTCAATTGGATAGAGCGTGTGGCTACGGACCACAAGGCTGGGGGTTCAAGTCCCTCAGGGCGCACCATTGATGAAAAAGCGAGGCGGCCGTAAGGACGCCTCTAATTTTTTCAGAGGGCTGGACCCCTTTATAAGCGGGCGAGTTTTCCGAGCCACAGATTAACACAGATAAACACACAGTGCTGTCCAAAATAAACGGACCGGAGAACCGCCAAGGCGCCAAGAGCGCCAAGGATTATTTTTTAACACGATTTTAAGAGGGCTTGGGTGCGAATGTTTCTTGCTTGACGCTCCCGTCGGCCGGTCCGCCAAGCCGGTTGGGGCCAACGCTCCGGAGCTGTTTTTTGCCGGGCCGCAAAAAAACATCATGATTTACTTGGCGATCCTTGGCGCTCTTGGCGTCTTGGCGGTTTTCTTGCGGCCTATTTTGGACAAGAGTGATAAACACAGATTATTTTTTGCATCCGTGTTCATCCGTGTTCATCTGTGGTTGCTCTCTGGACCCAAGCTGTTAGCGCGGAATCTGCCCATGACCGATGACGAAAAATACATGGCCGAGGCCCTGGCCGAGGCGCGGGCCGCGGCGGAGGCGGGCGAGGTCCCGGTCGGCTGCGTGATCGTGAGCCGGGGCCGGGTGATCGGGCGGGGTCATAACCTCCGGGAGGCCACCAATGACCCGACCGCGCACGCCGAGATCGTGGCGCTTCGGGAGGCCGCCAAGGCCGTGGGCTGCTGGCGCGTCACGCCCGCGGCCTGTTACGTCACCTGCGAGCCGTGCCCCATGTGCGCGGGCGCGCTGGTGAACGCCCGGGTGGACCGCCTGGTCTATGGCTGCGCGGACCCCAAGGCCGGCGCCTGCGGAACGCTCTTCGATATCCCGCGCGACCCGCGGCTGAACCACCGGATGGAGGTCGCGGCCGGAGTGATGGAACCGGAGTGCGCGAGACTGCTCCAGGAGTTTTTCCGCGGCCGAAGGTTATAGGCTTGAGGCTTGGGGCTTGAGGGTGGATGCATGGGTCTGGTCCCTCTGCCCTCAAGCCTCAAGCCCCAAGCCTCAAGCCTTTCTTCCGGCCCATTTGCATGGCCGTGCAAATCGGATAAAATCTAGATTGACAAAGGGGTTTGTGGTTTGTAGTTTGTGGTTTGTGGTTATCGAACCAAAAACCCAAAACCCCAAACCACAAACCTGTTTTAAACGGAGAGGTGGCCGAGTGGCTGAAGGCGGCAGACTCGAAATCTGTTGTATCGCTTGCGGTACCGGGGGTTCAAATCCCTCCCTCTCCGCCACTTTAATCGGGTTTGTGGTTTGTAGTTTGTGGTTTAAGAACCCCAAACCCAAAACCCCAAACCACAAACCTTTAAAACGGAGAGGTGTCCGAGTGGCTGAAGGAGCACGATTGGAAATCGTGTAGGTGGGGTCAAACTTGCCTCGAGGGTTCAAATCCCTCCCTCTCCGCCATTATAAAAGGTTTGTGGTTTGAGGTTTGTGGTTTGTGGTTCGGGAACCAAAAACCTGAAACCACAAACCACAAACTACAAACCACAAACCTCGTTTCCCGGGGCGATAGCCGGGTCCTGCACAACGGCGGCCCGTGAACCCCGTCAGGTCCGGAAGGAAGCAGCGGTAACGGGACCCGGCGTGTGCTGCAGGGTCGCCCGGCTATCACCCGGGGACGCGAGGTAGAAATTATGAATGATGAATTATTAATTATGAATGAAGAGCATCCCGGCGGCCTGCCGGATTTTTAATTCATCATTCATCATTCATCATTCATAATTGTCATCCTCACGTCCGCCCACGTCCACGAAGGAGGGAACTTGTCTTACCTGGTGCTGGCCAGAAAATGGCGTCCGCAGACCTTTGCCGAGATCCTGGGCCAGGAAGCCGTGGTCCAGACCATCCAGAACGCCATCAAGCAAAACCGGGTGGCCCACGCCTTCCTCTTCTCCGGCCCGCGCGGCGTGGGCAAGACCACCTTGGCCCGCGTCCTGTCCAAGGCCCTCAACTGCCAGTCCTTTGACCAACCCACGATCACGCCCTGCGGCCACTGCTCGGCCTGCGTCGAGATCACGGCGGGGTCCGCCGTGGACGTCCTGGAAATTGACGGCGCGTCCAACACCAGCGTGGACAACGTGCGCGAGCTGCGCGAGACCGTGCGCTACATGCCCGCTTCCTGCCGCACCAAGATCTACATCATTGACGAAGTGCACATGCTCTCGCAAAGCGCCTTCAATGCGCTCCTGAAGACCTTGGAGGAGCCGCCGTCGCACGTGGTCTTCATGTTCGCCACCACCGAGGCGCACAAGATCCCGGCCACCATCCTGTCGCGCTGCCAGCGCTACGAGTTCCACCGGGTGGGCGCGCCGCTATTGGTGACTCACCTGGAAAACATCTGCGGCCAGGAGGGCATCCGGCTGCCGGAAGGATCGCTCCGCGTGATCGCGCGGGAGGCGGAGGGCAGCGTGCGCGACGCGCTCTCTCTGCTCGACCAGGTGACCAGCTTCGGGACCGAGGGCCTTTCCGAGGACGAGGTGCTGCGCATCCTGGGCGTGGTGGACCGCACCCTGGTGAGCGCCATCTGCAAGGCCGTGCTCGAAGGCGACGCCGCGGCCGCGCTCGACGAGCTCGCGCGCGCCGACGAGTCCGGCCACGACATGAAGCAGCTCGCGCGCGAGCTCACGCGCTGGTTTCGGAACCTGATGGTGGTGAAGCTGGCGAAGGACCCGGAGCGGCTGCTCGACGTCCCGGACCAGGAGCTCGGCCTGCTCAAGGAGGCCGCCGCGTCCAGGAACCTGGAGACCGTCGAGCGCCATTTCGACCAGTTGGCGCGGCTCGGCGAAGAGCTGGGCCGCGCCGGAGCGCCGCGGCTGATGATGGAAATGACCCTGGTCCGGATGGCCCTCACCCCGCCGCTGGTGCCGATGGAGGAGCTGATCGCCCGGATGGGAGAGCTTGAAGAGCGGCTGAGGCAGGGCGCGCCCGAATCAGCGCCGGCGGCCAAGGCGCAGCCGGCCGGGGCGGAGGCGCCGCTGTTCTCCTCGGAACCGGCCAAGGCCGCGCCGGCGGCGCAGCCGGAGACCGGCGGTACCGAGTCCGCGCTCACCTGGGAAGGCTTCATGGGCTTCGTGGAAAAGAAGGACCAGAAGCTCCACGCCCTGCTCGCCGCCGGGGTGTTCAGCGGGTTGTCGGGCCGCGAGTGGCGGCTTTCTTTTCCCGCCGGCCACTTTCTACTGGAGCGGCTCAAGGGCGAGCGCAACGCGGCGCGGGTCAAGGAGCTGATGACCGAGTGCTTCGGCGAGGGCCACCGGCTGGTCATCACCGAGGACACGGCGCCGGCCGCTGGTCCCCCGCGCGCGAACCGGCTCCAGGAAGAAGACAAGCGGCGGCGCGAGGCCATGGACGACCCGCTGATCCAGGCCCTCCAGAACAAGCTGGGCGGTGAGATCGAGGAGATCAAGACCAAGTAGCGCTTTGCGGCGAGAGGCGCCGGGCCGGCGCTTTGGAGTGCGCGCGGCTTGCCGCCGCTTTTACGAGCCGGGAGCTTGCTCCC
>Ga0307378_10005932_pt1 | contig 16860 bp, 14 predicted proteins | sample UN1MG_FD_202238 | JGI IMG/M metagenome (GOLD analysis project Ga0307378, IMG submission 202238) | Soil microbial communities from Risofladan, Vaasa, Finland - UN-1 | ecosystem: Environmental > Terrestrial > Soil > Coastal area > Acid sulfate soil | place: Finland: Risofladan, Vaasa | collected... | reverse complement strand
AGACCTCCAACGAGAAGTAGCCGCAATCCGCACCGAATCTCGAAAGGAGCTCGGTTCCTAGAAGCCCATGCCCCTCGTCTTCCAATCCGGCTCCAACTGCACCCTTCCGCGCCAAACCGGAATCCGCGAAGCAGCAGCCCAAGCGAAAAAGCTCGGGTGTATACTCGACTCATCGCGTGAACCCGGAGTGGCAATCCCGGCTGATTCTGATTCGTGCAGTACGCACGGGGAGGGGATGACATGCGACTATCAGTGAAGGCGCTCGCAATATCCGCAGGACTTCTCTGGGGAGGCGGGATACTTTTCGTGGGACTCATCAACCTTGCCGCCTCAAGCTACGGCACCAGCTTCCTCCAGATGGCAAGCTCCATCTATCCCGGCTTCCACAACTCGCGCACGTTCCTGGACGTGCTCGTCGGTACCGGCTATGGGCTCGTCGATGGGGCTATCGCTGGCCTCATTTTCGGCTGGCTCTACAACGTCATCAGCGGCCGGTTGCCTGGGAACTAAGCGTTCGGCGCCCTAGAAAAAGACAGCCGGTAGCGAAGAGTTGTTCTTTAACTCTGCGGCTTTCCTGATCGGAAGAACCGTCCGTCAGTTGACGGATTCGAAAAACACGAACTCTGCGCTATCTGCCCGACATCCAAGCTTGACGATATGTCCTTTCGTAAGGCAGAATGCGCCCTACATCTCGCACGGCATGTTCCGTAACAAGTCAGAAAGTGAAGTCGGTCTGAGGCTGGGACACTCGACCCAGGGAACGACTGTTCTGATGGGGGGCTCATGAAGGTCCAATTCGTAAATCCTCACAGTAGCTCCAACATGTACGCCGCCCCGAAGTTCTTCCGTTACGCTTCGCACATCTCCTCCAGTCTGAACTTCCGTGCCCAAGGCGCCTTGTTTCCTCCCTTGAACCTGGCGACGCTGGCCGCGCTCACTCCACCCGAGCACGAGGTGGCCATTGACGATGGGTGCCTGGGCCCGGTGGAGGCGACGAAATCGGCCGACTTGGTGGCCATCACGGCGATGAGCGCCCAAGCGCCCGCCGCCTATGCTCTCGCCGATGAGTACCGTGCCCGGGGCATACCTGTGGTGCTGGGTGGGATTCACCCTTCGATGTGTCCGGACGAAGCCGCCGAACACGCCGACGCGGTGGTGCTGGGCGAGGCCGATCGTCTGTGGCCGGACCTGGTTCAGGATTTCCGCAACGGCAGGATGAAGTCGCGCTATCACGACCCTGAAGCTGTCGACATGGCTGAAATCGCGCTTCCCCGCCGGGATTTGCTCGACCCCAAGGGCTACGTGGTTTTCAACTCCGTGCAGACGACTCGTGGCTGTCCGTTCAACTGCAATTTCTGCTCGGTCACCACCATGTCAGGCGCCCGATACCGTTTTCGGCCGCCGGAAAAGATCGTCGAAGAACTTCGGACTCTGGACGGCCGTTTCATCTATTTTGTCGACGACAACATCATTGGCAATCCCCAAAGGGCCAAGGCGTTGTTCAAAGCATTCTTGCCCCTGAAACTGGGATGGGCGTCGCAGGTCACCATCAATTTCGCCCGCGACACGGAGCTGATGCGGTTGGCCCGAGAGAGCGGCTGCTACGGAGTGTTTATTGGCTTCGAGACCTTCTCCAACAAGAGCATCCGCGACGCGGGCAAGGGCGTGAACCGGCCCGACGAATATCTGCGCGACATTCGCCGCATCCACCAGGCGGGAATCAAGGTCTGGGGCTCGTTCATCTTCGGCTTTGACAACGATTCCCTGGAGGTGTTTCGCGAGACCCTCGATTTCATCGAGGAGTCAGGAATGGAGTTCGCGCAGTTCTCGCTGCTCACTCCGCTTCCGGGCACCGCCCTGTTCAAGCAGTTCGAGGAGGAGCAGCGCATCGTCCACAGAGACTGGTCCAAATACGATCTCGGTTCGATCGTTTTCAATCATCCCCTGCTCAGCGCCGAGCGGCTGCATTTTGAGAAGAACCACGCGTGGCGGCGCTTCTATTCCGTCCGCTCCATCCTCAAGCGACTGGGTATGCCCAAGACGCGGGGAGACCTCGTCCTCTGGATTTCCAACCTGGCCGTGACCGGCGCCCTCAAGCACCGCTGGGGTAAAGAATACTGGACCTGGGATGGCCACGGCACAGGGAAGGTCGAAAGTCCTCCTCCTATTCCGCACCCCCACGTGCTCAAAGTGGAAGAGGCCGATCGATTGGTGAAAGTTGCGCCGTCAAGACCCTGAGTTCCAACCTTCGCCATTGCGGGAAGAGACCGCACAAGCTCTGCACAATTCCTCGTAAGCGCCATGCGCTGCTTTAGCCGGGGCGAAACCTCAGAATGCCCCGGCAAGCCGGGGCGCTACCGCATACAGAGTCAAGACCCCCAGCCGCCATTTCTTGCATTCGAAGAAGGGCGGGATAGAATAGAGCGGCTGCGTCAGTGCGCAGCATTTTCATATGTCACGGAGCTCTTTTATGACAATCGCTGTTTTCCTGATCGTGGCACTTTCAATTCTATATTTCAGCCATTACTTCCTCTATGTCTCCATCGCACATTTCTTCGGCGTCAGCGGAGTTGGGCGCAGATTGGTGCTGGCACTCATTCTCTTTCTACTCCCCACGAGCTTCATCGCCGTCGAAATCCTGTCGCGCAGCACAGCGAATCGCTTTTTCAACGCACTCTTCTTCTCGTCCACACTGTGGCTCGGCCTGGGGCTGACGCTGATGACTTTCTTCGTGGCCGCCTGGGCGGTCTGGGGAGCCTCGAAGCTCTTTACCCATTCCCCGAGCCCTGCCTTGTTCGGCTGGGCGGCGGTGGCGCTGGCATGCCTATACTCAAGCTACGGCATATGGAACGCCTACCATCCCAGGGTCGAACATGTCGTCGTGAGAATAAGGAACCTTCCCTCGCAGTGGTCGGGGAGAAAGGCTGTCCTGCTTTCCGACGTCCACCTGGGGCACATCCTGGGCTCCGAATTCCTCGAGCGCATCGTTCGCGAGATCAATGCCCAGGATCCCGCAATCGTGTTCATCACGGGCGATCTCTTCGATGGCTCTGACGGGAGGCTCGACGCTTTGGTCCGCCCGCTCGACGGCCTCACGGCTCCCTTGGGAATCTACTTCGTGACCGGAAATCACGAAACCTACCTGGGCGTTGACCGTGCTTATGCGGCTCTCGCCAAAACCCCGGTAAGAATTCTGCGCGACGAGATGGTGGTGATTGACGGCCTTCAGATTATCGGCGTGAGCTACCCGCAGCGCGGATTCTCAAAGAACGTTGCCGAGGTCCTGGCGAACGTCCCCGGCTTCAATCCGCGCCAGATGCCTTCCGTTTTGCTCTACCACAACCCGACGTCCGTCGAGGAAGCGAAGGGGGCGGGAATCAGCTTGCAGCTCTCCGGGCACACTCACAAAGGCCAAATCTTTCCCATCCAGTTCATCTCGCGAATGATCTACGGAAAGTACTACAACGGACTGCACGTCGAGGGCGACTACACCATCTACACCTCGAGCGGCGCCGGGACCTGGGGTCCAACCATGCGAACCGGCAACCATCCGGAAATCGCCGTCATTCATCTCGAGTCAATGTAGGGAGCAGGTCGCATCCACCCCACGCATTCGCATCGACGGGATTACGTCTTTCCCCCGGCCGCCATTCCTTGCATTCAAGCACGGGCGGGATAGAATTGAAAAGCTGTGTGGGCACGCAATCTCAATTTTAGTTTGGCGGAGCGCTTCATTTAATGTGGCCGTTTGGCACCTTGGGAATTCCGATTCTGGTTTTGACTCACTACTTCCTTTATTCCTCGATCGTGTATTTCTTCGGCATCGCGAGTGTTGGCCGTAAGGTCGTGTTGGCGCTTGTCCTTCTTATCCCCTCGACGACGTTCGTCGTGGCGCGAGGAGCAGAGGATGGAATCTGGAATACGCTGTACTATTCCTCGGGAATCTGGCTCGGTGTTGCCATCACACTGATAACTTTCTTCGTCGCCGCCTGGACCGCCTGGGGAGCCACAAGGCTGTTTACCCATTCCCCGAGCCCGGCCCTATACGGCTGGGCGGCCGTGGCGCTGGCATGCCTATACTCGGGCTACGGCATCTGGAACGCCCGCCATCCGAGGGTGGTCAACGTTGTCGTGAAAATCAGGGACCTCCCTCCTGCCTGGCAGGGGAAGAAAATTATTCACCTTTCTGATCTTCACCGGGGACGCGTCTGGGGCGCAGCATCCCTCGAGCGGGTCGTGGAGAGAATCAACGCCGAGAAGCCAGCCGCCGTCTTTATCGCGGGGGATGCCCTCGAGGGGAGAGACGAGCGATATGCGGAGTTCCTCCGCCCGCTCGATAACATCACGGCGCCCCGGGGTGTCTTCATCGCGCCTGGGAACCACGACGGGGCTCTCCCGTCTCTGAATAAAACCAAGGCGCGAGTCCTGAAAGACGAGATGGTAGTGGTCGACGGACTGCAAATCATCGGAAAGAGCTACGTCCGGCGAGGGCGCTCGAGGAACGTCGGAGAGATGATTACCCGGCTACCCGGCTATGATCCTCGAATGCCGTCCGTTTTCATTTATCACGCCCCCATCCAGCTCGAGCAGGCCAAAGCGGCTGGAATCGATCTGCAGCTTTCCGGGCATACCCACGGAGGGCAAATCTTCCCCATCCAGATCGTCACCCGACTGCGGTACGGAAAGTTCTACTACGGGCTGAACGTCGACGGCGACTACGCCATTAACACCACGAGCGGCGTCGGGACGTGGGGCCCCACGATGCGAACCGGCAACCACCCGGAAATCGCCGCCATCCGTCTCGAATCGATGTAGGCTGCCCCGCACAAAGGTTCTCACCGAATCTCGCTGCACGATACACCCTCCAAAACCATATCTGACACTCAAGCCCCAAGTGTGCCCAGAGTATGCCTATTGGGACGCGTCATGACGCTAATCAGCGCGTATGGAAGTGTTGGAGAATCTACGCGGAGTGCAACGCGGCCACGTACCGCACCTCGCAGGATCGGACTCTGGATCTGCGTATCGGGACCCGAATCCCTGCCTCCCAGCCATCCTGCGCTGAAGCTCCGGATGGCAGGCCGCTCTTCGCGAAACAGGCGATGCATCTGGCAGGTCTGCGGCTCGGTGATTCCCTTGATATCGGCCGCCAAGTTCGATAGCCTGACCCCATGCTTCAACGTGCGAGCCCCTGGACGCGGTTCGGCGTGACCGTGCGGGAGGCGGGCAGCGCCGCCATTCTCGACTTGGCTGGGCCGCTCGGCGTGGGTGAGAGTGTGAAGACCTTCCGAGAGCGGATCGACGAAGCTCTGCGGCGCGGGAGCAAGAATCTCGCCATCAATCTGGTTAAGGTTCCCTGCGTCGACAGCTCCGGCATCGGCGCTCTCATCGGCGCTCACACCGCAGCCGAGGCCGCGGGCGGGAAATGCATCTTCTATGGGGCTCTGCCAAACGTGCTCCGGGTTCTGAAGATGACCCGCCTCGACCAAGTACTGCATCTCCAAAAAGACGAAACGTCCACCCTGTCAAGCTTCCAGTAATGCCACGCAGTCCCGGACGCGTGCCTGCCCTCCAAAATCTGGCACTCCAGTACTAGTACCTCCGCGCCATTGAGTTTGCGCGACCGGGAAGGCAGAATCCTCGCGACTATGGAGGTTGCCATGCCGGAGATCGCCACGGAGACACAAGTTGAAGAACGCTTGGAACCCTGCCCCGCCTGCGGCTCGCTCAGTTTCAACCGGGAATGCGAGGAGTGTGTCGAGTTGCGCGAGGAAGTCCTGCTGATGGGCCTCTTGGCATAGGAACGACCAAAGAGTTTTCAACCACCTGCGCCCGGCCCGTCAGTTGACGGGCCACCATCACCGAAGCCGAGCAGTCTGCTCTGCACCGACCAATCCGTCGGAGGACGGATTGGTCGGTTCTTCGCGGTAGTGTCTTCGTATCCGTCCGGGGAACACCGCCATTGGTTCACAGGACGCTTGCTGCTCGCCTGAGGTCCTCGTCCATTCCTTCTGGCGAATGCCAGGTCAGGCTCCCCTCCCTCCCGTTTAAGCTGAATTCGCACCTACGGCACGGTGCTTGTGCCGTGGGCCCCGGTGCGTTCCAATCAAGAATCCACGGCATGTAGAGCATGCCCTGGCTACCCCCGAATCGAGTGGCGGGGCCTTACTTGGGAAGCTCGTATTCGCCTTCGGTCTCCCAAGTCGATGTGCCGTCAGCGGCACCCTTACCCTTGCCTGTCCCCTTGCCTTTGATACCTTTGAACTTCCCGGTGCCGCCAGTAAGGGTCCATTTGTTTTCTGCGCTCTCGAGCATCCCGTCTTTCAGGGTGGATAACCCTTGAAGGCGGACGTAACATTTGTCTCCGTTAGCCATGGTGATCAAACCATAGGAATGGCCGTTCGAGCGGTTGCCCCTGACCTCGCTGAAGCCCGTATAGACGTCCTCCTTGGTTTGGGCTCCTGCGATCTCCATGGGCTTGGTCCAGGTGCACTTCACTTGATCGATCGCGAAGGAATGATTCGGTCGGTCTCCCACCTGAATTGCGTGGACCTCGTCGGGTTTGCCGCACTGCAAGGTGCCGGAAATCTTGGTCTGCGCGCTAGCTGCTGCGGCCAGCACAAAAACGATTAGAAACGTGAAGATGATTTTGAGTCTCATAGATCCTCCTTGGAATAAGTCCGCGCCCGCGGCGTCGCCGTGGGCACAGGTTGAGCTCTTTCCAGTGGTTTCGTGCTACTTCTGTGCGATCCTCGCACCAGCCGTAGCTACGCACTGCCAGCGACCGCCCCGCCTGACCCAAGTATCAATGGTGCGGTACGGGCTACTGATATCCTTGCCTTTGTATTGTTCCTTGACGGTAGTGTAGTGGGTGATGACCACCGCGGCGTTCCCATAGGCACGGACCTTCATTTCGTGAACGACTGTGGAGGACAAGGCGTAATCACCGGATTTCAGATCCGCGAGGAACTGGGCCTTGGTCCCGACGCCCTCTTCAAAGCCCGCCGAGATCCAGTCATCGCTCAGAATCCGCTCTGATGCTGCCACATCACGCTTGGCCATGGCATCGTTCCACTGGTGAGACAGCTTTGTTAGCTCCTGTTCAACGCTTGTGCCCTTCTTCGGCTCCGGTGCCTGCGCCTTTGCTTGTCCGAAGAGCGGACACGTCACAGCGAACAGGAGCACGATCGTTGCTAGGATCCGCTTCATAAGACACCTCCGTGATTTCGATTTCTGAAGATTGGTAGTTGGCAGCCACGGCACGATGCTTATGCCGCGGCCCTTCCTCCTTTGCTGAAACCTGGCTCACTCGACAGGGATCTCGCAGACGAGGTTGTCACTATGCGTAAACCACACTGGCCTGTCCCCGAAATCTGGCATGCTCGCAAGAAATTTCGCAGATCCGGTCTCAATGGACTGCCAGCTCTTGGGCTCAGCGAATATGTAAACGGCAAAGCGCGGGCCGGTGTTGTGAATGTAGAGCTTTACGCTCTTGAATTCCCCGGTCTTTCTCATGCCCCTTACCCAGTCCTTGCCCTCGGCGATGGCCTTATTCATCGTCATCCCTGGGCCGATCTCGAACTCTTCCATGTACAGATAGTTCTCCCCAATAAGCGGGGTCACTTGTTTTTTCGTTTCTTGCGATCGCATCAAAGGCGACGCGGTGACTGCCAACAAAAACATGAGAACCCCAGCAACGAGCAAAAACCGTTTCTTCATCGGACACCTCCAGCCAGAGTGATAGCCACAGCCAATTCGTGACGGGAATTGGCCGTGGGTCGTGCTGCACGACTTGCGAATCTGGCACGGCCCAGACAGCCGTGGTACGCCAAGAGCCCGCGGCCAGGATGGCCGCGGCTCACGGAGACCCAAGCACCGTCCTGCGTTACGCGGCGGCCTTGTCTTCGGCCTTGGCGATCGGCGGCACCGCGCCGAGTTGCTGCATCATGCCGAGGGTGTCCCATTCCTCCCACTCCTCGACGATCTTGCCCTCGACAATCCGGTCGATGACCATCCCGCTGGTTGTAACGCGCTTGCCGGTTGGTGCCATGCCCATGAGCTCCCCCTGATGGGTGCCAGTGAACTTCCAGTACGTCACCACCTTGTCGCCTTCGGCCACCTGGTCCTCAACGGTCCATCGGCCGTCGGGAAAAGCGGCAAGCAGTGAGGCCACGAATTGTTTCAATGCCTCACGTTTGAGCTCCCCTGTTGCGGGTGCGTAGTACACGCAGTCCGCATAGAGCTCATCAAAGAGCGCCAGACTGCCTTTGCTGATTTCCTCCATCCATCGTCGGAGTAATGCCTTGTTTTCTTCGGACATCGGAGTGCCCTCCCCTCATATTAAGAGTGATTGCGTGCCAAGAAACTTGCTGTGGAGACCCAACCGGCGCCGCGGCCCTCGGAGCTTTCGATCTGGGCGGAAGAGGGTTCGCTAATTCACCCGCGAACCTTGTAGGCGTCACGTACATCGAACGGGCCGTTCTGCCTGCAAGAGCCCGACAGCGCGGCCCAGGTCAATTGCACACTTCACCCGCGCCGACGCCAGCCAGCTTTTCCTGAAGGCGGTCGTAAGGAAGTTCTATGTCTGCCGCATCGCAAACTTCCTACGCCGGCACTTCTATAGTGTCAGTAAGGTGTACCGATACTACGCGCCGGAAACCACCAAGTCAAGCCAGTCCACCTAGGGGTGATTAGTGGGATGGGAAGGCACCGCTGACATCGCATTGGAAAGTCCACGGCTGCTCGAGGGCCATCGCTTCTTGCCCGCAGGCTCTGACTCGATGATGATTTCCTGCGCGATTCTTGTCGCGCCTGTGGGGCAATGCCTTTCTTCCCTCGCGCTATCAGGGAGTGCGATTTCGTTCCGGCGGCGGTCCGGTGCTATACCTGGCCGACCCGCCGGGGATCGACCGGGGCACGCGGCGCCGCCTCCTGGACACCGTGGCCCAGCTCAACCGCATTCGGCACGAGACTTTCGGCGACCCCGAAATCGACCCGCGGATCGCCCAGTACGAAATGGCCTATCGTATGCAGGCCTCGCTGCCCCACCTGATGGACCTGTCGGACGAACCGGCGCACACTTTCGAGCTGCACGGTCCGGATTCACGGAAGCCCGGAACTTACGCCGCCAACTGCTTGCTGGCCCGGCGGCTGGCGGAGCGCGGTGTGCGCTTCATCCAGCTTTACCATCGGGGCTGGGACCAGCACTTCGACCTGCCGCGGGACATCAGCCTGCAGTGCAAAGGCGTAGACCAGGGTTCCGCGGCGAAGTGGTCACCAAGATCCTCACCTGACAGTTCGCCGCACGTATCGAAACCGTACGCAATGCGGGAGTTAGAGGGAACAAGCGGCCGATTGCGCGCCAAACCTGGAGCCTACGAAAGTACTAGTACTCCCGTGCCATTGTAGCCTGGGCTTGGGTGGTGCAGAATCGTCCCGTGACTGAGCCGAGACTGCGGAAGAGAGCCTCTTCCAAGCTCGGACGGTAGAACCCAGAAGGCGGATGAGCACCCCAACTTTTCCGCAGTCCTCGGCTCCGGCACACTCCATCCCGGGCACCACCGGTGAGTAAGCCCGCCAACTTCCTCAATCCGCGTGGTGCCCCCACCTTTTTCTCCATCGGATTTCGGCGGCCACCCCATTTGCGGCTACCCTCGGTAGGCAAATATGCTCTATTGGATCGGCTTCAGAACATCGGTGGCCACATAAGCTTCCACACCTTCGGCACTCCTCACCAGACAATAGCTTCCCGCATCCCGCAGCAGCGTTACCCTGCTGCCGGCCGGCAGAGTCCCATCCGGCGGGCGTGCCTGTTGAGGACCTGTGAGGTAGTACTCCGCGTCGCGCTGAACCACGTGAGTGGGCTTGGAAGTGGGAAGTGAGTCGCCTTGTTGCCATTCGTCGGGCAACGGCACCACGAGCGCGACCACGGCGGGCATCGAGCCTTTTTCGTGAACGACCACCAGACTCTTCCCTTCCTCGAACCACGCCAGCCCCTCCCAATTGGCGCCCCGGAATTCCAGTGGAACCAGGGTGTCCAAGTCGAGCGGCTGGCCGAGCGCCTTCCCCTCTCCGCTGAATCGTTGCAGCCAGTGGTAGAGGTATTGCCGCGCGCCCGCGCCATTCTGCGAGCTGAGGAGGACGATAAAACCGTCCTCGCCTTGCTCCTCCTTCGGCGGCGTGTACCAGACCAGATCCGGGGCGCGGAAGCGCTGCGCTCCCGGTTCCTGCCCTTCAGGAACGGGAACCTCGAGCTCGATGACACGCAACGCATCTTCCATCTTAACGGCGACGCGCGTGGCGCCACGCTTCAGGTCATGAATCAGGATGAAGGGCCGCAGCGAAACTCTGGGCACCCGCTCGCGCAAGGGGGGCGGAAGGAGATGAAATTCCGGATATCCTCCCTCCCACAAGACCGCCACGCGCGACGAACCGTCCGGGCGCGGTTTCACAGCAAGTCCTTCCAGCCCGCGGTTTCCAAATTCAGCCAGCGGCGGTTGGTACTCGGCGATCACACCGCCGTCGCCGACCAGGGCGCGAAGCCGCTCCGAGAGGACTGCCAATCGGCCGTCCCCCAGGATGGCGATCGATTCCAGATCCATCGCCAGCTCGCCGTGCCAGATGGGCACTCGCTCCACCCGGCCGGGTTCTAGGCGAATCAGCGGGGGCGGGTTGGGAGGCAATCTGAACCGGAAGTACGCGCCGTCTTCCCGGTCATCGGCGATCAGCAGATCGTTACCTGCCCGTATGACCCCGGAAGCCTCTTCAGGGACGGCCGTGGCTGGATTGCTGCGGGCGCAGCCGTTCGCCAGGATCAGGGGCAGGAATAGGGGCAGCCAGTTTTTCACAGGAACCAGCGCGTAAGAACGATTGGACAATGTGAAAAGAGTCTCATTCCCGTTACAGTCGAGCTCCGCTCTGACCTGGCGCCTGCGGGCAAGGCCGGCAGGACCTACGCTTCCGCTGCGGCAACTTTAACGCTGGTGAGCTTCTTGTGCTCTCGGAAGATCCCTGCCACGACAACCAGCCAAAGCAGCACAAGGACCACATTCACCGCAGCGTAGTTTGACACTCCAAAGGCCAGTCGAACTCCAACGAAAACCATTACGGCCGACAGAACGTCGCCCGCCCGCCAGAAAAAAGTCTCGATGGCCGCCTGCGCCTTGTATTTTGCTTCCCGGCTGGTGGGCAAAAAAAGCGCGTGCCGGGTCGTGTTCTGGATGGAGTAGTCCGTTCCGTTCTCCAGAATCTTGGCGACCCGAACGACGCCAAGCACCGGCAGAGCAATCACCAGACCGTAGCTGCCCAGCGCCAGGCAGGGCAAAATGAAGAGAGCGCCACGCACTCCAATGTACTTGAAGACGCGCGATACGAGAAACATCTGGAACAGCATCCCCAGCAAGTTCTGCCACGTATAAAAATCTCCGAAAAACTTCCCGATGAAGGCTTCCTTCTCGGAAGCCGCGAGCGCGCCTGCGGCAACCAGGTCTTCAGCCCGCACAACCAGCAGTTTCCCCATCAAATACTCTCCCGTGGTGTTGACGACATTCAGCAAAACCAGGAGGATGGCGATTAAGAGCAGGTACCGCTGCTGAAGAATCAGTTGGAAACCTCCCTCCTTCCCCAGAGGTTGGTCGGCCACTCGCGCCTGCACGCCCCCCTCTTTTCGTCCTGACCGCCGGTTCACCCAGTGACTGATCAAGATGCACACCAGCAACAGGATTCCGGCGAGGACCATCAACCGGTAAGAACCGAAGACTGAAAAGAGGCGCCTGGCGATTCCCGAGCCCGCCACGGCGCCTATGGAAGCCCCCACACCGACAATGGGAAAGAGCCGCTTCCCCTGCGCCTCGTCATAGATGTCGTTGGCGAATGCCCAGAACTGAGCGATCACCAGCACGTTGAAGATTCCCACCCAGAGGAAGAAGGCCATCCCCACGCGCGCCCCGGAAGCGCCAAGGATCCAGAAGATCCCAATGTTGGAAATGAAGAACAAGGTCACCCAGGTGACCAGGCGAATCCTGTTGACCTTTGACGCGAATGCCCCGTAAGCCGGGACGATCAGCAAGAAGAGCAGCACTTGTCCGGCGGACAAATAGGCCTTCATCTCCGCCCCGAGCTGGCTCAAGACGAGGGCTTCTCGGACCGCCTTCAAGATGTAATAGGCCGCCAGCAGAAGAAAGACGTTGAGAGCCAGCAGGAGGGCGTCGCCCCCCTCCCCGGCTTTCACCTCCGTGAAGAGACCGAGGGCTCGGTCCAGAAGTCCTTTCTTTCCTCCATTTTCGCCTGGAACCTCGGACATTGCCGCCTCCGTTTCCTCGGCCGTACCGGCCCCCTTGGAAATGCCTACATTAGGAAGCGCCAGGCGGTCGAGCCCAGGACCAACGGTTGCCCAAGTAACTCCTTGGACTCGGCTCGATTCGCGTTTACTAATAGCATGGATTTTTTGCCATTCAAAGTGGCGGGACTTACCCACGGAATCTGAAATCGGAGCGGCAAAAGGCCCAGCACCTCGAACCCGACACGCCCTCCAAGGCTGAGCGCACCCTTCGCGAGATCAAACAAGGCCGGCTATCGCGGCCCGCGGATGACTACAGAACCCGGATGACTACTGCTGCCTCTTCCGGCAGACTTGGGAGTGTCACCCTGAGAATCTTTCGCGCCTCGTCCCAGGTGGCCGCGGGCGCGTTGGGTTGTAGTTTCGCCTTCTCCGCAGCTTGCACTCGAATCCTCTTTCCCCCCACGCTCACTGTTCTGGGGCGCACATCAAGCAGGTGTACTTCGAAGGTATGCTTTCGTTCGCGCTGGCCGTCGGCTCGCACGCGAATCTCGAGCGTTTCGCCTCCCGTGACGCTGACTTCCGTATGAACGCTCTTCCCCTGCTTGTAGTCCTGGGTAAGTCCGTCGTCCTCGTAGAGCACAAATCGCTCGGTCTGGGACGCAGGGTAAATGCGCCAGGTCAATTCCGGAAACGGGTTGTTGCTCAGACTCAGCCGAGGATCCTGAAGGGGCAGGATAGCGCCCCGGCGCGCCAACAATGGAAGCACATCAATAGGCGCGTCGTAGCTGATGCTTTGGCCGCCGGGGTAGGTATGGTCCGACCAGAAATCCACCCACTCAGCGCCGGCAGGAAGATGAACCTCGCGCGAGAGAGTCTCCTCGCTCATGACCGGAGCAACCAGCAGGTTGGAACCAACCATGTACTGGTCCTCGATACCCCAACTTTTGGCGTCTTCAGGGTATTCGAAGAGCATCGGGCGCAGCAGGGGCGTGCCCGTCCGGTGAGCCTCCTCGGCAAGCGTGTAGAGATAGGGCACCAAGCTTTGGCGTAACTGCAAGTACTTCCGGAAATTTGCCAGACACTCCTCACCGTACGTCCACGGCCGCCGGTCGAGCTTTCCGGCATACTCGTCCGCGGAGGTGGAAGGAATGTAGGTGAACAGCATCAGCATGGGATGCAGTGCCTGCGACTGGGTGAATCGCATGTAGCGCGCCGGGTCGAGTTCCCCGAACAACCCCGCCAGATCGGTGCGCAGGAAAGGCATCCCGGAAAGACCCGAGGAGAGCACCGCCCGGGTCACCTTCAACAGGTTGCCGTATTCGGTGTTCTGGTCGCCGGCAAAGAAGCTGCCGAACTTCTGCGAGCCGGCAAATCCCGACCGGGAACAGATGAAGCCCCGCAAGTCGGACGCCTTTTCCATTTCTGTGAACATGCCGCGTGCGTAGAGCAGGCTGTAGTAGTTGTGGAGCTCAGCGCCCGTGACGCCTTCGGAGTCGATGGCTTTTTGCCGTGTGAATTCCCCGTCGTCGGTGACAAAGAAACTCACACCCTTCTTCATCACCGGCTCGTGCAAATGCCACCACCACGCCGCCGCCTCGCGGTTCGAGAAATCGATCTGCCCCGAGTTGCGCGCCGTGTGCCACCAAGCGCCGAGCGGGTCCACAAAGAACTTCTTGGCCAGCGCCTCCTCGTAGAGGGGGCACTCGACGTTGGTGTAGGGTGTTTCGATCAGGGCGAGCTGCCGATGATGGTGGCGAAACCAGGCGCCCAGGTCCTCGGGATGAGGCGTGGTTCGGGGGCTGAACTGGAAGTCAAAATAAGTGTTCGCCCACTCGTAGTCGAGATAGAAGTTGTCCCAGGGCAACTCATGCTCCATGAACTCCTGACCGACACGCGTCACCCGCTCCTGATCCTCGTGGGGAAAATCGCCCATCCACAATCCCAGCGCGTAACGGGGAATGAGCGGCGGGTAGCCGGTCAGCCCCAGATATCCGGCCAGAATCCGGCGCGGCTGGGGTCCATAGACAAAAAAGAGATCACAGTTCGGTCCCGGCGATTCGAGCGAAAGCTCGTCCGGGACCTCGCTGCCGAAGCGGAAGCGCGTTTCCCAGGTGTTGTTGTAGAGGATGCCGTAGCCCCGGCTGCTCATGAAGAACGGGATGCTGAAATAATTGTAGTCCTCCGGCTGGTTGATGACGTCAACGTTGCGCAGGACGATTTCCCGGCCACGGTGGTTGAAGCTGAAGAAGCGTTCGCCCAGCCCGTAGAACTGTTCGTCGGCCTCGATCCGGAACCGTACGCGGTGATAGTCCGAATGCATCGACCCGGTAAGCAGGGGCTTCACGGTCCGCGTCAGAATCTCGCCTTCCGAGGTCTCGAAGGTGAAGCGCAAGGGATCTCCCTTCTCGATCCGCACCCGGAGGCGGTTGCTGGCCATGGTCACCGCGGAGGGCGTCTCGTCCACGCGCACGGGAATCGTCTCACGGTATTTCATGCCGTCCATAATTGCTTTCGCCGAAGGGCGGTCTTCGAACCGTCGGTATTGGTCCATGAAGACTCGCACCACGGAATCGGAAACGAAATTAACGGAAACCGAGCCGCGCCCCGCCTGCAGGACCACCACATTGCCGACGCGGTCCACCCTCGCCAGGGGTCCGAGCTCCTGCAAGGGCAGAAACGGTTCGGCTGCCCACGCCTTAACTGCCAGGATGCAGAACAGCCCCGCCCACCAAGCCTTTTGCTTCATCGCTGTCCCCCGAACAAAATATAACCCCACCTTCTCCCCTCGAATCGCTGCTTGTTGCTGTAAAGTATGCACTGCATTTCCGCAACTCTGAAACGCGTGGATGTCCTCCCCCCTGGGATGACCGCTCCGCGCATTCCTCGAGGAGGGTGGAGCAATGCGCGCATCATATGCCATTCGAATCGGACTTTTCATTGGCTTTCTGCTTTTGTTGCCATCCCAGTGGCTCCCTGCCCAGGCGATCAACCCCGATCTGTTGAAGCACAGTTGGAAGGCGAGATGGATTACCCATCCCGACGGCCCGCAACGAGAATTCGGAGTCTTCCACTTCCGGAAGACGATCTCACTCTCCTCGGTCCCCAGCCGATTCGTCGTCCATGCGAGCGGCGACAATCGCTACGAGCTTTTTATCAATGGCGAGCGCGTTGTGGCCGGGCCAGCGCGCGGCGATCTCTACCACTGGCGCTTTGAGACGCTGGATATCGCCCCGCACCTTCGCGCCGGGAGAAACGTTCTCGCCGCCGTCGTCTGGAATTACGCCGAGCTCGCTCCCATGGCGCAGCTGACCAATGAAACCGGTTTCCTGCTCCAGGGCGACGGCGCGGCGGAAGCCGTGGTCAACACCGACCGGTCCTGGAAGTGCCTCCGCAACGAAGCGCTCACCCCGATTCCCTGGGACCCCAGCAAGGTCTCCGGCTATTTCGTGGTCGGGCCCGGCGAGGACTGGGACGGCTCGCGCTACCCTTGGGGTTGGGAGACGCTCGAATATAACGACGCCAGCTGGAAGTCGGCGCGCCAGCTCGACCCGGGCGCGCCGCGCGGCGCCCGCGACAGCCATTCGCGGTGGATGCTCGTTGCGCGGCCCATTCCCCTCATGGAAGAGAAACTTGAAAGATTGAGGCGCGTCGCCCGCGCCGAAGGCATCGAGACGCCTGCCGGATTCCTTGAAGGCCGGGGCCCGGTGACCATCGCACCGGGAAAACGGGCGACGATCCTCCTCGACCAGACTCACCTCACCTCGGGTTATCCCGAAATCATGGTGAGTGGCGGGCGCGGCGCGAAGATCACCCTGGCCTACGCCGAAGCGCTGGTCACCAAAAATCGCGTCAAGGGAAACCGCGATGAGATCCAGGGCAAGTTCATGCGGGGCTTCGAAGATATTTTCCGCCCGGACGGCGGCGAGCACCGCCTCTTCCGCCCGCTCTGGTGGCGGACGTATCGGTATCTGCAGATTGAGGTCGAGACGCGTTCCCAGCCCGTAGTTCTCGAAGACATCCGCACGTTGTTCTCCGCCTATCCTTTCTCGTTGCGCGCCCACTTCGAGAGCGACGACCCGGAACTGGCGAAAATCTGGGAAGTCGGCTGGCGCACTCTGCGGCTCTCCGCCCACGAGACGTACACCGACTCGCCGTACTACGAGCAATTGCAGTACGTGGGCGACACGCGAATCGAGTGTCTCATTACTCTCTACACCACCGGCGACGACCGGCCGGTCAAGAACGCCATCGAGCTTTTCGACGAATCACGCACGCCGGACGGACTCACCCAGAGCCGCTACACTTCATTCCTTCCGCAGTACATTCCGCCCTATTCGCTATTCTGGGTCGGCATGCTGCACGACTTCTGGTGGTACCGCGGCCAGCCGGAATTCTTGCGACCGTATCTGCACGGCGCGCGCGGCGTCCTCGAGTGGTTCGAGAATCGCCTTTCGCCCTCCGGTCTTCTCGGCCGCCTGGAATGGTGGAACTTCGTGGACTGGTCGGAGGAATTCAATGATGGCGTCCCTCCCGAGGAGCCCGACGGCCAGTCATCGATCCTGAGCCTGCAATTCGCCGCG
>Ga0307378_10005930_pt1 | contig 16860 bp, 15 predicted proteins | sample UN1MG_FD_202238 | JGI IMG/M metagenome (GOLD analysis project Ga0307378, IMG submission 202238) | Soil microbial communities from Risofladan, Vaasa, Finland - UN-1 | ecosystem: Environmental > Terrestrial > Soil > Coastal area > Acid sulfate soil | place: Finland: Risofladan, Vaasa | collected... | reverse complement strand
GATCCGGCGGTGCTCTACTGGTTCGAGCTTAGCCGTCCCGAGAACGCCGATATCAAGTATATCCCACACAAGATCGATGACAACTCCGGCGTTGGAACCCAGTTCGAAATCGCCGACATGAATGGCGACGGCAAACCGGACATCGTAACATCGAATAAAAAGGGCGTTTACATCTTCATGCAATTGCCTTAGATAAAGCCCCGGTACAACGGACGGCGGATAATATCCCCGGCAATTGTTAGTATTTATTTGACTGTCGCCGACAACACGCTATAATCAGTTAGTTCGCTAGGGGTGGTCCGCGAAAAAGCGGGCCTGAGAGAGAACCCTCTGAACCTGATCAGGACAATCGCCGTCCTGTGGGCTCCTCATGGAGAATCGGCGAAGAAGCCTGCGTAGGAAAGTGATTGGTTGATATCATAAAGTTTGCGATGAGAGAATGAATCGCTTCCTGCGGGAGCGATTTTTGTTTTAGATATGGAATCAAGAAAAATGGCAACACAGCTACAAATTGCACGAAGCGGGACGATTAGTGACGAAGTAAAATTTGTCGCTAAGACCGAAAATATTGATGCTGAGCTAATACGGGATGAGATTGCCGCCGGCCGGCTTGTCATCCCGGCGAACAAGCGGCATCTGAAAACCAACTTAGTGCCGGCGGGTATCGGACGGGTGCTTTCGACAAAAGTCAACGCGAACATCGGCACGAGCAGCGTTCGCAGCTCGGTCCGGACGGAACTCGAAAAGATGCAGGCGGCGTTGGACGCCGGCGCCGATGCGATTATGGATTTGAGTACGGGCGGCAACCTCGACGAGACCCGGGAAAAACTGCTCGCCCGGTGCCCGGTTCCATTCGGGACGGTGCCCATCTACCAGGTCATCGAGAAAAGAGGCGTCGAGGACATCGACAGCGGGATTATCCTGGAGATCATCGAAAAACAAGCTCGGCAGGGCGTGGATTTCTTTACGATTCACGCGGGCGTTCTGAGAGAGCATCTGCCGCTGCTCGAGAACCGGGTTGCGGGCATTGTCAGCCGGGGCGGAGCACTGCTGGCCAAATGGATGCTGCACCACAACAAGCAGAATCCTTTGTACGAGATGTTCGACGATTTATGTGACATATTGGCCGAGCATGATATTTGCTTTTCGCTTGGGGACGGTCTGCGGCCCGGAGCGATAGCGGATGCCACCGACGAGGCACAAATCGCCGAACTGAGAACTCTTGGCGAACTGACCGCCAGGGCGCAGGAAAAAGGCTGCCAGGTGATGGTCGAAGGTCCCGGCCACGTGCCGTTCGACCAGATTCAGTACAACATGGAGATTCAGCAGGAGATTTGTCACGGCGCCCCGTTTTACGTGCTCGGCCCTTTGGTAACCGATATTGCGCCCGGCTACGACCATATCACATCGGCCATCGGCGGAACCGCCGCCGCTTTTTACGGCGCATCGTTTTTATGCTATGTCACTCCGAAGGAGCATCTGGGTCTGCCCGACGCCGAGGACGTTCGTGCGGGCGTGATAGCATCAAAAATCGCGGCTCACGCCGGCGATATCGCACGGGGCCTGAAAGGCACAGCCGAACGTGACAGGGAACTGAGCAAAGCCCGCACGAATCTGGACTGGAAAACACACCTGGCCAAATCTCTCGATCCTCAAACAGCCGAACGAATGCACCGCCAGGCCTGTGAAGAGATGAAGGCAAAGCCTTTGGCTTCCGCCGATTACTGCTCGATGTGCGGCGAGGCCTGGTGCAGTGTGAGGATAAACAAGGAAATCCGCAAAGCCATTAAGTCTTAATGAAAAGCGGTGGTGCGGAGTATGAGTAAACGTAAGATCCTGATAATCGAAGACGACCGTGATATTGTCGAAATGCTTGAATACAATCTTAAGGAGGAGGGATACGAGACCGTCTCGGCGTTGAATGGCGAGCAGGGTGTAGAGCTGGCCGGTAAGGAACGCCCGGACCTGATTATTCTGGATATTATGCTGCCTATTATGGACGGTTTCGAAGTATGCCGGACTCTCAAAAATGACGATAGGTTAGCACATATACCGATTATTATTCTTAGTGCAAAATCACAGGAAACGGACAAAGTCGTCGGTCTCGAATTAGGCGCCGATGATTACGTCACCAAGCCTTTCAGTCCCAGAGAGCTTATTGCGAGAATGCGGGCGATTTTGAGGCGGGGGCGGGAAGAACACATCAACAACAGAATCCAAAGAGGTCAAATATCAATCGACAGGACACGGCATAAAGTAACGGTCGGGGGCAAAGAGATTTCACTGACCTTAACTGAATTCAAGCTGTTGGAATTTATGGCTCGACGACCCGGTGCGGTTTATTCGAGAGCCCGGATACTGGACGCAGTTGCAGGTCAAGACACTATTGTGTGTGACAGGACGGTAGATGCTCACATAAAGTCGCTGCGGCACAAACTGGGTCCGGCCAAAGACTACATCGAGACGATTCGCGGAGCCGGCTACAGATTTAAGGAAGTGTGAATGAAAAACAGAATCGTCTTGAAATTCTTCGGTGCATTCGCGGTCTTAACCCTTATCGTTGTTTTCGTTTTAAACTTCTTCGTTAGTTTCAGACTGAGCGATCATTTTGAGCAGAAAATATCTGGCGAATTGAAAAGCAACGCCGTATTAGTCGGCGACATTCTCCAAAATGATCTAATCGACGGCAACTCTGAAGATATCCAGCAAAAGACCAGGAAACTGGCGGACAAGCTGGATTTGAGAATTACAGTGGTTGACAGTCAGGGAAGGATTTTGGGAGATTCTGAAAAAGAGCCGTCTTCTATGGGAAACCACAGCGACAGGCTCGAAATTATTGAAGCAATCGAAAGCGGCTTTGGACAGAGCACACGTTTCAGTGACACACTCAACTTTAATATGAAGTATGTAGCTGTACGTGTTGGCCGGGATGATCGCATCCTGGGAGTCGTCCGTTTTGCCCTGCCGCTCTCACAAGTTCAACTGGAAATACGAATTATTTATAGAGTCGTATTGTTCGGTGCGTTTATCGCCGTTATGATCGCGCTTATCGTGGCATACTTTGTCTCAAGAAGCATCACCTTTCCTATCAGACAGATGATACAGACTGCTCAGCAAATCGCCAAAGGAGACTTTGGCAGAAGGGTGCGGATCAAAAGCAAAGGCGAACTCGGAGAATTGGCCGAATCATTAAACACAATGGCCGACGAATTGCAGCAGAAAATGGAAAACCTCAAGCATCTGGATCGCGTCAGGACGGATTTCGTTGCAAATGTTTCGCATGAGCTGAAGACGCCTTTGACCCTTATTAAGGGTTATATAGAAACCTTGCAAAACAAGGCAATCAATGACAAGGAAAAATCAGAGAAGTTTATCTCGATAATAAAAGAACATTCCGACAGACTCGGATACATGATAGATGATTTGTTGAGCCTCAGTGAGCTTGAACTGTCGAGGGACTGTGTGAATAGAACTGAGCTTGACCTGAAAGAGGTGGTAGATGAAATCTCATTAGGATTCGGACATGCGCTTGCCGAAAAAAGTCAGACCTTAACTGTGAGTACGCAAGGTGATGATTTCAATATCCAGGCGGACCGTAATAAGATTGAGCAGGTTTTCGTAAACTTGATCGATAACGCCGTCAAATATACAAAAGAATCCGGGCTAATTGAAATTTTGCTTTGTGATCAAGGCCAGACAGTTTGCCTAACTGTTCAGGATAATGGAATCGGCATACCAAAAGAACATCGCGCCAGGGTTTTTGAGCGTTTTTACCGCGTGGACAAGGCACGTTCACGGGAGCTTGGGGGAACAGGATTGGGTTTGAGCATTGTCAAGCACATCGTTCTCGCTCACAATGGGAAAATCGCAATCGAAAGCGAGCCGAATAAGGGAACTAAAGTTTCAGTCACATTCCCGAAAAAGTAGAAAGTTTTTTCTCTTCACGCAATCTTCACATTTCCTTCATACTTCCTTCACATTCTTTTCGTATATTCCTCTGAAAATGATATACAGGGGTAATATGAAGAAAAAACTCGAGATTGTTTATAAAATATTGGTTGTTGCGGCTTTGTTGTATCTGTTCCTGGTCAGTATCAGCCTGATGGGAGCGGCGTTCAAAGGTTTCGGCAAGGGCTTCGCGGAAAATCTCATCAGGACAACATCTAATCCTTTCGTCGGGCTGTTTATCGGGATTCTGGCGACCAGCCTTGTGCAAAGCTCCTCGACAACAACGTCGGTCGTTGTGGGAATCGTAGGTGCGGGCGGCCTGACTGTAGGCAACGCGATCCCGATTATCATGGGAGCCAATATTGGAACGACCGTCACAAACACTCTGGTATCTCTGGGGCACGTCAGCCGAAAAGACGAATTCAGACGAGCAATCAGTGCCGCGACCGTTCACGATTTTTTTAATCTGATATGCGTGGCGATTCTCTTTCCGCTCGAACTGGCTACAGGCTATCTCGAAAAAACAGCAACATATATGAGCACTATCTTCAGTGGCGTTGGCGGCATCAAGTTTGTCAGCCCTATTAAGCTGGCTGTAACACCCGCCGTAAGTCTTATCCAAAAAGTCGTAATCTTGCTTAGCGGCTCCAAACTTGCGGCTTATATCATAATGGCTGTCTTATCATTAGTTATCTTGTTCTTCGCCCTTTACTTTATTGTCAAAGTCATGAAATCCCTGGTGGTCAACAGGGCTGAGATTGTTTTAGATAATGTCATCAGTAAGAGCCCGATACTGGGGCTCTTTGCCGGGCTGGTATTCACGATTATTGTCCAGAGCAGTTCGATTACCACGTCCTTGCTGATTCCCCTGGTGGCCGCCGGCATTCTGACAGTTGAGGCGGCATTCCCAATTACAATCGGCGCTAATATTGGGACGACTACTACTGCAATCCTGGCGTCGTTCGCAACGGGTAATGTTTCTGCCATTACTATCGCATTTGCACATTTCTTGTTTAATCTGACTGGAACAGTTTGCATTTATCCTATAAAATTCTTCAGAACTGTTCCAATCAGCCTTGCTAAGGCCTTTGGAGATTTGGCTGCCACGAAGAGGCGGTATGCCGTAATATACGTCCTGGGTGTGTTCTTCTTGATACCGACATTGTTAATTATTATTTCAAAGTTGTTTTAGATTAGGAAAATAAATATGTTCAAAAATCTATTGAGTTTCTGGAAAGGCAAAGATTTCCTTGTCCAGGTTTTAGAAGATTTCAAAATTATGCTGGACGACTCTGAGACAATGTTCCAGGCAGTTTGCGCACAGCTTTTGATAGGTACGGAAAAGGGGGGATTGAAAGAAAAAATCTATGAGATAGACAAACAGGTGAACAACCTGCAAAAAGAGATACGCAAACGGATTGTAGAGCATCTTACGCTGCAGCCGACAGTGGATGTTAGTGCCTGTCTGATCCTGATGAGTGTTGTCAAGGACGCTGAGCGATTAGGCGATTATTCGAAGAACCTTTATGAGGTTACCGAATTACTGGCCGAGCCAGTTGACTGTGCCATATTCAGCGAGTATTTCGACGAACTTGACAAGAAAATTCTGGTACTGTTTCAACAGACTAAAAAGGCATTCATCGAAGCAGATGAAGACTTGGCCAGATCAGCCTGGGAATATGAAAAGACCATAGCAAAAGGATGTGACAAGATCATTGAGCGTCTGGCAAAAAGTAATCTCCCGGTGAACCAGGCCGTGTGTTTCACTTTAGTCGCAAGGCATTTCAAGCGGATCGTCGCCCATTTAGTTAATATTGCAACATCTGTCGTCTTGCCATTAAGTGATTTGGATTATTTTGATGAGAGAAGGAATGAAGACTAATTTAGTGATGAGAACTGCCTAATCTTGCGAGACATTTATTATTTTCTCTGAACAAAGCGATACCACCGGGTCCAACAAAGGTATTATTATTGTAGGTTTGGTGTAAAAATGTTTGAGTCAGGGCGTTGTAAAATACATCGCGCTGCTTCACGACGGGAATATCTTCATCGAAAGCGCACTTCAAAATGGGGCAAAGGCTCCTGTACCACTTCTAATAGAGCCGAAGATTTTTTTTGCTTTTCACCGAATTTTCATAGCTACTTCATATTCACTTCATATTTAAGGCGTATATATATGCCGGAAGCACGATGTGCGTGCCCATGATAGTTGTTGATTAGAAAGGGAACTAAATGCGACAAAGCATCCGAGTAATTACATTCTTGTTGTTGATTTCCGGTCAGGTATCTGTTGTGAAAGCTAACGAAACGAGCGAACTCAGGGGACTCATTCTCAAGCAGACTCAACAATTACAGCAACTACAGCAAAGACTTGACGAACTTGAGGCAAAGCAAAAACAGCAAAACCTGGAGACAGAAGAAAAAATCTCCGAAGCGGTGAAAAATGAACAAGTTGCCACTTTGCCGGATAGCCTGAAGTGGCTTGAGAACATCAGCATATCAGGGGATTTAAGATATCGTCACGAGCATATTGACAGCGAACAGTTGAAAGAGGACGGCAGTATAGGATGGCGCACTGGTCGAGACCGCGATCGTATTCGTGCACGCTTAATGATTGAAGCAATGCTAAATGACGAGTGGGATATTGTTTTCCGAATGGCGACTGGTCAGGCCGACGTTGTAGACGGCGATATATATGCTGACCCGATATCAAAAAATCAGACACTAACGGGGGGATTCACCGGCAAAAATTTCTGGCTCGACCTTGCCTACTTCGATTATCATCCGGAAAATATGAAAGGGCTTAATGTTCTTGGCGGAAAGATTAAAAATCCTTTCTACACGGTTGGGAAGAACCAGCTCGTCTGGGACAGCGACCTGACTCCGGAAGGTATTGCCGGAAAATACGTTATGCCTTTTAGTGACTCGGCTGCACTGCATTTGAACGGTGGCGGTTTCTGGATTAGCGAGGAGTCCAGTGGGGCGGACACCTCATTGTGGGGCGCCCAGGCTTATATTAAGCAAACGATAGAAAATTCAGACTATATTCTGGCAGGTGCGAGCTTCTGGGATTATGGCAACATTCAGGGCAAGGAAGATAAGTATGGTGTTCTCCTGGGTAACACCGACGGCAGCACCGATCCTGATGTAAGCATGTGGGCCAGCGACTTCGACATTCTGGAAGTCTTTGCGGAGTATGGAACCAAATTAGGTGCGATGCCTGCGGCTGTCTTCGGATCATGGATCAAAAACACAACAGCCGTCAACAATGAGGGCGAGGGTTGGCTGGTCGGCGGGAAACTTGGCAAAGCCAAAGATCCTGGCTCCATGGAATTCGTATACGATTACAGGGACCTGGAGCGAGATGCTGTTGTGGGAGCTTATTCCGACTCCGATTTCCTGGGCGGGACCACCGGGGGCAAAGGTCATCGGTTCGGGATCAATTATCAGCTTGCCGAAAATGTCCGGTATGCAATGACGTATTTTCATGACGAAAGTACTCTTCAAGGTCCCGGCCTTGACTACCGGAGGCTGCAAGCCGACTTGAATCTCAAGTTTTAATCGTTAGCTGGTTGATGTCTACGAAAATTCTATTACAATTGAAGATAATACTAATAGTTGGAGAGAAGCAGAAATGAACGAGAAAACAAAAAATATTGTAAAGCAGATCTTTGTTTCAGCGGTCTCTTTAGGAATTGCTCTGATGTTGATTTCCGGATGTTCAAGGCGAGAGGCCGGCACCGGAGCTGAACAAAGATCCATAACCATAAAGGGCTCTGATACCATGGTACATCTGGCCAGTAGCTGGGCGGAGACTTTCATGAAGCAGAATTCCGAGACAGAGGTATCGGTCACCGGCGGAGGTTCCGGCACGGGAATCGCCGCGCTTCTGAACGGGACCACCGATATTTGTGCGGCCTCACGAAAGATTAAGAGCAAAGAATTAGAGCTCGCCCTACAGAAGAATATCCATCCGCATGAGATCGCGGTGGCCAAAGACGGAATTGCAGTCGTGGTTCATCCCGATAATCCCGTCAAAGAATTGACGCTGGAGCAGTTGAGTAAAATATTCACCGACAAGTCCCTTCGATGGAGCGACGTGGGCGGCGCTGACGAGGAAATTCTGGTGCTCTCCAGAGAGTCCAGCTCCGGCACATATGTGTTCTTTCAGGAAATGGTCTTGAAAAAGCAGGATTTTATGCAGGATGCGAAACTGATGCCTGCAACGTCGGCGATTATTCAATCGGTATCGACGGACAAATTGGCAATAGGATATGTAGGATTAGGGTATGCTCTTGCCGCTAAAGACAAGGTGAAAATCATAGCAGTTAAGGCCGATGATAATTCGCCCGCCGTGATGCCGTCGGATGAAACCGTAAAGACAGGGCAATATCCGATTGCCCGGCCTCTCTTTATGTACCTCAATGGTGAACCAAAAGGAACTGTCAAAAAGTTCGTGGACTTCTGCCTGAGCGCAGCCGGACAAAAAGTGGTTACAGATACAGGATATGTTACAATTCAATAATGAAAGCCGCCTGGAAAGAAAAAGCGATTAGGCTGATGCTTTTTGCTACGGCCTCTACGAGTATCCTGATAGTTATTGGGATATTCGTATTCGTAGGCAAGGAAGCCGGGCATTTTGCTATTGAGCCGGGATTAAAAGAGCTTCTTGGCAGCCGGTGGATGCCCGTTTCTTTTCAAAAGGAATCGTTCGGCCTATTGCCGCTAATCACCGGATCGCTTTTAGTTACGGCACTGGCCACAATATTGACAATTCCATTTGGCGTCGGAGCGGCCGTCTATATTTCCGAGCTGGCAAGGCCCACAGAGAGAGAAATACTCAAGCCTTTCATCGAAATTCTGGCCGGCATCCCGTCCGTGGTGATTGGCTTTTTCGGCCTCGTGGTTTTGGTACCACTGATCAAAAGCAGTTTCGGCCTGTCGACGGGATTGACCGCTCTGGCCGGCGCAGTGCTTTTGGCGTTAATGGCCATACCAACAGTGGTATCGATCTCCGAAGACGCCATACGAAGCGTGCCTGCTTCCTACAAGGCGGCGTCACTGGCATTGGGCGCAAGTAAAATGCAGACTATATGGAAAGTTACGGTTCCGGCGGCGCTTCCGGGTATCGTCGCGGCGATAATGCTCGGTATCGGCAGAGTCATCGGCGAAACCATGGCTGTTATGATGGTGACCGGCAATGCAGCGATAATAACCGCCTCACCGTTTGACTCGGTACGAACCATGACCGCCACTATAGCAGCCGAAATGGGTGAGGTTGCATTCGGAAGCATCCACTACCGGGCTCTGTTTTGTGTCGGTATCGTCCTGCTGCTGGCGACGTTCGGATTGAACATTATTGCACAAAAGTTCCTTAAGAAATATCGGATGGGCTAATGCGCAGAGTAGCTTCGCAATATATAATCACCTGGCTCATACGAGTGATGACATACCTTATCGTTTTTGTCATCGCTTCGATCATTATTAAAATCCTTTGGAACGGCCTTCCGGTCATCAACTGGGAATTCCTGACGACAATGCCAAAAAGCGGCGGCGCCGAAGGGGGGATATTACCGGCAATCGTGGGCACTCTGGCACTGGCGCTCGGAACGGTTATAATCGCGCTTCCACTCGGGATGGCGACCGCGATTTATCTGTCCGAGTATGCCACGGCCGGAAGATTTACACGAACCGTCCGGCTGGCGATTGTGACGCTGGCGGGTGTGCCGTCGATAGTATTCGGGCTTTTTGGGCTGGGCCTGTTCGTGATATTCCTGCGATTCGGAGCGTCGATAATAGCCGGCTGTCTTACGCTGGCATGTATGATACTGCCGATTATTATTGTCTCCAGCGAAGAAGCTCTTCGATCGGTTCCGAAGTCTCTCAGAGAGGGAAGTCTTGCCCTGGGAGCGACGAAATGGCAGACGATATATAAAAACGTGCTGCCCTACTCGATGCCGGGAATGCTAACAGGCGCGATTCTGGGTATCGGACGGGCCGCGGGGGAGACAGCACCAATCCTGCTGACCGTTGCCGCCTTCTATTTGCCGAAGTTGCCGAAATCCATATTCGACCAGGTCATGGCGCTGCCGTATCACCTCTATGTGCTGGCAACGCAGCATCCTGACATTGAAAAGGTCAGACCCCTGCAATACGCAACGGCTCTTGTCCTGCTTGCGCTGGTGCTTGGAGTCAACCTGGTGGCAATCCTGTTTAGAATTCATATCAGGAAGAAATACAGATGGTAGAAAATAATAATTCAAACAAAAATTCCGGATTCAAGATACGCGTCAAGGATTTGAATTTCTATTACAGCAGCGTCCAGACACTCCACGATATTACGATGGATATCCCGGCGCGTCAGGTTACCGCGCTGATCGGTCCGTCGGGCTGTGGAAAATCGACCTTTCTTCGGTTACTGAACCGGATGAACGATATAATAGAGGGTACCCGGGCCGAGGGTAAAATCTGGATTGACCAACTCGATATATATGACTCTGCAACCGACATCGTAGCCCTGCGAAAAAAAGTCGGCATGGTATTTCAGAAATCTAATCCATTCCCAAAATCTGTTTTTGACAACGTAGCGTATGGGCCGCGAATTCACGGCATGAAAAATCGTAAGGAACTCGCCGGCATTGTGGAAAAGAGTCTTGTGCGCTCGGCGCTCTGGGACGAAGTCAAAGACCGGCTCGACAAGAATGCCATGGACCTGTCAGGCGGCCAGCAGCAAAGATTGTGTATTGCAAGGGCTTTAGCCGTCGAGCCGGAGATTCTTCTCATGGATGAGCCCGCTTCGGCCCTGGATCCACAGTCCACTGCGAAAATAGAAGACTTGATTGATGAGCTACGCCGAGACTACACTATTGTAATCGTAACACACAATATGCAGCAGGCTGCCCGAGTTTCTGATTTGACGGCCTTCCTCTATGAAGGGTATCTGATAGAAGTTGGCCCGACCAAGCAGCTTTTTACCAAGCCACAAGAGAAAAAAACCGAAGACTACATTACGGGACGATTTGGATAGAAGGAGACGTATCCTATGACAGTACACATGAAAAGAGAAATCGACAGGCTGAAACAGATGCTGATATCCCTGTGTGAGGTTGTTGAGGAGAATCTACGCCGGGCGGTCGAATCAATCAGGCAACGGGATGCAAATCTCGCCAAAACGGCGATCGAAACGGACATAAAGATCGACCAGATGGAAGTCGATATGGAAGAGGAGTGTCTGAAAATCCTGGCGCTGTATCAGCCTGTTGCGATTGATTTACGGTTTATTATAACTGCTTTGAAAATCAACAACGATCTGGAGAGGATTGGTGACTTGGCCGTCAATCTTGCCGAACACAGCGCCTTCCTTGCAGGACAACCCAAGGCAGACGTTCCTTTCGACTTTAACGAAATAACCAAAAAAACGGAATTAATGCTTCGGAAAAGCCTCGACGCTCTTGTGAAGATGGACTCCAAACTGGCGTATGAGGTTTGTGCCGACGACGACGAAATCGATGCAATGGATCGTCAGATGCAGTTGATCGTGCAGGAGGCAGTACATAAGCACCCGGAGCAAACCGAATGCCTAATGCACTTACGCTCGGCGTCAGGCCACCTGGAGCGTGTAGCGGATCACGCTACTAACATCGCCGAAGATGTGATATACATGATCGAGGGCCGGATCGTTCGACACAAGGCCGAAGACTTCAAATCATAACTTCTCTTATGAAAAGACCTACGTCTTCATCGAATCCAGCTCGATAAAAGCTATCGGCAGGAAGATGAAGACCGGCAGCCACGCCCAGAACTCCGGCATGACCTTGTCGAAGATAACCTCCGTAGCGAGTATCTTGCAGGCGAAACTTATAATAAAACATGCCCCGGTCAGTGCGAAACTGATCATCACGGCGGACTTTACCGATTTTGGATCGCGACAAACCAGTAAAGGCAGGCTTATCATGAGCATCACAAGATTGATTAGCGGATCGGTAATGCGGAAATGCTTCTGGCTGGAAAGCTGAGCCATGTCTCTGATTTGTATTTTTTGTGCTTCGAGAGCCGTTAATTGTCGCAACGATAACAGAGCTTTGTGCTCGGATTCGCACCTGACCGGGATGTCTTTTGCCCTGAGGTCACTGGCATAAAAAGCTATCGGCTGGGGACCTTTTCCGGAGCCTCTTTCAGTCAGCAGGCCGTGAGGTACCCACTCGCCGGTTTCCGCAGATTGGGTAGATAAATCCCATCGACCTGTTTTATCATTATAAACCGCTTTTTCAGCGTCTATACGCCCGGTTACTTCCCAAATACGGGGCCTGGATGTCGTAGGGCGGCGCAGGAAGATGGTGGGATTATATAGAGTTGATGTTTCTACATCGAATATTAGAGAGCAAATGAGTGAACCTTTGCCGTCACTAATGAATCTCACTCTATACGATTCCTTCCCGGGAATATCACCCTGGCTGCGCACGAGCTTGTCCGCGAGCGGGGGTATTATGAATTCCTGGTCGATCACCAACACTCCGGTCAACAGCAGTGCGAGACATACTATCGGGAAAATTATACGCTTCAAGCTAACGCCCGAAGCCATCACGGCCACCAATTCATTGTTACGGACCATTTTGCCGAACGAAAAGGCCGCCGCTACTACGGTTATCATTCCGGCGAAATCCCTGAAGTATAGCGTGTTGTTAAGAAGGTAAAATGTAAATATATTTTTGATGATGGCCGCGGTTTCAAGATCTGCATTCTCTGTAAATTCGTCAAGATTCACGAATAAATCAATGATTATTCTCATCCCAATCAATACACAAAAGGCTATGCAATAACCAATCAGAAAATTCTTCGCAACGTATCTGTCCAATATTTTCATAATTTGGTCCCACCTAATAGTGGGCCGTTGACGCTTATATCCGATCCCGGCTTTTACCGGGGCTTTGTCATTACCTTAATTCTTCAATAACTGGCGGTATATGACAACAACCAAAAGTAACAAAAATGCCAGTCCCGCCCACATCACAGCCACACCTGTAATGCTTTCGGAACCGTGACTTACGATAAGGTTTTTGCCGCTCATTATGCAGACTATCAGTATCGCGGCGGGGATACAACTTGCGCCGAAAGCAGTAAGCAGATGTCCGCCTTTTTTTATGATGCCCAGGCCGATGCCGATCAATATCATTGGTACGCAGCCTGCTCCGAAAACCAGCCGGGTATGTATCTCGGCTTTTATTCGAACCCGCACATAGCGTATCTCTCTCTGAAGGCTACTTTGCAAAGATCTCAGGCTCTGGCTCGGCTGTAGTCCCGACAGTTGTGACAAATCGGAAGCTAAACTTTCAACTTTTAATGAACCACTTTCGGTCTTAAATTCATTTGCAGCGACTTCTGCGGCCCGGGGCGGTAACAAACCGCTAATAATATACCGCATATCCAATTCAACTGATCCTTCCTCCCTTACATTGTCAATATCCATCGTCAGAGTCGGCGCCAACTTATCGACCTCGATATGCAGGAGAGCTTTCTCGCATATTAAAGTGCGTAAAGTTTCTTTGCTATCGGTATTATATTCTATGATAACTACTTCCTCTTCGCCTGAGAGTTCTACTTCTTCATCTTGTGCACTGCATTGACCGGCGATAAATTTAACTGAGTTCGGCATTCCAAGCAGCTCATAGAATCCGCCGGTATCGTCAGCACTTTCCGGAGGCGTTTCATTGCGTTTGGTTATTCCGGTATTAATATCTTGCGCTAATAACTCTATGATGACTTGAGCGTAAGTCTCGCGTGCCAGTTTTTCGATCGGGTAAAAGTTCATCAGGTCGGCTTCGATTTTTCTCATTTCATCTATCTGTTTGAATTTTATCTCGTCGCTTAACATTGAGCCGAGTTCCACCGTCAACGACCCCCATTCCGCCCCTGCCTCAGACTCTGCGCCCATTTGACCTGACTTATATGCTAATATCCGTACTTCGTTGAATCTTTCATGCTGAATGATACTTACTTTGGCAGCTTCGGCGGTAAGAATGTTTTTTATTTCGTTGTTTTTCATATCGGTTACAATTACGCCCAAGAGTACATCTTTTTCCTGGTCGACCCGGTCGGCGTAAATCAGGTACCGGTAGTCCGGGGGCAACTCATAATACCTTTTTCGCTGGATATTACGGAAAAGTATTTTTTTGGCGTCGGTCTTAAGTGATTTTTCCGCGCGTTGCACAAAAACAGGCATTACATAGAAGCTCAGAAACAGATTTGCAATCGCCACGATAATCGCAAGTACCAGTCCGGGATATACCAATTTTGTCAGACTTATACCGCTCGCCCTGCAGGCGTCAAGCTCACTATCGCCTGCGAACCTTCCGTAAACCAGAGAACATGCGAACAGAGCGGCCATTGGCAGCACGAACGTCAGGGTTATCGGCAGAAAATAACCCATAAGATGGAGCACCTGGCGAGGCCCGACACCGTATTCCTGGACCGGCTGCAGAATACTGCCCAGACTAAGCATTAGCGTAAGAGCAACAACCGCTAATAAAAAAACCCGCAAAAGCTCCCGAAATATATATTTATGCAATGTAAAAAGCATGCCGTCAATGTCCAACCATCTATTTTGAAAACTTAATTATCAACAGCGAATAGTATTTTGCAACAAAATTCCCCCAATGTTGTTTTGCGCATGCGCGCGGCTGGATCTGGAACCGCTGACTTGTTGTTAAGGCTTTAAGGAGCATGTATCACCAAATCCTTACCGCCCATACCAAAACTGAAAAACTTATTTCTTAATCGCCATTCCGGCATGTTTTGGTTGCTATGGTATATCCAGCGGGTCGATATCTTTGATTTTGTCGGCATAAATCTGGTGCGGATATTTGCTTAGCAGCTCTTTGCCGTATTGGGCGATCAAAGCTTTATTTTGTTCGCTCATCATTCTGCTTTTGACCTGCCCTTCCATATTAGTTGAGTATTGATTCTCTTTGCCGGAGACCTTTTCCATGATCTTGACAATGCGCCAACTAATGCCCTGGCGGTAAAAGCCCTTCACGGGCCCGATGATTTGATTCGGGTTGCCCGCCCATAAATCCTTCCAGAACAATCCTTCGCTGCTGGGATGTGTAGTGAAAGGTTTACCCTTTTTTTCGAGAGAGAATTGTTGTCTGACCGCCTCGAAATCCTTGCCGCTGTCAAGTGCGGCTCTTACCTGTTTGGCGGCCTTAAGGTCCTGACACCATATCAGGTCGATCTTCAGGCTTTTGCTTGTTCCGAACGATTCTTTGTTTTTGCCGAAGTAGGCGATGATCTGCTCGGTTGTCGGTTCTTTAAGTTCCTTGCGCTTTGCGGATAAAGCTTCACTGAGCAGCCTCCCGTCCTCAAAATCTCTTACCTGTTTTAACAGATCTTGATTTCGGTCGAGCCCGAGTGTTTTGGCCTCAGAGACCAGCAGCGGCATTCGCAGGGCCCGCTCCAGTAAATTTTCGATGCCTTGCGGAGTATTCAGATCTCGCGGACGACGCGGCGGGACAATATCACAGAGCGCTTCGAACCAGTCTTTCAACGTTATCTTGCCATTATTATACTGTGCCAGCACAATGTTTTTCTCTGCCTGCGTTAATTCATCTTTAACCTGAGACGTACGGATAAATCCTACGTTGCGGGATTGTTTCGGATTAAGTAACAGCCTTTGGTGAATTTGGATTACTCTCGGGAAATTCCGGCTTAATTTTGAAACACGAGACTTGCTGTATATCTGGCGGTAATACTGATCCAACATTGTGGTGGTTTTTGCTCTTTCGACCGTCGCTTTTGCTCGTGCCTTGTCCAGCTTGGGATCGGCCTGCATTTTTCGTGTTATTTCATCGGCCGTGACGTTGATTTTGCCTTGTATGTGTTTTTGTAACAACAGATTGACAAGCTTTGTTTCCATGAACCTCTTGACCGAAGTCTTGATCGCTTCATTTTCGAGATAACCCTGCGCGCGGGCTTCGATTATCATGGCTTTCTCAGCGAGCATTTTCATAAGCACCGTTTTGGCATCAGCCGGCTCGGCATTCTCATCGTAGTTATCATAGTCATAGGGATAAAGCTCGGTCATCAGTTTCTTCTCGAGCTCTTCTCTTGTAATTACGTAATAGGCTATTCTCGCAACAGTGGTTGGTTCGGCGGCAGCTTGGGCACGGGCGGTTCGCGAACCGCCCCTACCAAGCGGTACATTTGACTGCTGCGGCGCAGAGACAGATGCTTCTGTGACGCAAGAATAAAAAATTGCTGCTAATAGCCATAAAAAGGTGACTGCCGCTTTGTTTGAATATAACTTTATCATTTGTATTGTTCCTTATTTTCGGATGCACCCGGATTTCGACGAATACTAATTATACATTTCGGTAACTTTAGACCTAAATAACAGGTTTTTCAATTCTATTATAACATTTCAGCACGTATTGGCGAGGCTTTTCTTGTCTCGCCATCCTCCCGGCAATTATCAATCAGGGCCGGCAGGGCGATCCCAACAGCCATTGCCCAGCGGACGACAAGAAAAACGCTCCACGCCGCACCGATCTTCGCGGCGTCGCGCGAATCGTGGGCAGCTAAGAATCGCTGAAAGTCATACATCTGGGCCGGTCCGCGGGCATTAAGCAGCAGGCCCTTGACAACCCAGACAATGACAAGGGCGCCGAAAAGCTCGAACTGCGCATTATCCATTCCGGCGAATTCTTCGATCCGCCACGGCACGCTCAGCGAACTCCAATTTTCCGGCATTCACGGTGTCAAACATCGCTACGATATTCTCCGGCGGCAGCCCCAGAAACTTGCGCAGCTTCGGATATGCAATTGCCGCGATGCCCGAAGACCGGTGCCCGGAAAAGTCGATGGGAACCCGGTCGGTTTCCCGATGCTCTAAAGCCGCTAAAACACGTTCTCTTGATT